>Ga0335083_10008569_pt1 | contig 12477 bp, 11 predicted proteins | sample Lox_Sample_42_FD_206716 | JGI IMG/M metagenome (GOLD analysis project Ga0335083, IMG submission 206716) | Soil microbial communities from Loxahatchee National Wildlife Refuge, Florida, United States - Lox_Sample_4.2 | ecosystem: Environmental > Terrestrial > Soil > Wetlands | place: USA... | reverse complement strand
TCAACCGCGTCGCCAAGGTGGTGAAGGGCGGCCGGCGCTTCGGCTTCGCGGCGGTGGTGGTCGTGGGCGACAGCAAGGGGCGCGTCGGCTTCGGCACCGGCAAGGCGCGCGAGGTTCCGGAGGCGATCCGCAAGGCAACCGACCAGGCGCGCCGCGCCATGGTCCGCGTGCCGCTGCGGGAAGGCCGCACACTGCATCACGACATCGTCGGGCGCTTCGGCGCGGGCAAGGTCGTGCTGAAAGCGGCGCCGCAGGGCACCGGCATCATCGCGGGCGGCCCGATGCGCCACATCTTCGAGGCGCTCGGCGTCAAAGACGTGGTCGCGAAATCGATCGGCACTTCGAACCCCCACAACATGATCAAGGCGACCTTCCAGGCCTTGCAGAGCTCGGCGAGCCCCCGCGCGGTGGCTGCACGGCGCGGTAAGAAGGTCGGCGACATCGTGCGCGGCCGCGAGACCAATGAGGCGCGGGAGTAATCGCCATGGCCGAGACCGAGAAGAAAAAGCCCGCGCCTAAGAAAAAGGCCGAGCCCAAGGAGAAGGCGGAGAAGGCTCCCGCGCGAAAGACGAAGCCTGCTGCCGAGGCGAAGGTCGTGGAGACGCCGGCGGCGGCGCGCGCGCCTGCGCCGGTAGCGAAGCCCGCCGCGGCGCCGAAGCCCAAAGCAGCGAAGCCCGCGCCCGCTCCCAAGCGCGTTCCCGAGAAGACGGTGAAGGTGACGCAGATCCGGAGTCCCGCGGGGCGCTATGCTTACCAGCGCGCGACGCTCAAGGGCCTCGGCCTCAACAAGATGAACCGGAGCCGCGTCCTCGAGGACACCCCTGCGGTTCGCGGCATGATCGAGCGCGTGCGGCATCTCGTGCGGATCGAGTCCTAAGCGCGAGAAGCCGGTAATTTCGAGACGACGGTGACTGTCATGAAGCTCAACGAAATTCGCGATAACAAGGGCGCGCACTATCGCGCAAAGCGCGTCGGGCGCGGCATCGGCTCCGGCAAGGGCAAGACCAGCGCCCGCGGCGGCAAGGGCCAGACCGCGCGCACCGGCGTCGCGCTCAACGGCTTCGAGGGCGGCCAGACGCCGCTCCATCGGCGGTTGCCGAAGCGCGGCTTCCGCCGCACCGCTTTCCAAAGCGACTACAAAATCGTGAACCTCGGGCGCTTGCAGGAGGCACTCGAGGCCGGCAAGCTCAAACCCGACCAGCCCGTCGATGGGGCGGCGCTGGTTGCGGCGGGCGTGCTGCGGCGCGCAGGCGACGGCATTCGGCTCCTCGCAAAGGGCGAGCTCAAGGTGCCGCTCACGCTCGAGGTCGCCGGCGCTTCCAAGGCCGCGGTGGCGGCGGTGGAGAAGCTCGGCGGCAAGGTGGTGGTGAAGGCTCCTGCGAAGGCCCAGCCCGCCAAGGAAGCCCCCGCAAAGGCCTAATTCGCGTAAGGGGCGCCTCGCGCCCCAGGGAAGGACCAGATGGCTTCAGCCGCCGAGCAATTGGCGTCCAGTCTCAATCTCTCGGCCTTCGGCAAGGCGACCGAGCTCAAGAAGCGCATCTGGTTCACGCTCGGCGCGCTCGTGGTCTATCGTCTCGGCGCCTACATTCCGCTGCCGGGGATCGACACCAACGCGCTGGCGCAGATTTTCCAGAGCAACCAGGGCGGGCTCCTCGACGTCTTCGACATGTTCTCCGGCGGCGCGCTCAGCCGGATGACGATCTTCGCGTTGACGATCATGCCGTACATCTCGGCTTCGATCATCGTGCAGCTCATGACCGCGGTCTCCCCGAGCCTCGAGGCGCTCAAGAAGGAGGGCGAGGTCGGCCGTAAGAAGCTCAACCAGTACACGCGCTACGGGACGGTCTTCCTGGCGGCAGTCCAGGCCTACGGCATCGCGATCGGACTTGAGAGCTCGCGCGGCACCGCGGGCACGCCGGTGCTCAATCCCGGCATCTTCTTCGAGTTCACGACGATGGTGACGCTGACCGGCGGTACCGTCTTCCTGATGTGGCTCGGCGAGCAGATCACGGCGCGCGGCGTCGGGAACGGGATATCCCTCATCATCTTCACGGGCATCGTCGCGCGCATGCCCGCGGCGATGGTCCAGCTCTTCGAGCTCGGCCGCACCGGCTCGCTCCCGGCCTTCACGATCATCCTCTTCATGGCGGGCGCGGTCGCGGTCATCACCTTCATCGTCTACATGGAGCGCGCGCAGCGCCGCATCCCCGTCCAGTATCCGAAGCGCCAAGTCGGCAACAAGATGTTCGGCGGCGAATCCTCGCACCTGCCGCTCAAGCTCAACAGCTCCGGCGTCATTCCCCCGATCTTCGCGTCCTCGCTTCTGCTGCTGCCGGCAACGCTCGCGAGCTTCAACACCTCGCCCGACAGTTTCCTCGCGCAGGCGGCGGCCTATTTGCGCACGGGCTCGCCCGTGCACATGCTCCTCTACGCGCTCCTGATCGTGGGCTTCGCGTTCTTCTATACCGCGATCGTTTTCAACCCGAGCGAGACCGCCGAGAATCTCCGGAAATACGGCGGCTTCATCCCGGGCATCCGGCCGGGCAAGCAGACCGCGGATTATCTCGACTACGTTCTTACGCGCTTGACGGCCGTTGGCGCGCTCTATCTGGCGCTCGTCTGCCTGCTGCCGGAGTGGCTGATCTCGGAATACTCGCTGCCGTTCTACTTCGGCGGCACGAGCCTCCTCATCGTCGTCAGCGTCACCATGGATACGGTCGCGCAGATCCATTCGCACCTCCTCGCGCATCAATACGAGGGGCTCATCAAGAAAGCGAAGCTAAGGGGGAGACGCGGGTGAACCTCATCCTCCTGGGCCCGCCGGGCGCAGGCAAGGGTACCCAGGCGAAGCGGCTCGAGGAAAAGCACGGGCTCGTCCAACTCTCGACGGGCGACATGCTCCGGGCCGAGCGCGCCTCGGGGAGCGAGCTCGGGCGCAAGGTGCAGGCGATCATGGATTCGGGGAAGCTCGTCTCCGACGACATCATGATCGCGATGATCGAGAAGCGGATCGGCGCGCCGGATTGCGCGAAGGGCTTCATCCTGGACGGCTTCCCCCGGACCGTGCCGCAGGCCGAGGCGCTCGACGCCATGCTCGCGCGGAAGGGACTGAAGCTCGACCGCGTGATCCTCATGTCCGTCGACGAGGCGGCGCTCGTCGAGCGCATCACCGGCCGCTATTCCTGTGCCAAGTGCGGCGCCGGCTACCACGACAAGTTCAAGCGGCCGAAGGTCACCGGCACTTGCGACGTCTGCGGCAGCAAGGAGTTCATCCGGCGCGCCGACGACAATGCCGAGACGGTTAAGGCCCGGCTCGACGCCTACCACCGCCAAACCGCCCCGATCCTCCCGTATTACCGCACCAAGGGCATCCTCGCGGAGGTCGACGGCATGGCCGATATCGACGAAGTGACCCGACAGATCGAGGCGGTGCTGGGGCGAAAAAGCTGAGATGCGCGCCCCGCGCGTACCACCTCGGCAAATTGCCGCGGGGCCTTGAAAAAGCGGCGTTGCATCAGCATCTTACCCGTGTCAAGGCGGCAGTTGACTTCGGAAACTTTGTTTCTATAATGCGCGCCCTTGGCCCCAGGCGCGGGATTCCCGCCACCGCCCAAAAAACTCAGGGATTATAAGGAGAAGCGACCGTGGCGCGTATCGCCGGCGTCAACATTCCGAGCCAAAAGCGTGTGCCCATCGGGCTCATGTACATCCATGGCATCGGCCGTACCTCGGCCGAGAAGATCTGCAAGTCCTTGGGGATCGACGCTCAGCGCCGCGTGCACGAGCTCACCGACGACGAGGTGCTGCGCATCCGCGAGATGATCGACCGCGAATATCAGGTCGAGGGCGATCTTCGCCGCACCGTCGCCATGAACATCAAGCGTCTCATGGACCTCGGCTGCTACCGCGGCCTCCGCCATCGCAAGGGCCTGCCGGTCAGGGGTCAGCGCACGCACACCAATGCGCGCACGCGCAAAGGACCGGCCCGGCCGATCGCCGGCAAGAAACCGGTCACCAAGAAGTAGCCGAAAGGGACGAGGGTCTCAGACATGGCGACCAAGCCAGCAGCCGCCGCGAGCCAGCCTGCCGCCTCCGGTGCCGCAACCGCACCGGCACAGCGCCTGCGCCGCCGCGAGCGCAAGAACATCACGTCGGGGGTCGCGCACGTCAATGCGACCTTCAACAATACGATGATCACGATCACCGATGCGCAGGGCAATACGATCGCCTGGTCGTCCTCGGGCCATATGGGCTTCAAGGGCTCGCGCAAGTCGACACCTTACGCGGCGCAGGTCGCCGCCGAGGACGCCGGTAAAAAGGCGATGGAGCACGGCATGCGTACCCTTGAGATCGAGGTCAAGGGGCCGGGCTCGGGTCGGGAGTCGGCGCTTCGCGCGCTGCAAACAGTGGGCTTCACCGTGACGTCGATCCGCGACGTGACGGCGATCCCGCATAACGGATGCCGGCCGCCCAAGCGGCGGCGGGTTTAGTCGGGGTTCCATCGCGACGGCCCGGCGCCGCGCGAGCCGCATTCGGAGGGGCGCACGCCCGGCAGCATTGCCGGCGGGCGCCGTTGCGGTTTCGGCAAAGGGCCGGGCGAAGGTCGCAGCAAAAGGCATGAGGATCAGCCGGTGATTCAGAAAAATTGGCAAGCGCTCATCAAACCGAAGCAGCTCGCGGTGGAGCCGGGCGACGACCCCAAGCGCATCGCGACCGCGGTCGCGGACCCCTTGGAGCGAGGCTTCGGCCTCACGCTCGGGAACGCGCTCCGGCGCGTGCTGCTCTCCTCGTTGCAGGGAGCGGCCATCACCTCGATGCAGATCGAGGGCGTGCTGCACGAGTTCTCCTCGATTCCGGGCGTCCTCGAGGACGTGACGGACATCGTGCTCAATGTGAAGAGCATCGCGCTGCGCATGCACGGCGAGGGCCCGAAGCGCATGCGCGTCAAGGCGCAGGGGCCAGCCGAGGTGCGGGCATCCGCGATCGAGACCGGGCATGACATCGAGATCATGAATCCCGACCAGCTCATCTGCACCCTAGACCGCGGCGCCAAGATCTCGATCGAGTTCACGGTGGAGATCGGCAAGGGCTATCGTCCCGGCGCCGAGAACCGGCCGGAGGACGCGCCGATCGGGCTCATCCCGGTGGACGCGCTCTTCAGCCCCGTCCGCAAGGTGAGCTACAAGGTCGAGAACACCCGCGTGGGACAGCGCACCGACTACGACAAGCTCTCGATGCGCATCGAGACCAACGGCGCGGTCACTCCCGAGGACTCGGTGGCGCTCGCGGCGCGCATCCTGCAGGACCAGCTCCAGCTCTTCATCAACTTCGAGGAGCCGCGCGCGGCGGTCGAGGCGGCGGCGCCGAGCGAGCTTCCCTTCAACAAGAACCTCCTGCGCAAGGTGGACGAACTCGAGCTCTCCGTGCGCTCGGCCAACTGCCTCAAGAACGACAACATCGTCTACATCGGCGATCTCGTGCAGAAGACCGAGGCGGAGATGCTGCGGACGCCGAATTTCGGCCGCAAGTCGCTGAACGAGATCAAGGAAGTGCTGGCGCAAATGGGTCTCCATCTGGGGATGGAGATCCCGAACTGGCCGCCGGAGAACATCGAGGAGCTCGCCAAGCGCCTCGAGGAACCCTACTGAGTCCGGGGAGGGGAGGCTCCGTCCATGCGCCATCGCAATGCCGGCCGTAAGCTCGGCCGCACCAGTTCGCACCGCAAGGCCATGTTCGACAACATGGCCCATGCGCTCCTGAAGCACGAGCAGATCACGACGACCCTGCCGAAGGCGAAAGACCTCCGGCGGATCGTCGAGAAGCTCATCACGCTGGGCAAGCGCGGTGGGCTCCACGCGCGCCGCCAGGCGCTCGCGGACCTGCAGGACACGAAGCTCGTGGAGAAGCTCTTCACGACGCTTGCGGAGCGCTACAAGGAGCGCCGCGGCGGCTACACCCGCGTCATCAAGGCGGGCTTTCGCCACGGCGACGCCGCTGCGATGGCCGTGATCGAACTCGTCGACCGCGACCCCGAGGCCAAAGGCCTCGACTCCGGCCCGGTCGAGACCCCTGAGGAGACCGAGGCCGAGGCGGCCTGAACCAGGCGCCGTTTCGATGAACGGCGGCGGAAGCAGTGAGTCGCGGGACCGCTGAGAACGCGTCTATCGACGACGCCGGTTGTGTTGCGCCTTTTCCCCCGATATTTTGCGTCGTGCCCGGCCTTGTGCCGGGCATCCACGTATTCCGCGTGGGGGGATCGCGTGGATGGCCGAGACGAGCGCGGCCATGACGAGTGCGGATGTATCGCGGAATAAGGCTGCGATGGCCGTGCCCCGCGCGCTGTCACGTTTCGAGGGCTTTCCTTGCGTCGTCTCCAACTCTGTTTGCTGCTGCTCCTGCCCCTGCTCGCCGCCTGCTCAGGCGACGATCTCGATACCTATCGGTTCCATCGGGTGCAGCTCTCGGGGATCGGGCTCTCCGTGGAGATACCGGATGGCGGGAAGGTGGCGGAGACGCGCTGGCGTGCGGATTTCCACCTCTACGATTTCGTGGTGAAAGACCGAACCATCCTCGGCCTCTATGTCGGCGGCGATCCCGCCTTCCATCCCGCCGAGAGCCCCAAGCAGATCGAGGACGAGACGGTCGGCGGCATTCCCGCAAAGACTCTCGTGAGCCGCAGCGGTTCAGCCTGGTCGCGCGACATGCTCATGGAGCGGCCGGGACCCGTCTACTACCACTTCTTCTACCGCAACCTCCGGGGCACCGACCTCCTCCTCGCCGACCACATCATCGGATCGCTTCAAGAGGCTCAGCCGCTGCAGTGAGCGCGGGGCGTCACTGCCCCATTCCCTCGCGCGCGGTCTTCACGGCGGCGAGATAGGCACGGCTGAAATCGGGGTTGTAGAGCGAGAAACGCTCGGCGGCATGCAGCGCCGGAAGCGAGGCCTCGCGCCGCTCCTCATACCCCTCGAGCGCCTCGGCCGCGAGGTCGAAGCGCATCCCGCTCGCCTGGAGCTCGATCTCACGAAGCGCCAGGATGAGCTCCTTGATCGCGCCCCGGGCCTTCGCGCGCTCGGTCTTCCCCTGCGGGAAAGCCGAACTTTTGTGATCGGGAAAGCGCTCGACCATCTCGCGGAGCTCGCCGCCGATCACGTCGACTGCGAAGGCGACTGTCGTGCGGTCGCGCTCGTTGATCGCGGTCTCGAGCACGCTCTCGAAATCCTCGAGCTCCTCCACCGTGTCGTCGATCCCCGCGGGCTCGTAGGGGTTCCAGCCGTCGCCGACTGCCGTCAGATAGGCCACGAGATCGCCCTCGGCGCGCGCGTCTAGGCCGAGATCGAAGATGCGGTTGAAGTGATCGACGACTGCGGCGTAGGTGTCGAAGCGGCCGTCGTGGAAATAGGGTCCGTTGAAGTTGGCATTGATGAGCGTCGGTGTCCGCTCGGGCCCTCCGGAATGCACGTCGTGCTGGCGATGGTCGGTGAAGCCTGCCGCCGGCGGATGGCAGGAGGCGCAGCTCAGGCTGGGATTATGCGGGAAAGGCCGCATGAAAATCTCCTCGCCGCGCCGCTCGGTGGCGGTGGCATTTCCGGCGAGCCTTCCGTCGGCGGAGATGCGGAGATTGGTGAGGAAATCGATGTCCTGCAGATAGGCCACGATCGCATCGACCACGACCGGCTCGGGCTCCGTACCCGAGAACTCCTTCACGATCACGTCGCGCACGAACTCGCGCAGCGAGGCAGTGCGGCCGTCATGGCCGTAAGGCGCGAGGAAGCGGATGCCGCGCAGGCTCGGGATGCGCAGCGCGTCGAGCCGCTGGTCGTCGGTCTTGGGATTGAAGAGCGAGCTGGTGGTGTCGAATGTGCCGGGCTTCTCGGATGCTCCCGGGATGAAGAAGCGCCGGTTGGTCGTGCCGTTGACGTGGCACGTCTCGCAACTCATTCCGGCCTGCCGGGCGGCGGGCCCCAGGATCTGCGGCGAGCTGAAGAGCAGGTTGCCGAGCCTTACGAGATAGGGCTTCCGCCCGCCCGTGAACTCCGAATGGAACTGCTCGCGCGGGGCCTGCGTCTCGCCTTCGCCGAGATCGGTTCCGGATGGGAGCGTGCTCCTATCCGCGCCGACCGTGGGGGCAGCGCTGCCCTCCTCGGAGACGACGACTGCCGCGAGGCCGGCGGCGAGGACGAGAGCGAACGCAACGCCGACGAGACGACGGCCGCGCGAGCTACTCACGGTCAGTCCTCCAGGCTCGGCGCCTCGAGGCCGAGATCGGTCGCCGAGGCCTTGAGCGCGAGCGCCAGACGCTCGCTTGCCTTGGTGAGCGTCGGCTGATCGACGGATTTTAGATCGGGGACGTTGATCGCGGTCTCGATCACCGAGAGCTCGCGCCTCGCATTCGCTGCGAGCTCCGGATTCTTGGTCTTGAGGAGCGGCTCGAAGACGATGGTGAAGACATCGTCGATGCCCTGGACGTTGTTCCGCATGTCCGCGAGCGAGGTGCCGCTCGCTGCGGATTCGCCGCCCGCGGCCTTGTTCTCTCCGATCTCGAAGGTGAGCTTGGCGGTACCGTTGAGGAGGCCCTGGGCCGTGAGCCCCTTCTGGCGGATCTGCTTCGAAAACTCCGTGAGCTTCGCCGCGAGCGCCGCGACCGCCGGCTCGATTCCGCTGGGATCGCCGGCGAAGAGCCGCGCCTCGATGAGGTGATAGCCGGATTTGGCATCGGGCCAGGGATCGATTGCCTCGTCGAGATCGCCATAGAGCTCGCCCGTGAAGGTCTCCGAGCGCTCCCAATCCACATGGGACTCGAGCCAAGCCGCGCGCGCGCCCGCGAGGTCGTGCACGGCGACGCGCTGCTGCAGCCGAACCGCTCCGTCGCGAGCGCGATCGATCTGCACGACTGCTCGGGCGGTATAGCTGGCGACGCCGTCGTCGAGGGCAGTCGCGCGCGCCCCCGGCGCCGCCGCTGCCAAGATGCCGAGACCGACCGCAGCCGCGACGGCACTCAGACGGGCAAACCTCGGGTTGGTCATCTCTAACCCCTTCGACTATAGTATGCTCAGGCTTCCTAGAGTTACATCGCCGCGCCACAAGAGCTCCTAAGAGGCGATGAAGATGTAACGCAAATGCAACTCATTCGCAGAACTAGTTTGTAGCCCGAGAGAGGGGGGTGGTCAACTCGCGACATCTGCGGCGTCACGCCGCGGTGCCACCGCGCGCGGCCTCTGCGCCGCTGGTCTGGTGGGTCATGCTCTCCGCAAGACTCCGCGCCGCCGCATAGTCGATCTTGCCCGTGCCGAGGAGTGGGACCGCCGGGACGGTCAGCACCAGGCGCGGGACCAGCACCTCCGCGATGCCGCGGGCGCGCGCGTCCGCGAGGAGTGCGGCCACCGACGATGCAGGGTTGTCCGTGAGCAGCACGACTTGCTCGCCTTTGCGCGGATCGGGTAAGGCGAGCGCGGCATGCCGATGCTCGGGCCAGAGAGTGGAGGCCTGCGTCTCCACCGCCGCCAGCGAGATCATCTCGCCCGCGACCTTGGCGAAGCGCTTGGCGCGGCCCTTGATCGAGACGAAATCCTCGCGGTCGATCGCAACGATATCGCCGGTGTCGTACCAGCCCTGCGGCGGCGGCTCCAGCACGCCTGGCGCGCCCGACCGCAGATATCCCAGCATGACGTTGGGCCCCGAAACTATGAGCCGCCCGCCCTCGGCGATGCCCTCGACGGGCTCGAGCCGCGTCTCGATCCCCGGCAGCAATCGCCCGACTGTTCCCGCCTTGAATTGCATGGGGGTATTGATCGCGAGCACCGGCGAGGTCTCGGTGGTGCCGTAGCCTTCGAGGATCCTGAGCCCGAAGCGATCCATCCAAATCCGCCGCGTCTCGTCGCGAACGCGCTCCGCGCCCGCGAAGACATAGCGGACGCTGTAGAAGTCGTAGGGGTGACCCGCGCGCGCGTAGCCCGTGAGGAAGGTGTCGGTGCCGAAGAGGATGGTGGCGTTGGTGTCGTAGGCGAGCTCCGGCACGATCCGATAGTGGAGCGGCGAGGGGTAGAGAAAGGTCTTCACGCCGAAGGCGAGCGGCAGGATGAGCGCGCCGGTCATGCCGAAGGAATGGAAGACGGGCAGCGCATTGAAGACGATGTCGCTGGGGTTGAAGTCGATGCGCGCCGCGATCTGCTGGCAGTTCGCGAGGATGTTGCGGTGGCTCAGCACCACGCCCTTGGGCGTCCCTTCCGAGCCCGAGGTGAAGAGCACCACCGAGGGGTCGTCCGGCGAGGCTTTACGGCGGCGATGGATCGCGCGCGCGAAACGCCCAACGACGAGACCGGCGAGCCCTCGGAGACGCCCGATACCGGCGCGGAGATCCTCGAGGTAAAGAACACGCCGGCCCTCCGCGAGAGCCGCGAGCGCCGCCTCGAGCTTGCCGCGCTCGATGAAGCGGCGCGATGTGACGATCACCCGGACGCGAGCGATCTCGCAAGCAAGAACCATGTTGTGTGCGCCCGTCGAGTAGTTGAGCATTGCCGGTACGCGCCGATAGGCCTGCAGCGCGAGAACCGTCGCGACCGTCGCATTGGCGTTGGGGAGCAGCAGGCCCACTTTCTCGAGCGGCTCCGTGAGCGCTGCAAAGCGGCTCCCCAGCAGCAGCGCGCCCGCGATGAGGCGATTGTAGGAAAGCGGCTTGCGCTCTATGTCCTCGAGGATCGCGCGGCCGCCGCCGTGGATTCGCCGCGCGTCCAGCACGGCCTGGAACAGCGTCTTTCCGGTCTCGGCGGTCTCATACATCATTCCGGACATGATGTCGTAGAGCTGGAGGCCGATCTCGCGCCGGCGCTGGCGCCCTTTGATCTCCGGCGCGATCTCGAGCGCGCGCGGCTCCTGGATCGTTATGCGAACACGAGGAAAGCGGCGGAGCCGCACCTTGCCGCGAAGCCGCGAGAAGATGGTGTATTGGAGCCCGTCGAGCCGCACCGGCACGATCATCGCGCGTGCCTTGTCGGCGATCATGCCGGGACCTTCGTAGATCTTCATGAGCGCGCCGGTGACGGTGAGGCGGCCTTCCGGAAAGATCACGATCGGCCGGCCCTGCTCGGCCGCCCGGATCAGCGTCTTGGTCGCGAGCGGCGCCAGCGGATCGATGGGGACAGCGTCGACCAGCGAGAGGAAGGGCTTCAGCCACCAGGTCGCGGCGCGATTGGCCGCGACGGCGAAGGCGGGTCGTCCCGGCAGGAAGGCCGCGAGCACGGCTCCGTCGAGGAAGGAGAGATGGTTTGCGACATAGACCATGCGCTCGCCGGCCTTGGCGACGTTCTCGATGCCGCGGACCTCGACGCGATAGACGAGGCGGAAAATTGCCGCCACCGCGGCCTTGAGCGCCGAGGTCGGCACCAGCAGGATCGCTGCCAGCGCCGCGATCGTGTTGACGATCCCCGCGACGAAGAGAACCTCCACCACGGAGAACCCGGCCGCGAGCAGCAGCGTGCTCGTGGCTCCCGCGATCACGATGTAAAGCGCATTGAGGATATTGTTGGCGGCGACCACGCGCGAGCGGTGGCTCGGCTCGCTCCGCGCCTGGAGGATCGCATAGAGCGGCACGATGAAGAGTCCGCCGCAGATCGCAATGATCAGGAGATCGACGACGAGCCGCCAATTCGCGGGATGGGAGAGGAATTGCCAGAATCCCGCGAGTTCCTGATCTCCGCCCCCGATGGCGTGACCGCTTGCCCAGCAGAGGTCGAAGGTGAAGACGGCCATGCCGAGCGCGCCCAGTGGCGCGAGACGTGCCGTGACTTCGCCGCGGAGAATCCACCCGCAAAGCGCGGAGCCGATGGCGATCCCGACTGAAAACAGGACAAGGAACAGAAGCTCGACATTGGCGTTCGCGTGTAGCGTTCCCTTGGCGAAGCTAGGGAACTGCGCAAGGTAGACCGCGCCCACTGCCCAGAACCAAGAGATCCCCATGATCGAGAGTCTGAGATCGCGATGCGCGTTGGCGTAGCGGATAACGCTGAAGGTCTCCGTGAAGACGTTGAGGTTGACCTTGAGCTCGGGCATCGCGCGCTTCGCCTTCGGGACGAAGACGCTCGCGATCCAACCGAGGACGGCGAGAGCGAGGAGAACCGCGGGCACGACGGTGGTGCCGCGATCGAGCTGGATGAGGACGCCGCCGAAGATGGTGCCGAGGAGGATCGCGAGGAAGGTCCCGGCCTCGAGCAAAGCGTTGCCACCCATGAGCTCGTCGGTTGCGAGATGGTCCGGGAGGATGCCGTATTTGACGGGCCCGAAGAATGTGGACTGCACGCCCAGGAAGAACAGCACCGCGAGCTGGAAGGCGGTGTTGTCGAGTGCGAACCCGACCGCCGCGAAGATCATCACGCCGACTTCCCAGAGCTTTACGTAGCGAATGAGTCCGGACTTCTCGTATTTGTCCGCGAGCTGGCCCGCGCTCGCGGAAAAGAGGAAGTAGGGGAGGATGAAGAGCGC
>Ga0335083_10008568_pt1 | contig 12477 bp, 9 predicted proteins | sample Lox_Sample_42_FD_206716 | JGI IMG/M metagenome (GOLD analysis project Ga0335083, IMG submission 206716) | Soil microbial communities from Loxahatchee National Wildlife Refuge, Florida, United States - Lox_Sample_4.2 | ecosystem: Environmental > Terrestrial > Soil > Wetlands | place: USA: Florida... | reverse complement strand
TACGAGGCCGGCGTCAAGCTGGTGTCGAACGTGAAGCTGTTCTCGCATCTCGCCAATATCGGCGACACGCGCTCGCTGATCATCCACCCGGCCTCGACCACGCACAAGCAGTTGTCGGACGCGCAGAAGACGCAAGCCGGTGCTGGTGTCGACGTGGTGCGGCTGTCGATCGGGCTGGAAGAGGTCGAGGACATCATCGCCGATCTCGAACAGGGGCTCAAAGCGGCTTAGGCTTTGCCAGCGTGCGCCCGACGTAGTCGCGGATACGTGCCAGCGCTTCCGGCGCCGTCCAGATATCGGTGACCGTCTTGTCGGTCGCCTTGCCGCTTTGCGCATAGCGCTCGGTGACGGCTTGGCGGAGCTGTTTTTTGGCCTGGGCAAACGCCGGCGGCGAGAGCAGCGCAAGCTCCTGCGCCACGGCAACCGCGTCCTCGATCAATTCGTCGGGGTCGGCGATCTCGTCGACCCAACCCCGCTGCAGGGCGGCGTCGGTGGCATAGGTTGCGCCGCTGAAGGTGAATTCGGGCAGATAGCGCGCCGGCACGGCAAAGCGCACGATCTCGAAGGCGAGCGCGGGGAACGGCACGCCGACCAGCAATTCGGTAATGCCGATGCGCCCGCCCGCCATGATGCGGCGGTCGGCGCAGCAGGCAAGCACGGCGCCGCCGGCGACAGCGTGGCCGTTGATCGCGGCGATCACCGGCTTGGGGAAATGGAACGCCGCGTCGTAGAGCTTGTGCAGGCTGGGAAGAAAGGCGCGGATGTAATCGGCGCCGCCGGCGCTCACGCGCTTTAAATCGACGCCGGCGCAGAACATTGTCCCCTGCCCGGTCAGCACCACGGCTCTGGCAGCCGTCCGCGCCAGTTCGGCAAACCGCGCCGCCAGCGCCTCGCAGAATTCGATGTCGAGCGCATTGGCCTTGCCGTGCTGCATCCGTACCACGGCAATGCCGGCATTTGTCTTGACGTCGATCACGTGTGCTGCGCTCCCTGCACTTCCGACGCAGCCGTCCGCGTGGGCAGCCGCTTTTCGACGCGGTGACGCAAGCCTTCGGCGTGCACAACGGCGATGGTCAACACCACGATCGCCATCGCCTGATGCGCCATGGCAAGGCCGAGCGGCACCACCCATACCAGTGTGAGAACGCCGAGCGTTGCCTGCAAGGTCACGGCAAGCCACAGCACGACCGCGCCGCCGGCGTGCTGCCGCGCATGCCGCGCGTCAATGGCGTGCAGACCGGCCACCACCCAGATCGCATAGGCGAGCATGCGGTGATCGAACTGCACCGTCAGCGCGTTCTCGAACAGGTTGCGCCACCACGGCGTATGAAACCACAGGCGGCTGGCCGCCGGCACAAGGCTGCCGTCGATGTCGGGCCAGGTGTTGTACGCCACTCCCGCATCGAGGCCGGCGACCAGCGCGCCAAGATAGATCTGCCCCAGCACCAGCGCGGCGATAAGTAGCGCGCCGTTGCGCACGCGCGCATTCGAGGCGATCGGCCGCCGCGGCAGCACCTGCTGCGACGTCCACAACACGCCCGCGTAGATGGCGCAGGCGAGCGTCAGGTGAAAGGCGAGTCGGTACTGCGAGACGCTGACGCGCGTGCCCGACAATCCCGACGACACCATCCACCAGCCGACGACGCCCAGCGCCGCGCCGCCGGCAAAGATAATCCACAGCCGCGTGCGCAAGCCCGGCGGAATCGCGCCGCGCCAGAGGAAATACAGAAACGGCAGCAGGAACACCGCCCCGGTCGTGCGCGCCAGCAGGCGGTGCGTCCATTCCCACCAGTAGATTACCTTGAACTGGTCGAGGCTCATGCCGCGATTGAGCTCGCGGTATTGCGGGATCGCTTGGTATTTCTCGAACTCGGCCTGCCAGGCGCCTTGGCTCAGCGGCGGCAGCACGCCGGAGACCGGTTTCCATTCGACGATCGACAGCCCGGATTCGGTCAGCCGCGTCGCCCCGCCGACTATCAGCGTGAGAAAAATCATCGCCGCGGCGGCGAGCAGCCACAGCCGCACTGCGCGCGCTTGAGATATCGGAACTGAGATCGGCTCGGGCATGATTTGCTTGCAACGCCGCGGACCATATAGTCATGAAGGCCCCATCGCAAATGGGTCAATTGAATGGCGTCCATGACGATCCGCACCCGCAAGCTGATCGGAACCGTCGCGCTGCTGCTGCTGGTCTGCGTCTGGGGCCTGCTGGCCATGGCGCTGGCGCAGTCGGTGTTGACCGACATCAACGGCTTTGTCGCTGCGCTCTTTTACGTGATCGCCGGCCTTGGCTGGGTGCTGCCGGCGATGCCGCTGGTCGCCTGGATGGCCAGGCCCGACGCGCCTACGCCGCGTTGACGCGGCGGAAGCCGTTCCACATCGCCGTGGCAGCGCCCGACATCAGCACCTTGAGATAGCGCGGCCGCTGGAATTCGCCGTTGATCGAGATGCGCGGCAGCGCGGTCATATGGTCGCGATGCGCCTTGAAGAGGACGCCCGGCCGCGTCGTCACCGCGGTCTTGAAGCCGAGCTCGGCGGCGATGCGGAACTCGCGCGGGCCGGCGGAGGTCGGATCGCCGACAGGATAGGCGAGATGCTGGGGACGGCGGCCGAGCGCGGCTTCGAGCACCGCGCGGCTCATCTCCATTTCTGCGCGGACCACGGAATCGTCTGCGAGCTTGCGCAGCATCAGGTGGTTCACCGTATGCGCGCCGATGGTGCACAGCGGATCGTCGGCAAGCCGCGCGATCTCCTCCCAGCTCATGCACAGGTCGCGCGAGAACGACAGTGGGTCGATGCCATGAAAGGCGCAGAGATTGCGCACCACGCCGCGCAGTTCGTCCTCGTCCTTCATGCTGCGCAGGTAGCGGTAGACCTCGTCGAAAAGCTCGCGCTTGTCGGCCACCGTGGCGCAATTGAAGAACCGATCCTTGCCGTTGACGACCAGGCCGATGCGGTCGTTCTGCGCGATGACCGCCTCCAGCGCCACCCACCACAATTCGCCGATGCGGTCGGGAAAGCTGGTGGGGATATAGACCGCGAATGGCGCCTGGTATTTCCTCAGCAGCGGATAGGCGTGCGGCAGCAGATCCTTGTAACCGTCGTCGAAAGTAACGCAGGCGAAGCGGCGCTTGAACTCGCCGGCGATCATGCGGCGATGCATCTCGTCGAGCGAAATAAAATCGACGCGCTCGTCCCGCAGCCGCCGCAGCAGCCGCTCGAAGAATTCCGGAGTGATTTCCAGGAGCTGATTGGGCTGGAACGCCTCGGGCCGCGCCGGCCGCACGCGGTGCAACGTCAGGATGGCCCCAACACCGCCGACCAGCGGCCGCATCGCTTCGTAGAGGCCGCTGAAATAAAGCGTCTCCAGGCCGCCGCGGATGATCGTTTTCTTCATTGCAGCCAAGCTTTTAAATCCCGAGCCAAATCGCCCCAATATTCCAACTCTTTATTGATAAATCTTTGCGAGGCTCCGCCCAGCCTTAACCATCTTGCCCCCGCGCGCCATGAACGTCGTCGCCTTGCGCACCGTGACCAGCGAGCATCGGCCCTTGCCGGCACTCGCCGGCCGCATCGCGCGCATCGAGGTTTTCGACGACATGACCAGCGCCGAGCCGCACTGGCGGGCGCTGGAGCGTGCCGAAACGCTGGCCACGCCCTATCAGCGCTACGATTTCCTCGCGCTCTGGCAGCGCCATGTCGGCGCCGAGGCGGGCTTCACCCCGTTCATCGTCGTCGGCTTCGACGCCATCGGCACGCCGCTGTTCCTGCTTCCGCTTGGTCGCAGGCCGCTCGGGCGCTGGACGGTCGTCGAATTTCTCGGCGGCAAGCACGCCAATTTCAACATGGGCCTGTGGCGGCGCGATTGCATTGCTGCCGTCGGCGCCGACACGCTGCGCGCGGTGCTCAAGAGCCTTGCCGGCCGCGCCGATCTATTGATGCTGCGCAACCAGTCGTTGACCTGGGACGGCACGACCAATCCCTTCGCGCTGCTGCCGCATCAGCGCGCCGCCAATCTCGGATTTTCCGGGGCGCTCGCCTCCGACTTCGAGGCGCTGCTGCGCGCGCGCACCGGCGCCGCCGCGCGCAAGAAAATGCGCAAGAAGGAGCGCACGCTCGCAGGCTTCGGAGCCGTGCGCCTCGAGCGCGCAGAAAGCGCGGCGCAGGCCCATCGCGTGCTCGATGCCTTCTTCAAGCAGAAAAGCGCGCGCATGCGGCGCATCGGCGTCGCCGATGCCTTCGCCGAGGCGGAGGTGCGTCGCTTCATCGAGGCCGCGGTCGCCGAGCGGCTCGCCGACGGCAATCCGCTGATCGAGCTCTACGCCCTGTCGGTCGACGACATCATCGTCGCCACCATGGGCGGCATCGTCGGCGACGGCCGCTTCTGCGGCATGTTCAACTCGATCACCGAGGGCCGCTACGCCATCGAAAGCCCGGGCGAACAACTTCTCGTCAACCTGGTGCGCCGCTGCTGCGAGCGTGGCCTCAAGACATTCGACCTCGGCATAGGCGAAGCGCATTACAAGCATCTGTTCTGCGGCGACGCCGAGCCGTTGTTCGACAGTTTCCTGCCGCTGTCTCCCGCGGGGCGCATGCTTGCAGCGCTGGCTGTCTTGCTCGAGGCCGGAAAGCGCACGATCAAGCAGCACGCGCTGCTGTGGTCGACCGTGCGGGCGATACGGCGATTGCGCGCGAAGTTTGCCGCCGCCCGCTAGGCGGCGACGGCCTGCGGTCCACCCGCCAGCAGCGTGACGTCGGTAAAGCCCGCTGCCGTCAGCGCCTCGCGCGCGGCGCGCGTTGCCGAAGCCGAAGGATCGGCGGCAACGAGCACGGCCCTCGGCGCCAGCGGCGCCAAACACCCGAGCGCCGCATCGGGCACGCTGCCGGCGTCGATCACCACGTGATCGTAGCTGCGCGCCAGCGCCTCGATCACTGTTGCGAGCAGCGGCGATGCCGTCAGCGCCGCCGCGTCACCGCTGACATGACCGGCGGCGACGATATGCAAGTTGGAATATTGATCGCCGGTGATGATGTCGCCGAATGAGGCGGCGCCCCGGATCAACTCGGCAAGGCCCGGCGCCTCCGGTTCGCTCGAGGCCGCCGAAAGGTTGGGCGAAGCGAAGGCAAAATCCACCAGCACGACGCTGCCGTCTTCCACCAGAGCGCGGGCGAGCGAAATCGCGGCGTAAGTCGTGCCGGCATTGCGCATGGCGCCGATGACGGTGACGCGGTGCCCCGCCTCCCCGGCCACCCGCAGACCGCGGGCGATCTGCTCCAAGCTGCTGACCGGCATCTTCATCGCCGGCGCGGGCATGGCTGACGCCGCCGAAGACGCGAACGGCGCGCGCAGCATGGCCGCCAGCGTCGGCCCAAGGGCCGTCGGCGTCGCGAACGCCGGCCGGGCGAAGGCGGAACCATAAGGCGTTGCGGCGGACGCAAGAAGCGTCCCGGTCACGGTGAAGCCCGCCGACAGCGCAAAGGCGGCGAAGGCCGCGATCAGCACCGTCGGCACCTTCTTCGGATAATCGGGCTTCAGCGAGGGGCTGGCGCGCGAGATGATGCGCGCCTCCGGCGGCGCGGCGTTGATATTGTCGCGGGCCGACGCCTCGCGGTATTTGGCGAGATAGTTCTCCAACAGATCGCGCTCGGTCTTGGCGTCGCGTTCGAGCGCACGCAATTGCACGTCCTGCTCGTTGTTCTGCGAGGCGAGCTTTTTGACCTGATCGAGGCTCGCGCTCAGCGTCTCCAGCCGGTCGCCGGCGAGCTTGGCGTCGTTGTCGAGCTGGTGGGCGAGCCGCTCGCCCTCGTTTCTGATCTGCCGGTCGGATTCGGCGATCTGCGCCTTGAGCTCCTTGATGCGCGGATGCTGATCCAGCAGCGTGGTCGACTGCTCGGCGAGCTGCGAGCGCAAGACCATGCGCTGCTCGATCAGGCGGCGCATCGCTTCGGAATTGGCGATGTCGGACGATTCAATCGGCTTGCCCGAGCGGATCAGCTCGCGCAATTGCTTCGCCCGCGCCTCCAGATCGGCCTTTTGCCCGCGCGCCGCCGCGATCTGCGAATTGATCTCGGTGAGCTGCTGCGTCGGCAGCGAGGTATTGTTGGAGCCGGAAAAGAGATTCACCTTGGCGCGGTAGTCGTCGACCTTGGCTTCCGCCTCGGCCACCTTGGCGCGCAGATCCGCGATTTCCCCGGCGAGCCAGGCGCCGGCGGCGCGGGTCTGATCCTGCGTCGCCGTTTGCTGCATCTTGAGATAGGTTTCGGCCACGTCGTTGGCGACACGGGCGGCAAGTTCGGGATCGGCGGAGGAGAAATCAATGGCGATCACCCGCGACTTCTCGATCGCATAGACGTTGAGCCGGTCGTAGTAGGATTCGAGCGTGCGCTCTTCCTTCGACATCGTGCTCGGGTCGCGGCCGATGCCGACCAGACTGAGCAGCGTGCGCAACAGCGAATGGCCCGCCGCCGGATCGAATTCCGGCTTGTCGGCAAGCCCCTCCTTCTTGATCACCTGGCGCGCCAGATCGCGCGACAGCACGACCTGGATCTGGCTGGTCACCGCCTCCGGATCGATCGCGTTATTCGTCGTGTTCTTGTCGGCCTCGGCGCGCAGAAACACGTTCTCGCGCGCGTCCAGCAGCAGCCGCGCTTCCGAGCGGTAGCGCGGCGTGATGGCGTTGACGATGATGAAAGCGATGGCCCCAGCGATCAGCGTGAACGCAAGAATTCTGCCCTTCGCCTGCCACAGCGCGCGGCCGAGCGCCTGCATGTCCGGCTCACCCATATTGGCGATCGGGGACCGCACCGGCGTTGGAGCGGGCGCCTGAACCGGGGCCGTGGTCGCAGAAGACGCTTTCGACTTGCCAAACAACATTGCGAACTCCAGACGCGACTCTGTGGCGGCGCCGTGATTAGAGATCGTTATGGTTTCCCTCGCGTTAATTTCCCGTTCGCGGTCGCGCGTAAGTGAGATTTTGTTAACCCTCCCGCCCCCTAATCCGGCGCGATGGAGTCCATCAATATTCTCCACGTCTTCCGCGCGCCGGTCGGCGGCCTGTTCCGCCACGTGCTGGACCTGACGCGCGCCCAGGTCGCACGCGGCCACCGCGTCGGCATCATCGCCGACAGCCTGACCGGGGGCACGCGCGGCGAGGAGGCGCTGCATCTCTTGAAACCGGAACTCGCGCTTGGCCTGACCCGCTTTCCGATGCGGCGGCACGCCAATCCGGGCGATTTTCTCGCGCTCGGCCACGTCATACGCCGCGTCGCCGAGACCGGCGCCGACGTCGTGCACGGCCACGGCGCCAAAGGCGGCGCCTATGCGCGGCTGGTCGTTGGCGCCAAGCGCGCGGTGCGCGCCTATACCCCGCATGGCGGCAGCCTGCTGTTCGGCCATGAGAGCCTGGCCGGACGATTTTACCTCGCCACCGAGCGCCTGCTGATGCTGCGCGGCGACCTGTTCCTGTTTGAAAGTGCCTATAGCGAGGGCATTTTCCGCCGCAAAATCGGCGATCCGCGTGGCCTGGTGCGCGTCGTGCACAATGGCGTCTCCCGTGCCGAATTTGAGCCGATCGCGCTGCGACCCGACGCCACCGATCTGATGTTCATCGGCGAACTGCGCCCGGTCAAAGGGATCGACATCCTGATCGACGCCATCGCGCTGCTGCACCGGGAGGGCCGTGCGGTGACAGCGACGTTCGTCGGCGATGGCCCCGACCGCGCCGCGTTGCAGGCGCAGGTCGAGCGCAACGGCCTTGCCCGCGCCGTCCGATTCCTGCCGGCGATGCCGGCGCGCGACGCACTGGCGCTGGGCTGGGTCATGGTGGCGCCGAGCCGGGCCGAGTCTCTGCCTTATGTGGTGCTCGAGGCCGCCGCCGCCGGCAAGCCGCTGATCACCACCAAGGTCGGCGGCATCCCGGAGATCTTCGGGCCTTTGTCGGGTGTTCTGGTGCCTGCCCTTGATGCTCCGGGGCTTGCTCGGGCTATTCGCAGGGCGCTCGATCACCCCGAGGAAGCCGTCGATACCGCCCAGAAACTACGGCAACGGGTCGCGGCCTCATTTTCGGTCGAAAGCATGGTCGATGGGGTGCTCTCGGCCTATGCGGGCGCGCTGCAAGTCCTGCATAAGGCCGGCCGGCGCTAAGTCTTTTTTGAGCATGCCGCTAAGCCTTTTTTGACAATCTTTCCCTAGACATTTCCGTGAATTAGGGACGAACCCTGCCAACCGCGTCGAGGCTCGCGGGCGGCCGTTTGATGCGTTTGCCATGACTGACATGGACACCCGACCCGTTATCAGCGTTGCCGGCGCCGCCGCGATGCTTGAACGGCTGCACTCTGTGCCGGGCAAGCGGGTGCAATCGCATTTGTCGCCCGAAGCACTGGCGGTCGCGCGCAAGCCGTCGGCGCCGCCGATGTCCCCGATCGTGCTCGCGGGCTTCGTGCGCATGGCCGAATTCGCACTGATCTTCGTGGTCGGCATCGCGCTCTACGCGCTCTATTTGCCGTCGGGCGAGGCACTGATCTGGCGCTATCTCGTGGCCGTCTTCGTCATCGCCACGCTGTCGATGCTGGCCTTCCAGACCGCCGACATCTACCAGGTGCAGGCCTTCCGCGGCCACGAGAAGCAGTACATGCGGCTCGCATCGGCCTGGTCGGTCGTGTTCCTCATTGTTATCAGCGGCTCGTTCTTCGCCAAGGCCGGCCTGTTGTATTCGCGCGTCTGGCTGGGCGCCTATTACGTGATCGGGCTGGTCGCGCTGATCGCGTCGCGCCGCGTCCTGTTCCTGCTGGTGCGCAAATGGACGCGTGAAGGCCGCCTCACCCGCCGCACCGTCGTCGTCGGCGGCGGCGAAATCGGCGCCGAGGTGATCGAGGACCTGCGGCGGCAGAAGGATTCCGGCATCGAAATCATCGGCCTGTTCGACGACCGCAGCGACGCACGCGGCAGCGCCGAAACCGCCGGCTACCGCAAGCTCGGCAGCGTCGACGACCTGGTGGAATTCGGCCGCCGCACCCGCGTCGACCTCGTCATTTTCTCCCTGCCGATCTCGGCGGAAGACCGCATCCTGCAGATGCTGAAGAAACTGTGGGTGCTGCCGCTCGACATTCGCCTCGCCGCCCATACCAACAAGCTGCGCTTCCGCCCGCGTACCTATTCCTACATCGGCGACGTGCCGGTGATCGACGTGTTCGACCGTCCGATCGCCGACTGGGACGTGGTGATGAAGTGGCTGTTCGACAAAATCGTCGGCAGCGCGCTGCTGCTGCTGGCGCTGCCGGTGATGGCGGCGATCGCGGTGGCGATCAAGCTCGACAGCCGCGGACCGGTCCTCTTCAAGCAGAGGCGCTACGGGTTCAACAACGACCTCATCGAAGTCTACAAGTTCCGCTCGATGTATGCCGACGCAGCCGACGCCACCGCATCGAGGCTCGTCACCAGGGACGACCCGCGCGTCACCCGCGTCGGCCGTATCATCCGCAAGGCAAGCCTCGACGAGCTGCCGCAGCTGTTCAACGTCGTCTTCAAAGGCAATCTGTCGCTGGTTGGCCCGCGCCCGCACGCCGTCAACGCCAAGGCGGAAGCCCGGCTCTATGACGAGGCCGTCGACGGTTATTATGCCCGCCACAAGGTCAAGCCCGGCATCACCGGCTGGGCGCAGATCAACGGCTGGCGCGGCGAGACCAATACGCAGGAGAAAATCCAGCAGCGCGTCGAGCACGACCTCTACTACATCGAGAACTGGTCGGTGCTGCTCGATCTCTACATCGTGGCGCACACGCCCTTCGCGCTGCTCAAGACCGAGCACGCCTATTGATCGCCGCGGCCGACATGGCGCCCCGTTTGCCGGTTGCGGCGGCACCGATTGCGCCGGCGCTGTCGGCAACCTTCCACGAGCGCATCCTGCTGATGGTGCTGTTCGTCACCGTGCTGGCCAGTTCGGTCGCCTTCATCGAGCCGTCGCCGCATGACGCGCTGATGGCCCTGCTGCTGGTCGCCAGCCTCATCGCCGGCGTGCGCTTCGAACGGCTGCTGGCGCTGCCGCTCCTCTTGCTGCTGATCTGGAACGTCGCCGGCCTGATGTCGCTGCTCAACGTGCCCGCCGAGGAAAAGGCGATCCAGTACACCGGCACCTCGATCTATCTCGCCGTCGCCGCCATGTTGTTTGCCAGCCTGTTCGCGAGCAACACCATGGCGCGTCTCGTCACGGTGCGCATCGCCTATATCGCGACCGCAACACTCATTTCACTTGCCGGTATCGCCGGCTATTTCAGCCTGTTCCCGCGCGCTCACGAGCTGTTCGCCACCTTCGACCGCGCCCTCGGCGCCTTCAAGGACCCCAACGTCTTCGGCCCCTTCCTGATCTGGCCGGCGCTGGTCGTGATCGAACGCATGATCGCACGACACATCGGCATCAAGGACATCGTCATCACCGGCATTCTTCTGGTCGGCATACTGCTGAGCTTTTCCCGCGGCGCCTGGTTTCATTTTGCCGTCTCCGGCGCGGTCATGCTGGCGCTGACCTTCCTCACGGCGCCGACGCAGCGCGCCCGCGGCCGCATCTTTACCCTCAGCGCCATCGGTCTTTCGGCAGCCGCGGCGTTTATCGTCATTCTGCTTTCGTTCGAGTCGATCCGCAGCATGTTCGAGCAGCGTGCCCAGCTCATCCAGTATTACGATGTCGGCGAAGGCGGCCGTTTCGAGTTGCAGCGGCTGGCGCTTTCGGTGGTGCTCAATCTGTTCAACGGCATGGGGCCGTTCGAATTCGCCCGCGTCTACGGCCTGCAGCAGCACAACGTCTATCTGCAGGCCTTCATCGTCTACGGTTGGATCGGCGGCATGACCTATATCGTCCTGCTGCTGTCGACCCTTTGGGTCGGGTTGCGCACCGTGCTCGCACGCACGCCGTGGCAGCCCTACCTGATCGCGGCATTCGCCGCTTTCGTCGGCGAGGTGCTCGAAGGCTTCGTCATCGACACCGACCACTGGCGGCATTTCTACCTTCTTCTCGGCATGATCTGGGGGCTGGCCGCCGCCACGCTGAAGCAGACGCGCCAAAGCCGAATATTGATGCCTAGCGGAGTGGCCTATGTCAGCACTGCTTGACTCGCTACCGCGGCAAAGCCCGCCGGTCGGCCCGTTGCGCCGGCTGTGGCGGCAGGTGCCGCTGCGCACGCGCATCCAGATTCAGAGCAGCATCACGCAGGCGATCGCTCCGCTCCCTGACCGCGACGCACGCGGCGGCCTTCCCGTGGCCATTGCCGGGCTTTTCTCCACCGCCAGCGGCATCGGCGAAGGCGCGCGGCTGGCCTACGCCGCGCTTGACGGGGCGGGCCTTGCTCCGGCGGCTTTCGATCTCAGCGGCGCCTTCGGTCAAGCCGAATTCACCGAAACCGCGCGCCGCGACCTCGCTCCCGGGAACGGCACGCTGATCGTGCACCACAACGCGCCTTACATGGCGCACGCGCTGTGGGCGCTCGGCCGCGCGCGCATTCATGGCCGCCGCGTCATCGGCTATTGGGCCTGGGAATTGCCGAAGCTGCCGCCGCTGTGGGCCCGGGGCTTTCGCTTTGTGCATGAGATCTGGGTGCCCAGCACCTTCACCCGCGACGCCATCGCCGGCGCGACCGGCCTGCCGGTTCGCGTGGTGCCCCACCCGCTGCCGAAACGGCCGGTGACGCCGGACATGCGCGGCAAGCTCGGGCTGCCGCGCGACGCCCTGATCGCGCTCAATGTGTTTCATCTCGGTTCCGCCTATACGCGGAAAAATCCGCTCGCCGCCGTCGCCGCGTTCCGCAAGGCCTTCGGCGAAGCCGGCCGCGAACTGCTGGTGATCAAGCTGATCGACAATGGCGGTCACGGCGTGCGGCACGAACTCGACGCGGCCATCGCCGGCAGCAGCAATATCCGCCTGATCGAGGGCACGCTGCTGGAAGCGGACATGACCGGGCTGATCGCCGCCGCCGATATCGTCATTTCGCTGCATCGCTCCGAAGGCTTCGGCCTGGTGCCGGCGCAGGCCATGGCGCTGGGCAAACCGGTCATCGCCACCGGCTGGTCGGGCAACCTCGATTTCATGACCGAGCGCAATTCGGCGCTGGTCTCCTACACGCTGGTGCCGGTGCGCGATTCCGAAGGCACTTTCGATCCTGCCGGCCAGCAATGGGCCGAGCCCGACATATGCCACGCCGCCGAATGGCTGCGGCGGCTTGCCGCGAGCCCGGAAATGCGCGTGCGTATGGGCGCCACCGCCGCCGTCGATGTCAACGCCCAGCTTTCCCCGGAGAAATTCGCGCGCACGGTGACGGACCTCATCGGCGCCGCCGCGAAGCCGACGGCAAAGCAACCGCCTGCGAAAGTCAGGCGCGGCCGGCCGATGCCACGCATCGTCATCAATGGCCGCTTTCTCACGCAACAGATACTCGGCGTGCAGCGTTTCGCCATCGAGACGGTGCACGCGATCGACGCGCTGCTCGATA
>Ga0335083_10008566_pt1 | contig 12479 bp, 15 predicted proteins | sample Lox_Sample_42_FD_206716 | JGI IMG/M metagenome (GOLD analysis project Ga0335083, IMG submission 206716) | Soil microbial communities from Loxahatchee National Wildlife Refuge, Florida, United States - Lox_Sample_4.2 | ecosystem: Environmental > Terrestrial > Soil > Wetlands | place: USA... | reverse complement strand
TGTTGCTGCTCGCGGCTTCGCAGCGCAATGCGAGCGCGCAGACGGCGCCTTATCAGACGCCTCCGGCTAATCCGCCAGGGGTGCCGGATTAACGTCGTCGGCTCGGGTCGACGATGCGGGTGCGCGTGCGCCATCGGCCTGCGCGCGGCCGCGACCAGGGGCAGGGGGGAGTGAATCGTGAGCGAAGAAACCAAAGTTGGCGCGCAACGCGCTGAGGAAATAAGCGGGCCGACCGCGCGTCGCAGGTTCCTGCGTACGAGCGGCCGCGCGGCCGTCGCGGCGCCGGTGTTGCTGCTCGCGGCTTCGCAGCGCAATGCGAGCGCGCAGACGGCGCCTTATCAGACGCCTTAGCGTCGTCGGCTCGGGCCGACGATGCGGGTGCGCGTGCGCCATCGGCCTGCGCGCGGCCGCGACCAGGGGCAGGGGGGAGTGAATCGTGAGCGAAGAAACCAAAGTTGGCGCGCAACGCGCTGAGGAAGTAAGCGGGCCGACCGCGCGTCGCAGGTTCCTGCGTACGAGCGGCCGCGTGGCCGTGGCGGCGCCGGCGGTGGTGTTGCTGCTCGCAGCGTCGCAACGCAACGCGAGCGCGAATAGCCCTTACCACCACTCATACTAGCCAGGGGTGGCCGGCAACCTGCCGGCGGTTACCGGGACGAGCGGTCCGCGGGTCCTCGGGGTGGTGCACCCGAGGACGACGCTTGCAAATTCGTGCAAGTGCGCGCCGACGTCCGGCGCATCCAGTGCCGCCGACCCGCGCTAAGCGCCTGTCCCAGTTAGGAATGCTGCGCTGGCACGGCTGATGCGTACGAGTACGCATGCGAGAAGCCGACCAAATCGAACGCGATACGACCGACGGGCCGCGACCGCAATTCGCGAGCGCGGAGGAAATCGCGCTTGCCGAGCGCTTGCGTAAAGCGATCGAGGATCGCTACCTGCGGCAGAAAGCGAAAACGGCCGCGACTCGCGACGAGCCGCAGCCGTATCGAAACGCGGCGTAGCTGCGACGCCGCGACTGTCCAGCGCCTAGACGGAGAAGCTCGATCCGCACCCACACGTGGTGGTCGCGTTCGGATTCTTGATCACGAACTGCGCGCCTTCGAGGCCTTCCTGGTAGTCGATCTCGGCGCCCACGAGATATTGATAGCTCATGGGATCGATGAGCAGCGTCACGCCGTCCTTCTCCATCGCCGTGTCGTCCTCGTTCGTCACCTCGTCGAACGTGAAGCCGTACTGGAAGCCCGAGCATCCGCCGCCCGACACGAACACGCGCAGTTTCAGTTCGGGGTTGCCTTCCTCTTCGATCAAGTTCTTGACCTTGGCCGCCGCGGCGTCGGTGAACACGAGCGGGGCGGGCATTTCGTTCATTGCGTTCATCGTCGACTCCGTGCGCGGAAGAATCTCCGCTCATCATCCTCTCGTCGGCCGGTGCGAGTAAAGCCTACTCCGCGCCGACCCGTTTCAATTCGACCACGCTCGCGCTACCCGGTTCGGCGTGGTTCAAGCGTCCTTGGACAACCGCGCCCAGATGCATCTCGAGCGTCCGGTAGGAAATGTCTCCGGCCACGCGCGCCTTCGCCTGCAGCTCCAGGAAGTCATCGGCGGCGATAGGGCCATTCACCGTCCCGTTCACCACGACGTGCGATACCTTGATCTCGCCGTCGATGCGCGCCTGTTCGCTCACCACCAGCGTGCCGGACTCGCCGTTGGCGGTGGTGACGTTGCCGTGCACCACCCCGTCGACGCGCAACCCGCCGCTGAAGGTCACGTCGCCCTGAACGGTCGTCCCTGCGCCGATCAGGCAATCGATTCGCTTTTGCGGAGGAGCGTGCTTCTTACGATCGAACATGGTGGCCCCCTAGCCCAGGCTCAAGTTGCGCGTCGCGCGCGGCAAGCTCTGACCCGTTTCGTATGCGCGTACCGCCACGGCCACCAACCGGGACCCGTGCGGGACGCGGAACCTTCCCTCAACCCGCTGATAATACTTGAATTTGAGGCTAAGCGCCGGCCCGGCGTCCGGGTCGTCCTCCGGGATCTGGAGGATCCTCTGCCCGGCCGGGTCAGCAGTTCCGGGGCCCCCGGCCAGGGTAGCGCGCAGCACGACATTGCCCAGGAACTCGTCCTTGGGGCTGCCGCCACGCACCACGAGGACGCTGTAGCGCCAGGTGTCCTCGCCGTCCGGCTCGACGTCCAGCCGCTGGATCTGCAGGCCGACGGTCTTGCTCGAATCGGAGACGAGCTTCTGCAGGAAGGCGAGCTCCTCCTTGATCTGCGCGTTTTCGCCCGTCATCTCGATGACCTGGCGGCTCAGCGCCTCCTGCTTGCCACTCGCCATCGCGAGCTCGGATTCGAGCGTGCTGTTGCGCGCCCGCAGCTCCCCCGCCTCGGTGCGGTAGCGCGCGGCTTCGGCCTCGAGCTGCGCGATCCGCGTCTCGACCTCCTTCCGGTTGAAACCGCCGAAGATCTGCCCGAAGTCGAATCCCCACCACCACATGCCGCCGATGATGGCGAGCAGCACGACGAGCAGCGTGCCGCGGCCCCACCAAGGTAGGTGCGTGCGGACCGCCATGCGCGGGGCGGAGATGCCGAAGTTCTGGCGCACCTTGCGCCACCAGAGAGGCATCGCTAACCAGCCCTCTAAGGCAGAACGGGCGCCGCCGTGAGACCGGACGTTTCGGGCAGCCCGAACATGAGGTTCATGTTCTGCACCGCCTGCCCCGCGGCGCCCTTGACGAGGTTGTCCTCGACCACGATCACCGTGAGCATGTCGCCGTTGCCTGGACGGTGCACCGCGATGCGCGCGACGTTCGACGCGCGCACGCTGCGCGTGTCGGGCGTGGATCCCGGCGGCATGACGTCGACGAACGGCTCGCCGGCATAGCGATTCTCGAAGAGCGCCTGCACGTCCACGCCGGGCTTGGTGAGCCTCGCGTAGAGCGTGGCGTGGATGCCGCGGATCATGGGCAGCAGGTGCGGAGTGAAGACGAGCTCGACCGGCGTCCGGCTGCGGCTTTGTAGTTCCTGCACCGTCTCCGGATGATGGCGATGGCCCGCCACGCCGTACGCCTTGAAGTTGTCCGAGGCTTCGGCGAGGAGCAGCCCGATCTCGGCCTTGCGCCCGGCGCCGGACGCGCCCGACTTGCAGTCGGCGATGAGGTGCTCGCTGTCGACGATGCCTTCCTCGAGCAGCGGGATCAGGCCCAATTGCATCGCCGTGGGATAGCACCCCGGGTTGCCGACGATGCGCGCCTTCCTGATCTCTTCGCGGTGGAATTCCGGCAGGCCGTACACCGACTCCGCGAGCAGGTCGGGGCACGCGTGCGCGAGCTTGTACCACTTCTCGAAGAGCGTCACGTCGCGGATGCGGAAGTCGGCGGCGAGGTCGATGATCCTCACCCCCGCGCCCACGAGCCCGCGTGCCTGCGCCATCGCCACGCCATGCGGTGTCGCGAAGAACACGACGTCGCACGACTTCAAGTCCGTGGCGTCGGGCGCGGTGAACGCGAGCTTGTCGTACTTGCCGCGCAGGCTCGCGAACATGTCGACGACACGCGTTCCCGCTTCGCCGCGCGACGTGATGGCCCGGACGTCGGCGTCGGGGTGCGACGCCAGGATCCTGAGGAGCTCGACGCCGGTGTAGCCGGTGCCGCCGACGATGCCGATCTTGACCATTGTGTGACCTCGTATCGGTTAGGGGATTTTAGCGCATACAAAAACTAAGGCCGCCAACTTCGGCGGCCTTCGCGGACTCGGCAGCGGTGGGAATCAGCGCTTCGAGAATTGCTTGCGGCGGCGCGCCTTGTGCAGGCCGACCTTCTTTCGCTCGACTTCTCGTGCGTCGCGCGTGACGAGGCCCGCCTTGGACAGCGTCGGCTTGAGTTGCGCGTCGTAGTCGATGAGGGCGCGTGTAATGCCGTGGCGCACTGCGCCCGCCTGGCCGGACTCGCCGCCGCCGATCACGTTGACCATGATGTCGAACGTCGCCGTGTGGTTGGTCAGCACGAGCGGCTGGCGCACGACCATGCGTCCGGTCTCGCGGGTGAAGAACTCGTCGACGGGCTTCTCGTTCACGACGAACTTGCCCGTGCCCTGCTTGATGAACACGCGTGCCACCGAAGTCTTGCGGCGGCCCGTGCCGTAGTAGTAGTTGCCGATCATCGGTTCGTTTGACGCTTATTTAACGGGCTGGAGAGTTTTGGGTTGCTGTGCCGAATGCGGGTGCGCCGGCCCGGCGTAGTACTTGAGCTTCTTCAGCATCGCGTAGCCGAGCGGCCCCTTGGGCAGCATGCCGCGCACCGCCTTCTCGAGCGCGCGGCCCGGGAAGCGCGCCTGCATCTTGGCGAAGCTCGTGGTCGAGATCCCGCCCGGGTAGCCCGAGTGGCGGTGATAGAGCTTGTCGTCGGCCTTGTTGCCGGTCACGCGCAGCTTGTCGACGTTGGTGACGACGATGAAGTCGCCGGTGTCCATGTGCGGCGTGTAGATGGCTTTGTGCTTGCCGCGCAAGCGAAGCGCGATCTGGCTCGCGAGGCGGCCCAGCACCTGGTCGGTGGCGTCGACCACGTACCAGTCGCGCGTGATATCGGCCGGCTTGGCGGAAAAGGTCTTCATGGCGCTCGAATTCTTCTTGAAAGGGGCTCGGAGGGCTCGAAACGGCCTGCCAAAGGCCTCGGGTACCCTCGTTTCAGCAAAGTCTTACATTGTACTATTCGGCGCCGCTTCCGGTCAATGCAGGCCACCTCCGCCCGATCCACGGCGCGCCTCGCGCGCAAGGCAGCCCGCGAGGTAAAAAAAGGCGCGGTCTTTTAAGGGACCGCGCCTGTCAGGATTCCACCATAGGAGGAGAATGGAGGAATGGGTCTGCGGTGCCGAAGGAGGAGTACGGCGAGCCGCAGACGGTTATGATCGTCGCATATTGCGGCGCACCAAGCAAGATTTTGCGCGATGCAGCATGTCATCCCGGCCGCGCTGTTGCAAAAAACCTGATGTGAGCGATTACTCACCTATAAGCTGTTCATTTGATTGGCTATGAAGACGCGTGTGAAATGGATCGATGGGGTGAGCTTCGTGGGCGAAGCGGGCAGCGGGCACGGCGTCGTGATCGACGGGGCGGCCGAGAACGGCGGCCGGAACATCGGCATGCGCCCGATGGAGACGCTGCTCACCGGCGCCGCCGCGTGCACGGCGTTCGACGTCGTGGCGATCCTCAAGAAGGGGCGCCACGACGTTTCCGACCTCGTCGTGACGGTGGAGGCGGAGCGGGCGCCCACGACGCCCCGTGTCTTCACGGCCCTGCATTACGTCTACACAGTGGCCGGCCATGGGCTCGACCGCAAGCAGGTCGAACGGGCGGTCAAGCTGTCCAAGGAAAAGTACTGCTCGGCGACGATCATGCTGGGCAAGACCGCCACCATCACCTACGACATCGTCGTGGTGGAGGGCGACCGCGTGCCCGATCCCGCCCCGGCCTGAGCTACATCTTCGGCGCGCCGGCGGCCGGCTTCTCCGGCGCGGGCGCCGGGTGCGGCGCGTCGAGGGACGAGGCCGGTGTCTGCTGCGGCAGCAGGATGCCCCGCACGGTGACGCGGGTCGTGGCTTCGACCCGCTTGCCGGCGGCGTCCTTGAAGGTGAGCGTCAGCGGAACGGGGTCGCCATTGGCGAGATCTCGTTCGACACCGACCAGGCGAAGGTGATCGCCCCGGTAGGCGAGCCGCGTGGTCTTGCCTGCCGGCACGGGAATCGACTTCACGACCCGCTCGGTCGACTCGTCGCCGATCGTCCCCACGCGCACGATGACGACCTCGCGCGCGACGGGCGTGCTCGCGCCGACGAGCTCGAGCGTCGTGTCGCTCGCGATGTCGACGTACACGCGCGCGGCCTCGGCCTGCGCGGGCGCGGGCCGCATCCACGCGGTCGACAGCGTCACGCCGGCCGCGTGCGCGGACGGATGCGCGGCGAGTGCCGCGAGCAGGAGCCAGGCGAGCACTGCGCGCTTCATCACTTCGGATGATTGAGCAGGCGGACGAGGCTCGATGTGTCCCAGCGCCCGCCGCCGCGCGCCTGCACATGCGCGTAGAGCTGGTCCACGACCGCGGTCACCGGCAGCATCGCGCCGTTGCGGCGCGCCTCGGCGAGGCAGATCGCGAGATCCTTGCGCATCCAGTCGACCGCGAAACCGAAGTCGAACTTGTCGGCCACCATCGTCTTGCCGCGGTTCTCCATCTGCCACGATTGCGCCGCGCCCTTGGAGATCACGTCGAGCACGAGCAGCGGGTCGAGGCCGGCGCGCATCGCGAAGTGAATGCCTTCGGAGAGGCCTTCCACGAGTCCCGCGATGCAGATCTGGTTGACCATCTTCGTGAGTTGTCCCGCGCCGGGGCCGCCCATCAGCGTCACCGCGCGCGCGTACGTGGCGAGCACGCTCTCGGCGCCCGCATACGCAGCCTGCTCGCCGCCGACCATGATCGTGAGCTTGCCGTTCTCCGCGCCCGCTTGCCCGCCCGACACGGGCGCGTCGAGAAACGACACGCCCTTTGCCTTGGCGGCCGCGAAGACCTCGCGCGCGACTTCCGCAGATGCGGTCGTGTGATCGACGAGCGTCGCGCCCGGCGCCATCCCCGCGAGCGCGCCGGAGGGACCGTTCGCCACGGCGCGCACGTCGTCGTCGTTGCCCACGCACATCATGACGATCTGCGCGCCGGCCGCCGCCGCCGCGGGTGTCGCAGCGCTGCGCCCGCCGTGCGCGGCGACCCATTGCTCCGCCTTGGCGCCGCTGCGGTTGTACACGGTCACGTCGTGGCCGGCGCGGGCCAGGTGTCCGGCCATCGGATAGCCCATGACGCCCAGGCCCAGAAACGCAAGCTTCATCGATGTCTCTCCTTCGCGTGTGCGACGCGCGTTACACCTTGGGCAGCGACGCGCGCGCTGCCGCCGCGGCGGCCCGCACCTGCGAAGGCGCGGTGCCCCCGGGATGGTCCCGGCTCGCGACCGAGCCTTCCAGCGTCAGGACGGCGTGAATGTCGTCGCCCACCAGCGGCGAAAACTGACGTAACTCGGCCACCGGCAGCGCCGCGAGGTCTACGCCTTTCGCCTCGGCATGGCGCACGGCCCGCGCCACCGCCTCGTGGGCGTCCCGGAAAGGTGCACCGCGGCGCACGAGGTAGTCGGCAAGGTCGGTCGCCGTGGCGAATCCCTCGTCCGCCGCCGCGCGCATCCGCTCGCCGTTCGCGGTGATGCCCGTGGCCACGAGGTCGGTCATGATCGCGAGCGTGTCGGCGAGCGTGTCGACCGTGTCGAACAGCGGCTCCTTGTCTTCCTGGTTGTCCTTGTTGTACGCGAGCGGCTGGGCCTTCATCAGCACGAGCAGCGACACGAGGTGGCCGATCACACGCCCGCTCTTGCCGCGCACGAGCTCGGGCACGTCGGGATTCTTCTTCTGCGGCATGATCGAGCTGCCGGTGCAGAAGCGGTCGGCGAGCGTCACGAAGCCGAAACGCGGGCTCGACCACAATACGAGCTCCTCTGCGAAGCGCGACAGGTGCACCATGACGAGCGCCGCCGCCGCCTCGAACTCGATCGCGAAGTCGCGGTCGGCGACGGCGTCGAGCGAGTTGGTCGCGATGCCCTCGAACGCGAGGTCGCGCGCCACGCGCGCGCGGTCGATGGGGAACGACGTGCCGGCCAGAGCCGCCGCGCCGAGCGGCAGCTGGTTCACGCGCTTCCTGCAGTCGCCGAGGCGGGCCAGGTCGCGTGCGAACATCGCATCGTAGGCGAGCAGATGGTGCCCAAACGTCACCGGCTGCGCGACCTGCAGATGCGTGAAGCCGGGCATGATGGTGTCGGCGTGGCGCTCGGCGAAGTCGATGAACGCGCGGCGAAGCGCGACCAATTGGCCCGACAGCGCATCGATGGCGCCGCGCAGCCACAGCCGCACGTCGGTCGCGATCTGGTCGTTGCGCGAGCGCGCGGTGTGCAGGCGCTTGCCGGCGTCGCCCACGAGCTGTGTCAGGCGCCGCTCGATGTTCAGGTGCACGTCCTCGTGGTCGAGCGACCACGCGAACGCGCCGGCGGCGATCTCGGCGCGAATCGCGGCGAGGCCGCGCTCGATGTCGGCCAAATCCTGTGCGGATAGAATGCCTGCGGCCGCGAGCATGCGCGCGTGAGCGAGCGAGCCGTCGATGTCGGCGTCGGCCAGGCGGCGGTCGAAGCCCACCGACGCGGTATAGCGCTTGACGAGGTCGGCTACGGGCTCGGCGAAGCGGCCGGACCATCCGCCGGCGGCGGGGGCGTCAGCGGCAGGGGGCTTCGAATGGGACATGGGCAAGCCGGCGCAAACGGTGCGACGGGCGTCGAATCAGCGCGGCATACGACCGGGCGGCGTACGGGCATGATGCTTGCATGCCGCCACAGATCATGCAATCGATTATAAGGCAAAACGGGCCTCGCTCCGTGCTGCCCGACTTCCGCAATCTCGGCACCATCCTGCGCATCCTGGTGGCCGTGAACGCGGGTGCGCTGCTGTACGCGCTCGCTCGCGAGGTGTCGCCGGCCAAGTGGTTCGGCGAATGGATGGCGGCCACGGCGGTCGTCGAGCCGAATCTGTTCCTCGTGCTGGCGGTTCTGTGGCTGGCGGCGCGCCCGCTGTTGCGCCTGCCTTACTCGACCGGCGCGGCGGCTGTCGTGGGGCTGACGCTCGTCTGCGGGATCGTCCTGTTCGTGGTGCGCAGCATGTTCGAGCCGGCCGCTCCCGCCGCGCTCGTCGCCGGCATAATTTGGGGCGCCGTCGCCGCGTCGCTGCTCCTCGCCTACTTCAACCTTCGCGCGCGCGCGTTGTCGCCCGCGATCGTCGAGGCGCGGCTGCAGGCATTGCAAGCGCGCATCCGGCCGCATTTCCTGTTCAACAGCATCAACGCCGTGCTCTCGCTCGTGCGCGCCGAGCCCGCACGCGCCGAGGTCGCGCTGCAGGACATGGCTGATCTTTTCCGCGTGCTGATGCGCGACAACCGCGACCTGGCGCCGCTCGCCGACGAGTTGACGCTGTGCCGCCAATACCTCGAGCTCGAGCAGCTTCGACTCGGCGACCGCCTCGCCGTCGACTGGAACTTGAAGAGCATGCCGGCCGATGCGCTGGTTCCGCCGCTCGTGCTGCAGCCGCTGCTCGAGAACGCCGTCTATCACGGCATCGAGCCTTCGAGCCAGCCCGGCGTCATCTCGATCAACGTCTTCCTCACGCGCGGCGAAGTCCACGCCATCCTCAAGAACCCGTACCGTGCCGAAGGCGGGCGCCACCACTCGGGCAACAAGATGGCGCTCGCCAACGTGCGCGAGCGCCTCGCGCTGCATTTCGACGCCGAGGCGAGCCTCGAGTCGCGCGTGACCAAGGACGGCTACGAGGTGCACATACGCATTCCTTATCGCACCGCGGGTCCGGACGCCGTCGACGAGCCGCATCGGGCGCCGGCGCAAGCGCCCGCACGCCGAGCGAGCGGCGGCGCAAGCCGTCGCGTGCGCGCGGTTCCCGTGGCCGCGCTGCCGGTGCCCCATGGCTGAGTCGAGCCTGCGCGTCCTGCTCGTCGACGACGAAGCGCCCGCGAGGCGGCGGCTGCGCGATCTCCTGGACGATTGCGGCACGGCGCTCCCGATCACGGTCGTCGGCGAAGCGCAGCACGGGCGCGAAGCGCTCGACCTCCTGCAAAGCGCGCCGGCCGACCTCGTGCTCACCGACATCCACATGCCGGACATGGACGGCATCGAGCTTGCGCGGCACCTGCTCAAGCTCTCTCATCCGCCGGTCGTGATCTTCACCACGGCGTTCCACGAGCACGCGGTGCAGGCGTTCGAGGTGAACGCCATCGACTACCTCATGAAGCCGGTGCGCGTGCAGCGGCTCCTGGGCGCACTGCAGAAGGTGCCGCGGTTGAAACCGGTGCCGATGGAGAAGCTGTCGCAGCTTCCTGCTTCGGCGCGCCGATTCCTGTCCGTCACCGAGCGCTCGCGCGTCGTGCTGGTCCCGCTCGACGACATCGTGTACCTCAAGGCCGAGCTCAAGTACATCACCATACGCACGGCGCTGCGCGAATACCTCCTCGAGGAGTCGCTCACCAAGCTCGAGGGCGAATTCGGCAGCCGGTTCGTGCGCGTGCACCGCAACTGCCTCGTGGCACGCGACTACATCCGCGGCTTCGAGCGCCGCGTGAACGACGACGGCGACTCGCACTGGGAAGTGCTGCTCAACGGCGTGCCCGAGTCTCTGCCGGTATCGCGACGGCAGCAGTTCGTCGTGAGGGACGTCGGGCGCGAGACCGCAGCCTGACGCAGCGCGCGGCCTTCAGGCCGCCGCAATCTGGGTCCCAGGCGGTAAACTTCGCCGCTTCGCCCACTTCCCGCCAAGCCATGCGCACCCTCGTCTGCGGCTCGCTCGCCTACGACACCATCATGGTGTTCCCCGACCACTTCGCGCGCCACATCCTGCCCGACCAGGCGCAGGTGCTCTCGGTGTCGTTCCAGATCGGCGAGATGCGCCGCGAGTGGGGCGGCTGCGCGGGCAACATCGCCTACAACCTGAAGCCGATCGGGGGCGAGCCGGTCGTGATGGCGACGATCGGCGACGACGGCCTCGAGTACCGCGAGCGCCTCGCCGCGCTCGGCGTCGCCGTCGACGGCGTGCGCCACGTGCCCGGCGCCTATACGGGGCAAGCGTTCATCATCACGGACCTCGACGACAACCAGATCACGGCGTTCCACCCGGGCGCCATGAACTACTCGCATCAAAGCCGCGTCGGCGACGTCGCCGGCATAGGCCTCGGCATCATCGCGCCCGACGGCAAGGAAGGCATGCGCACGCACGCCGAGCAGTTCGCGCAGGCGGGCATACCGTTCATCTTCGACCCCGGCCAGGGCATGACGCTGTTCGACGGCCCCGAGCTCCTCGCGTTGATCGACAAGGCGCGCTACGTCGCGGTCAACGACTACGAAGGACGCATGCTGGCCGAGCGCACCGGCGTTCCGCTCGCGGCGCTGGCCGAGCGCGTGGACGCGCTGATCGTCACGCTCGGTGCGGACGGCTCCGTCATCCACACCGGCGGCGACACGTATCCCATCCCCGCCGCGAAGGCCGCCGCCGTGCTCGACCCCACGGGCTGCGGCGACGCCTATCGCGCGGGCCTCCTCTTCGGCATCGCGCAGGGCTGGGATTGGGAGCGCACCGGCGGCCTCGCGTCGGTGCTCGGCGCGCTCAAGATCGCGTCGCGCGGCGCGCAGAAGCACACCGTGACGCGCGACATCGTCGGCGCGCTCTATCGCACGACCTTCGGCACCGATCTCTGGTGAGCCCGCCGCGCAACTCGCTGCCGGTACGCTGCTACCGGTTCACGCGAACGTGCGTGCACCTGCTCGCGGGGGTCGCGACCACGACGGTCGTGTTTCCCCTCGTGAGCGACACGCATCGGCGGCGCCTCGTCAAGCGTTGGAGCGCGCGCCTGCTGCGCATCCTGAAGATCGAGGCACGCGTGGAAGGCGAGCTGGCCGCCGGCGGCAACGTGCTCGTGGTCGCGAACCACGTCTCATGGCTCGACATCTTCGTGCTGCTCGCGCATCAGCCCGCGCGCTTCGTCGCCAAGGCCGAGCTTGCGCGCTGGCCGGTGGTGTCGCAGCTGATCCGCGGCGCGGGCACCGTATTCATCGAGCGCGAGCGGCGGCGCGACACGCATCGCGTCAACCACCAGGTGGCGCGCGTGCTGGCAGGCGGCGACGTCGTCGCGATATTTCCCGAGGGCACGACGACGAACGGTGACGAGCTCCTTCCGTTCAACAGCTCGCTGCTGCAGCCCATCGTGGAGGCCCAGGGCCACGTGCAGCCTGTCGCGATCCGTTACCGGACGCTCGACGGCGCGCTCGCGATGGCGCCCACTTACGTCGGCGACACGTCCTTCGCCTCGTCGTTCTGGGCGGTGTGCGGCGAGCGCCGCCTCACCGTCGAGGTGAAGCCGCGCCCGAGGCTTTCCGCGCGCGCGGAGCATCGCCGCACCCTGGCGCGCGCCGCCGAAGCGTCTATCCGAACGGCTTTGGCTGAATGGGGGAACGCGACGGCACCTGGTACACGCGGCGGTCCGGCAGCCTGACGGCGGTCAGCGTGCCGCCCCACAGGCAGCCCGAGTCGAGCATGAGCACGTTCGGCGCGAGCATGAGCTCGAGCGTGGACCAGTGCCCGCATACGATCGTCGACGACGCCGAGCGGCGCGTCGAATGCAGAAACCACGGCGCGAAACCGGGCGGCGTCTGCCCGGGACCGCGCTTCTCGGTGAGCTCCATCGTGTCGTCGGCGGTGCAGAAGCGCAGCCGCGTGCAGGCGTTGACGACCACGCGCAGGCGGTCGTCGCCGGCGAGCTCGTCCGACCAGCACGCGGGCTCGTTGCCGTAGAGCGCGCCCAGGAAGTCGTGCGCGCGATCGCTCGCGAGCACCGATTCCACTTCGTGGGATAGCGTGA
>Ga0335083_10008564_pt1 | contig 12481 bp, 11 predicted proteins | sample Lox_Sample_42_FD_206716 | JGI IMG/M metagenome (GOLD analysis project Ga0335083, IMG submission 206716) | Soil microbial communities from Loxahatchee National Wildlife Refuge, Florida, United States - Lox_Sample_4.2 | ecosystem: Environmental > Terrestrial > Soil > Wetlands | place: USA... | reverse complement strand
GGCTGGTTGCTGGAACTCTGCTGATGCTGTTGCGGGTTCTCCGCGATTTTTTCGAGCAGCTTCAGAATGCCGAACATGATGATCAAGAACGGCCAAGTCCGGCTGAATCCGTAAACGCCGAAATAATCCATAGCCACCAGTGATCCGAGCGTGATCAGCATGATGGGCCCGCGAATGGCCTGAATGAGGCTGTTGTTAGTGGCGTTCACTGGTAGCCTCCCGAACTCCAGCTGAGGGCGGCCCGTCGCGGCGCTCCGAGATGGCTAGCCGTTCGTACAGCAGGTACACGCCTAGCGCGATCAGGGCGATCGGCCAGTAGCGCAGCAGTTGGCCGAAACGGATAATGTCCAGATTGTTCAGCAAGAACAGCAACCCAGCGGCGATCAGAACCACCGGCGCCAGCGGGAACTTGGAGGGCTCGCCGCGCCGCGGAACGATGCTCGAAAATTCATCCACGGGCAGGCCGAGCTGGCGCTTCTTAGCGGTGTGGTAGGCTTCGAACGCCATGTAAAACACCCACACGGCGGTCATCATGCCGAACAGCGGCTGCAAGTTTTCGGCGGTCTCTTCGTTGCTCAGGATGGCGATCAGGATTCCTAAAACCACCACGTGGATGAGCCCTTTGACGTACTGCCCGTTGTAGACCGCGCCGACACCCGGAATAAAACCCAGAATAAACGCGAGCCCGGGAGACGCGCCAGTGTCCGGAACGGGCGGGCTAGGCGGCGCCGGGGCCGTGTAAGGCGAAGAGGCAGCCGCGGCGGCGGGCGCCGGAGCATGTTCTTCGCAATAAACCGTGCCGTCCGCCAGACGCCGGCACGCCTCGCACAGCGCCTTGCCGCACGACCGGCAATAAGCTATGGCCGGTACATCCGGATGTGTGGTGCAATTCATTCTGGTTTACCTCTTGTCATTCGTTTGTACTGGCGTTTGCCTTGGGGGCGCAGTGCCGCTGGTTTTCTCCGAGCCTTGGCCGCCGGTGGTCTGCTGGCTGGCCGCCCCGCTGACGCCCGCAGTCTGCTCCTGATCGGACCATTCCTTGAGCCGCGACTGAATCTCGATAACCAGCCGCAGATTGTCGTAGTACTTCATGGCGCGATCCCAAACGCGATGCGAGTGATCGTCGATGCTCTGCCACACTCGCGCTGGATCCAGGTCGGAAGCGTGCAAAGGCCGCGGCTCGATGTGCGCGAAACGCGCCAGCATGGCCAGCGACAGCACCGTCATCGCCATGCCCATGGCATAGCGCGGCTGCAGCACGTTCTCCACCCAGCCGCCAAAAAGCCTCCGCCACCACGGCGCGCGTTCTTCCGATTTCTGCGCCCCACGCGGCGCCTGGTGCAGAATGCGCGTGAGCAGCTCCGCGGGCGGATCGGCCACCGGAACCACATCCAGAAACGCCGTGGCGCCCTCCACGTCGCGTGCCAGCTCCGCACAGGCACTACACACCGCCAAATGCTCTTCAAGCGCAATCCCCTGCGGGTGCGGGAGCGTCCCGTCAAAATAGTCGCATAGCAGGATTTCTACTTCAGGGCAGTTCATATGCGAACCTTGTGCCGGCGCAGCACACGGGCCAACTCGGCCCGCCCGCGATTCAGGCGCGACTTCACCGTTCCTTCCGGAACGTTCAGCACCTGCGCAATCTCACGATATTCCAATTCTTCCAGATCCCTGAGGATTACCGTCTCGCGCAAATCCGGCGACAGCTTCTGCAACGCCGATTGTAGAAGCTCGCTGGCTTCACGTCCGGCCAGCATTCCTTCGGTCCGCGACATCATGGCTGTGTTTTCTTCGAGTGCCGGCGCCTGATCTTCCAGCGACTCGGTGGCACGCTCTAGCCGCGTCCGCCGATAATGATCGATCAGCAGATTACGCGTCAATCTGGTCAACCATACCACGAACAATCCTTCGCCGCTACGGAAGCTCTTGAGGTTCTTAAACACGCGCAGGAAAACCTCTTGCGTCAAGTCCTGCGCTTCGGCGTCGCTCGAAGTGAAGCGATAGCAAATCGAGTACACTCGCCGGCTATGCAGCTTGACGAGTTCTTCCCAGGCGGCATCCTGCCCGCTCAGGCAACGCTCAACGAGTTGGGCATCAGCATCCAAACGGTCGCCGGTTCGAGCCTGTAAATGCGGTGCGACCCAGGTCCATCTCCCCGCCGGAATCGCCACCGTTGCCATGACTTCCTCAATCTCCTGCTTCCAGTATTGAAAACGAGGATTTATGATAAGAAGTTCACTTGAATCCAAGCTTTACATTCTACAAAGGACCTTTTCAGAGTACCAACTGGAAACCGACTCGTCTCAGGCCCACTCCAGACGCCTGGGCACAAGGCGTCGCGTGAGCACTCTATCATCGCTTCAGCGTCGCCGGGCAGCGCTGGTTACGCTCGCCGTATTGATCATTTTGGGGATTCTCGCCCTTCGCTCCAGCGGGGTATCCTTTAACTGGAATCTCTTTCTGGGGACCATCCAGGGCGTGTCTTGGATCTGGCTAATCGTCGCTATCCTATTGATGCTGCTTACTTATGTCGGCCGCGCACTGCGTTGGGAAGTGATGCTGCAGCCGCTGGGGCGCAAGGTTAGCATCTCAAGGCTCACTTCGGATACCGCTATTGGCTATATGGCTGCCACCTTATTGGGCCGAGTAGGGGAACTGGTTCGCCCATATCTCATTTCCGTTAGCGCCGGCGTTTCCTTCTCCTCCCAGATCGCCGCCTGGCTTCTGGAGCGCGTGCTTGACCTGCTGGCAGTCTTGCTGATTTTCGGATTCGCTCTCCTCCGAGTACCATCCCACGGGCTACCCCTTGGGGCAGGGCTTCGTTGGACTCTGCACGCTGGGGGATACCTGGCCGCCGTTGCTGGCTTCGTTTGCCTCTTGGTGATAGTGGCCTTTCGGAACTTCTCCCAGACTGCGCGGGAACGGATACTGGCTGGACTTTCGTTTCTTCCAAGCAATTACTATAGTCGTAGTAAGACAGTGCTCAATGCCTTTGCTCGGGGCGTGGAGGTCACGCAGCGCCCTGGGCCACTCAGTCTGCTGGCCGTCTATACCGGCTTGGAATGGGTCTTGATCACGGCGGCCTACGCTGCGTTGCTTAAGTGCTTCGTAGCGACACGGTTTTTAAAAATTACAGATGTAGTAACATTGCTAGGATTCATCGCCTTCGGAAGCATCGTGCAAATCCCTGGAATCGGTGGAGGAATCCAAATAACGTCAATTGTAGTACTACGAGAAATCTACGGCCTCTCGCTGGAGTCGGCTTCGGGAATCGCTTTGTTTATCTGGATCCTCACGCTGATCGTGGTGGTGCCTCTGGGATTGGCCTGCGCGCTGCATCAAGGAATGAACTGGCATAAAATCAAGCAGTTGGCTAATAGAAAGTTGCCGGAAGAAGAGGAGCTGACATGATCTGCCCGTTCTGCGGTTTCAAGCAGGATCGCGTAATCGATTCGCGTGAGAGCAAGGAGGGCGACGTTGTTCGCCGACGTCGCCAATGCCTGGGATGCGAGCGGCGATTTACCACCTATGAGCGCAGCGACGAGATTCCCTACATGGTCGTCAAAAAGGACGGCCGCCGCGAGAAATTTGACCGGCAGAAGGTGCTGAGTGGGCTGCTGAAGGCGTGTGAGAAGCGGCCTGTGCCGATGTCAAAACTGGCTGAGATCGTAGACGCCGTCGAGGCCAAGTTGGCCGACAGTTCCGAGCGAGAATTAAGTACTACTGAAATAGGAGAAATGCTCATGGACAAGCTCCGCAACCTGGACAAGATCGCCTACGTACGGTTTGCCTCGGTCTACAGAGACTTTCAGGACGTCGAGGCTTTCCTCAACGAATTGAAGAACTTAGTTCTACAGAAGCGGTCCTGAGTGGTACCTGGTGCCAGCCCGCCGCGACCTGGAAGTTTGGTGTAACCAATCGCCTAGAAAAACATCTTGTATTTAGGACTTAACTTCGAAAACGTTTCGGTGCTATAATCGGTTGCTATCATTACGGCCGGCGCGGTGGCGTGGCGCACACCCGAAGTAGGAGTCTGTACTGAGCAGAGCAGTGAAACCGACAGTATGATTTCAGTGCGAGGCCGGCAGGTGAGTATCTAAGTGGACCATTTCGAAGATCAATTTTTAGCCGAAGGTCATGAGCCGTTGGGTGGGATGCCGTTCGACGAAGAGGCGAACTTTTTCCATCCCGAAGAGGTTCAGGACGAAGAATTCCCTGCGGCACAGCAGGCTGAAGAGTCGATTTACACCGACGATCCGGTACGCGTGTATCTGCGTGAGATGGGCGCCGTCCCGCTGCTCACCCGGGAAGGCGAAGTCAATCTGGCGCGCCGCATGGAGCGCGGCAAGCTGCGGATGCAAAAGTCGATCAGCCGGTCGGCTCTGGTGCAATTGCGCGCGGTCGAAATCGCGGAGGTACTGAAGCGCGGCGACGACGAACTGGATAATTTCGTAGATCTGGGAGATGCCGAGGAAGGCAGTCCCGCGGACACCAAGAAGCAGGCCGAGGTTCGCGCCGAATTTGCCGACATCATCGCGCTGCACAAGCGTTACCAGCAACTGGACGAAAGGCTGGAGGCGGTTCCACTGAGCAACAAGCGGCTGCGCAAGCGCTGGCAGGGCAAGCTGAATCGGGCCAAGGTGGAGATGTCGCGCGCAATTCGCCGCATCGCCTGGCTGCCCTCGCGTTGGAAGCAGTTCTCGAAAGAAATCGAGCATGCCGTCGATCAGCTGGCGCAGCTCGAGCAGGATCTTCGCAAGCTGGAAGGCCGGTCGGGCATTACCGCTCAGGCCCGGGCACGAGAATTGCGCCGCGAGGTCCGCAAGCTGGAGACGGCCGCGGGCGCCCCAGTGGTGGATCTGCGCCATAGCCTGACGGTGATCCGTCACGGCGAAATCGAAGCCGAGCGCGCCAAGAAAGATCTGGTGGAGGCCAACCTCCGCCTGGTGGTCTCGGTGGCCAAGAAGTACGTCAACCGCGGGCTGCACCTGCTGGACCTGATCCAGGAGGGCAACATCGGCCTGATGCGCGCCGCCGATAAGTTCGAATACCGGCGCGGCTACAAATTTTCAACTTACGCCACCTGGTGGATCCGACAAGCCATCACGCGCGCCATCGCCGATCAATCGCGCACCATCCGCATTCCGGTGCACATGAACGAGAGCATGAACAAGTTCCTGCGCGCGACGCGGGAGCTTGAAAAGGAATTGGGCCGCGCTCCCACCAACGACGAGATTGGCCGCCGCATGGACATTCCGGTGGAAAAGGTGCAAAAGCTCAAGACCATTTCGCGCGATCCGGTTTCGCTTGAAACGCCGGTGGGCCGCGATGGTGAATCCGCCCTGGGCGATTTGATTGAGGATCGCTGGGTGGGATCGCCCGTGGATGCGGTCATCGATTCCAACGTGCGCGACGAGACCGCCAATATTTTGAAAACGCTCTCTCCCAAAGAAGAGAAAGTAATCCGGCTGCGCTTCGGCATCGGCTGCGAACGCGAGCATACGCTGGAAGAAATCGGTCAGGAATTCGATGTAACGCGCGAGCGCATCCGGCAAATCGAAGCTAAGGCGCTTCGCCAGCTTCGGTCTCCGGAGCGAGCTCGCCATCTGCGAGCTTTACTAGCTGCAAGGTAAAGCCGCCTCCTCCTCCGCGTGAAAGGCCGGGCAGGTCGCCCGGCCTTCTTTATTGGCAGGCACAATCCGTGGCGGACCTCCAGACTCAGCGCTCGTTGCCGGATGCCAGCGTTTCCCATGGTATGGTATGGCGACCGCTAAGATTACGATCACGCTCGAAGACGAACAGCTTTCGGAAATTCGCGCGCTGGTCGCAGCCGGAAAGGCTCGCAGCGTCACCGGGTTCGTGCAACATGCGGTGAGAATCGCGCTGTCCGATGCGGCTGGCTGGCAGGAGATGCTAAGCGACGCGCTTCGCCAGACTGGCGGTCCGCTGACAAAGAAGGAGCGCGCTTGGGCTGATGCGCTTCTTACATCTGGCAGCCCAAGCGAAGCTCCCGGCGAGGAAAGGCCGCGTGAGTGGAATCACTTTGGACGCCGGTGGGCTGATTGCCCTGGACCGGAACGATCGCCGGGTGCTGGCACTGGTTGCGCGCGCGGCCCAACGTGGCATGCGGATCACTATTCCGGCAACGGCGCTCGCGCAGGCGATTCGCAATCCCTCGAAGCAGACCCGGTGGTCGAGGCTCATTAGACGGGCCGGCACTGATCTCACGGCGCTCGACGGACCGGATGCAACGGCCGTGGGGCTCTTCTTTATTGCCGCAAAGCCCGCTAAATCGACAATACAGGGCGGAAATGTTACAATAAAAACAGAGCGCTCCCGCTCTCCCACCTCTATGGCAAGTAAACCTGCTTTCTCTCAAGGCGCGCAGATCGAACACTCGAAGTATGGCCTAGGGTCCGTCCTGTCGTGCACCGAAGAACACATCGTAATCAAGTTCGACGACCACGGCGAGAAGAAATTCGTCCTAGCCATCGCACTCGCAGCGCTGAAGAAAAGCGACCGCCAACCGCCGGTGGAAAAGCGCCGGGCTGCGCGTAAGAAAGCTACACCGGTCGCCGCGCAGTAGCGTTGCCTGCGCAGATCTCGCACGCCGACTAGGAATGACCAAGCACTGGATGCGGCCGATACGGCTCGGCTAGCGCCTGAAGTTCACTCTCGTCCAGCTTCAGATTGACTGCCGCAACGGCATCATCCAAATGCTCCATGCGCCGGGCTCCGACGATAGGCGAAGCGATCCCGGGCTGGGCCAGCACCCAAGCCAGCGCAACCTGGGCATTGGAAACGCCGCGCTCGCGGGCTATATCGCTCACGCGCTCCACCACCTCGAAATCGGAATCCTGATAATACATGCGCTGCGCGTACTCGTCGGTGCGCGAGCGCACCGTTTCGCCAAACCCTTCCTTGCGCCGATTGCCGATCAGAAATCCGCGCGCCAGCGGACTCCATGGAATGAGCCCAATCCCTTCCTGGCGGCATAGCGGATTCATCTCGCGCTCTTCCTCGCGGTAGATGAGGTTGTAATGATTCTGCATGCTGACGAAGCGCGCGAGGCCCAGCTCGTCGGCTTTATAAAGCATGCGGGCGAACTGCCAGGCGAACATGGAGGAAGCGCCCAGGTAGAGCGCCTTGCCGGCCCGCACCACATGGTCGAGCGCTTCCAAAGTTTCTTCGATCGGCGTGGAGTAGTCGAAGCGGTGGATCTGGTACAGATCCACGTAGTCCACGCCCAGCCGGCGCAGGCTGTTGTCGATGGAATGCAGGATGTGCTTGCGCGATAGCCCACGCTGGTTGGGGTCGCTCGACATCGGGCTGAAGACTTTGGTGGCGATCACCAGCCGTTCGCGCTCCGGCCCGAAGTCTTTGAGCGCGCGCCCCAGGATTTCCTCGCTCACGCCGTGCGAATAGATGTCGGCGGTATCGAAGAAATTGATGCCCAACTCGAGCGCGCGCTGGATCAGCGGACGGCTCTCTTCTTCCTCCAGCACCCATTCGCGCCAGCGCTTGGAGCCATAGGTCATGGCGCCCAAGCAGACGCGCGATACCTTCAGTCCCGTCGAGCCGAGATTGACGTATTCCATCCGCCGAAGCTTTTAGTCTCCGCCCTTCGCGAGCTTCTCGCGCTGTTCGCGCAAGATCGCTTTTCGGCTGAGCTTGATTTTGTTGCCTTCGAGCGCCAGAACCTTGACCAGAATCTGGTCGCCTTCCTTCAGTTCGTCTCGAACCTGCTTGATGCGGTTCTCCGAGATTTCGCTGATATGCAGCAGGCCGTCAGTGCCCGGGAAGATCTCGACGAATGCGCCAAAATCGACGATGCGCACAACCTTGCCCAGGTAGGTCTTGCCGACCTCAGCCACCGCCGCGATATCGGTAACGCGCTGGATGGCCTTCTTGGCGGACTCGCCGTCGGAGGCGAAGATGTTCACCGTGCCGTCGTCTTCGACATCGATCTTGACGCCGGTTTCGTCCACGATGCTGCGGATCATCTTGCCGCCCGGCCCGATCAGGTCGCGGATCTTGTCGGTCGGAATAGTGAGCGTGTAAATGCGCGGCGCATATTGCGACATTTCACCGCGAGGCTCGGAAATCGCGCTGGTCATCTTGTCCAGGATGAACAACCGCGCGCGCCGGGCCTGTTCGAGCGCTTCCTTCATGATCTTGGTGGTGACGTTGGGAACCTTGATGTCCATCTGGAGACCGGTGATGCCCTTGGACGATCCAGCCACCTTAAAATCCATGTCGCCGTAATGATCTTCGGCGCCCGCGATGTCGGTCAGAATGGCGTAATCCTTGCCTTCCAGCACCAGTCCCATGGCTATGCCGGCGATGGGATCGGTGATCTTCACGCCCGCATCCATCAACGCCAGCGTGGCGCCGCACACCGTGGCCATGGAGCTGGAGCCATTCGACTCCAGGATGTCGCTCACGACGCGCAGGGTATAGGGAAACTCATTTTCGTCGGGAATGACGGCGGAGATGGACCGTTCGGCCAGCGCGCCGTGTCCAATCTCGCGGCGTCCGGGTCCGCGCATGAATCCCACCTCGCCCACGCTGAAGGGCGGGAAGTTGTAATGCAGCATGAAGCGCTTGGAGGTCTCGGAGAGATCGAACATCTCGATGCGCTGTGCGTCGTCCTTGGTGCCGAGGGTGACGGTGACCAGCGCCTGCGTTTCGCCGCGCGTGAATAAAGCCGAACCATGCGTGCGCGGCAGCACGCCGACTTCGCTCTCGATGGGCCGGATCTCGTCGAACGCGCGGCCATCCGGACGGCGCCGCGCCTTCAGCATCTCGTCGCGGAAGATGCGCTCTTTCAGGTGATCGAAAAGATCGCCGCCTTCTTCCATTTGATCTTCAGGCAGCGGCGTCACGACTTTGTCTCGCGCATTCGCCACTTTCTGATAGCTCTCCAGCTTCTGATACTTCTTGGTGTTCAGCGCGTCGGTCAATTCCTCGCGAATCTGCTTCTCGATTTTCGCGTATAGCTCTTTGTTGATTTCCGGAGGCGTGAAGGTCGACTTGGGCTTGCCGGCTTTGGCGACCAGCTCGCGGATGCCCGCGACGATTTTCTTGCAGCAGTTGTGGCCGTATTCGATGGCTTCCAGCACCTCGGCCTCGCTGGCGTGCTGCGCGCCCGCCTCCACCATGACGATGCCTTCTTCGGTTCCAGCCACGACGATGTTGATCTTGGCCCCGCGCGTCTCATCGTAGCTGGGATTGGGAATCAGCTTGCCGTTGACGGAGCCCACGCGCACTCCGCCCAGCACATGCTGGAACGGAATGTCGGAAATAGCCAGCGCGGCTCCGGCCCCGACAATTGCGAGCGTGCTGGGATCGCGCTGCGGATCGGCCGAAAGCACCATGGCGATGACCTGGCTCTCGTTCATGAAGCCTTCGGGAAACAGCGGGCGAATGGGCCGGTCGATCAGGCGGCTGGTGAGAATTTCTTTCTCCGAGGGACGCCCCTCGCGCTTGATGAAGCCGCCCGGAAACTTGCCGGCGGCGTAAGTGTATTCGCGATAGTCCACCGTGAGCGGAAAGAATCCGGCTCCGGGCTTAGGTTGTTCTGCGGCGCAGGCGGAAACCAGCACCACCGTGTCTCCCGAACGGACCAGCACGGCCCCATTGGCCTGCTTTGCGATTTTGCCCGTCTCGAGGGTTATTTTCTGACCATCCAGGTCGATTTCTACTGTCTGTAACATTGAATGTCCTTTTAATCCAGGTCAAGTTGGCTTGCCTGCGGTTGACTAAGAGGAGACTGGAGTGAGGGACTGAAGGGAGCGCCGCCCACCGGGGCGGGTTGCCGGGCAGCTAACGTCGAATGCCCAAGCTTTGGATCAGGTTTTTGTACCTTTCCGGGTTACGGCTTTTCAGGTATTTCAAAAGGCGACGCCTGCGGGCGACCATCGACAACAATCCTCGTCGGGAATGATGGTCCTTGCTATGCGTCTTGAAATGATCCTCGAGCTGCTTGATGCGCTGGCTGAGGATTGCGACCTGGACTTCTGGCGAGCCGGTATCGGTCTTGTGAACTTTGTACTGCGCAACTACTTGTTGTTTCGTGTCGGTCGCCAGGGCCATGCTCGAATCGATACTCCTCGTCTATTCTTAATCTCTTTTTGTACTGCTCCAGGATAGCACAAGCCAAGCGGGGTCAACAAACGACTACTTGAGATAGTATTCGTTCATGCCGGATGCATCCGCGTCGCGCTTGAGCTTGTGGAAGCAGCGACTTGGTCGTGTGCCGCCATCGGTCTGGGAGCAGATTGGGTTGGAGACCTTGGTGTTGGCAGACAACGAGCTGTCTGAGCTGCCTGAGGAAATTGGGCGCCTGAAGAAGCTTCGCATGCTCGATATGGGGCACAATAGGCTGACGTGCGTTCGCTGCCCCGGCTTGACAAACTCGACTTGCGGTGGGTGACGACGCTCGAGCCGCCCGAATGGATCGCGGCGCTCGAAGCACGCGGCTGCGCGGTGTACCGTTGATGTCGCTTTGGTGGGCAGAGTCTTCGCTGGGCGATGCGCGCATCGGAGTGTGGAAGCCGTCCGACACCCATAACGCTCTTTTTAGCCCGGACAGACAATTCCGGGGAACTTTTCGCTGCTCCCGACACAAATCGTTACAGGGGCAGGCCAGTATACTTAGCGTGGAGGCGTCGCCTCCTGGAAACCTGTTGTCTTCAAGCGGAATCCTAAATGACGATGGCAAAATCGGGTTTGTTAATTCTTTTCGGGGCGGCGCTGGCGCGTCTTGCCTCTGCTCAAGCTTTTGATAACACAGGAAATCATCTGCTCAACGGAGCTTACTACTTCCGTGAGGTAGTCTATACCAGCAATGTGGACGTGGCCGTGTATGGAGGTATCACTTTCGACGGTAACGGTAACTATTCAATCTCCGGTACGACTTTCGATGACAGTTCTTTCCAGACCCAAGCCTACTCCGCGACTGGCACTTACGTCGTCTCGGCCAGCGGCTATGGATACTTGCAGTCCAACCAGATATTGACCGCGGTGGGCAGCTCGAATGCCGTGACCCATGGGCTGGTTTCTAACGGGATTTTTGTGGGAAGCAGCACCGAGAGCGGGATAAATGATCTTTTCATTGCCGCGCCGATCGCCTCACAAAGCACCGGAACGTTTCTAGGGTCGTACACGCTCAATTACATGGATCCGATCGGAGAGATCACGCAAGGAACTCCGTTCGATGCGCAGCTCACGCTGAGCTCGAATGGCTCGGGCGGTATCGGAACGGTGAACGTCGCGGCGTACTCCTCGACTTCCACGCCCACTACACAATCCATCTCCGGCGTGAAATATTTCGCCAGCAACAATGCGTTCGTTTTGCAGTTTCCGTCAAACTCGAGCAGCAATCTCGTCCAGGGGAACGAATACTTATATTCCTCGCCTGACGGCAGTTTTGTCTTCGGCGGCGGACCTGACAACATCGACATGATCGTGGGAGTGCAGAATGGCTCGTCGGGAAGCAACTTCGGAGGGCTATACTATCAAGCCGCTATCCAGGCCGACCTGTCGCAATTCGCCACCGCGGGGACATACGGCCTGGACACCTATTATGGATCATTCAACGCCAGCAACGGCGTGGAAGTAGGCCACCAGCGAGTGCTCTACTACGGAAGCACACCAGAGGGCTTTACTTATGCGGATTTCACCACACAAAGCTCCAGCGGGACTTACGATGACTCGTTCTTCCTGGCGAATTACACGGGTGGAAAAGGCGGAGCGATCCGAATTGGATACGGGGTTGGTCCGGAGCTCGGTATTTACGTCGCGGTCCAGGCGCCCAGCTTTAGTGGTGGCGGCGTTTATTTGAATCCGACTGGCGTGCTGAATGCCGCCAGCTCCGCGCCGTTCACCGCGGGAGTGTCGCCCGGAGAGTTGATCACATTGGTTGGAACCAACATCGGTCCCAGTAATCTCCAGGTTGCACAGACCTTACCGTTTCCCACGATGCTCGGAGGGGTGCAAGTGTTCATCAACAACATCGCCGCGCCCATTTACTATGTAAGCTCCGGCCAAGTCGCGGCGATTGTACCTTATGAAATCGCCTCTTCGTCCATCGCCCAGATTCAGGTGATCTACAATCAGACGCCGTCGAATCTCGTTACTGAATACATCAATCAGACTACACCGGGCGTCTTTACCGAGCCGGCCGGGGGTGTGGGCGACGCGGCCGCCTTGCACCAGGATTATTCTTTGGTGTCGTCGTCCAGTCCCGCTCAGGTCGGAGAGACGATCGCGGTATACGTTACCGGCCTGGGGAGCGTGTTGGGCAACATTAGCGACGGCGCAGCCGCCCCGACCCAGCCACTGCTCGATACCAGCAACACGATTACAGCCACTGTGGATGGCGTGGCCGCCACCGTGACGTTCGCGGGACTCGCACCCGATCTGGCCGGCCTTTACCAGGTCAACGTGATCATACCGAGCGGCGTCACTTCGGGCGACG
>Ga0335083_10008563_pt1 | contig 12481 bp, 7 predicted proteins | sample Lox_Sample_42_FD_206716 | JGI IMG/M metagenome (GOLD analysis project Ga0335083, IMG submission 206716) | Soil microbial communities from Loxahatchee National Wildlife Refuge, Florida, United States - Lox_Sample_4.2 | ecosystem: Environmental > Terrestrial > Soil > Wetlands | place: USA: Florida... | reverse complement strand
TCGCACGCACGTAGTCGTCCCAGAGAGCAAGCAATGCCTTCAGCTTGTCGGGGCGCTCCGCTGCAAGGTCCTTTCGCTCTCCAGGATCCGCCGTGAGGTTGAATAGCTCCCACTCGCCTTTGCCGAACGGCTTGAATTCCCAGCGCGCTTTCCACTCGCCCTGCCGCACCGCGCGGTTGCCGAAGATTTCCCAGGCCAGATAGTCCTGCGCCGCACGCGGCGACTCCGCCCCGCCCGCCAGCACCTGGCCCCAGGACTTGCCAAGGAGAGGGGGCACCTCACGCCCCTGGTAACTCTTCGGATAGGCGGCTCCGGCGATTCCCAGAAGTGTCGGCATGATGTCTGCCACGTGCATGAGCCCGTTATTGATGCTCCCCTTGGGCCGCTTGACTGCTGGACCGCTCACGACCAGAGCGTTGCGGATTCCGCCGTCCGCGAGCCATCCCTTGTACTGGCTGAAGGGCGTCATGGATACCTGCGCCCACATCGGGCCGTACGCTACGTAGGAGCCCGGATCGCCCCACGCGTTGGGGTCGGTCTGCGACCAGTGGATCGCCGCGAAGAGGAAGTCCCGAGTGCCAGGCGTACCCGCAATCATCTCGAAAAGGTCGGTTCCCTCTGCGCCGTTGTCGCCGAACACGATGAAGACCGTGTTTTCATACTCGCCGATCTCCTTGAGGTGGTTGATGAGCCTGCCGACGTGGAAATCGAGGTTTTCCACCATTCCCGCATAGAGCTCCATCTTCTTTCCCAGCACTGCCCTGGTCGCCGGCGCGAGCACAATCGGATCAGGCAGGAACCACATTCGCTCCGAGAGCTGCGTACCGGCGGGTATGAGGCCGAGTTCGATCTGCCGCTTCAGTCGTGCCTCCCGGATTGTGTCCCAACCTACGTCGTATTGGCCTACGTGGCGAGTGCGCCACTCGGCGGGCAGGTGATAGGGATCGTGGGGCGCCTGGTGAGAGACATAGGCAAAGAAGGGTTTGCCGTCACCGTGGTTGGCGTCGATGAATCCGATCAACTTGTCGGTGTAGGTCTTGGTTGCGTAGTAGTCTTTGGGAAGCCGCGCCAGGTAACGCCCGTCCTCAGTGAAGACCGACCGTGGGGAAGCGGCGGTAAAATTCGTCATGTCCCAATAGCTACCCGCGCCATCAAGCAGAGAGAAGTCCCGCTCGAATCCGCGCGCGGCCGGAATGTGTTCGGGCGACTTGCCCAGATGCCACTTGCCGACCATATAAGTGTGATAGCCCGCATCCTTGAGCAGTTGTGGCACCGTGACTACGCGGTTGTTGAGGCGGCCTTCGTAGCCGTCCACGCCGACCTGGTTAGGAGCAGTCCATTCGTTCATGTTGCCGAGGCCGTTGATGTGCGTATCGACGCCGCTCAGTAGCATGGAGCGCGTGGGCGAGCAACTCGCGTGTGTGTAGAAGTTCGTGAAGCGAACGCCATTGTTCGCAAGCGAATCGAGGTTGGGTGTCCTGATCTCGCTTCCGAATGAGCCCATGTCGGAGAAGCCCAAGTCATCTCCGAGGATGATGACGATATTCGGCCGGCGGGGTGGCGCCGCCGCCGAAGTAATCGCCAGCGACACGATGATGCCGGCGATGCGCAGCGCGTTGATCGTCCGTCTCAGGCTCCGCGGTTCGCCGCGTGCGGTGCGCGTTGAGCGCAACGGGAAGATCTCCATTGTCCTATTCACCTCCGTCGGTTCGGATCCAGCGATCTGTTCTACCGTCCTGCCGTAGCCTCATTCACGCCTGCCACTACTAACTCGGGGGTTCCCCCGCGCCCTTCCCGCCGACCTGTTCTCTGACCAACTGGGTTTGCCTGCGTCCGCGGGAGGTATCGAGGACCCACTTCGCGTCGATGCGGCCGAAAAGGTCGATCATGAAAGCGATCAGCCCGGTCCACCCGGTCTGATGGCTGGCGCCCAGACCCGCTCCATTGTCACCGTGGAAATACTCGTAATAAAGGATCAGGTCGCGCCAGTTCGGGTCCTCTTGGAACTTTCTCGTTCCTCCGTAGACTGGCCGCCGCCCACCGTTGTCGCGCAGGAATGTGCTCGCCAGCCTTCGCTGGATCTCCTTTGCGACTTCAAAAAGCGTCATATACTGGCCCGAACCCGTCGGACACTGCACCTTGAAGTCGTCGCCGAAAAATCCATAGAGGTTCAAAAGCGCTCGAATAATCAGCGCATTTACTGGCATCCACACGGGACCGCGCCAGTTGGAATTGCCTCCGAACATTCCGGTGTTCGATTCGGCTGGAAGGTATTGCACCTTATATTCCTCGCCGCCAACCCAGAACCCGAACGGATGATCCTGGTGAAAACGAGAGAGCGATCGAACCCCGTACGGTCCGAGAAACTCCTTCTCGTCGAGGAGATAGCCGAGGACGCGTTCCAACTTAGCTTTCGTAAGAAGCGAAAACAGCCGCCGTCCGCCGTAGCCTACGAAACTCTGCCCGGAAGGCGCTAGATGGGAAATCAACTCGGGGTGCCGCTCTTTGAATAGTGCGATCAACTCCATCAGCTTCGGATACCGCTTTTCCGCGTCAGCCTCGAAAGTGGTGGAGGCGCACAGCGGCAACAGCCCCACCATGGATCGCACCTTCAAACGGGTGGCATTGCCGTCCGGCAGCCGCAAGACGTCATAGAAGAAGCCGTCCTGCTCATCCCACATCTCGTCGTGGTGCTCGCCCATGCGATCCATCGCATACGCAATCCACGCATAATGCTGGATGAACTTGAAGGCAACCTCCTCATACATGGGGTCGTGCTCACAAAGGATGAGGGCCATCTCCAGCATGCACTGGCAGTAGAAGGCCATCCATGCGGTGCCGTCTGCCTGCTCGAGCGACCCGCCGGTGGGAAGTTGGGCGCTGCGGTCGAATACCCCGATGTTGTCCAATCCCAGAAAACCGCCGGCGAATACGTTTCGTCCCGAGGGGTCTTTACGGTTGACCCACCAGTTGAAATTCAGCATCAGTCCCTGGAACGCCCGTTCCAGGAACCGGGGATCGGAGCGGCCCAGCGCGCTCTCCATCTTGTATAGGAACAGCGTTGCCCAAGCGTGGACCGGTGGATTCACATCGCTGAAATTCCATTCATACGCGGGTATCTGTCCGTTCGGGTGGAAATAGAGGCTTCGCAACATCAGCAGAAGTTGGTCTTTGGCGAAGTCGAAATCAACCAGAGACAGGGAGAGTGTATGAAACGCCAGGTCCCATGCGGCATACCAGGGGTACTCCCACTTGTCCGGCATGGAAATCACGTCGGCGTTCAGCATGTGGAACCATTCCATGTTCCGCACTCCGCTGCCGCCGGGTTGCAGCAGCGGGTGGCTCTTGTGCTCGTCGAGCCACCGCTCGAGATCGAAGTAGTAAAACTGCTTGCTCCACAACATCCCGGCGAGCGCCTGCCGATGGACTCGCCGCTGATCTTCGTTTAGCGCTTGGGGGGTAATCCGGTTGTAGAACTCGTCCGCTTCTGCGCGCCGCCGCTCAAATGCCATTTCGAAGCTGCCGAATGGGGCTTGCGCCGCGACACCTGTAAGACGAAGGCGGATCGTCGTATTCCCGCCGCCCGGCACCTCGAGCGAATAATGCGCGGCAGCTTTGGTTCCCACCTGCCCGGGATTCACCGCCCCCCGGTCGCCAGAGATCAGATAATTGTGGAAGGCATCCTTGACGTACGGGCATGAGCTGGGCTGTGCCCAAAGCCGCTGCGAATTTGTCTCGTTTTCGGTGAACAGCAACTCCGGGCCGCCGTCGCAGTAAAGCCGGTACTCGCCCATCTCGTGGTGCGAGGCCTGGATAACGCCCGGTGCTTCCGCGCGCAGCGAGGGCTTTCGGCCATCTAGCCCCCAGGACCACGTGTTCCGATACCAGAGCGTCGGCAAAACGCGGAGTCGCGCAGTTTCCGGCCCGCGGTTATGTACCGTTATGCGGACGAGGATGTCCTCAGGCCCATCCTTGGCATATTCGACGAACACGTCGAAGTACCGGTCGTCGTCGAACACGCCAGTATCCAGCAACTCGTACTCAAAGTCCTCGCGCGAGCGTGCCCGGTTCGTTTCCACCAGGTCCCGATACGGGAATTCTCGCTGGGGGTACTTGTACAGATACTTCATGTATGAATGGGTAGGCGTGCTGTCGAGGTAGAAGTAATATTCTTTTACATCCTCCCCATGGTTGCCTTCGCTGTTGGTCAGGCCGAAGAGGCGCTCCTTCAGGATGGGGTCCCTCTCGTTCCAGAGGGCAACGGCAAAGCACAGCCGCTGTTTGTCGTCGGAAATTCCCCCGAGTCCGTCTTCACCCCACCGGTATGCCCGCGATCGGGACTGATCGTGCGAAAAATAGTCCCAAGCGTTGCCGTCCTGGCTGTAGTCCTCGCGGACCGTGCCCCATTGTCGTTCACTGAGGTACGGCCCCCATTTCTTCCAGGGGATTCCGGCTTCGCGCGCATCGTTCAAGCGTTTTTGTTCCGGAACATCAACTACACCTTTTATCGCCACGACACACTCCTCCTTCAGCTCCGCACTACAGGGATGTTGAGATTACGGAGCACGGACTCTTTTTTTGGCAAGATCGGCAAATTTGAGGCGGATTTGTTTAACCCGGCATCTTCCTGGAATGAGGAACGACAAAGGGCCCGATTCCTTCTCTTGTTGACGTACGCGATTCTCTTCGTCGCCTTGCTCTCGCTCTGCGGATGCGGGGACTTGGTGCCCCATGACACGAGCGCTCTGATCGACCCAAACCTCAAGCGATCAGAGGTTGTTGGCTTTGTGGGGGCCCTGGGAGCCACGTTTGCGGTTGTCCCGGACTTGCGTCGCATGTTAAGGTGCCGCTCAAGCACAGGCATGAGCCCTCGAATGGCCGCGATAATGGGGATTTTTCAGATCATTTGAATCTACTATGGCTTGTTGATTGCCTCGCGCCCTGTGATCGCATGGAACATGATTGCCGTGTTGATCAATTATCTGAACGTCTACGCGTACCGTTATTTTGTCCGTCAGGAACGAGCAGACGCCGGCGGACTTCCCTGCGCCTGAAAGGGACCGACGACCACGGATCTCTGGGAACCGGCAAGGGTAAGTGGAGTTCGCCGATACTTGCCGGAACCGGATCTTAACCGGCGCGTCAAGCGTCGAATCTCCTCCTCCAAATCTCGAAATCATGCTCTTCACGTAAATGCATCCGGGCTGCCAATGCGTTGACAGGCGAGACTGACGTCGGCGAGCCCTTGAGCCGTAACGAGTAGCCAAAACGCCATCCACTGGCACGACGGGCGCCGAACTGGCAGGAAGGTTGATATATCGTCTTCAGGGTTATCTTGGGATGCGGCTCGATTCGAAGTCGCCCTGTGCTGGCCCGGATCCGCTTGGAGGTGTGGCTGTTGGTCAGTCCGCTTGTGCAGGATGAATCAGGAGTCCTCCACGGAATTCCACGTGGCCTGGTCCGAGAACATAGAGGACTATCGAGAAGTGATGCGCAAGTTGGACGGCCAGACGCCCGCCGCCTTTCCACTCATTACCTTCCCTGAAATGAATGTATTCCCGAAATAGTGCGGCCGTCAGAAGTGCGAGTCTCTTGTGAGATTCACCACAATTCTCCCTCCGATCGGGCCTCCGGGCTGAATTGTCATGGCCGGCATCCTTCCGCCGTGTTGCGTGACGGGATGGTTGCCGCGTCATTTTTTTGCGACCCGGGCCTACGCCGGACATCATCTTTAGGTGGCGCTTCACAGGTTAGTTGTCGCATCTGGGGGCGGGCAGAGCCTCCAGATGTCCGCCGGTGGAGAGGTACGGCCATGCCCCGACGATACAGGGAGTGCCGAGTTCGAGCCGCTACTGGCCGACACGTCGAGGGACCTCCTGGCGGCCTCTTTTGGACAGCACGAGGCCGCGATTCAACGTTCCCTGGAGCGCGTCCGACTGTTCTTCCAGATGGACTGTTGCGCGATTCTGTCGGTCAGTGCGGACCGGCAGGCCGTTAGAACTTGTCTGGCTTCCGTCGGCGAAGGAGTAGCGCCGCTAGCTCCGGAGGCGATCCTGGCCCCCACGTTTCGATGGTCGGCCCACAGACTGTTTGTGGAGCGTCAGCCAATCCGCATCTCGAGAATTGCCGATCTCCCTCCGGATGCCGACATGGAGCGGGAGACCTGGATGCAGATGTCGATTCGCTCCGTGTTGCACATTCCGATCGAAACGGACGGTCGCGTTACCTACACTGTCCTCCTAAACAACGTGTGCCGCGAATACGAGTGGTCCGACATCGTGGTAACGCGGCTACGCTTGCTCGGAGAACTGATCGTCAGTGCCATGGAGCGGCACAGGGTGTACATCACCCCGCGCGCCTCCGAGGAACGCACCGAACTGGCGGCGCGTTCCCTGGAAGCTGGGCTTTGGGCGCTGGATTGCCGAACCGGAGAGTATTGGATGTCGGAGCGAACCCGCGGCATCTTTGGGATTTCGCAGGACGAATCGATTACCTTAGCTCGTCTGAAAGGGTTGGCTCATCCCGACGATCAGGAGGTGTTTCACGTTGCCATCGAGAAGTGCCTTCGAGAAGCGCTTCCGTTCCGAGTGAAGCACCGCATCGTCCGGCCCGATGGACTAGTGAGATGGCTCGTATCGCACGGGCAGCCGCATTGCGCCGTCAGCGGCGAACCCGAGACCGTGATGGGCGTATCCATCGAAATCACGGAGAGCAAAGAGGCCGAAGACGCTCTGCGCACCAGCAATGAGCGGCTCGAGGCCGGGGCCGACCTCGCCGGGCTCGGGTTCTACGAAGTCGATTTCACAGACGCTAGCTCCTACATGGATAACCGGGTTCGCAAACTAGTCGGCCTTCCCCCGGACTGCCAGGATGAGAGATCTGTGACCTCCTTCTGGCTTGCGCATATTCATCCCGACGACCTTCAATCATTCCTGGACGTGCGCGAGCGGATGCACGCCGGCAAGCTGGACAGAATTTCAGTCGAATACCGACTGCTGCACCCAGCCGGACAGAAGTGGATTCATCATCTCGCCCGCATTGTGGCGCGCGATGCCAGCGGCCGCGCGGTCCAGGCCCACGGTGTTCTCTGCGACATTACCGAATGGAAACAGGCCGAGGAGTCCCTTCGGCAGTCCTACGCCGAGATCGAGCGCTTAAAGGACCGGCTCCAGGCCGAGGGCGAGTACCTCAAGGCCGAGATGAAGTTGACTCAGGCTCACGGCCCGATTGTTGGACAGAGCACTGCCATTACCAAGCTTCTGCGACAGGTCGAGCAAGTGGCGCCCACGAACTCCACGGCCCTCCTGTCCGGCGAAACGGGTACCGGCAAGGAACTTGTCGCCGCGGAGATCCACCGGCTCAGTCCGCGGCGGCGGGAGTTGATGGTCAAGGTCAACTGCGCGGCATTGCCATCTGGCCTCGTGGAAAGTGAACTGTTCGGACGCGAGAAGGGCGCCTATACAGGCGCGTTGACACGGCAGACCGGGCGCTTCGAGGTCGCTGACGGCTCGACTCTGTTTCTCGACGAGGTGGGCGAGTTGTCGCTGGATCTTCAAGCGAAGCTCTTACGGGTTCTCGAGTCTGGCGAGTTCGAGCGGCTGGGTAGTACCAGGACGATTAAGGTAAATGTTCGATTGATAGCCGCTACCAATCGCGATCTCGCCGAATACATCCGGCAGGGGCGATTCCGGGAGGATCTTTATTACCGCCTCAACGTGTTTCCGATCCGCTTGCCGCCTCTGCGCGAGCGGGCTGAGGACATTCCGTCGTTGGTCTGGGCCTTTCTCGAGGAACTCTCCGCCCGAATGGGAAAGAAGATCACGAGGGTGCCGCGGAAGACCATGGAGGCACTGCAGCGGTATCCCTGGCCGGGTAACGTTCGCGAGTTACGAAACGTGATCGAGCACGGCGCCATCATTACGCCGGGGAACACATTGATGGTTCCGAAGCTTGAGGCGGAAGAAGCCGATGCACGGACCCTGGCCGAAGCCGAGCGCGAGATCATCCTGACCACTCTCAAGCGGACAAACTGGCACATCAAAGGTCCAAGGGGAGCCGCCAAAGCACTCGGGCTGAATCCCGCGACCCTCTACAGCCGGATGAAGAAGCTCGGCATTCGGCCGCACACGAGCATGCCTTCGGACGGCTGAACGCATCCGCCGGTCGGCGCGCCCGGACTGCCAGCCAGACGAATTATCGCCTCCGAAACCTCAGGTCGCGGTTTTCCGCAATGGCAGTGCGGAAGTGTCTTTCGAGGTCCGTCAACCATTTAGAGGCGGTGCATCCTGCTGAGAGAAATATTGGCCAGTAGCGTGCCTGCGGAGATGTTATGGTCATCGGGACGTTTAGCATGCCACTATCACCGGATCGCCGTGCCGACCTGCTAGAAATGCTGCAATCTATTCAAGAACCGGTTCTGGCTCAGCCGGGCTGCAAGGGGTTTCACATCTACGAAGAGCAGTGCTCCGAACCTGTACTTGTCTTAATTGAACGATGGGACTCGATGGCTGCGCTCGAGGATCATATTCGCTCGAAGCTCTTTCGGCTGATCCTCAACGCGCTTGACCTCTCCTGTGGGCAGCCCGACGTCTGCGTCGAACACGTTTGCGCCAACGAAGGAATGGAACTGATCCAGCGCCTTCGATCGCAACTCCACATCGCCCAGTAAACGTTCTGCTGCAAACGGGCCTGAAACGATTTGGCACGGCGTAGCGTAACCCCGACGGCCCAAAATTCATCTTCTGTTGCGTTCGCTGGCGCTGCGATCCTCGCTCACGTATGGTGCGCTGGAGGAGGTTAATGGCACGCGTCGTCACTTCCCCGCTGTCCATAGTCTTCAGCCGAACCGACTGGATGAAAGAAGTTCACCAGATTTTGCGGGGCTAACGAAGGATTGAGCAAGACTGAATGCCGCTCCGCAACCCCGTCGTCACGCCAGATCGCTCTTAGGACGAAATATCGACCTCGGGACGAGGCTTTTGGTCTTTCGGAAGTTTCAATTGCCTGGTGGCATCACAGATTCGTCGAAATAGAGATCGAGTATTCTGCACGAGTTATGGCGCGTCCCCCCCTCACAACGCCGTGTTTGGTGTGAATCGTGCACGTAAGGCATCGCAGGTAACCATCGACGAAACTGCCGACAACGAGACAGAAACATCGCGGCATGATCTTGAAGGTTATCCAGAGCAAGGGAATCGGGGGCATCCAGCAGGACGCTTCCGCTATGACGGTGGGGTGCGGTAGGCGACACCCGGGGCTGAGACCCACATCATGAACAAGGAGAGCACCATGCACACGATGATGATCGGAATTCTGACGCTGATCTGCAGCTTTTCTCTGAAAGCGCAGAACGTGACTTACAACTACGACCGCGGGGCTGACTTTGCGAAGTTCCGGAGCTTCAAGTGGGTCGAGATCAAAGGGAGTACTCACCCGGATCAGATGGTTGACCAGCAGATCAAGTCAGCCCTGGAGACGGAGATGGCGAGAAAGGGGTTATCCAAAACCGACGGCGATAACGCAAACCTCTACGTCGGATACCAGCTCGCCATTGGACAGGAGAAACAAGTAGATTCTTACAGCACCGGTGGTGCTGGCTGGGGCTATGGCGCCCGATGGGGCGGGATGTCGACGACGACAGCTACAACCTCCACTATCCATGTCGGAACTTTGGTTCTCGACATGTATGACCCGAACGCCAAACAGTTGGTCTGGAGAGGGATTGCATCGAAAACGCTCGATGCAAATGCCAAACCGGATAAGCGCGCGAAGAACTTGGCTAAGGCTTCCCAGAAGCTGCTGAAGAACTACCCACCGTCAGTGAAGAAGTGAACTCAGCCGCGGACAACCAAAGAGTGGTGAACGAAAATGACCAACAGACCCTTTGATGCTCTGGCTCCGGGTCAACCGCTAAGGACCTGGGTCGCGATCCTTTGCGTGCTACTGATTTTGCCTGCGAGACCCACCGTGTTCGCAGAGCAGGCGCAAGCGGCCGCGGGACCTCCGCAGGAGCCAGCCGCTAAGCTGCCGCCCGCGCAGCTTGACTCGCTTGTGGCGCCCGTTGCGCTCTACCCTGATCCGATGCTGAGCCAAACACTGATTGCCTCGACGTACCCCCTGGAGATCGTTCAGTTGCAGCAGTGGCTGGAAAAGAACAAGGGGTTGAAGGACCAGGCGCTAGCGGATGCCGTGAAAAAGCAGAGTTGGGATCCGAGCATCCAGTCGATGGCGGCACTCCCTGACGTGGTGAAACAGCTTGCCGACAATATCAAGTGGACGTCTGACCTGGGGAATGCCTTTCTTGCGCAACAGGAAGATGTCATGGAGGCGGTTCAAAGAATGCGCAAGAAGGCGCTGGATGCCGGCAATCTGAAAACGACAACGCAGCAACAAGTTGAGACGAAGGTCGTCGAGACGAAGACCGTAGTCGTTATCCAACAAGCTAACCCACAGGTGGTCTACGTCCCCGCCTATAACCCGGTGGTGGTGTACGGACCGCCCGTATATCCGTACCCTCCGATCGTGTACCCGCCGCCTCCCCCGCCGGGCGCCGTGGCCGCTGGTATGGCGATCTCGTTCGGCGTCGGCGTAGCGATGGGCGCCATGTGGCACGGGGGCTGGGGATACGGCTGCGGCTGGGGCCACAACGACATCAACGTGAATATCAACAACAATTTCAATCGGAGTGCGAATATCAACCGGAACACCAACATCGCCAATGCCGGCAACAAGTGGCAACACAATCCGCAACATCGCGGTGGCGCTCCCTATGCGGATAGGGCTACGGCGAACAGGTATGGCGGGCCAGGGCAGAGAGGTTCGCAACTCAGCAATAGACCACAAGCCGGGACGATGGACCGACGCGCAAATAACAAAGCCGGCGCCGGAGTAGCGGACCGTGGCGGAGTAGCGGGCCGTGCCGGAGTTTCGGACCGTGCCGGAGTTTCGGACCGTGCAAACAGCATGCGCGCAGATCGAGGTGGTGGCGACCGGATAGGAAACCGAGAGGTGTCCAGGCCGTCAGCCGGTGATCGCAATGCCTTCAGCGGCGCCGCCACAGGCAGAGGAGGCGGCTCCGCGCGGGCCAGCAGCGATCGCGGTTCTTTCAGCGCTGGTTCACGGGGGGGCGGAGGTCGAGGGCGGAAATAGGCATTCGCCACTAGGGAGAAACCCATGAAATCCAAAACACCGTTTGCCTCAATAGCCATAGTCATGGTTGGTGCGCTATCAGCGCAATCGACGGCACCCCAGCAGAAAATGTTTGACACGCCGGATCAGGCCGCCAGTGCCCTGATCAAAGCCGCGGAGGCGTACGACGTCGCCGCATTGCTTGAACTCTTCGGTCCGGACGGCAAGGACCTAATATCCTCGGGAGATGACGTGCGGGATAGAAACTACATTTCGGCCTTCGCCGCGAACGCGAAAGTGAAAACCTCAGTTTCGATTCATCCGAAAAACTCCGCCCGTGCCATTCTCTCTATTGGGACTTTGGGTTGGCCTTTTCCGGTCCCTATGGTCAGGCAGAATGGCAAGTGGCGCTTCGATTCCAAGTCAGGAATCAGAGAGATTCTATACCGGCGTATCGGCAGTAACGAACTCGATGCAATTCAGGTCTGCCGGGGTTTCGTCGAGGCTCAAAAGGAATATGCATCTCTCGCTCGTGACTATACAGGCACCGCCCAATACGCTCAGCGGATCATCAGCTCTCCGGGAAAGAAAGACGGACTTTACTGGCAGGATGCCGATGGAAAGCCGGGCGGCCCCATCAGCGAAGTTATCGCAAAAGCCATCGAAGAAGGTTATGCTCCCAGTGCCAGCTCGGGTTATCACGGATACTACTTCAAAGTTCTGAAGGGCCAGGGCCCGGCGGCTCCAATGGGCCAACTCGACTACGTCATCAACGGCATCATGATCGGTGGCTTCGCTCTGATGGCAGTTCCGGCGGAGTACGGCGTCAGCGGCGTGAAGACATTTATCGTCAGCCATGACGGCATCGTTTACGAGAAAGACCTCGGACCGGAGTCCCTTGCGACCGCGAAAACCGTAGAGCGCTACAACCCGGACAAGTCGTGGCAGCGCACAGACGACGAGTGGCCCGCGGAGAACGGGACAAGTCCTGATGGTGCAGCGGGAATACCACGTCAATAGGAACCGCACTCTGCCCTATAGCCCGACAGTTGTATCGAGCCGGCAGCCCAGAAGGGACATGTCAGATTGAAGGAGCTGATCCATATGAAACCATTGCGTTATGCGACGCTGATCCTGCCGGCCCTTGCTACCGGCATAACCGCCGCCGAGATCACAACAATCAAGGCCTACGTCGATACGAGCGTCTGCTCGCGCCTTCTCCTTGGGCCTATCACCACGGAACGGACCGAGTGCAGTATGAAGGCGATCAAGCAAGGCGACCAACCTGCGCTCGTCCAGCTCAGCAACAACGCTGTCTTCGAGGTCAACAAGCCCAAGATGGTTAAGGAATACG
>Ga0335083_10008562_pt1 | contig 12485 bp, 10 predicted proteins | sample Lox_Sample_42_FD_206716 | JGI IMG/M metagenome (GOLD analysis project Ga0335083, IMG submission 206716) | Soil microbial communities from Loxahatchee National Wildlife Refuge, Florida, United States - Lox_Sample_4.2 | ecosystem: Environmental > Terrestrial > Soil > Wetlands | place: USA... | reverse complement strand
ATGGAGATGCTGCAGGACCTGCTGGTCGCGGCGCATGCCGAGGCGCGGCGCAAGATGGAGGCGCTCGCCGCCGAGGAGATGCAGAAGATCACGGGCGGCATGAGCCTGCCGCCGGGGATGAAGCTGCCGTTCTGATGGGCGGCCCGCGCTGATGGGCGGCCCGCGCTAATGGGCGGCGAGGAGGTCGAGCGGCTGATCGGCCTGCTCGCCAGGCTGCCCGGCCTCGGCCCGCGCAGCGCCCGTCGCGCGGCGTTGAAATTGCTGCAACAGCCCGAGACGCGGATGCTGCCGCTGGCCGCGGCGCTGGCGGAGGCGGCCCGGGCGGTGAAGCGGTGCAGCCTGTGCGGCAACCTCGACAGCACCGATCCCTGCGCCATCTGCTCCGATCCGCACCGGGACCGGTCCGTGGTCTGCGTCGTCGAGGGGGTGGGCGATCTCTGGGCGCTGGAGCGCGCCGGCATCTATCGCGGCCTCTATCATGTGCTCGGCGGCACGCTCTCGGCGCTGGCCGGCACCGGGCCGGAGGATCTCAACCTCGCGCCGTTGCTGGTCCGGCTGCAGGCGGGGGGTGTCAAGGAAGTCATTATAGCGCTGGGTGCCACGGTCGATGGCGCGGCGACCGCCCATTGGCTGACGGAGCGCCTCGCCCCGTTCGATGCTAAGGTGACGCGACTCGGCCAGGGTGTGCCGATCGGCGGGGCGCTGGAGGTGCTCGACGACGGCACGCTGGCCGCGGCGCTGCGCGGGAGACGACCGGCTTAGGAGCGCTATGTCCGCAATGAACTGACTTCGAGTGGCCAGCCGTCATGCGGGGAAAAGGGAGGGCAGCAGACATGAGCACGTCGGGCGAGGCGAAACGGCCGGTCCATTTCGACGCGCCGGAGATCGGCGCGCTGGCACATCTCTATCGTGGCGAACTGTACCGCAGCACGGTGTGGCGGACGCGGCTCGACGCGACGACCAACTGGGCCGTGGTGTCGACCGGTCTCGCCTTGTCGCTGACCTTCAGCAGCGAGAAGGCGTCCCCCCTGCCGCTGGTGCTGGTCGGGATGCTCGTCGCCGTGTTCCTGGTCATCGAGGCACGGCGCTACCGCTTCTTCGATTTCTGGCGCGTGCGCGCGCACATCCTGGAAACGCAGTTCTTCGGGCCGATCCTGCTTGGCCGCGGCGTCGATATCGGCAACGGGTGGAACAAGACCTTGTACGAGGATTACCTCAAGCCGCGCCTGCACATCTCCTTCGCCGATGCGATGGGCCGTCGCCTGCGGAAGAACTATGGCTGGATCTTCGGCATCCAGGTCGTCTCCTATCTCGGCAAGCTGCTGATCCACCCGGCGCCCATCGATTCGCTGACGCAGCTTTGGCAGCGAGCCACGATCGGGCCGGTCCCGGGCCAGCTCGTGCTGCTGGCCGGGCTCGCCTTTCACGCCGGATGGATCACGATCGCGGCCGTGACGCTGCACGGCGGGCGCGGCAGGGGACTGTCTCGGTCACGGCCGACGGAGGACCGTGTGCTCGAACTTGCAAGACAGGCAGCATGACTCACCTGGACATGACGAGCGCGACGGCGCGCAGCGGCGCCGCGGCGATCACCGCGCGCCTCGACCGGCTGCCGGCCACGCGCCACATCTGGACGCTGGTGGTCCTGCTCTCCGTTGGCGGGTGCTTCGAACTCTACGACCTGCTGATGACCGCCTATGTCAGCCCCGGCCTGATCCGCGCGGGTATCTTCCAGGCCGGCAGCAAGGGATTCCTCGGCCTCAGCGATCAGGCGGCTTTCGCCTCGATCACGTTCGCGGGCCTGTTCGTTGCCACGATGGGCCTCGGCCACGTCGCCGACCGCTACGGGCGGCGGACCATCTTCACGGTCTCGCTGCTGTGGTATTCGATCGCGACTCTGGTGATGGCGACGCGAAATACCGCGCTTGGCATCGATGCCTGGAGGTTCATCGCAGCGGTCGGCGTCGGCGTCGAACTGGTCACGATCGACACCTACGTTGCCGAGCTGGTGCCCAAGCGGATGCGCGGGCGCGCGTTCATCGTCAACCAGATGATCCAGTTCTGCGCGATCCCGCTCGCGGCCCTGATGGGCCTGATCTTCGCGCCGCGCGACCCGTTCGGCATCGCGGGCTGGCGCTTCATCGCGGGCTTCGCCGGCGTCGCCGCGGTCCTGGTCTGGTGGATAAGGCGCGCCGTGCCGGAAAGCCCGCGCTGGCTCGCGCAGCAGGGGCGCAACGAGGAAGCCGACCGTATCACCGCCGCGATCGAGGCGCGGGTCGCGGCGGACGCCCACGCCGTCCTGCCGCCGCCTGAGCCGGGGGCCCCGGAGGTGCCGGGCGGCGGCACGCTCGCGGAGATATTCCGCCCACCCTACCGCAAACGAACGTACATGCTGATCGTTTTCAACCTCTGTCAGGCGGTCGGCTATTACGGGTTCAACAACTGGGTACCTGCCCTGCTGGCTGCCCAGGGCGCGACATTCAATAAAAGCCTTGTCTATTCTTTCATCATAGCATTGGCGAGCCCGACCGTGCCGCTGCTGTTCTACGGGTTCGCGGACAGGACAGAGCGGAAGTGGCAACTGGTCGGGGCGGCCACCGCCATCTCCGTGTTCGGCGGGCTGTTCGCGCTGTCGACCAGCGCAGTCTGGTTGATCCTGTGCGGCATCGGGTTGACCACGTCGAACAACCTGATGTCCTATTCCTTCCACGCCTACCAGCCGGAGTTGTATCCCACTCGCATGCGGGCGCGGGCCGTCGGTTTCGTCTATTCGTTCAGCCGCCTGTCAACGATATTCAGCAGTTTCATCATCGCCTATTGCCTCGCGCATTTCGGCGCGGGCGGGGTGTTCGCCTTCATTGGCGCGGCCATGCTGGGCGTGGTCGTCTCCATCGGGGTGTTCGGGCCGCGGACGCGGGGATTGGCGCTGGAGGAGATATCGCACTGACCCCGCCGGTCTGGCGGCGCCGCCCGATCCGTGCATGATGCAACAAGACAAGGGAGAAAAGACATGTCCAAGCAGGGATGGCTGCGCCCCACGCTGTTCGCCGGCGCCGCCGCGTTCGCCTTCGCAACGGCCGCGCAGGCCGAGGAGCCGATCCGCATCGGCGTGATCGGCGAGGAATCCGCCGTCGCCGGCGCGTCGCTGACCCGGGCGGCGGCGATGGCCGCCGACGACATCAATGCGCACGGCGGCGTCGCCGGCCGCAAGATCGAGTTGTTCACCTACGACGACCATTCCTCCGCCGCCGATGCCGTGCGCGCCTTCCAGCGGGCGGTGAGCCAGGACCACGTGGTGGCCGTGGTCGCGACCTATATCAGCGAGGTGGCGCTCGCGCTCGAGCCGTGGTCCGCGCGGCTTCACATTCCCTTCATCACCACGGGTGCCGCCAGCAACGAGATCTCCAGGCAGGTGCACGAGCACTACGACCGGTTCAAGTACACCTTCCACGGCTGGCTCACCTCCGCCTTCATCGCGCAGTCGATCTGCGACGCCGAGCACGATCTGCTCGTTGAGCCGTTCCGCATGAAGACGGCGGTGATCATGAGCGAGGACGCGGCGTGGACGACGCCGCTCGACGTGCGCTACGAGGAATGCCTGCCGAAGGCCGGGCTGCAGGTGCTCGACCATATCCGCTTCAATCCGGACACGACGGACTTTGCGCCGATCTTCCGCCAGATCGAGGCGAAGAAGCCAGACGTGATCATCACCGGCATCAGCCATGTGGGCGTGCAGCCGACCGTCCAGTGGCGCGACCAGCAGGTGCCGATCCCGATGGCGGGGCAGAGTTCTCAGGCGACGACCAGCACGTTCTGGAAAGACACGAACGGCGCGGCGAACGGCGTGATCACCGCCTCGGCGGCGGCGCCGGGCGTCGCGATCACGCCGCTGACGATCCCGTTTTCTGAAGCCTACCAGAAGCGCTTCGGCGACTCGCCGTCGTACTCGGGCTACACCACCTACGACGCGATCCACGTGCTGGCCGATGCGGTCAAGCGCGCGGGATCGACCGACGCGGACAAGCTGGTCGCCGCGATGGAGCAGACCGACATGGTCGGCACGGTCGGCCGCTGGCAATTCTACGGCAGGAACGACCAGTTCACGCACGCGATCAAGTACGGCCCGGGGCTGATCACCGGCGTCACCCTCCAGTGGCAGGACGGCAAGCAGGTGACGCTGTGGCCGGCCGGGGCGGCGAACGGCAAGGTGAAATTCCCGTCCTTCATCCACCTGCCGGCGGCGTCGAACTGATCCAGCGGCGGCAAGACCCTTCGGCATGAGCGCGCGGCCCGGGCCGCATTGAATACGGGAGCATCATGCTCGCGCTGCAGATCCTGATCGACGGGTTCGCCATCAGCGCGCTCTACGGGCTGGGCGCGGTCGGCTTCACGCTGCTGTTCGGCGTTTCCGGCGTGCTCAACCTCGCGCATGGCGGCATCATGGTGATCGCCGCCCTGATCGGCTGGCAGGCGGCCGGCGGCCTCGGCCTCGGCACCTGGCTCGGCAGCGCCGTCGGCGTGCTGGCCGCGCTGGTCGCGTCCTATGCCACCTATTTCGTCGTGGTGCGGCCGATCCAGCGCTCCCGCGCCATCCCGCGCGAAGAGACGGAGATCTTCGTGCTCACCGGCACGCTGCTCTGGGGCATCATGATCCAGGTCGGCATGGCGTATTTCTATTCCGACAATCCGGTGACGATGCGCCCGCTGATCGACGGCGTGACGAACATCGCGGGCGTGCGCACGCCGACCAACGAGATCCTGATCGCCGTGATCAGCTGGGTCGCGATCGGCCTCCTGTGGCTGCTGGTGAACCGCACGCGCGCGGGCAAGGCGCTGCTCGCCGCCTCGATCAATCCGCGCGGCCTCGTGCTGCTCGGCTTCGAGCTTGACCGCATCTACCTGATGGTCTGGACGATCTACGGCGTGCTGGCCGGCATCGCGGGCGTGCTGCTTGCCTCCTTCCTCGGCGTCGGCACCAGCAATATCGGCAACCTGACAGCGAGCGCATTTTCCATCGTCGTGATGGGCGGCCTCGGCAGCGTCTCCGGCTCGCTCGTCGCGGCCTATGTCGTCGGCTACCTGGAGACGTTCACGGCCTACGAGATCGCGCCGACCCTGCGGCCGATCCCGGCGCTGATCCTGCTCGTGCTGGTCGTCTATCTGCGCCCGCAAGGGCTGCTGGGACGGAGGTAGCACGATGGCCCGCGCACTGCGTTCCCCCGCGCTCTGGATCGCGCTGGTCCTGCTGCTGCTTGCCGTCTCACTGCCTTGGTGGGTGTCGGCCTACATCCTTGGCGTGCTGACGGTGTCCTACTATTTCGGCGTGTTCGCGATGGCCTGGGACCTGCTGTTCGGCTTCGCGAACGAGGTCAATTTCGGCCCGACCTTCCTGATCGGCCTCGGTGCCTACACCGCCGGCATCCTCGACAACACGCTCGGCCCGCCGATCTTCGTCTGTGTCGCCGCGGGCGCGCTGGTCGCGATGATCGGCGGAGTGCTGCTGGCGCTGCCGGCACTGCGCCTGCGCGGCCCCTATTTCGGCCTCGTCACGCTCGTTGCCGTGCTGCTGCTGCAGAACGCCATCGTCATCTTCGCCTCCGTCACCGGCGGCGAGATCGGCATGAATGTCAACGATATCCTCTCGGTCAACGCGGTCACCAACTACTGGATCGCGCTCGTGTTCATCGCGGTCTGCGGGGCGCTGCTGTTCGGCCTGTCCCGCTCGGCGGTCGGGCTGATCCTGCAGGCGAGCGGCCAGGATGCGATCGAGGCGGCGGCACTCGGCTTCAACGTGACCAAGCACAAGCTCGCGGCGTTCTGCGTCAGCGCGCTCTTTTCCGGCCTCGCCGGCGCGATGCTGGTGTTCTATGAGGGCACCGCCTCGGTCGGGACCGTGATCGACATCGCGATCGCGGTGCAGATCATCATCGCCGCCGTGCTCGGCGGGCGGCGTACGATCCTGGGGCCTGCGATCGGCGCCATCATCCTTGTGCTGGCAGGCGAGGAGCTGCGCCAGCTCGGGCAGCTCAACACCTTCGTGGTCTCGGCCGTCGCGCTCGCGGTGATCCTGTTCTTCCCCGACGGGCTGCTCGGCCACCTGCTGCGGCGGGGAGAGCGCGGATGAGCCAGGGGCTTCTGGAGGTCGCCGGCCTGCACAAGCGGTTCGGCGGGCTGGTCGCCGTGAAGGACATCGGCTTCACCATCGCGCCGGGCGAGATCCTGGGACTCATCGGCCCGAACGGGTCGGGCAAGTCCACGGTGATGAAGCTCATCATGGGCATCGAGCGGCCGAATGCCGGCTCGGTGCGCGTCGGCGGGCAGGAGGTGGCGGGCTGGCCGACACACCGGATCGCGCGCGCCGGCATCGGCATCGTCTTCCAGCACTCGCGCCCGCTGCACCGGCAGACGGTGCTGGAAAACATCAAGCTCGCGATGCTGCCGGATTCGCTGCTGCGCCTCGCCGCCTCCTCGCACATCGAGGCCCGCGCACGCGAGATCGCCGATCTGGTCGGGCTTTCCGAGGTGCTGTACCGCCATCCACCGACGCTGCCATTCGCCGACCTGCGGCGCATGGAACTCGCCAAGGCGATCGCACGCGACCCGAAGGTCGTGCTGGTGGACGAGCCCTTTGCCGGGCTGACGGCGGCGGAGGTGCGCGCCTTCTCCGATCTGATCGCGGGGTTCCGCGCGCAGGGGCGCGCGGTGCTGCTGGTTGATCACAACGTCAAGGGCGTGACGGCGCTCGTCGATCGCGTGCTGGCCATGTATCTCGGCGAGCGCGTCGCGGAAGGCAGTGCCGCCGAGGTGATGGCGAACGAGACGGTGCGGCGCGTCTATCTCGGCGGCAAGATCGAGACGCACGCGCGGCCGGAACTCGACGCCAGGCCCGGCAGGCCGCTGCTCGACGTGCGGGGCGTGTCGGTGCTGTACGGGAAGGCGCAGGCGCTGCAGGACGTGTCGCTGCACGTGCGCGAGCAGGAATTCGTCTCCGTCGTCGGGCTGAACGGCGCGGGCAAGACCACGCTGTTCAACGCGATCTGCGGCCTCGTCCCCTATTTCGGCAACATCGCCTGGGATGGGCAGGAGTTGCGCGGGCGCAAGGCCGCGACGATTGCGCGCGGCGGCATCGTGCAATGCCCGGAGACGCGCGAATTGTTCGGCGACATGAGCGTGCGCGAGAACCTCGAACTTGGCGGCCAGCATCTGACGGCGGCGGAGCGGCGGTCGCAGTTCGACTGGCTGTACGCTCTGTTCCCGATCCTGCCGGCGCGCGCCAGGCAGGCGGCGCGCACGCTCTCCGGCGGCGAGCAGCAGATGCTTGCGATCGCGCGGGCGCTGATGATGAAGCCGCGGCTGCTGGTCCTCGACGAGCCGACGCTCGGCCTGGCGCCGGTGATTCTGGAGCAGTTGAGCAAGGCGCTGTCCGAATTGCGGCGGACGACGCCGATCACGGTGCTGCTCGGCGAGCAGAACGTTACCTTCGCGCTGCCGCACGCGGATCGCGTTTATGTGCTGGAGCACGCGCAGATCGTCTGGGAAGGCGATCCGGCACGGTTCGCGGAGGAGGCGGGGGCCGGGTATCTGTAGGCGCTACCGGATCTTCGGCGGCAGGTCCGGCTTCAGGTGCAGTTCCTTCCAGCGCGCCGGCGGAATTTCGGCGGGCGCGCCCATCAGCAGGTCCTCGCCCTGCTGGTTCAGCGGGAACAGGATCACCTCGCGGATGTTCGGCTCCTCGGCGAGCAGCATCACGATCCGGTCGATCCCAGGCGCCGAGCCGCCATGCGGCGGCGCGCCGTAGCGAAAGGCGCTGAGCATGCCGCCGAACCGCGCCTCCACATCCGCCGCCGTGTAGCCGGCGATCTCGAAGGCGCGGATCATGATTTCGGGCCGGTGATTGCGGATCGCGCCGGAGGACAGCTCGATGCCATTGCACACGATGTCGTACTGATAGGCCTTGATGGTCAGCGGGTCCTGCGTCTCCAGCGCCTCCATCCCGCCCTGCGGCATGCTGAACGGGTTGTGGCTGAAGTCGATCTGGCCGGTTTCCTCGTTCAACTCGTACATGGGGAAATCCGTGATCCAGCAGAAACGGAATTCCCCGGTCGCAACCAGGCCGAGATCGGTGCCGAGCTTCGTGCGTACGGTGCCCGCGAATTTGGGCGTCGTGTCGCGGGGGCCGGCGGCGAAGAACACGGAATCGCCCGGTTGCGCGCTGCAGGATGCGCGAACCGCCTCGGCGCGCCCGGCTTCGAGGTTGCGCGCGATCGGCCCCTTCGCCCCGTCCGCATCGAAGATGATGTAGCCCAATCCGCCCGCGCCCTGCTCGCGCGCCCATTCATTCAACTTGTCAAAGAAACTGCGCGGGTTCCCCGCTGTCCCCGGCGCCACGATCGCGCGCACGATGCCGCCGGTGGCCGCGATCTTCGCGAACAGACCGAAGCCCGATCCGGCGAAATGCTCCGTCACGTCGGTGACACGCAGCGGGTTGCGCAGGTCGGGCTTGTCGCTGCCGTAGCGCAGCATCGCCTCCTCATAGGGGATGCGCGGGAAGGGCGGGGGCGCGACCGCGCGGCCGTCGGCGAATTCCTCGAACACGCCCGCGATCACCGGCTCGATCGTGTTGAACACGTCCTCCTGCGTGACGAAGCTCATCTCGAAATCGAGCTGGTAGAACTCGCCCGGCGAGCGGTCGGCGCGGCTCGCCTCGTCGCGGAAGCAGGGCGCGATCTGGAAGTAGCGGTCGAAGCCCGCCACCATCAGCAATTGCTTGAACTGCTGCGGCGCCTGCGGCAGCGCATAGAACTTGCCGGGATGCAACCGCGCGGGCACGAGGAAGTCGCGCGCCCCCTCGGGCGAGGAGGCCGTCAGAATGGGCGTCTGAAACTCGGTGAACCCGGCCGCGATCATGCGCCGGCGGATCGAGGCGATCACGCCCGCGCGCAGCATCATGTTGCGGTGGACCTTCTCGCGCCGCAAGTCGAGGTAGCGGTATGTCAGGCGCAGGTCGTCGGGGAACTTCTCGTCGCCCGCGACCTGCATCGGCAGCACCTCGGCAGCCGACTGCACGGCAAGCTCCGCCGCGCGCAGTTCGATTTCGCCGGTCGGCAGACGCGGGTTGACGGTGCCGGGCTCGCGCAGCACCACCTCGCCGGTGACCGTGACCACGCTCTCCGGCCGCACCGCGTCTGCCACGGCGAAGGCGGGGGAGCCGGCGGGAAAGACGATCTGGGTCAGCCCGAAATGGTCGCGCAGGTCGATGAACAGCAGCCCGCCATGGTCGCGCTTGCTGTGGACCCAGCCGGAGAGGCGGGCGATGCGGCCTGCATCGGCGGCGCGCAATTGGCCGCAGGTATGGGTGCGATAGGCGTGCATGGGGCGCGTCCTGGGCGGCAAAAAGGGCGCGGCAGACAAGCCAGGGGGTGGCCGCGTGTCAAGTTGCCGCGGCGCCGGGCGCCCGTGTAGAAGCGCCCAATGCCCCGTTCGCCGCGGGCGGAGTTCCCGCCCCCTGTCCTGATCGAAGACACCGGATCGCTCGCCGCCCTGTGCGGCCGCCTGCGCGGCGAGCGCTTCGTGACGGTCGATACCGAGTTCATGCGCGAGCGCACCTATTGGCCCGAGCTCTGCGTCGTGCAGTTGGGCGGCGCGGCGGAGGTTGCCGTGGTGGACGCGCTCGCGCCGGGGATCGACCTCGCCCCGCTCGGCGCCCTGCTCGCCGACGAGAACGTCACGAAGGTATTCCACGCGGCGCGGCAGGATATCGAGATTTTCCTGCTGCGGTTCGACGCCGTCCCACGCCCCCTGTTCGACACGCAGATCGCGGCGATGGTGGCGGGCTTCGGCGACCAGGTCGGCTACGACAGCCTGGTCTCGGCGCTGACCGGCGGACACATCGACAAGGCGCACCGGTTCAGCGACTGGGCCGCCCGCCCGCTCTCCCCCGCGCAGATCACCTATGCCGCGGCGGACGTGACGCATCTGCGCGGCGTCTATGAGAAACTATGCGAGCGCCTCGCGCGCGAAGGCCGGCTCGACTGGGTGGCCGAGGAGATGGCGGAACTCGCCGACCCGGCTACCTATCGCCCGGACCCGGAGACGATGTGGGAGCGGCTGCGCCCGCGCACCAGCAACCGCCGCCAGCTCGGCCTGCTGCGTGCCATCGCCGCCTGGCGGGAGCGGGAGGCGCAGCGCGCCAACATCCCCCGCCAGCGGATGCTGAAGGACGAGTCGCTGCTCGAGATCGCGGCGACCGCGCCGGAGACGCCGGACGCGCTCGCGCGCGCCCGCGGCGTGAGCGAGGGGTTTGCCCGCGGCCGCATGGGCGCCTCCCTGCTCGCCGCCATCGCCGAGGCGAAGGCCGCGCCGGAGGACACGCTCCCCCCCGCCCACGGCGGCCGGGAGGGGCCGCGCGCCTCGCCCGCGCTGGTCGCACTGTTGAAGGTGCTGCTCGCGGCGAAGTGCGAGCGGCACCATGTCGCCCCCAGGCTGGTCGCCTCGTCGGAGGACATCGACCGCCTTGCCACCGAGGACGAGCCGGGCGTGCCCGCGCTGCATGGCTGGCGGCGCGACGTGTTCGGCGCCGATGCGTTGGCGCTTAAGGAGGGAAAAGTCGCGCTCGGCGTGGACGGCAAGCGCGTCAGGCTGATCGCGACGTAGCCCGCGACACCGCGCCGCCGGCAGCCCGTCGGTGCCAAGCCCTAGCGTCGTCGCGTACCACGCGGTCCACAGCGCCTGACTGGTCGCGACCAAGCAGTTCGTGCAGCACATCGCGGTTTTTCACGACGCTGAGAGGTATCTTGTCCCATCCGGCGGGAAGGTGCAGCGTGCCCGATAAATAAATCGTTAAGATCCATTTTTTCTTCCAGGGAGGTCAAAAATGGACGTGCCGGTACGCACGGCATCCGGCGAACCCGTACTGCTGCCGGACTCCGCCGTCGCCGCGTTGCGCGCAGCCCTGCGCGGCGCAGCCCTTCTGCCCGAGGACCCCGGTTATGACGCGGCTAGGTCGATCTGGAACGGGATGATCGATCGCCGCCCGAGCCTGATCGTGCAGGCTGCCGGCGCGGCCGATGTGATGCAGACGGTCAATGTCGCCCGCGATCATCATGCCATGCTCGCCGTGCGCGGCGGCGGCCACAACATTGCCGGCAGTGCCGTGTGCGACGGCGGCATCATGCTCGATCTGTCGCGCATGCGCTCGGTCCATGTCGATCCCGCCGCGCGCCGCGCCCGCGTCGAGGGCGGCGCCACCCTCGCCGACGTGGACAAGGAAACGCAGGCCTTTGGCCTCGCCGTCCCCGTCGGCATCAACTCGACAACAGGCATTGCCGGACTGACGCTCGGTGGCGGCTTCGGCTGGACCAGCCGCAAGTTCGGGCTTGCCCTCGACAACCTGGAGTCCGTGGATATCGTCACCGCCGACGGGCGGCTGCGCCGCGTCGACAGCCGGCAGGACAGCGATCTGTTCTGGGCCGTGCGCGGCGGCGGCGGCAATTTCGGCGTCGTAACCTCGTTCGACTTCCGGCTGAATGAGCTTGGCCCGCAGGTCATCGCCGGCCTGATCGTCCATCCGCTCGATGACGCGCCGGCGCTGGTCCCGCACTACCGGCGACTTTGCGCCGAGGCGCCCGATGAGATGACGTGCTGGCTCGTGCTGCGCAACGCGCCTCCGGCACCGTTCATCCCGAGTGAATGGCATGACAAGGGCGTCATGATCATGGCCATGTGCCATACCGGCTCGCTCGATGCGGGGCAGGCCGCCGTGGCGCCGTACCGTGCGCTCGGCCGTCCCATCGTCGATCTGGTCGGTCCCCACCCGTTTGTCGGCTGGCAGGCCGCCTTCGACGCTCTGCTGACGCCGGGGGCGCGCAATTACTGGAAGAGCCACGATTTCGCCGAGCTGAGCGACGCGGCGTTCGCGGCAATGGTGGACGCGGTGCGTCGGCTTCCGACCAGCGAGTGCGAGGCCTTCATCGGCCATCTTGGCGGCCGGATCAGCCGCATTCCGGACGATGCCACGGCGTTCGCGCGGCGCGGCGTGCAGTTCGCGGTCAATGTCCACACGCGCTGGCGCAGCGCGGAGCAGGATGCCGCCTGCATCGCCTGGGCCCGCGGGCTGTTCGACGCGCTCGCTCCGCACGCCCTGGGCTCGGTCTATGTCAACTTCATGCCTGAGGACGAGGCCGACCGTGTCCGCAACGCGTACGGGCCGAACTATGATCGGCTGGCCGAAATCAAGCGGCGCTACGACCCGGAGAACCTGTTCCGGCTGAACCAGAATATCCGCGTCAACTGATCGCCCGGCGGCGGCCGGCTGCGTTCCGGCGCAGCTACAGGCCGCCGCCCGGCAATGCCTGAATGACCGCGAGCAGCGCGAATCCCACCGCCTCGTCCAGCAGGACGAGCGCCACCGCCTGCAACCCGCCGACGCCCAGCGCGAGGCGCGTTGCGTACCACTCGATCCACAGCGCCCAGCCGGTCGCAACCAG
>Ga0335083_10008561_pt1 | contig 12485 bp, 14 predicted proteins | sample Lox_Sample_42_FD_206716 | JGI IMG/M metagenome (GOLD analysis project Ga0335083, IMG submission 206716) | Soil microbial communities from Loxahatchee National Wildlife Refuge, Florida, United States - Lox_Sample_4.2 | ecosystem: Environmental > Terrestrial > Soil > Wetlands | place: USA... | reverse complement strand
ACGAGCTCGGCGAGCAACTGTTCGAGCGTGTACGTCTCGGAGCCCGTTTCCTCGCCCGGCATGCCGAGCGCAGTCAGCACGCTCGACACGTCGTGGGCGTCGAGGGGAAAGGCCTTCTTCAGCACCGGCCGCCACTGCTCGAGGCCCTCGCCGGAGACCGCCTCGAGCTGCTTCACGTCCATCAGGCCGTCGCGGATCTTCACCGAGGCGTCGCTCTCCTCGGAGAGGAGGTAGACCTCGTCGCTCTCCTGGACGCGCTGCGGCTCGCGCATCGAGAGAAGATCGTCGGCGAGCCCGAGGCTCTCGCCGAAGGTGCGCCATTCCCAGCGCGGGACGATTCCGGCCGGAATGCCCGTGCCGGCGGGGGTCGTCTCGGCGCTCACGAGCCGGCTTCCGTTCGCGCCCTTGCGAAGTACTCGAGCGCCTTCCGCGTCTTCGTCTCCTGCTCGCCGGAGAGATCGACGCCCCGCTCCACGAGATAGGCGCGCGTCTCGGCTGCGACCTGGAACGCCTCGGTCGTCATGCAGCGTGTCGACAGCTCGAGGATGCGCGAGCCGTCTGGGTAGATCCACAGCTCCGCCACGAGCCTGTGTCCGAGCTGCGGCGGGACGAAGCGGAGCTTGAGCACGAAGATGGGGCCGAGGACGCTGAGGTCGTCGAGCCCGATCCCGTCGGGTGCGTGCGCCGCGAAGAGCTGCCGCTGCTCCTTCGCGAAGAGCTTGCGGAGCGGCAGCGTGCCCGCCGCCGCGCGGAGCACGTCGTCCGAGGCCGGCGTGCCCTTGAGCGTCCCCGAGCAGACGAACCCGCCGGGAAGCGCGTCCACCTCGACCCGGAAGGCGGCCGAGCGCCGCAGCTCCGCCGGCAGCTCCCCCGGCGTCACCGGCCGCAGCTTGATGATCGAGTCGGCCCCCTTGCCCTGGATCCGCCGCGCGCGGGCGACGACACCGCAGGCATCGAGCGCGAGCTCGGGCGTGTCGAAGAAGAAGACCTGGCGGATCTGCGCCTCGAGCGGATCGAGCTCGAGCGCCGTCGTGGCCGAGCGCTGGTGCGGTTCGGGCACCGTCAGCTTCAGCTCGACGCTGTCGGCCTCCTTGAGCGTGGCGACGAGCCGCACGAACTCCTCGTTCGACAGGGCGGGTGTGGCCGTCGTGCCAGAAGACATGGCTCGCTACTCCTCCTTCTGCCGGAACCGTTGCGAGAGCACAGGGGTCGGTCGTCGTCACAAACGGGTGAAACGACGTCGAGCAAGGACTTCTTCGGCGCGGGGGGAACGAGATGCCGACCTGTCGCTACCTGTCCAAGGAGGGAATGCATTGGCTTCCGTCACCAGAGACGCGGCCTATGGGGACGACGAGAAAGGCGTCGGCTGGCTCATCTTCGCCTCGTCGATGCTCGGACTCGTCGGCATCCTGTCGATCATCGACGGCATCGTGGCGCTGTCGAAGTCGAGGTTCTACGTCGCGAACGCCACGTATGTGTTCAGCGACCTGCGCACGTGGGGCTGGATCACGCTCTTGATCGGCGTGCTCGCGATCATCGCCGCCATGGGTGTGCTGAGCGGCTCGCAGTTCGCCCGCTGGTTCGGGATCATCGCGGGCGCCGTGATCGCGATCGATCAGTTCATGTTCGCGCAGGCGTACCCGTTCTGGTCGTTGCTCATCTTCGCGACCGCGGTACTCGTGATCTACGCGCTCGCGGCGTACGGCGGCAAGCGCTACGCCTGAGCGGCCGTCGGCGGACTCACGAAGGAGCCCCGAGCGCGGGAGGCGTCGGGGCTCCTTCTGCGACTGAGGATGGGGCCGCTACCTCTCAGTCGACGCGGCATCTGCACGTTCGGTGAGGAATTCCGCCGCATACGCTGCAGCGGGTGGGCCGCCGGTCGAGCAGCCTCACCGAGAGCCCGTGCAGAAACATCAGGGTTCCAGCAAACGAGGTGATCACGAATGCCACTGCGAGCTGAATCGACATCGGTGCCATGAGGCAGATTGTGGCCGCTCGCGGCGGCGGGTCACGGCAGGCACTCACGTCCGCCCCGGTGAGGCTCGCACCTCGGCTCGTGGATGCTCGCTCCATGGCCGTGGCGATGCGCCGGCGAAAGAGTCAGTGCCGTGGCGGATGAGACACGGCTCGTCGTCGTCTCGTGCTCTTCGCGACCGACCGCGGAGCGCGCGCTCGACGAGCTCCTCGGCCTCGAGCCGAAGGTTCGGGATGCCGTCATCGTCGCCCGCGACGGAAACGGACGGCTCGAGCTGTACCAGACGCAGCAGCTGGCGGCAGGCGAGGGCATCGTCGCGGGCGGGACGGTGGGATTCGTGGCCGGGATGCTGCTCGGCGGCCCCGTCGGCGGTGCGCTGCTGGGGATGCTGGGCGGCGGCATCTGGGGCGCGCGCGACACCGGAGTGCCCGACGCACGCCTGCGCGAGCTCGGCGATACGTTGACGCCTGGCCGGGCGCTCGTGTGCGCACTCGTCGCAGCCGGCGACGCGGCCGCGGCGCGAGCGGCGCTCGCGTCCTACGGCGATGTGGCCGACGCCGACGCGTCGGGCGTGGACGCCCCGTAGCGGCGTCGGTAGAGCAGGTACGCGATACCTCCCAGCGGAAGCGGGAGCCAGAACGTCAGCAGCCGGTAGGCGAGCGTCGCCACGACGGCCTGATGCGCGCTGGCCCCGGCCAGCGCCAGGAGCCCGGTGAGCCCGGCCTCGACGAACCCGAGACCGCCCGGGGTGAAGGGAATCAGAGCGAGCAGCATCGCGCCCGAGTAGGCGAGCACGATCAGTGACGGGTTCGGTCGGGCCCCCACGGCCGCGAGGCAGCAGACGAGCCCGAGGTAGTCGAACGCGGTCTTGCCGATGATCGCGCAGAGGGCGAGGGGCCACCGCGCACCGAAGGCGTGCCGCAGCTCGTCTCGCTGGTGGAGCAGGCGCTCGCCGGTGCCGTGCGCGTCGTGCTTGCCCGGAAGGAGGCGGAGCCCGGCGTCCACCGCGCGTCCCGCACTCCTGAGCGGACGATCCCAGAGGAACGCAGCTAGACCTGCCGCAGCCACGACTACGAAGGCGCCTGCGCCGATATAGGCGGTCTCGAGGAGGCCGTGCGGTGCCTCGAGACCGCCGAGGATCGCGGGGAGCGCGAGCAGCGGGAAGACGAGGATGGTGACGGTGTTCGAGACCGTGACGGCGGTCAGGCCACCCGCGACGTCGTCGCCTCGGACTCCGGCCCGCACGAGCATCCGGTAGGAGACCGCGCCGGCGGTCGCCGCCCCTCCCGGGATCACGTTGCCGGCGGCGTTGCCGGCGAGCTGCGCCGTCCCGACGGCAAACCAGCTCGGCGTGCGCAGAGCGATCCGCTGCACCTCCCAGAGCGCCATGACGCTCGTCGCCTCGAAGACGAAGGCCAGGACGATCCACCATGGCTCGAGCTCGCCGAGGGAGCGCCACTGCGTGAAGAGGTCGACGAGGCTCGGGAACAGGAAGTAAAGCGAGACGGCCGTCGCGAGCAGCAAGAGGCAGCGGAAGATCACGCGCCACGGCCACCGGTGCGCCCCGGTTGGGGGCTCTGACGCCGCCGCCATCGTCGGCACGCTAGCGCGACCGGGAGATGCTCCCGGCTCCGCTGCAGGGAGGCTCGCAGGGTGTGCCTACCCGGCACGCACGTGGACGCCTCCTGGCGGGTCGCGGCGCTCGGTGGTGCGATCCAGTCGGCGCCGAGAAAAGGAAGCGATCGATGGAGATCGGAAAGCCGCTCAGGAAGATCGTCGTCGAGCCCGTCCGGAATCCCGTTCCGAAGCGGACGCCGCGGCCGCTGCCCGAGCCCGCGCCGCCGGCCCGGCCCGAGCCGGTTCGCGTGGTGCGGTAGGCCCGGACTCCCTGCCGGCTCAGACGTCCGTGTAGGGCCAGACGAAACCGCCGCCGAGCATGCCGCGCTCGAACTGGTCGACGTAACCCCAGTCCACGGGCGTCTCGGGCGCCTCGTGCGTCGGAGTCGCCTTCACCTCCGCGACGGTGACGCCCAGCGTCACGGTTCGATGCTCGTGGTCGACGTCTTTCACCGCCCCCGCCGGCACGACGTGGTGCGTGTCGTGGTGGCCGTCGCGGTAGCTCAGGACCAGGTAGCTCTCGCCGGGCTTGTACGTCGCCCACGAGCACGTGCCGATAGCACCGTCCGTCGCCTGAACGGCGTAGCCCTTGACGCTGTCGGAGTGGCCCACCGAGCCCTCGGGGAAGCTCCACATCGACCGCTCTTCTGTCTCCGTCACGGCGGGATCGTGTCACACCGCGCAGGCCCAGCGGTCGTGCCTGCACGCACGCGGGCGTCGGCTGCGCACCCCTGTACACCCGCCCCGGGGGCGGCAGACTCGCTGCATGTGCCGCTGGCTCGCCTACTACGGAAAGCCGGTCCGGATGGACAAGGTCCTGTTCGGACCGCAGCACTCGCTGATCGAGCAGAGCCTCAGCTCACGCATGGGCGCCGAGCCGACGAACGGCGACGGCTTCGGCATCGGCTGGTACTCCGCCTCCGGCGAGGCGGGACTCTTCAAGAGCGTCGAGCCGGCCTGGAACGACCGCAACCTTCGCGAGCTCGCAGGTCACGTCGAGTCGAACCTCTTCCTCGCGCACGTCCGCGCCACGACGGGGACGCCGATCCAGCAGACGAACTGTCATCCGTTCCGTTACGGCAAATGGCTCTGGATGCACAACGGGCTGATCCACGAGTGGCTGACCCTCAAGCGCGACCTCGTGCTCGCAGTGGACCCGGCGCTCTACCCGTTGATCGAGGGAACGACCGATTCGGAGGTCATGTTCTTCCTCGCGCTGACGCTCGGCCTCGAGGACGATCCGTCCGGCGCGGTCGAGCGCATGGTCGGCCTCGTCGAGGACGTGGGACGAAAGCACGACGTCAAGTACCCGTTCCAGGGCACGATCGCGACGACGAACGGCGAGCGCCTCTGGGCGTTCCGCTACGCGAGCGACGGCAAGCCCCGCTCGCTCTACTACTCGACCACGTACGAGACCCTGAAGATGCTCTACCCCGACGACGCACGCCTGGACGACTTCGACGACGAGACGCGGGTCGTCGTCTCGGAGCCGCTCGGCGATCTTCCCGGCGTGTGGAACAACGTCCCCGAGTCGACGTGGGGCGTCGTGCAGCCGGGGCAGGACGAATTGAACACGTTCCGGCCGGCTGCACCAGTCGCAGCCTGACCCCCTGGTCAAACCGGCCCGTAGGGGCTGGTGTGGTCGGCCGGGACTGCGGCCTACGCCGTGTCCGCCGGATCCGCTGAATCCTCGACGCAGGCCGCCCGCCGGACGAGCTCCTCCATGCAGTCGGGGCAGTAATGGATCCGGAGCGTCCCGGACGGAGAAAACACGGTTACCCAGCCCCGCTCGGCCGGGTCGCGCGGGAGCCCGCATTCCACACACCGCATGAGCTCGACGGTAGGGCGACGGCCCGGCGTCCCGCCTGGCTCAGATGGATCATCTTGGCGGCGATCAGCCCTGGCGGAGAATCCCGGCCCTGTGGGCGACCGCGAGAGCCTCGATCCGCGAATGAGCGTCGAGCGCCCGCAGCAACCGGCGAATGTGGTTGCGGACGGTGTCGGGGCTCAAGTGGAGCTCCTGGGCGATCTGCATGGTGGAGCGGCCGTGCGCGAGAAGGTGGAGGATCTGGTTCTGGCGCGGGGTCAGGTGCGGGTGTGCGTCGGGCGCAGGCCCCTCCTCGCGGTGACTGACGACGCCGAAGACGCCGACGATCCTGCCCCCCTCGCGGAGCGGACAAGAGCTGATCTCGACCTGCACGCGCGTTCCTCCGGGGTCGACCACGACGACCGTCGCGTCCGTCGCCTTCTCCGTTCCCATCATCTTGCGGAGGAACGACTCCTTCGCCTCACGCGCCTGCTCGGGCACGACCACGGACGATTGCTGCCTCCCCCGGACGTCGCCCACGAGCCTCTCCGCAGCCGGATTGAGCCAACGGATGATTCCGTAGCGGTCGACTGCGTAGGCAGGCAGGTTCAAGTCCTCGAGCGCGCCGTGGACGTCGCCCGGAATCTCGGTGCCGCTCGCCGCCTCCCCTGTCACCGCTGAGAGAGCGGCGGACTCCCGCGCAGCCATCACGTGCGCCTAAGACGTGGTGCCTACCGGCTCCGTCGGCGTCAGAGCCTCCTGCAGCTTCTGCGTGTCCTCCTCGGAGAGCGAAGTCTTGATCACGGTGCCACCGTAGCCCTTGAGCGCGCCGATCGCCTTGTCGGGTGTCGCCTTCTCGATGATCATGAAGAGCGCAGAGGTGCCCGGCTGCACCTGGTCGCGGACCTGCTCCTGGAACTCCTTGTCGATCGCCTTCTCGCCGAGGTGCCCGAAGAGCGCCCCGAACCCGGCGCCGATCGCCAGTCCCGCGAACGGGACGAAGAAGATGAGGCCGAACAGGAGACCCCAGAAGCCGCCCCACACCGCTCCGCCACCCGCCGAGGCGCCTCCGTGCGTCGTCGTGATGTGGTACTTGCCTTCCGTGTCGCGGCGAATCGACGCCACCTGATCAGCCTGGATGACGAGATCTTCCTCGAGGCCGGCCACCGTGCGCCGCGCAGCTTCGGCGGTTTCCTCGTCGGGATAGCCGATCGCGACGAGCGTTGCCATGGTCTCTCCCTTCGCGTGACATGCGGGCTGGACCCCCGCCCCGTCACGATCGCCGCGCGCGCGGCGCGCCGCATCACCCAGTTTGGATGAGCGGTTCGTCGCCTGCCGGCGGCGGCTCTGCGCGCGGCTCGGAGGGCTCCCCGAGCGGCCGGTCGAGCTGTCTCGCGATCTTCACGGCCGCGGAGACGAGCGGCGCCGCGAGCACGAGCCCGAGCATCCCGAACAGGCAGCCTGCACCGATCGTCACGACCAGCACGACGAGCGGGTTGAGGTCGAGCGCCGACCCCATCGCGAACGGCTGGAACAGGTTCTGCAGCAGGCCGTTCGCGAGCAATACGACGACGAGCATCGCGACCGCGGTCCCAGTCCCCTGGCCTCCGAGCGCGAGGAGCACGGCGAACGCCCCCGCGACAACCGCGCCGATGTAGGGGATGTACGCGGTCACGAACGTGACGACGGCGATCGTTCCGGCGAGCGGCACGCCGAGGACCAACGCAGCCAGCCCGACGACGATCCCGTTGAATGCGGCGACGAACGTGACACCGCGGAAGTAGCCCCGCAGCGATGTGATCACCGAGCCGGTGATCGTTCGCGCCAGCGGCTCCGAGAGTCCGACGTGGCGATCGACGAAGCGGCGCATCTGCGGCCCGTCCTTGAGCAGGAAGAACGTCCCGAGAGCGGCGAACGACAGGCCGAACAGGACGGAGGTGAGCCCGCGGATGCCCCTCACCACGCCGTGCACGAGCGTCGAGATGGCCTGCGGGGCCGCCTTCTTCGCCGCGTTGGCCGCGCCGGAGGCGCTGGAGCTGTCCACGCCGGCGCTCTTCAGCCAACTCTGGATGCGGTCGACGCCCGCCGCTGCCTGCGCCGAGAGCTCGGCGCTCTGACCGGTGATTCCCGCGACGACGATGATGACGATGAGGAGGACGACTGCCGCGATCGCGAGCAGGACGAGCGCGGCGGCGAGCGCGCGGGGCATGTGACGGTCGAGCAGCCGCACGAGTGGCATCGCCACGACCGAGACTATGAGCGCGCAGACCATCGGCCCGACGATCGTGTACGTCGCCGCGAGCAGCCAGATCAGACCGCCGAGCAGCGCGAGCACGCCCACCAAGAGCCAGGAGCTCCGGCCGAGGTCGCGAAGCCACGTCGGCGTGCCGAACGCGCGCTGGAGCTGAGCGCGTCCGGTGCCCGCAGATGCCCCGCTGGAGCTCATCCTGACGAGTTCTCCGCCGGATGAGGCATGCCTGCGTCCCCGTCGCGGCTAGCCCGGGGCTGCCGGCGGCGGGCTCGACGAGCCCGAGTCGCGACGCCGTTTGACGAGCCAGACGATCGCGCCGCCCAGGACGCCCGCCGCAAGGATCCCGAATGCGATCCAGCCCCACGGAGTCTCGGCGCCCTCGTCCTCCTGCGCGGCACTGGCCGCAGCAGCCCCCGCCGCCACAGCCGCGGCGGTGTTGACCCCGGATGTGGTCGTCGGAGCCACGGTGTGCGTTTGCGTCTCCGTGTGGGTCTGCGTCTGGGTGTGCGTCTGGGTCTGTGTCTGGGTCAGTGTCACCGTCACGTGATTGGTCGTCGCGGGCGGTGTCGTCGTGACGGTCTGCGTCGTCGGCTGCGTGACGACCACGGTCGTGGTGGCCGAGGTCGTAGCGCCTTCGGTGCGCGTCACGCCGGGAAGTGTCGGTGTCGTGCGGGTGCCGGTTGCGATCGTGCCGGTGATCGCGCCTCCCCCGCCCCCGCAGCCGGCCGCGAGCGCGGCAACCGCGACGAGCACGCACGTTGCGAGCACCAGTCTCATCGGGCGACGATGTCGCAGCAGGCCCTGGCAGTAATCGCCCGAATAGGACGATCTACGCTTGGCTTCCGGACGAGCCCCGCCGTTTCATCCGCCCCGCATGAGGCGGATAACCTGCGCCGTGGGCGAATGTCTGGGCGGGTCGATCGAGAGGAGGAGAAGCACTTGACCGTCGCGGCGCAGGACGGACCGGCTCCGCAGACACGGCCGCCGCGGCCGCTCTGGCTCCGCCTGGTCGCCTGGGCGCTGATCCTGGTGGTGGCGGGCGCGCTGGCGAACCTGCTCGGCTGGGACATCCGGGGCTGGTTCAAGAGCCTCTGGGACACGATCACGTCGATCTCGGCGGCGTCGCTTCTCGCGGCGATCGTCTGCATGATCGTCCAGACGACGGCGACGGCGTACGCCTGGTACTCGATCCTCAAGTTCGCCTACCCGGAGCGGACGAAGTGGCGCGACATCCTCGCGGGCTATGCCGTCTCGGTCGCGCTGAACGGGATCCTGCCGGCCAACATCGGCACGCTCGTGTTCCTGATCATGGTCACCGTCCTGATCGGAATCACGTTCGCGGCAGTGCTCGGCGCGTACGCCGTCGAGAAGATCTTCTTCACCGTCGCGGGTGCGTTCGTCTATCTCTATCTCTTCCTCACCGTCGGCGGCTCGTTCGACATCTCGTTCGGCTGGGTGCATGCACACCCAGCGGCCACGATCATCGTCTTCGGCGGTGGTGCCCTGCTGATCGTGATCCTCGTGCGGCGCTTCTGGCCGCGCGTGGTCAAGTGGTGGGACAGCGCGAAGGAGGGCGGCGCGATCCTCGGCCACGGCGGCGCGTATTTCGGCCGCGTGTTCCTGCCTTCGTTCATCAGCTGGGTGGCGATGCTGGCCTGCATCGGCGTGTTCCTCAACGCCTACGGGATCCCGGTCAGCTTCGACACGCTGATGCACGTCGCCGGGGGCAACTCGCTTGCCAACGTCACCTCGGTCACGCCCGGCGGGGTCGGCGTGACGCAGGCCTGGAACGTCGCCTCGCTCTCGCATGTCGCGTCGTCGTCGCAGGCCACGGCGTACTCGATCGCTCAGCAACTCGTGGGGACGGCCTGGAACATCGTCTACGCGCTGATCCTCATGATCTGGGCCTGGGGCTGGAGCGGCGGGAAGGATCTCGTCTCGGCCTCGTACGCCGACGCCAAGCGTCGTCAGGCCGAAGAGCAGGAGAAGCGGCGCGCGAAGAAAGCGGCGAAGGCGGCGGCGAAGGAGCAGGCCACCGAGTGAGCGCCGAGTACGGCGAGGCGCCGAGCTGGAGACCCCAGCGACCGCAGTTCCGGCTCGGCCAGGTCATCCTTTCGTGGCTGCTCGCCGCGGTTTCCCTCTTCGTCGCCGCGACGCTCGTGCCGGGGGCGTCCTCCTCGAGCCTGCCGGCCGTGGCGGCGACGGCGGTGCTCATCGCCGTGCTCAACGCCCTCCTGCCGCCGCTCGTCGCGGCTGTTCGTCTGCCGTTCACCGCGCTGCTCGGCTTCTTCCTCGTTCTCGCACTCGATGCGGGGATGCTGCTGCTCGCGGACCGCTACAGCGACGGACTCAAGATCGATTCCTTCTGGTCGGCACTCGGAGTCGCGCTCGTTGCCTCGGCGGTCGGCGTCGTGCTCTCGGTCGTCTTCGGCACGAACGACGACGATGTCTACTCGCTGCGCGTGGTGCAGCGCATCGCGAGGCGCTCGGGGCGGGTGGTGACCGATCGTCCCGGCATCGTCTTCCTGGAGATCGACGGGCTCGCACTGCCGGTCCTGCAGCGCGCGATGCGCGACGGGCACGCGCCGACGATGGCGCGCTGGCTCCAGGACGGCACCCACCGGCTCGTCGAATGGGAGCCGGACCTCTCTTCACAGACCGGCGCCTCGCAGGCCGGAATCCTGCTCGGCTCGAACGAGGACATCGTCGCCTTCCGGTGGGTCGAGAAGGATCGGCAGGTCTCCGTCGCCTGCTCGTCTCCCGAGGACTGCGCCGAGCTGGAAGCGCGGCACATGACGGAATCCGCGCTGCTCGCCGGCGACGGCGCAAGCCGCGGGAATCTCTTCTCGGGCGGCGCGGACCACGTGATCCTGACCGTCAGCAGGATGGAAGCCGAGCGGAGCTCGAACCCGGGCTACCGGGCCTTCCTCGCGAACGGCTTCAACGTGGCGCGCACGTTCGTCCTCTTCGGCTGGGAGGTGATCCTCGAATGGTCGGCGGCCGCGCGAGAGCGCCGACGCGACGTCCGGCCACGCGGCCACCGGGGAGGCGTCTACCCGTTCCTGCGCGCGACGATGTGCGTGATCGTTCGCGACCTGATCGTCTACGGCGTCCTCACCGACATGATGAAAGGAAGGCCGGCGATCTATGCGACCTTCTCGAGCTACGACGAGGTCGCGCACCACTCCGGCCTCGAGCGCGAGGACACACTCGAGGCGCTGCGGAAGCTCGACCAGCAGTTCGCCCGCATCGAGGACGCCCGTCCCTACGCGGCGCGGCCGTACGAGATCGTCGTCCTCTCGGACCACGGCCAGACCCAGGGGGCGACCTTCAAGCAGCGAAACGGCTACGGGGTCGACGAGCTCGTCGAGCGAAACCTCGCCCGCGGCGGCGTCAGCTCACTCGCCGGTGGTGACGAGCAGGATGCGATGGTCGGCCATGCCGCGGCCGAGGCAACGGGGCGGAAGGAGAAGAGAGCGAAGAACGACGTCTCCGGCCGCGACGTGGTCGTCCTCGGTTCGGGGAACCTCGGCCTCGTCTACCTGATGGAGGAGGACCGGCGGCTGACGCTCGAGGAGCTCCAGGCGCGGCACCCGCAGCTGGTGCCGGCGCTGTCCTCGCATCCACACATCGGCTGGACGCTCGTCTCCTCCGCCGAGCACGGAGGAGTGGTGCTCGGCGCCCGCGGCATCCGCTACCTCGAGGAGGACCGCGTGGAGGGTGAGGACCCGCTCGCGGCGTTCCCGGCCACCGCGGCGCGGCACCTCCTGCGCACGCACGGGTTCGCGCACGCGCCGGACCTGCTCATCGGCAGCTTCTACGACCCCGCCCTCGACGAGGGCTGCGCGTTCGAGGAGCTGATCTCGTTCCACGGCGGGCTGGGCGGCTCGCAGACACGGCCGTTCGTGCTGTATCCGGTGGGACTGCCTGCACCGGCTGAGCCGGTCGTCGGTGCGGAGGCGCTCCATCGCGTCCTCGTCGGCTGGCGGCGCGGGCTCGACGACGGCCGCGAGTCTCCGGCGCCGACGGCTGCAGCCCCGGAGCCCGTGGCGCCGCGATGATCGACCCTACATGGCGCGCAAGCCGACAGCAATCGTCGTCCTCGGTCACGGCAGCCTCGGATCGGACGGCGTCCACCGCGTCTCGGAGCGCTGCCTGCGGCTCGTGCACGAGGCCGAGATCGTCGTGAGCGCCGACGGCGCGGACGTCGTCGTCTTCAGCGGCTGGTCGTCGAGCGGCGGGGTCTCGGAAGCCGAGCAGATGCGGGACGCCTGGCGCGGCCCCGCGGTCGAGCTCGTCCTCGAGCCGACGGCGCGCAACACCGCAGAGAACGCAGTCCGGACGCTGCCGCTGCTCCGCGAGCGTGGGATAGACCGTGCAGTCGTGGTCTGCGCGCGGTCGCATCTGGCGAGAACGCGAATGCTCTTCCGCCGCCTCTATCGCGGCTCCGGCATCGAGCTCGCGTTCCGGGCAGCCCCCCTGGCGCCGACCGTCCGCTCGATCGCGTGGGAGCTTGCAGCGTTCCCGCTCCTGCCGGTGCAGCTCCGCGCAGCCCGGACCGAGCTCGAGCGGCAAACACGATGAGAGACACCGTCGTCTTCATCCCCGCCTGGAACGAGGAGGAGAACCTGCCGGCGGTCCTCGACGGCCTGCACGAGCAGGTTCCCGACGCCGACGTGCTCGTCGTCGACGACGGGTCGACCGACCGCACCGCCGACGTCGCCCGCGCGCACGGAGCCGAGGTGCTCTCGCTCGGGACGAACCGGGGGCTCCGGATCGGGATCGCCGCCGGCTACCGCTGGGCGCTCGAGCACGGCTACGCGTTCTGCGGGCGC
>Ga0335083_10008560_pt1 | contig 12485 bp, 9 predicted proteins | sample Lox_Sample_42_FD_206716 | JGI IMG/M metagenome (GOLD analysis project Ga0335083, IMG submission 206716) | Soil microbial communities from Loxahatchee National Wildlife Refuge, Florida, United States - Lox_Sample_4.2 | ecosystem: Environmental > Terrestrial > Soil > Wetlands | place: USA: Florida... | reverse complement strand
CATCCACCCGACCAACGGCCCGACGCTGCAGGCGCTGACCAGCGGCCAGATCAAGCTCGCGCTGGTGCAGAGCTCGGCGGGCATCGGCGCCGTGCTGGGCGACAAGAGCCTGGCCGTGAAGTACCTGGACCCGGTGACGCTGCTGCCCAGCGCGATCGGCATCGACGCCAAGGCGCCGCCTGCCGAGCAGGCCGAGGCCCGCGCGGGCTGACCGCGCTCTTCGGCCGGCTGGGCATGCCGCTGTTCTGGGCCGCGCTGATCTTCTTCATCCTGGTGCCCTGCGTCAGCTCACTGGTGCTGGCCATCTCACCGCGTCTGTTCGACCAGGGCACGCAGTGGTTCACGCTGAGCTACCTGCGGCAGGCGTTCACCGGCGCGACCGCGGTCGCCATCGGCAACTCGCTGTGGGTGAGCAGCGCCGCGGCCGTGCTCGGGCTGGCCATCGGCTTCCCCATCGCCTGGCTGGCCGGGCGGACCACGCTGCCCGGCCGCCGGTTCGTGCCCGGCGCCATGTGGCTGGTCCTGCTGCTGCCGTCCTGGCTGCCCGCACTGGGCTGGGAGCGGCTGGTCCAGCCGGACGGCGTGATGTACCGGGCCGGGCTGGACTGGCCCTGGGTGACCCACGCCATCATGGGCCCGTTCGGCGTGGTCTTCCTGCTCGGCCTGCGCTCGGTGCCGTTCACGTTCCTGGCCATCACCGCGGCGCTGGCCGGTCTGGGCCAGGAATTCGAGGACGCGGCCCGGGTGCACGGCGCCAGCCGCGCCGCCGCGCTGCGGCTGATCTGGCCGATGCTCGCCCCGGCCATCTGGTCCGCGCTGGCCATCGGCTTCGCCGAGTCGATCAGCGACTTCGGGGTGGCCGCCACGCTGGCCTACAACTCGAACTTCACCCTGGCCACCTACCAGCTGTTCGCGGCCATCGGGAACTTCCCGCCCAGCTTCCCGCTGGCCTCGGCCATGGGCACGCTGCTGGTCGCGGCCGTGGCCATCCCGCTGGCGCTGCAGGCCCGGGCCCTGCGCGGCCGCTCCTACCAGTTCCTGTCCGGGCGGAACCGGCAGGTGATCCGGCGCCAGCTGAGCCGCGGGGCAGCCCTGGCCGCGGCGGCCGGGGCCGGGCTGTTCTACCTGATCGCGCTCGGCGTGCCCGGCCTCGGCGCGGTCAGCGCGTCGCTGCTCGGCGACTACGGCGGCTCGTTCACGCTGACCCTGGTCAACTACCGGGCACTGCTGCGCCAGGCCGGGCAGATCGGCCCGCTGGAGCGATCCCTGATCTACGCGGCGATCGTCTCCTGCATCACCGTGACCGGCGGGTTCGTGGCCGCCTGGCTGCTCAGCCAGCGGCGCACCAAGACCAGATCCACCAAGGCGCTGGACTTCCTGCTGCTGGCCGCGATCGCGCTGCCCTCGGTGGTGTTCGCGGCCGGCTACATCTTCGCCTACAACCTGCCGTTCTGGTCCTGGATCGGCGTCAACCTGTACCAGACCACGCTGCTGCTGGTCATCGCGTATGCCGCGGCCAGCCTGCCGACCAGCGCCCGGGTGCTGGTCGGCGCGGTATCCCAGTTGCAGTCCTCACTCAAGGACGCGGCCCGCACGCACGGAGCCAGCGCGCTGACCGGCTGGGCCCGCGGCGTCCTGCCGGTGGTGTCCCGGCCGATCACGGCGGCCTGGCTGCTCACGTTCTGCGCGGTGTTCCTCGAGCTGCCGATCTCGCAACTGCTGTACGCGCCCGGCTCGCCGCCCGCCTCGATCGCCATCGAAGACAATCTCAGCAACTACCACTTCGGCGTAGGCATGGCCCAGGCGGTGCTGGCCGTCGGCATCGCACTGGCCGCGGTGCTGCTCGTGCTGGGCGCCTACCGGCTGCTCGCGCCGGCCGGCTGGCGCAGGATCGGAGGAGCCTCCCGTGGCTGAGCACATCTCCATCGAGTCGGTCAGCAAGGTGTACCTGGGCGGCAACCGCGCGCTGCGGGACGTCTCGCTGGATGTCGCGGCGGGCACGTTCCTGGTGCTGCTGGGCCCGTCCGGCTCCGGCAAGACCACGCTGCTGCGCTGCCTGGCCGGGATCGAGCGGGTCAGCTCGGGCCGGATCGAGATCGGCGGCCGCCCAGTCGCGGACAGCCGCACGCACGTGCCGCCGGACCAGCGCAACCTGAGCATGGTGTTCCAGGACTACGCGCTGTGGCCGCACCTGACGGCCCGGGACAACGTGGCGTTCGCGCTGCGCCGCCGCAAGCTCCCCCGGGCCCGCGCCCGCGAGCAGGCCGCGGCCATGCTGGACCGGGTCGGGCTGGCCACGCTCGGCGAGCGGTACCCCAACGAGCTGTCCGGCGGCGAGCAGCAGCGGGTCGCGCTGGCCCGCGCGCTGGTCGCCGACACCGGCCTGATCCTGTGCGACGAGCCGCTGTCCAACCTGGACGCCGACCTCCGGGAGCGGATGCGCCTGGAGATCTCCTCGCTGGTCCGCGAGGCCGGCGCGACCACCGTCTACATCACCCACGACCAGGCTGAGGCGTTCGCGCTGGCCGACCAGGTGGGCATCCTGGAGAGGGGCCAGCTCGTTCAGCTGGGCACCCCGGAGGAGATCTACAACCAGCCGGCCACCCCATTCGTGGCCCGGTTCACCGGGCTGTCCGGCGAACTGCCGGTGCAGGTCCGGACGCCGGCCGACGACGGCATGGTCGAGGTGGCAGTGGCGGGGCCCGGGCCGGTGCGGCCGTTCCGCGCCCGGGGCGCGGGCCTGCCGCCCGGCCAGGCCACCGCGCTGCTGATGATCCGGCCCACCGGCATCCAGCTGTGCGCCAGCCACGCCGGGGAGCAGCACCTGGCCGGCATCGTCGCCGACGTCGCGTTCCGGGGCCGGGGCTACGAGCACGCCATCGACATCGCCGGGCACGGCCGGCTGACCAACGTGTTCGCCGGCACCCGGACGCGCCGCGGCGAGACGGTCGGGCTCCAGCTGGACCCGGCAGGCTGCCATCTGTTCCCGGCCGGGCCCGCCCTGGCCGTGGGCGCCCCGGCAGGGAACCCGGACACCGTCGCCGCCGGGCAGCACACCTGACTGCGATCACAGCCGCCGGGCAGGGACTAGCATCGGAGCCGTGACCACGACGCTCAGCATCTCCTCCGCTGCACCTCGTTCTGTCCCCGCGGACGCCGTCGTCATCGGAGTGATCAAGACACCTGATGGCCCGGCCCTGGCGCCGGGGACGGCCGACGTCGACGCGGCCCTGGGCGGGACGCTTACCGCCACCCTGACCGTGCTAGGCGCCACCGGGCAGGCCGAGGAGATCACCCGGCTGCCCTCGGCCGGTGCGCTGGCCGCCCCGCTGATCGCCGCAGTTGGGCTCGGCCCGGCCGACCCGGCCGCGGTGGACCCGGAGACGCTGCGCCGGGCCGCCGGGGCCGCCGTCCGGGCGGTGAGCGCAGCGGCCTGGGCGGTCCGCCGCAGCAGCAATGGCGACGCGGGGACGGGCCCGCGGATCGCGCTCGCGCTGCCCGCCCGTGACGCGGCCGAGGCCGAGGCGGTCGCCCTGGGCGGCCTGCTCGGCGGCTACTCATTCACCCGCTACCGGCCCGCTGCCGTTCCGCCATCGGCCCTGACCGTGCTGGCGCCAGCCGACGGGGCAGATGCCGGCCCGCGCGCCCAGGCGCTGGCGGCGGCGGTGTCACTGGCCCGTGACCTGGTCAACACGGCGCCGTCCGACCTGGTGCCGGCCACGCTGGCCGAGGAGGCGGAGCGGGTCGCCGCCACGGCCGGGCTGAGCGCCGAGGTGCTGGATGAGAAGGCGCTGACCGAGAACGGCTATGGCGGCATCATGGGCGTCGGCCAGGGCTCGGTCAACCCGCCCCGGCTGGTCCGGCTGGAATACATCCCGGCGCAGCCGGGCGAGCCGGTCAAGACGGTGGTCTTCGCCGGCAAGGGCATCACGTTCGACTCGGGCGGGCTGTCGCTGAAGCCCTCGAAGTCGATGGAGACGATGAAGTCGGACATGGGCGGCGCGGCCGCGATCATCGGGGCGATGCAGGCCATCGCCGCGCTGCGGCCAGCGGTCCGGGTCATCGGCTATCTGCCGCTGGCCGAGAACATGCCGAGCGGATCCGCGCAGCGCCCGTCCGACGTGCTGACCATCTACGGCGGCAAGACGGTCGAGGTGCTGAACACCGACGCGGAGGGCCGCCTGGTGCTGGCCGACGTGCTGGCCAGGTCGGCGGCTGACCGCCCGGACGTGCTGGTGGACGTGGCCACGCTGACCGGCGCGCAACTGGTCGCGCTCGGCCCGCGGATCGCCGCGGTGATGTCCAACGACGACGAGCTGCGTGACTCCGTGGTGGCCGCGGCGGGCGCGGCCGGCGAAGCCATGTGGCCCATGCCGCTGCCCGCCGAGCTGCGCAAGGGCCTGGACTCCACGGTCGCTGACCTGGCTAACGTGGCGCCGGACCGGTACGGCGGGATGCTCATCGCCGGGCTGTTCCTGCGCGAGTTCGTCCCCGACGGGGTGCGCTGGGCTCATCTGGACATCGCCGGCCCGGCGTTCAATGAAGGTGCCCCGCACGGGTATACCCCGAAGGGCGGTACCGGGGCGGCAACCAGGACACTTGTGCAGATCGCCGTGGACGTGGCCGAGGGAAGGCTGTAGCCGGGCCTTGGTGTTAGGCGGTCGGGACAACACTGAACGGAGCAAGGAGCACCCGTGGTTGAGAGCAACGGTTCCTACGACATCGTCATCCTCGGTGGTGGCAGCGGAGGCTACGCCTGCGCGCTGCGCGCCGCGGAGCTCGGGAAGCGTGTCGCGCTCATCGAGAAGGACAAGGTCGGCGGCACCTGCCTGCACCGTGGCTGCATCCCGACCAAGGCGCTGCTGCACGCCGCGGAGATCGCCGACCACGCGCGGGACGGCGCGGACTTCGGCGTCCGGTCCACGTTCGAGGGCATCGACATGGGCGGGGTGAACGCCTACAAGGACAAGGTGGTCGACCGGCTCTGGAAGGGCCTGCAGAGCACGCTGGCCAGCCGCAAGGTGGACATCGTCTATGGCGATGGCCGGCTCATCTCGCCAACCCAGGTCCAGGTGGGCGACGCCGTCTACTCCGGCAGCCACGTGGTGCTGTCCACCGGCTCGGAGCCGCGCAGCCTGCCCGGTCTGGACATCAACGGGGAGCGTGTGATCACCAGCGACCACGCGCTGCGGCTGGACTATGTGCCCCGGTCGGCGGTCATCCTGGGCGGCGGTGTCATCGGGGTCGAGTTCGCCAGCGTCTGGCGGTCGTTCGGCGCCGAGGTCACCATCGTCGAGATGCTGCCGCATCTGCTCCCCCCGGAGGAGGAGTCGAGTTCCAAGCTGCTGGAGCGGGCGTTCCGGCGGCGCGGCATCAAGTACGAGCTCGGCACCCGCTTCGAGGGGGTCAAGGAGTCCGCCAACGGGGTCACCGTGACCCTGGACGGCGGCCGGTCGATCGACGCGGACCTGCTGCTGGTGGCGGTGGGCCGCGGGCCGGTCTCGGCCGGGCTCGGCTACGAGGAGGCCGGCGTGGCCATCGAGCGCGGCTACGTGCAGGTGGACGAGTACTGCCGGACCAGCGTGCCGACGATCTCGGCGGTCGGTGACCTGATCCCCGGCCCGCAGCTGGCCCATGTCGGGTTCGCCGAGGGCATCCTGGTCGCGGAGCGCCTTGGCGGTCTCAACGTCACCCCGATCGACTACGACGGCGTGCCGCGGATCACCTACAGCGATCCCGAGGTCGCCTCGGTGGGCATCACCTCGGCCATGGCCGCCCAGCGTGGCATCGAGACCAAGGAGTTCACCTACAACCTCGGCGGCAACGGCAAGAGCGTCATCCTGCAGACGCAGGGCGCCGCGAAGGTCATCGCCACCGCGGCCGGCGGCCCGGACGGCCAGCCTGGCCCGGTGCTCGGTGTCCACCTGGTCGGCGCCCGGGTCGGCGAGCTGATCGCCGAGGGACAGCTCATTTACAACTGGGAAGCGATGCCCTACGACGTCGCGCAGCTCATCCACCCGCACCCGACCCAGTCGGAAGCCATCGGCGAGGCGCACCTGGCCCTCGCCGGCAAGCCCCTCCATGTGCACGCCTGACCGACCCGGACAGGCGGGCACACCCCGCACAGCAGCAACTGTGTCGAATAGCGAAGGAGTCACGGGAAGCCATGTCGGTCTCCGTATCCATGCCCCAGCTCGGTGAGAGCGTTACCGAGGGCACCGTCACGCGCTGGCTCAAGAAGGAGGGCGAGCGTGTGGAGGCGGACGAGCCGCTGCTCGAGGTCTCCACCGACAAGGTCGACACTGAGATCCCGTCCCCGGTCGCCGGGATTCTGCGCGGGATCACCGTCGCCGAGGACGAGACGGTGGCGGTCGGCGCCGAGCTCGCGATCATCGACGAGGCAGGCGCGGAAGGCCAGGCCGCTCCCCCGGCCGCGGCCGGGCCACCGGCCGCGGAGGCCCCCGCCGCCCAGTACGCGGACGAGCAGTACGCGGACGAGCAGTACGCCGACGAGCAGGCCGTGGACGTCCAGCCACCCCAGGCCGATGCGGCGGAGCAGCCCGGCTACCCGTACCCGGACGTGCCCCAGGGCCAGCCCGCCCCGGGTGGATACCAGCAGCCCGCCGCCTACGAGGCGCCGGCCGGCTATGACGCGCCCGGCGGGTACGACGCCCCCGGCGGCTACCAGCCCGGCGCCCCGCAGCCGCCCGCCCCGGCGGAGCAGCCGGCCGAGGCGCCGCCCGCGCCCGAGCCGGCCGCGCCGGTGCCGCCCGCCGGCGGCCTGTGGCAGCGCGCCGAGCCGGCCCCGCCGCCCCCGCCACCAGCCCCGCCCGCACCGCAGCCGACCCAGTCGGCCGTGGCCCAGGCCCTGTCCGGCCAGCCGGCCGCCGCCGCCCAGGCCGCACCGGCGGCCCCGCCGCCACCCGCGCCCCAGCCACAACCGTCCCAGCCGCCGGTGTCCCCGCTGGGCACCGCGGAAGGCCCGTATGTGACCCCGCTGGTCCGCAAGCTGGCCGCGGAGCACGGCGTGGACCTGGCCACGGTGACCGGGACCGGCGTCGGCGGGCGGATACGCAAGCAGGACGTCATCGACGCGGCCAAGGCGCGCCGCGAGGCGGTGGCCGCGGCCCAGCAGGCCGCCGCGCCGGACGGGCAGGCGGTAGCCGCCCCGGGCCAGGCCCCGGCCGCCCAGACCGCGGGCGCAGGCGCGCAGCCGCCGCGCCCGGCCATCGAGCCGTCCCACCTGCGCGGCACCACCGAGCGGATGTCCCGGGCACGGCAGGTCATCGCCCGGCGGATGGTCGAGTCGCTGCAGACCTCGGCCCAGCTGACCACGGTGGTCGAGGTGGACGTCACCGCGATCGCCCGGCTGCGGGACCGGGCCAAGGCCGACTTCGAGGCGCGCGAGGGCGTGAAGCTCAGCTTCCTGCCGTTCTTCGCGCTGGCCGCGGTCGAGGCGCTCAAGGTGCACCCGCGGCTCAACGCCAGCATCGAGCCGGACGGGACCCAGGTCACCTACCACGACGCCGAGCACCTCGGCATCGCGGTGGACACCGAGCGCGGGCTGATGGTCCCGGTCATCCGCAACGCGGGCGACCTGAACGTGGGCGGGCTGGCCCGCAAGATCGCCGACCTGGCCGCGCGGACCCGGGCCGGGCAGGTGAACCCGGACGACCTGGCTGGCGGCACGTTCACGCTGACCAACACGGGCAGCCGCGGCGCGCTGTTCGACACCCCGATCATCAACCAGCCGCAGGTCGGCATCCTCGGCACCGGCTCGGTGGTGCGCCGGCCGGTGGTGGTCCCCGACCCGTCGCTGGGCGAGGTGATCGCGGTCCGGTCCATGGTGTACCTGGCCCTCAGCTACGACCACCGGCTGGTGGACGGCGCCGACGCGGCCCGGTTCCTGGGCACGGTGAAGACGCGCCTGGAAGAAGGGGCATTCGAGGCCGAGCTGGGACTCTAGCGCCAGCCGGGACGGGGGATCATGAAGGTTGCGGTCACAGGGGCGTCCGGGCTGATCGGCAGCGCGCTGGTCGCCGCCCTGCGGGAGGACGGCGACCAGGTGGTGTCGCTGGTGCGGCGGTCGCCCGCCGCCCCGGACGAGATCGCCTGGGATCCGCGGGCGGAGCGGGGCGGCGTGCCGCCAGACGCGCTGGCCGGGACGTCCGCCGTGGTGCACCTGGCCGGGGCCGGGGTGGCCGATCACCGCTGGACGGACGCCTACAAGCAGGAGATCCGGGCCAGCCGGGTGGCGGGCACGCACGCGGTGGCCAGCCTGCTGGCCGCGATGGATGAGCCGCCGGCCGTGCTGCTGTCCGGGTCGGCCATCGGCTGGTATGGCGATACCGGCGGCCGCGAGGTGGACGAGTCCTCCCCGGCTGGGCACGGCTTCCTGCCCAGCGTGGTGCAGGACTGGGAGGCGGCCGCCGAGCCCGCCCGGCAGGCCGGCATCCGGGTCGCCTGCCTCCGCTCCGGAATCGTGATCTCGCGCCGGGGCGGGGTGCTGGGCCGGCTGCTGACCCCGTTCCGGTTCGGCCTCGGGGCCCGGCTCGGGCCGGGCACGCAGTTCATGAGCTGGGTGACGCTGGCCGACTGGATCCGGGCGGCCCGGTTCCTGGCCGGCCAGCCGGACCTGCCCGGGCCGGTGAACATCACCACGCCCAACCCGGTGACCAATGCCGCGTTCACCGCGGCGCTGGCCGGCGTGCTGCACCGCCCGGCGCGGCTGGCCATCCCGTCCCCGGTGCTGACCGCGGCGCTCGGCGGGGTCACCAGCGACCTGCTGTCCAGCGCCCGGGTGCGGCCCACCCGGCTGCTGGACGCGGGCTTCACGTTCAGCTACCCGGAGCTGGCGGGCGCGCTGACGGCGGAACTGCAGGCGGCCGGTTCGGCCGCCTGAGGCGGCCCGCGGGTCAGCGGGCCGGGCTCTCCTCGCGGGGCGCCGCGTCCAGGTCGGCCGGCTGGACCGGCAGGCACGGCTCGGCCGGGATGAGGTTGCTGAACCCGTGGCTCTCCAGCCCGTACAGCGGCACCTTCCACAGCGGCGGCACCGGCCCGGGCAGGCCGCGGAACCGGCCCAGCGCCCGGATGTTCATCCGCAGCAGGCGGCGCGCCCCGATCAGGGCCAGCGCGGCGATGGGCAGCTCGACGCACAGCGCCAGCAGCAGGCTGACCCAGAACCCGCTGGTCCGCACGTCCAGCGTGACGTCGAACCAGGCGTCGCAGCAGAGCAGCGTGGCCAGCACGATGAGGCAGCCGATCACCAGCTGGCGGTGCTTCCAGGCCGCCCACGCGGTCACCGCGAACGCGATGAGCAGGCCGAGGTCGAAGCCGACCCAGGCGCCCCGCCAGCCGCCGGTGTGGTAGTACCGGGGCAGCGTGACGGCCAGCACGCCGATCCACGCGGCCAGGCCCATGCAGCCACCGATGATCACGGTCAGCGCGATGGCCCGGCGCACCGGCCCGGCGGGCAGGTCGGCCTCACCAGGAGGTACCGGGTCGTCCAGCGCGGAAAGGGCACGGCTGAGTTCGGCTCGCTGCTGCGGGCTCATCCGGCGCAGCTCGTCCACATTGATCACGCGATATACCTCCCTAGCCGGTAACTACCCCACTAGGGCGGTTGCTTCCCTTCCTGGCGGCGGTGGTTTCGCTGGACCCGGATATCGTGGACAGCGTGACGAATGAGCTGGTCTATGTGCACGCCGGCCTCGGCGATCATCCAGTGCCCTACTTGCGCGGCTGGGAACTGCAGCGGCAGGTGCACGAACAGCGGGTCAGCGGCGCGATCCCGGATACCTGCCTGCTGCTGGAGCACGAGCCGGTGTACACGGCAGGCAAGCGGACCAGCCCGCTGGACCGGCCCGGTGCGGACGCGGGCGCCCCGGTCATCGACGTGGACCGCGGCGGCAAGATCACCTGGCATGGCCCGGGCCAGCTCGTCGGCTACCCGGTCGTCCGGCTGGCCGAGCCGGTCGACGTGATCGCTTACGTGCGGGCGCTGGAAGAGGCGCTGATGCACGTGTGCGCCGACGCGGGCCTGGCCACGGTGCGGGTGGCCGGGCGCAGCGGGGTGTGGGTGCCGGGCGGTGCGGACCGGCCGGACCGCAAGGTGGCCGCGATCGGCATCCGGGTCTCCCGCGGCGTGACCATGCACGGCTTCGCGCTGAACTGCGACTGCGACCTGGCCTGGTACGGCCGGTTCGTGCCGTGCGGCATCCGCGACGCCGGGGTGACCAGCCTGACCGCCGAGCTCGGCCGGCCGGTCACCGTCCCGGACATGCTCGGCCCGGTCGAGCAGCATCTGGCCAGCGTGCTCGGCGCGGACAGCTGGCGCCGCTCCCCCAGCCTGCCCGAACCGGTGATCGCGGCCGCGTCCTAGGCCTGGCCGCCCCGCTCGCTGGCCAGCTGAGCCAGGTACCCGGGCAGCTCGCCGACCGGGACCGCGGTCTGCGCGCCGCTGTCCAGGTCGCGCACGGTGACCGTGCCCGCTTCCTGGTCGTTGCGGCCGTAGATCAGGGCCCACCGGGCGCCCTGGTCGCTGGCCCACTTGAGCTGGCGGCCGAGCTTGCCTGACCCGCCCAGGTAGACGCTGGCCCGCAGCCCCCCGTCGCGCGCGGCCGCCGCGAAACCGAACGCGCGCTCGGCGAACTCGTCGCCCATGATGGTGACGGCCACGTCCAGGCGCCGGAGCTGAGCCGCGCTGCCCGCCCCGGCCAGCAGCAGCAAGATGCGCTCCATCCCCAGCGACCCGCCGGTGCCCGGCGTGTCCGGCCCGCCGAGCTGCCCGATCAGGTGGTCATACCGGCCGCCGGAGGAGATCGACGAGCTGACCCCGGGGGCGACCACCTCCCAGATCGGCCCGGTGTAGTAGCTCAGCCCGCGGACCATCCGCGGGGTGAACTCGACCCGGCCGGGCGGGATGTGCGTGCCGGCCAGCGCGAGCACCGCGTCCACCTCGTCCAGGCCGGCCGCGCCTTCCTCGCTCTGCTTGAGCACGGCCCGGATCCGGTCCGCGGCATCCGGCCCGGTCATCGCGGCGACCAGCTCATCGGCGGTGTCCCCGGGCAGGCCCCGGCCGGCCAGCTCCGCGATCACCTCGGGCGCGGATAGTTTGTCCAGCTTGTCCAGCGTGATGAGCACGCCGGCGCCAAGCTCGGCGGGGATGTGGAACGACTCGAGCAGGCCGGCCAGCACGTGCCGCGAGTTGAGCAGGAAGCGGAACCCCTCGATGCCCAGCCGGTCCAGCACGTCGTGCACGGCGCAGATCACCTCGGCGTCGGCCAGCACCGAAGTGCTGCCCAGCGTGTCCAGGTCGCACTGGGTGAACTCGCGGAACCGGCCGCGGCCGGGCCGGTCAGCCCGCCACACCGAGCCGATCGTGTACCGCTTGTACGGGCTGGGCAGCTGGCTGCCGTACGCCGCCGCCACCCGGGCCAGCGGGACGGTCATGTCGTAACGCAGCGCCAGATCCGCCTCGCCTGACGCCTCATGCTCACCGCGCCGCAGGATCTTGAAGATGAGCTTGTCGCCCTCTTCCCCGTACTTGCCGAGCAGCACGTCCAGACGCTCGAACGCGGGCGTCTGCAGCGGCTCGAAGCCGTACTGGGCGAACACCGAGCGGATGACCGCGAACGCCCGCTCCCGGGTCTCGTACTCGGCGGCGAGGAAGTCACGTGTCCCCGACGGGGGATCGAACTGCGTAGGCATGGGCTCCATGCTCCCCGACAACGGCACCTCCCGTCACATCGAAATGCGTTCGGGAGCAGGGCGGCGGTCATGCTAGCGTGGAAGGCGTGTACTAGGACCAGCGGCCGCGCATCGCGCAACCCCAGCAGCCACCCGCCCTCGTCCTAGGAGTCTTCCCGTGTTCCCCTCCGTGCGCAGCCCGCGCGGTGCCCTGCCGCTGGCCGTCGTCCTGCAAGCCCTGATCTCCGCTGGAGACGGGCTGGCCATGGTCGCCCTGGCCAGCCGGGTGTACCAGAGTTCGCACGCGTCCTGGGCCGTGGCCTCGGTGTTCCTGGCCGTCACGGTGCCGATCACCGCGCTGGCCCCGGTGGCGGGCGCGCTGCTCGACCGGTTCCCGGTGCGGCCGGTCCTGATCATCGCGTCGGTGGTGCAGACGCTGGTCGCACTGGCGCTGACCAGGTTCACCGGGACCAGCGCGACCCTGGGGCTGGCCATCGGGTTCGGCCTGTGCGCGGCCGTGCTGCAGCCCGGCCTGGGCGTCATCGTGCCGCAACTGGCCGGCCGCGGCGGGGTGATCCGGGCCAACGGCTACCTGCAGGCGGCCACCTGGGGCGGCTTTACCGTGGGCCCGCTGCTGGCCGGCGGGCTCACCGCGGCGGGCGGCACCGGCCTGGCCCTGGCCGCGGTCGCGGCCATGTACGGCCTGGGCGCGGCGGGCCTGGGCCTGCTCCGGCTCAGCCCGGTCCAGGGGACCGGGCCTGGCGCGGCCGGCGAGGATAGCGCGCGCGGCGCCGGCC
>Ga0335083_10008559_pt1 | contig 12486 bp, 12 predicted proteins | sample Lox_Sample_42_FD_206716 | JGI IMG/M metagenome (GOLD analysis project Ga0335083, IMG submission 206716) | Soil microbial communities from Loxahatchee National Wildlife Refuge, Florida, United States - Lox_Sample_4.2 | ecosystem: Environmental > Terrestrial > Soil > Wetlands | place: USA... | reverse complement strand
CGCGTGCGGGCTGTCGCAGAACCCGGCGGAGGCAATCGAGTTCTACCGGCTGCTGTCATCGCTGTCCTACCTGCCGAGCTCTCCGACTTTGTTCAACTCCGGCACCAGCCACAGCCAGATGTCCTCCTGCTACCTGGTCGACTCGCCCCGGGACGAGCTCGAGTCGATCTACGACCGTTACGCGCAGGTCGCCAAGCTGTCGAAGTTCGCTGGTGGCATCGGGATCTCGTGGTCTCGCGTCCGCTCGCGTGGTGCGCTGATCCGCGGCACCAACGGGCAGTCGAACGGCATCGTGCCGTGGCTGCGCACGCTCGACTCGTCGGTCGCCGCGGTCAACCAGGGTGGTCGTCGCAAGGGTGCCGCGTGCGTCTACCTCGAGCCGTGGCACCCAGACATCGAGGAGTTCCTCGAGCTGCGCGACAACACCGGCGAGGATGCGCGTCGTACCCACAATCTCAACCTCGCGAACTGGATCCCGGACGAGTTCATGCGTCGCGTCGAGGCTGACGAGATGTGGACGCTTATCGACCCGGACCAGGCGCCCGAGCTGCCCGACCTCTGGGGCGAAGCCTTCGACGTCGCCTACCGGGCGGCCGAGGCCGAGGGCCGGGGCGCCAAGCAGGTCAAGGCTCGCGACCTCTACGGCAAGATGATGCGCACCCTCGCCCAGACCGGCAACGGCTGGATGACGTTCAAGGACGCGTCCAACCGCACGTGCAACCAGGTCGACCCGTCGGGCGAGCCGGGGTCGCCGGTCGTGCACCTGTCGAACCTCTGTACCGAGATCATCGAGGTGTCCTCCGACTCGGAGACGGCGGTCTGCAACCTCGGGTCGATCAACCTCGCCAAGCACGTCACAGCCGATGGTGTCGACTGGGACAAGCTGCGACAGACGGTCCGTACGGCGGTGCCGTTCCTTGATCGGGTGATCGACATCAACTACTACCCGAGTGAAGAAGCCGCCAGGTCCAACCCACGTTGGCGGCCGGTTGGCCTCGGAGTCATGGGCCTGCAGGACGTGCTCTTCGCTCTGCGTCTCCCCTTCGACTCGGCGGAAGCGCAGGAACTTTCGACGCGGATCCAGGAGGAGATCTACCTCACGGCGCTCGGGGCATCCGCAGAGCTCGCGAAGCGGTTCGGTCCGCACCCGGCGTACGACAAGACGCGGGCGGCGGCTGGTGATCTGCAGCCCGACCTGTGGGATGTCACGCCGACGCAGACCGATCGCTGGGCTGCTCTGCGCGAGACGGTCAAGGCGACCGGCCTCCGCAACTCACTGCTGATCGCGATCGCGCCGACCGCCACGATCGCCGCCATCGCGGGCTGCTACGAGTGCATCGAGCCGCAGGTCTCCAACTTGTTTAAGCGCGAGACACTGTCCGGAGAGTTCCTTCAGATCAACGCCGCACTCGTCACGGAACTCAAGCGACTCGACCTCTGGACTCCCGCGGTGCGGGACGAGATCAAACGCGCCGAAGGCTCGGTGCAGGGTGTCGAGGCGCTGCCTGTGGAGAGCCGCGAGCTGTTCCGTACGGCGTGGGAGCTGCCACAGCGAGCTCTGATCGACATGGCGGCCGCGCGGTCGCCGTACATCGACCAGAGCCAGTCGCTCAATCTGTTCCTGGCATCACCCTCGATCGGCAAGCTGTGCTCGATGTATCTCTACGCGTGGAAGACCGGGCTGAAAACGACGTATTACCTGCGGTCGCGGCCAGCGACCCGAATCCAGCAAGCGACCGTCACTGCATCCGCCGCCGCTGAGGTCGTCGATATGGTCCTCGACGCGGACGCAATCGCTTGCTCGCTGGAGAACCCCGAGAACTGCGAGGCATGCCAGTGACCGTCAACCTCACCTCTGAACGTGCCACATCGACCGATGTGGCACCCAGCCTCGCGCTGGTCCCGCCGGCAGTCGACCGGCCCAACCTCCTTGAACCGGGCTTCGAGCTCACGCTGCGCCCAATGCGATACCCGGGCTTCTACGACCAGTTCCGTGACGCGATCAAGAACACGTGGACCGTCGAGGAGGTCGACCTTCACAACGACCTCGCCGACCTCCGCCGACTGACCCCCGCCGAACAGCACCTGATCAACCGGCTCGTCGCGTTCTTCGCGACCGGCGACACGATCGTGTCGAACAACCTCGTGCTGAACCTCTACCAGCACCTCAACTCCCCCGAAGCGCGGCTCTATCTGTCGCGCCAGCTCTTCGAAGAGGCCGTGCATGTTCAGTTCTACCTGACGCTGCTCGACACCTACATCCCCGACGAGCAGGAGCGACACGAGGCATTCGCCGCAGTCGAGAACATCCCGTCGATCAAACGGAAGGCCGACTTCTGCTTCCGCTGGATCGACTCGCTCGGCGACCTGAGGCGACTCGACACGAGCGAACAGCAACAGCAGTTCCTCCTCAACCTGATCTGCTTCGCCGCGTGCATCGAAGGCTTGTTCTTCTACGGCGCGTTCGCCTACGTCTACTTCCTGCGCTCCCGCGGCCTACTCAACGGACTCGCATCCGGAACTAACTGGGTGTTCCGCGACGAGTCGATGCACATGTCGTTCGCGTTTGATGTCGTCGAGACGGTACGACGCGAGCAGCCGGAGCTGTTCGACGACAACCTCGCGGGCATGGTGACTGAGATGATCACCGAAGCCGTCGAGTGCGAGACCCAGTTCGCTGAGGACCTGCTCGGACGTGGCGTGCCCGGCCTCTCGCTCGTAGACATGCGCCAATATCTCGAACACGTCGCCGACCGCCGACTCACTCAGCTCGGGATCGCGCCGGTATTCGGAGCCGGCAACCCGTTCTCGTTCATGGAGCTCCAGGACGTCCAGGAACTCTCGAACTTCTTCGAGCGCCGGGTGTCGTCGTACCAGACCGGAGTCACCGGCCAGGTCGCCTTCGACGACGACTTCTGACCGCGAGCAGGGCACACTGGCCGGGTGGCACGCCTGCAGATCGATGGAACGACCGCGGAGAATCGCGCCGCGGAGCTCTCTCGGGATGTCCAGGTTCGGGTCACCCGGCCGCGGGTGGCGGTGCTCGCCGAGGCCGATGATCTGCTCGCTCGGGTTGTGCGGTCGGAGAGAGGCGCACATCGCGCGACGGTCTATCGGGCGCTTGAGGGTCTGACCGCCGCTGGAGTGCTCTGTCACGTCCACCTCGATCGTGGTCTCACGGCCTACCACCTCGCTGCGGGAGTCACCAGCCGAAAGGTTGGTCATCTTCATGCTCAGTGCTCGGTGTGCGGAACGGTCGTGGATCTGCCTCAGCACGTCATTGGTGAGACCGCTGATCGAGTACGCCGCTCGACCGGGGTCCGGCTCAATCCGGCTCACGTCGCGCTGTCGGGTGTCTGCCGCGTGTTTTCTCCGGGGGGATGGTTTGCCCGAGACACTCTCTGGTTAGATGCGACGGAGTCGCATTAATCAGAGAATCGAGGTTGTCGCCATGGCGACGTATACGCTGCCCGACCTGCCTTACGACTACAGTGCGCTCGACTCGGCGATGAGCGCTGAGATCCTCGAGCTTCATCACGACAAGCACCACGCCGCCTACGTGAAGGCGGCGAACGACACCCTTGACCAGCTCGCCGAAGCCCGTGACGGCGGGCAGTTCGGCGGTCTCGTCGGCCTCGAGAAGACTTTGGCTTTCAACCTGTCCGGCCATGTCCTGCACTCGATCTTCTGGAGCAACCTCAGCCCCGACGGTGGTGACAAGCCCGACGGCGCCCTCGGCGAGGCGATCGACGCGGATTTCGGCTCCTTCGACGCGTTCAAGTCCCAGCTCACCACCGCCACCACCGGCGTACAGGGCTCGGGGTGGGGAGTGCTCGCCTGGGAGCCCGTCGCTGGACGCCTGGTCATCCAGCAGGTCTACGACCACCACGGGAACGTCGGTCAGGCCTCCACGCCGATCCTGGTGTTCGACGCGTGGGAGCACGCGTACTACCTGCGCTACAAGAACGTTCGCCCCGACTACGTCGCCAAGCTCTGGGACGTCGTGAACTGGGTGGACGTTGCTGCTCGGCTGGACGCGGCAAAAGCATCACCGAGCCCGGTCACCATCGGTACGTGACCGTGTCGGCAGGGCCGCCAGCGGTCACGTTCGAAGCTGCGCAGCATGCGCTGGCGGTCGTGGCCGCCAACAGCCGTGGCGACTTCGCCGCCGCCGAGGAGCTGCTGCGCCAATTCGACTCCGAGGAATGCAAGAGCAGCGGCTTCTTCATGGCCTGCCAGCTCTCTATCCGGATGCTCGCCCAAGCGCTTGACGAGCCGGTCGACAAATGCGCGAGCGATCTTGCCGTCGCTCTGGCCGCAGCCGCACTCAGCGGAGCGCCACCTGACCCGGGGTAGTGCTGGCCGTTTGCGCCCACCCTGAATACGCGAGACCACTAGCTTCTCTCTGCGCGATCAGCTCCCTATGAGGCTCCGACGACAACGCGCGCGAGTGGACGGGCGAAGGTCGCGGAGCGGGAAGCGTGCGGGTGACGCGAGAGGTGTTACGCGTTGGCGCAGTGGCGTCGGGACACTCCACCATCGGAGGCAATCGCCGACGTCGTGGGTCGACTCTCAGTTTGGCTGCGGGTGCAGCCTCAGCAGGTCGGGCCGTGCGGCTCGATGGATTGCTTCCGACGCAAAGGTACGTTAGCCAAGTTGCAGTAGACGTGTAGACACGTGATTCGTACCGTCGTGTCATGACCACCTCAGCGCTTTCGTTTCGTAGCAACTCGTCCATCGAGCACCCGTCCGGCGAGCAGCGTGAGTCCTGGGTTCTCAGCGCGATGTGTCTGTGCACGGTGTTGGTTGTCGGCTTCGTAGCGTCGATCAATCTCGCTGTCCCGAAGCTGGCCGCGAGCAGCCTGCACCCGTCGGGGGCCGGGATGCTGTGGATCGTCGACGCTTATGTGGTTGTTTTCGCGGGCCTGGTGATCCTTGGCGGTGCGATCGGTGACCGGTATGGCCGCAAGGGCCTGCTCCTCGTCGGGCTGGCAATCTTCGCGACTGGTGCCGCGATATCTGCCGCGGCACCTGATGTTGCTGTCATGGTTGCCGGCCGTGCGCTGACCGGCGTTGGCGCCGCGGCCGTTCTGCCGAATTCGCTGGCGGTGATCTTGCACACGTCAGCTGCCGATCGTCGCCCCGCAGCGATCGCGGCGTGGGCCTCGATGACCGGGATCGGTGGCGTGGTGGGCAACCTCGGAGGTGGCCTTGCCCTGACTGCCGGGAGCTGGCGGTGGCTCTTTGTCGTCGCTGCAGCCTGCGCTCTTGGCTGTCTCGCGCTGTCTGCCGTGGTCACGCCGGTGACGGCCCGGCACGACCGGCATCTCGACCCGATCGCTGCCGGTTTGCTGACCGGCGGTTCGCTCGCGCTGCTCGTCGGCATCATCGAAGGCCCACAGCGTGGGTGGACCAGCCTCGTTGTGATAGCTGGGTTCATCGCAGCGGTCGTTCTTCTGGGCGCGTGGTGCGGGTATGAGCTCCGGCAGTCTGATCCGTTGCTGGACCCGCGGGTGTTCGTGGTCCCTAGGGTCGGCAGCGCATCGGTCGGGATGTTCATCGTGTTTTTCGGAATGTTCGCGCTGTTCTATCTCAACGCGTCCTTCTTGCAGTACGACCACGGATTCGGCCTGGTCCGGACCGGACTCGCCGTGCTTCCGCTAACTGCGCCGATGATCCTCGGCGCGCGCCGAGTGCCCGCAATCCAGCAGCGAATCGGTTTGCCCCCGACGATCGGAGGTTCGTTCGCACTCGTGGGCGGTGGTCTACTCGGGCTCGCCACAGCGGCCCGCGGCGGCTCGTATCTGGGCTACGCGGCGTGGCTCGTCGTGTTGGGGCTCGGCATCATGCTGGCGCTGCCGACGCTGACGTCGGTGATCGCTACCAGTCTTCCGCCGGATCGAGCGGGGGTCAGCTCTGGTTTGCAGGCGACGACGCGAGAGCTGGGAAGCGCGTTGGGGGTGGCAGTGGTCGGCTCGGTACTCAACGCGCGCTTCGCTGCTGCCGTGCACTCGGACGGGATTCGCTCGGTGGGTCAGGCGCTCGCCGCCACGACGACGGCCGTCGCCCGTCGTCACGTCGTGAACGTCTACGCGGCGAGCGTGGCGGGCGCGCTGGCCGTGGTCGGTGTCATCGTGCTGTGCGCGGGAGTATTGGTGACCGGTCAGGCTGTGCTGTCCGGGAGGCGAGGGACGGAATGAATGCTGCCCAGACAGTGCTCGCGCGGCTGTTCACCGCGACCGTCGTCGTCGACACCGGCTGGAGCGGGCGCCGCTTCCGCGAGATCCGGCTTCGCGTTGCGGGCCTGACCTGGATGCCCGGGCAACAGGTACGAGTCGCGGTGGTCCGACCGTGGACCGGAGCGGCGGTGCGTACCGGATTTCGTGACGTGCTGCGCACCTACTCGGTGTGGGACTACGACGGTGAGAATCTCGACCTTCGAGCTCTCGTCCACGGTGACGGTCCGGGCGCTCGGTGGGCCGCGTCGGTCGAGACTGGCGACGAGGTGTTCCTGCGCGGACCGGAGGGCGAGTTCATCCTTCGCGGTGAAGGCGGGGGTCATTCGCTGTTTGTGGGGGACGAGACGGCATGCGTCGCGTTCGGCCCGATGACCCGGGCGGCCCTAGGTGACACGACCGTGGTGGCAGAGGTCGCCGACCCGGACGACGAACTCCCGCTCGCCGGAGACGTGAGATGGGTCCACCGACACGAGCGCCCAGCGTCCGCGTCACAGTCTTTGGTGGACGCGCTTCGTGCGATCGACGTGCCGAAGGGCACGGCGTACCTCGCCGGCGAGGCACGAACCATCCAGATGGTCCGGGCTCACCTGGTGAACGACCGTGGTTGGTCACGCCGCGACATCACCACCAAGCCGTTCTGGACGCCGGGCAAGCGCGGGCTGGAGTAGCGCCTCAGGCGACCGAGCGCCGAACCTGCTCCCGCAGCCACGTGTGGGCAGGGTCGTGATCGAACCGACCGTGCCACTGCATCGACAGCACCACGGCCGGCAGCTCGACCGGAAGACTGAACCAGTGTCCGCCGAGCTGCGCCCCGAACCCGCGCGCGAGCCGCTCCGGGACAAGCGCCACCAGGTCGCTGACTGACGCCGCGAGCATCGCAACGGCGAAGGATGGAACGACCGCCGCGACCCGCCGCTGATGCCCGGCAGCCTCGATCGCCTCGTCGAACGGGCCCCTCGTGCGCCCCCGCCGGGACGCCGAAACATGCGGTGCGCTGCACAACTGCCGGACCGACGGCCGGCGGCGACCAGCCAGCGCCGAGGCGGGTCCGACAAAGCCCACCAGGCGTTCGTCGTACAGGCGTTCGTTGCGCAGGTCAGGGGCACGCTGGTCGTGCACTCCGACGTCGAGGTCGACAGACCCGTCTCGCAGGCTGTCGATGTCCTCCAGACCTTCCGCAACCATGCGCAGCGTCACACCGGGTGCTTCGGCGGCGATAGCGGCGAGCAACGGCGCGACCAGGGTCGCGGCTATCCCGTCGTTGATCCGGACCGCGAAGCTGCGCTGCAACGTGGCAGGATCGATATCGCGGTCGCCGGTGAGAACGGCGCGCGCCCCGTCGAGGACAAGCTTCACCTGGGGTGCGGCCCGAAGTGCGAACGGGGTCGGGGTCAGCCCGCGTCCGGCGCGTACGAGGATCGGGTCGCCCATCGCTCGGCGAAGTCGCCCCAGCGCCCGGCTGGTCGCCGGAACTGAGAGGTGCAGACGTTCCGCCGCGCCGGTCACGCTGCCCGCGTCCAGCAGCGCGTCAAACACCCGCAATAGATTGAGATCCAGTTCCGTGACCATTCCTGCACCGTACGCAAATGTGTTGGGGTATGACTGCATGGCGCGCACTCCCCAATTGGGTGGGTGCGTTCGGCTCGGGATGACAGATGACGGGCTGTTCGGCAGGCTTGGGCGCTATGAACGCGGACCATCTGAAGTTGTGCGCCAGTCCGGAGTGGGCCGATGCCGTCAAGCGCTGGATCCTTCCGTGGGTGCTCGAGGATGTCGACCTCGGGGACGACGTGCTGGAGATCGGTCCGGGGCCAGGGCTGACGACGGACATGTTGTGCGGCATGGTGCCGCGGCTCACCGCGCTAGAGATCAATCCGGATCTGGCCGCAGCGCTTGATGCCCGGTTGCGACCGAGCGAGGTCGAGGTGATCTGCGGCGACGCGGGCGCCACGAAGCTTTCCGGCGGTCGGTTCTCCAGCGTCGTGTGTCTGACAATGCTTCACCACGTTCCGTCCCCGGCGGCTCAAGACGCCGTGTTTGCCGAGGCTCGACGTCTCCTACGCGACGGCGGGTTGTTGGTCGGTCAGGACAGTCTCGACAGCACCGAACTGCGAGAACTTCATGTCGGGGACACCTGCGTGCCGGTCGACCCTTCCACGCTCGGTGAACGGCTCGAATCCGCCGGCTTCGCGTCGGTCGCGGTCGACACGAACGACTACGCGGTCCGGTTTCGCGCCTGGCGCTAACGGTCGCGCCGTGTGCGCGTCGCATATCAGTTGGTCAGTTCGGCGGAGCAGTAGGCGAACGCGGCTCGCTGCATCATCCACCGGTAGTCGCCGAACTCGCACGTTCGGAGGTGTCCGCCGAGATCGTCCAGCGGTACGAAGTGCAATCCGAGCATGGACTACGCCAGCCGGCGTCCCGCGGTGAAGCGGTCGGCTGAGACCTGCGCGAACGTGCTGGCTGTCAGTCGCGCCCCAGGGCGTGCGACTCGTTCGATCTCGCGCAATGCGCGAGGAAGGTCGGGAAACGCGTGCAGGCCGCCGGAGCAGTTTACCCGGTCGACCGACCTGTCCGCGATCGGGAGCTGGTGGGCGTCACCGTGGACGAGCACGATGTTGTCCATCCCGAGTTCTCGGACGCGGGTGGCGGCCCGCCGCAGCATGGAGCGCGACTAGTGGCGTCGGCAAGGTGGGCCAGCATCCGGGGTGCCGCCGACGTAATCGCCTCCTCGCCGAGCCCGGTAGGCCGCCAACGGCACTGGTGTGGAACGGCCTGTCAAGCGGTTCGTTGATTGGCGGCGAAGGCTTGTCCTTCGCCGTTGTTGCTTTCTAGCGGCTGTCGGGGCCCCGGGGTCAAGACGCAGCGCCCGCAGCGCGGGGCGCGAGGACGAACGGTCTTGACGTTGGGGTGGCAGCTGCTATCCGACGGGGTGGTGGTGGTCGGGCGTGGTGGTCTCGACGTGCCGGAGCGTCGTGGGTCGGTGAACCGCCACTCTGGTGTTCTCCGGTTGGGACCGCAAGTCGCGGATGCGCAGGAAGGTGCCCCTGACTTCGGGCGTCACGCCCGCGGTGGTCGCGGGATGAACATTGGGCTGCATCAGCAGAGGGCCCGTCGATGCGTCGCAGCAAATAAGGTCATATCAATCTCATGCATTAAAGAGCATTGCACTTCGTCGGTAGATGCACTACTATGCATTAGGACTTGGCCAGACAATGCGCTATAGCTCATTCCACGAGCTCAAGACGACCCGGAGGAGACATGGCGATGCAGACGGCATCAAAAATGCGACCGCGGGCGCGCCAGTCGCTCGACCGGAGGCTAGAGGCGTGGATGGAGTTGCCGAGCGGTGCCGCTCGGCCCCACGGAGGCTGGGTGCGAGCGATCCGTGAGGCTCTAGGCATGACAACGGCCGATCTCGCGAACCGGATGGGCCTGACTCAGTCGACGGTCACGCGGCTTGAGAGTTCGGAGCGACATCGAACCATCCGCCTAGATACGCTCGCGCGCGCCGCGGAGGCGATGGATTGCGACCTGGTCTATGCACTCGTGCCGAGGAAACCTCTCCAAGAGCTGGTCTCCGAACAAGCCGGGCGTAAGGCTGCTGAGCACCTACGTCGGCTTACTCACACGATGGCCCTTGAAGAGCAAGGTCTCGATCGCGAGCGCATAGACGATAACTACGAGCTGCTGCATGATCACTACTTGAACGCGCCCGGACTGTGGCACGAGGAGCCCCGTTCGGGGTCCTCAACCCAAACGTAATTGTGTCTGGCTGATCCCATCACCGATGAAGGAACTCAAAGATTGGGGTGAGGACCCCGACGGTGCGACTCCTCTCGGCGAGGAAGAAGTAGAGGGCCTCAAACTCTCCTGGGTTACCGATCGAAACGATCTCAACGCTGCCGAAGCGGACAACATCCGCTCCGGAAGTCTGAAGTGGGAGAGCAGAACACGCAAGCTCGAAGCTCTGCTAGATGACAAGGCTGTGCGTGACTTGCACCGCGACATGTTCGGCGATGTTTGGGCATGGGCCGGCAGGTACCGGCGACGCGAGATGTGTCAACGCCGCTCGAATTTTGACCCCCTAGCGCCGGTTGAAAATTGACCCCCTGATGGTCATTCCTCTGGTTGTCCGGCCGCGGGGACGCGGCCGAGGTCTCGGTCTTTGAGTCGGTAGCTGTCTCCTTTGAGGGCGATGACTTCGGCGTGGTGCACCAAGCGGTCGATCATGGCTGCGGCGACGACGTCGTCGCCGAAGACTTCGCCCCACCGGCCGAACGGCTTGTTGGATGTGACGATCAGGCTGGCCCGTTCGTAGCGGCTCGAGACGAGCTGGAAGAACAGGTTCGCGGCTTCGGGTTCGAAGGGGATGTAGCCGACTTCGTCGACGACGAGCAGCGGGTAGCGGCCGAGCCGGACCAGCTCTGGCTGGAGTCGGCCGGCGGTGTGGGCGTCGGCGAGGCGGGCGACCCATTCGGATGCGGTCGCGAACAGGACCCGGTGCCCGGCCTGGCAGGCCCGGATCGCGAGCCCGATCGCGAGGTGGGTCTTGCCGGTGCCGGGCGGGCCGAGGAACACGACGTTGTCTTTCGCGGTGACGAAGTCCAGGGTGCCGAGGTGCGCGATCGTGTCCCGCTTCAACGCCCGTGCGTGGTCGAAGTCGAACTCCTCGAGGCTCTTGCGTGCCGGGAACCTCGCGGCGCGGATCCGACCTTCACCGCCGTGGCTCTCTCGGGCGGAGACTTCACGTTGCAGGCAGGCGACGAGGAATTCCTCGTGCGTCCAGGACTCGGCTCTGGCGCGCTCGGCGAGCCGGTCGACGGACTCGCGCAGCGTCGGTGCTTTCAACGCGCGGGTCAGGAACGCGATCTCCGTGGCGGTGTCTTTCGCTGCGGCCTTGGTGGCGGGCATCAGGCGACACCTCCGTCGAGGCCGAGCGCAGTGTCGTAGTCGGACAGCGCTCGTAGTTCGACCTCGGGCTCACCAACAGGGCGCACAATCCCGATCCGTTCCCGGCGCAGCAGCTTCGCGGCGGCGAGATGCTCCGGGTCACTGATCGATTGATGCTTGGCCCAGGCGCGTTGATGGTCGGCGACGGTCCGACCGTCGCAGAACACCCGCACCCGGTTCAGGTCAGCAACGACTTCGATCCGGCGGCCGATCACCGCGGGGTGCACGGAGTAGTCGTTGCCATCGAGGCGGATGTAGTGGTCGCGAGCGAGCCGGGTCGAGTGCCGCCATCCCGTGGCCGGCGCGACCGGCGGCAGGGCGATCATCGCAGCCCGGTCCGCAGCGATCCGGTCAGTGGGTGCGCACCCGAGGACGCGGCGCGATCTCGGGTTGACCATCGCGAGCCAGTCGCCGAGCTGGACGTTGAAATCCGCCGGACCCGTGAAGGTCCGGCCGGGCAGGAAGCTGGTCTCGAGATAGCCGTTGGCTCGTTCGACCAGGCCTTTGGCCTCCGGGTCCTTCGGCTTGCAGACGTAGACCTTCGTCGCGAGCGTTCCGCGGAACGCCTGACACTCTGCGGTGAGCAGCGGCTCGGGTCGACGGTGCTTACCGACCGCGCCCTCACCGTCCCAGACCAGCAGCCGAGGCACCCCGCCAAGACCGGACAGCAGCCGCCACCAGCCATCGAAGAGGTCCTCCGCGGACCGGGAAGGGATCAGCAACGCGGACATCCACCGCGAATAGCCACTCACCATCGTCAGGACCGGCAGCTGTTTGGCGGTGCGGGTCTGCCCGAACCCCACCGGCAGCTCGATCTCGGGGAACCAGAAGTCGCACTGCACCAGCTCACCCGGTGAATAGCTGGTCCGTGACGCCGGGTCCGGCGGCAGATACGCCGGGCGCAACACCTGGACCCGGTCCTTCAATACCGTGATCCCACGGTCCCAACCGATCCGCTCCGCGATCACCGTCGACGGCATCGTCGGGACCGCCCGCAGCAACTCCCTAATCGCCGGCTCGAACGGATCCACGATCGACGCCTGCCTCGGACGCACATAACGCGGCGGGCCGTCGCTGGCCAACGCCGCCCGCACCGTGTTCCTGCTGATCCCCATCACCCGCGCGATCACCTTGATCGGCATGCCCTCCGAACGGTGCAGCCGACGGATCTCCGCCCAGTCCTCCACGCTCAACATCCCTTCGTCCTCCTGGCTCGGTTGAAGCCAGGCTCTTCAGAAGGGGGTCAACCTTCGGGCGGCGACACGGGGTCAGTTTTCACGCGGCGGCGACAATG
>Ga0335083_10008558_pt1 | contig 12486 bp, 11 predicted proteins | sample Lox_Sample_42_FD_206716 | JGI IMG/M metagenome (GOLD analysis project Ga0335083, IMG submission 206716) | Soil microbial communities from Loxahatchee National Wildlife Refuge, Florida, United States - Lox_Sample_4.2 | ecosystem: Environmental > Terrestrial > Soil > Wetlands | place: USA... | reverse complement strand
TTTATCAACGCTGCTCTTATAACTGCCATCACTATTATACCGGATGGTTACCAGTCCCTGCATGCCAATCTGGGGGCGTTTAACCCATTCTGTTAGTTCATCCGTTTGTTTACGCGTATACGATGCGGCGCCGGGAATAGTAATTGCAACGACTGTTTCAGCATTGTCGAATACGCCAAAACCAGCGCCAGTAATCAGTTCTCCATCAGCCAGAATCTTTCCTCCTTTTGTAAAAGCCGACTTAAGATTTGATATCTTCATCTCAAAACGGATATCGGGTTTATCATTTCCATAATCCCACATCGCATCTTCCCATGTCATTCTTTCAATCCTGTCAGTGTATTCGATGCCCTTCACTTTTTTAAAGACATGCCTGATCATCCCCTCAAACATGATCAAGATATCTTCCTGTTCTGCAAAACTCATTTCGCAGTCTATCTGCGTAAATTCCGGCTGTCTGTCCGCGCGAAGGTCTTCATCACGAAAACATTTTACCACCTGATAATAACGGTCATACCCACTCACCATCAGCAATTGTTTGAAGGTTTGGGGGGATTGCGGCAAAGCATAAAATTGTCCGGCATTCATTCTGGATGGCACAACAAAATCCCTTGCCCCTTCAGGAGTGGATTTTATCAGAAAAGGAGTTTCGATATCCATAAAACCCTGTTCATGCAGATAATTTCTTGCTGCACGGTTGACAGCATAACGGAGCTCCAGGTTTTTTTTGACTTCATTTCTTCTCAGGTCAAGGTAGCGAAATTTCATCCGCAAATCATCTCCCCCATCCGTATCATCCTGTATGGTGAAAGGAGGCGTGATGGATTTATTCAGAATAGTAAAGGAAGAGACTTTAACCTCTATATCACCAGTAGTCAGATTTGGGTTTTTATTAGCCCTCTCTGAAACGATCCCTTCGGCTTGTAAAACAAACTCTCTTCCCATGGGATTTTCGTTCAATTTGGCATTCAATTCATCGCCTAATAACAGCTGGGTAATTCCATACCGGTCACGCAGGTCTATAAAAGTGATGCTTCCGAATTTCCGGACAGTTTGAACCCATCCGGCCAGGATTACCTTCCTGCCGATATCTGTTGATCTTAATTCCCCGCATGTATTCGTCCTGTACATTCTTAAGTTTTTTCGATAGTAATAATTCTGTTGATACTTCTTTTATAAGAGCTGCAAAGGTATAGTAAAACGGGTCAGGACCTTCCATTTTCTGGAACAATTGTAGTGGTTTTGGCAGCCTTTTGCCAGGCTAAAATCTATATAGGGGTCCTGTTTTTGTATCGTCAAAAAAGGCATACGATAAAAGCCAAGAAAATTTATGAAAATCAGATACAAAGGCTTTTATATTTTAAAAATAATTTTTACCTTGTAATTATCCGTACTATTCACTCCTCATGAATTAAACCTCTTTAGCTTTTATCCCTCTTACCAGGAAAGCCGAGTCTTTATCCAACACCCCATGTAAGGCCAATATTGTTGTTCGATGCCCCTGATTTCAAAAAGGAAAAAAGAGCCTTATGGAAATTTTAATTATTTCTTCCCTGGTAGCGGCGGTCCTTCTTCTGCATCGTCCTGTTTCTATTCTGGGTCATAAATTGTATGTGAAGCAGCAATTCCGAAAATTTGTTGTAAAAGAGACTTTTTACCACTCTGTGGTTTCCAGGTATATTAAATATTATAACAGGCTGAGCTTGGAAGAGCAAAGAAAATTCCTGTTCAGGACACATCTTTTTAAAAAATCAAGGCGGTTTCACTATATCGAAGTCAATGAGAGTGCAGAAATGCCGATTCTGATCAGCGCTGTTGCAGTGCAGCTGACTTTCGGCTTGGAAAAATACATGCTGAATTATTTCAACGATATTTTTATTTTGAAAGATGATTATCATTATGGATTTTATTCGCGTCCGTTCATGGGACATGTGGACCAAACGGGAATATATCTATCCTGGGATAATTTTATCAAAGGTATTTCGGGTCAGACATTGAATTGTAATGTAGGTCTGCATGAAATGGGCCATGCATTGGCTTATGTAACATTTATTACTGAAACGGAAGAAGATAAACATTTCAAAAAAGAATTTAAAAATTACTCCAAAGTAGCCCGTCCAATTTTTACGTCTATGCAGGAAGGAAGCAAGAATTTACTGGGTGAATATGCTGCTACGAATTATCATGAATTTTGGGCAGTATGCGTGGAAACTTTTTTTGAGAATCCTGTTCGTTTCAAACATGATTTGCCTGATTTGTACAATGCGATGGTGCGTTTACTCAATCAGGATCCCCTTAATCAGCTTGCAAACGGGAAAATGACTGTTATGTTCAGAAACAAAATGGCTTCGGCTTAATATTTCATTGAACAGTCTTTATCACACGACTATTTCCACTGGTTTAAATTGACTACTTCAATTTCAACACCCGATTGTTCGTTCAATTTCTCTTTCCTTTTTTCTTTGGGAAGTATGTACAGGTAATAAGTGCCTATAAAAAATAGTCCTATAAAAAATGGGATGGCAGTATATTTTCTGTATTGCTCATCATATCCGGTAAATTCGAGGATCATCCACAGAGCATTGGCAATGATCCAGAATACAACTGCGAGATTATGAAATAACTCTGCTTTGATTTTGCGAGTCTGCCAGGTAATCAGTAATGCGACGCTGATGGTAGGAATAATCATAAATATCCCAATAGGTTTCCATAACATTGCCCAGCTTACATCTTTCATTAACCAGAAAAGAATATGCAGGTTTTCTGTTTTCCTGAATTTATCAGGGATACAATACATCTTCATCTTTGGTATGGTCATATTGATCGGATGATAATTTTATAAAATTATTTTTATTCAGTTTCGCAAAAATAACTTTTCCGGACTTTAACGGGTAAGAATTCTGCTGAACCTTTTGATATCCGCTTCGGGATGGATCGGAGTGGCATTCAAATAATGCCCGACCAATTGCTTTGCGAAATAAGGAGCGAGTGAACAACCTTTTGTTCCCATTCCATTCAATATGCCAATATTTGAATGAGTTGGATGAAAGCCAACGAATGGTCTTCGTTCGAGAGTGGCCGGACGGACTGCAGCGAAATGATCCACAATTTTGAAAGGAGTTTTGATCCATTGTTCTAAAATACTTTCTGTTCTTTCCCGGAATAGTTCAGTAGGCTTGTCATCCTGAAATTTCCATTCATAAGAAGAACCTACCCAAAACAAATCATCTTTCCAGGGAACAATATTGATTCCTTTTTTATAGATATTATTTTCAGGAAAGTCTTTTGCTTGAATAATTAAAACCTCGCCTTTATTAGGAGCGAAAGGAAGATTTTTAAAATAAGGATTATTATAACTCCCGATTCCGTCGCAAAAAATAATGCGGGAGGCTTCCAATTCACGATAATTTATTTTGTTTTTATGCAACACCAGCTGTTCAATTGAAAAATGCTCTTCTGATAACTGTTGACGCTCCACGAATTTTTTTCTGTATGCCGAAAGGATGGTCTGCACATCAACCAGATAACATGGCGCTATTTCTCCAAAGCCAAATTCATACGTGAAATATTCTTCCCATGACCGTTCTTCTGAAGGCAGGTACAGGTATTGGCTTTGCTCTTCATGTCTTTTTATAAAAGCAAGCCGCATTTGCGCAGATGGGAAGAAGTCGATAATCTTTTTTTCTGATATGCAGGAAATATTCAAATGATTTCCGATGGATTGGTATTCCTTCCAGGAAAAATTCATTAATTCATCGGTCATCCAGGTTTTTACCATGCGCCTCCCCGTTATGGGATTAATAATTCCTGATGCAGTTTTCGATGCAGTAAATAACTTCGGTTCATCTATGATGAGAAAAGATAGTCCTGCTTCTTCCAGATAATGGCCCAGCAGGGTTCCTGAAATTCCCTGGCCAATAACGATCATATCTACGCGCATGGAGCAAAAATAATCTCTATTATATATTAGTGATGATCCATTCAACAATTGTTTTTATCACTGAGAGGATCTGAAAGTTTTTCCAAAAACCTGGATTAGAATGGTATAAAGGCTTTAACAGGGTTATAACTATTATTATTTAAACAGGAGAAATGGTAAAGAGTCTTATTTCTGTACTCAATATTTGCTAACAATTAAAACAAAATGTATGAAACTGAAATTTACAATACTCCTTGCTGCGGGATTATTTTTTGCAGCTGCTTCGCAGGCGCAGAGCCGTTATGCCTATAATAACAGGGCCGATATGCGCCACGACAGGATAGATATGCGACATGATCGCGCCGATTTATTGAATGATAAAAGAGATTTTTATTTTGATGAACGTTTTGGAAATTCCCGCGATTTACGCCACGATTCCCGTGACCTGATTCACGATCGCAGGGATTTTATCCATGATCGTCGTGACCTTAGATTTGATCGCAGACATTTTTATAATGATGAATGCAGGTAAATCTGTACAATAACTTTTCCGGGGTTTTAAATCCCGGAAGAGTTATTTCAATATTTTGGCCATGGTAGCGCCAATATCTGCGGGGCTCTCCACCACTTGAATGCCACATTCGGCCATAATTTTCATTTTAGCAGCTGCAGTATCATCTGCACCTCCAATGATCGCGCCTGCATGACCCATACGGCGACCGGGTGGCGCAGTTTGTCCGGCAATAAATCCTACCACTGGTTTTTTGCTGTTTTGTTTTATCCATCTTGCAGCTTCAGCTTCCATACTTCCGCCAATTTCTCCGATCATGACTATGCCTTCTGTTCCGGGATCATTCATCAATAATTCTACTGCTTCTTTTGTCGGTGTTCCGATAATTGGATCACCTCCAATTCCAACTGCAGTGGATATTCCCAAACCGGCTTTACCAACCTGGTCTGCTGCTTCGTAAGTAAGAGTTCCTGATTTCGAAACGATGCCTACTTTTCCTTTTTTGAAAACGAATCCTGGCATAATACCCACTTTACATTCGCCTGCTGTAATTACGCCAGGACAATTCGGTCCGATCAATCTGGTAGATTTTCCCAATAAATAATTCTTTGCTTTCACCATATCCTGAACAGGAATTCCTTCTGTAATGCAAACCACCAATTCCATTCCGGCCTCAGCTGATTCCATAATAGCATCAGCAGCAAATGCCGGTGGAACAAAAATGATTGAAACATTCGCCCCGGTAGATTTAATTGCATCAGCTACTGTGTTGAATACGGGGCGTTCAAGATGAGTGGTGCCCCCTTTTCCCGGAGTAACGCCGCCTACTACCTGCGTGCCATATTCTATCATCTGCGTTGCGTGAAAGCTGCCTTCAGTTCCTGTGAAACCCTGGACAATGATTTTGGAATTTTTATTTACTAAAATAGCCATTAGAATTGATTTAGCTGCTGCGCAAAAATAGGGGAAATGCAGGAGAATATACCGATGAGGCTGCTTGTTACTTTGTAGGGGATCAGTTTTGGAAAATCATTTTGATCCCGGATTGATTAAATTTTTTTTTGAATTTTTAATCTTTAGCCATGAATATCCTGCCCGTTTTAATTTCTATTGAATCATTTTACGGTTAAAGGATGCAATAATACTTTTTAGCAGCTAAAAGAAATTATTTTGTGATTGCTCTTAAATGTTTTAATAAGCGGTTTGTGATGTTATTGAATTCAAAAAGAATAAGAACAAACAGAATTTTACTGATCAGATTTTGCGATATAAATCTTGTCAACTTAATTTTCGCTTCACTATTGATTTTTTCAACCAATCCATCCAGGGCCCAACAGTTCAATTCAGATAGCTGGCTTTCAAAAGCCAAGGGAACGATCACTATTATTCCGACTTATGGGAAAAGAAATGCGATGATTATGAATACCTATTCACTTTTTTCCAGATGGGAATTCACGATGGCGGCTTACCTGTACAACAATGATAATGATCCAACAACAAACGATGGTTATTCCACCTCTTTCTATGCAAAATATATGTTTTATGAGAACAAAGCACAGACGGGGGGCGCAGCAGTGAAAGCAGGCACAGGAATGTTTCCGGGAACAATCGATAACGAACTAAGAGTGAAAGATGCTTTCAAAACTTTTTGGATGAATGTTCCGGTTACTATTCCTTTTTTCGACAATAAATTATCATGGGACCTGATGCCTGGTGCAAGTATAACCGTACATAATAATGAAAGTAAAACAACGGGATGGGCATTTACTTATTCTACCCGAGTAGCCTGGTATCCTTTTAATCCGAATGCCTCATTAGTTGGAGAGGTATTTGGTTCCGCAGGCGCTACTGGCACTATTCCTGAATACAAAATTGGTTTGCGTTGGGAACCGAGTCAATACGCAGTTTTTGCATTTACGTATGGACAGGAATTTGCAGGTACCCAGGGAGCTGGGTTTGAAATAGGAGTGATGTTATTTACTCCTCCTTTTGCATGTCTGGGTGGCTGTGGTATTCCAAAAAAACAGTTGTGAAATATATATTACTATTTCAGAAGTTCATCCATATTCCTGTCATTATCGATCTTCCCTTTTGCTTCCAGCATCCGCATATCTTTTGCATCCTGCAAAAACTCAGAGGCAAAAATGAAATCATTCAATCTTTTATTTTTACTGAAAATAATTTCCTTATTGTTGCCTTCCCATTCTTTCAATCCCTGGTACATATAAACGATATGATCTCCAATTTCCATTACACTATTCATATCGTGTGTATTCACCACTGTTGTAATATTAAATTCTGTGGTGATTTCCTTAATTAATTTATCGATCAAAAGAGAAGTCTGCGGATCAAGGCCTGAATTCGGTTCATCACAAAATAAATATTTGGGATTCAAAACGATGGCCCTTGCAATTCCCACTCTTTTCTTCATCCCGCCTGAAAGTTCGGCCGGGAATTTTTTATTGGCGTCTTTAAGATTTACCCGGTCCAATACTTCATTTACGCGCTTCAACTTTTCGGGAAATGTTTTTTTAGTGAACATATCCAGAGGGAACATGATATTCTGCTCTACGGTCATGCTGTCAAAGAGAGCCGATCCCTGGAACAGCATACCGATTTGTTGTCTTAGTTCTTTTCGTTCATCAGTATTCATTTCGAGGAAATTCTTTCCGCTATAATGAATTTCGCCGTGATCAGGAACAAACAATCCTACCATACATTTCATCAGCACTGTTTTGCCGCTGCCGCTGGTACCAATGATCAGATTGCATTTGCCGGTTTCCATGATTGCACTCACATCATCGATGACAATCTTCCCTTCGAATCCTTTTTTTATGTTTTTTACTTCAATCATGTATCAGGCTCCTGGTGTGTTTAGTAAAATTTGCGCCAGTATATAATCTGAAAATAAAATCAACACACAACTAACGACTACGGATTTTGTACTTGCTCTGCCGATTTCAAGAGCACCTCCCTTTACATAATAGCCATGATAAGCTGATACACTGGCGATGATAAAAGCAAATGTGTATGACTTGACTAACGCAAAGAAAACATTATAGGGTTGGAAATTCTGAAGTAGTCCTTTATCATAAGCATTGGTTGAAAGTACTCCGGTTGCTACGCTTGCAACCCGGCCTCCCCAGATACCAAGCACTGCGGAAATGATTACCAACATTGGGATCACTAATAGTGCCGCCAGGATTTTCGGTAATATCAAATAGGTTTTTGTATTGATACCCATAATTTCCAACGCATCGATCTGTTCACTGACCCGCATATTTCCTAATTCACCCGCGATCTTACTTCCTATCACACCGGCGAGCACAATACAAACCAGTGTGGGTGCAAATTCAAGAATGACAGTATCTCTCACTATTTGTGCAATCGTTGAAAGAGGAATAAAAGGAGTGACGAGCTGGTATGCGGTTTGCAGTGCAGACACAGCACCCATGAATACAGAAATAATCACCACAATACCCAGTGAACCGATACCGATTTCTGAACATTGATGCATGAATTCCTTCCAATACATTTTGCCGTTTTCTGGTTTGGAAAACATGCCTTTCAGCATCAGCATAAAACGGCCAAATTCAGTAAATATAGACATGTGTCGGAATAGTTCTGGTCATGAAGTCAGGATATCATGCATCCTCCACTGCAGACTGAATAATAAAAATGAAAATACAATTTTCTTCGCTAGTTTTTAGTTCTTTTCCACCAGGAAGATTTCTTCATGGCTTCTTCCGTTGAAATTTTGCACTTGATCTGTGCGTCAATTACAGCAATGAGCGCCATATTATAAATACTACGAACGGAACTACCCAGTTGTAATACATGCACTGGTTTTTTCAGTCCGAGTAAAATAGGACCTATCGCATCTGCTCCTCCCACTTCTTTCAGTAAATTATATGCAACATTTCCCGCAGCAAGATTGGGGAATATCAATGTATTTACTTCCTGGTCGACCAATGCACTGAACGGATAATTTTCTTTGAGAATATCATTGTTCAATGCAATGCTGGCCTGCATTTCTCCGTCTACAATCAACCCCGGGTTTTGTTCTTTGACCAGTTTTGTCGCTTCCGCTACGAGCCGGGCCTCGGGTGAATCACTGGTACCAAAATTCGAATAGCTAAGCATCGCTATTCTTGGAGTAAGATTAAAATTGCGGACTTCTTTCGCAACCAGCATCGTGATATCTGCCAGTTCTTTAGCTGTCGGATTAAAATTAACAGTCGTGTCTGCAAGAAACAATGGTCCTTTTTTTGTTAACAGCAGGTACATGCCTGCAATTTTTTGTACTCCTTCCTCCGTGCCGATGACCTGGATGGCGGGCCGGATAGTATCGGGATAATTTCTGGTAAGACCTGAAATCATTCCATCCGCTTCCCCTGTTTCAACCATCATGCAGCCGAAATAGTTCCGGTCGCGCATCATTTTCAGAGATTCATGTTTGTTCACTCCTCTTCTCTGACGTTTTTTAAAGAATAATTCGCCGTAAGATCTCCGACGTTCTTCCTCTTCATCGCTGCGCGGATCAATAATCGGAATTTCTTCGATATCAATATTATTTTTTTCGGCAATTCCCCTGATTTTCTTCTGATCACCTAACAGCATAGGATATGCGATTTCTTCCTCATAGAGTATCTGTGCTACTTTAAGGATTTTGAGATTGTCTGCTTCTGCAAAAACCAGTCTTTTTGGATCCCGGCGCGCCTTGCTGCCCAGGGCACGAATCAACTGGTTATCGAGCCCGAGTCTTTTATTCAATTCTATCGCATAGGCATCCCAGTTATCAATCTTAGTTTGTGCAATGCCACTCTCCATCGCTGCTCTTGCGACCGCCGGAGCAACAGTGGAGAGTAAACGTGGATCAAGGGGTTTGGGAATGATATAACCCGGACCAAACACAATATTTTTTTCGTTGTAAGCCATATTGACAATATCCGGTACCGGACTCTTGGTGAGCTCGGCCAAAGCCCTCACTGCTGCCAGTTTCATGGCCTCATTGATTTGTGTTGCTCTCACATCCAATGCTCCGCGGAAAATGAAAGGGAATCCCAATACATTATTCACCTGATTCGGATAATCGCTCCTGCCAGTGGCCATGATGATATCATCTCTTACTTCTGTTGCAGCATCATATGAGATCTCGGGATCGGGGTTGGCCATCGCAAAAACAATGGGCTTACGCGCCATGCTTTTCACCATTTCTTTCGTAACCACATTGCCAACACTTAATCCCACAAAAACATCAGCATCTTTCATAGCTCTTTCCAAATTCATATCCGCCTTGTCGATGGCAAATTTCTTTTTGTCTTCATCGAGATCCGTTCTTCCTTTATGCAACACTCCGTCTTTATCGAATAAAATAAAATGATCATGTTTCGCACCCAGTGCCGTATATAATTTGACACAGGCCATGGCGGCAGCACCTGCTCCGTTAACGACGAACCTGACTCTGTCAATTTTTTTCTTTTGCAATTCAAGAGCATTGATCAGTGCAGCGCTGCTGATGATAGCAGTGCCATGCTGGTCATCGTGCATCACCGGAATTTTCAATGATTCGCGCAGCTGGGTTTCAATATAAAAACATTCAGGAGCTTTAATATCTTCCAGGTTGATTCCGCCAAATGTGGGTTCCAATGATTTGACGATATGCACAAATTTTCCGGGATCCTTTTCATTGATTTCAATATCGAACACATCGATGTCGGCGAAAATTTTAAATAAGACTCCCTTTCCCTCCATGACGGGTTTTGATGCAGCGGGGCCGATATCTCCCAACCCCAATACGGCTGTGCCATTACTTATAACCGCAACCAGGTTTCCCTTTGCTGTATACTTGTATACATCTTCCGGATTCTTTTCAATCTCTTTACAGGGTTCTGCAACTCCGGGTGAATAAGCAAGAGATAAGTCGCGTTGAGTCTTGGCAGCCTTGGTAGGAACTACTTCAATTTTGCCCGGCCTGCCTTTGGAGTGATATTCAAGAGCCTGTTCTCTTCTCAGTTGCTTTTTTTGCATACAGCGTTTTTATCTAAGGGACAGTGATAGCTGTCATGGCATTCAACACTAATCAGCAAATCCATTGCAAAATACGAAAATGTGAATAGATGGATAACCGGGTTTTTGAAAAGCCTTGCAGTTTAGCAGAAACCTTTATTGCTTCATGAATCATTTGTATTTCGGCGATTGTCTCGATGTATTGAAAGAACTTGTAGCAAACAACCCCGAACCAATTATTGATCTGATATATATTGACCCACCCTTTAATAGCAAACGCAATTACAATGTATTATTTGAGAGCATTGATATGAAGGACGCCAATGCACAGAAGCAGGCATTTGCAGACACATGGAGTAATGTGAGCTATGTGGATGAATTGGGCATGTTGGCAGATTTAAATAAGGATTTGTATGAAGTGCTGAGAGTGTTTCACAAAACCAAAAGCATCAGCGATAGCGCAGTAGCTTATTTAACGACCATGGCCCACCGCATTTGGTATATGCACAAATTATTAAAAGATACAGGCAGTTTTTATTTGCATTGTGATCCGACCATGAGTCATCATTTGAATTTGATTAGTCACAGTTTGTTTGATTAGGCTGATATCTGAAAAAAATAAAATTTATTTATTGGCTCCATGAGATTACAATTTTTTTTTCAAAATAGTAAAACTTACCCCGTCAGGGGTAAAATGTCGGTAGAAAAAAATTAAGAAGGATATTGCCCTGTAAGGGCAAAACCTTATTCGGGAGGTTTAAATATATATCGATGATCATATTTAATTTCAAATTGATTCAGGCAATCTTTATATTCTTCCAAAAAAGTTTTTTTCCGGTGATGTTCTTCCTGATTTTCTATGTACTGAGCAACAGCTTTTATTTGTGAACGCGCATATGAAAAAGCGCCATAACCTTCCTGCCATCTGAATACTGAAGGTGTAAAGTGTTGTTTGTTGATCCATTCCGAAGATTCACCTTTTACTAATCTCATCAGGTCTGATAATGATTGATCAGGTCTGAAGCCAATCAGGAGATGCAAATGATCAGGCATGCTGTTTATTGGTAACATTTTATGATTATGATTTTGTACAATACCCGTAATGTATTGATGCAACCTGCTCTTCCATGATGGTTGAATACATGCGAGACGAAATTTAACAGCTGCAATACAATGAATATGGAGTTGGGTATATGTATTTGCCATGATTCTTAATTAAAAGAGTGATGCCCCCACGGGGCATAAACGAAAAACATTTTTTTGCTACCGATATTTTGCTCCTACGGAGCAATTTGATTTTATATCACAAATGAAAAAACAATAGACAATATTTTAAAGAATGTCATTTATCAATTGCGTATTATGAATTGCTTGGAGTATATCGATCATTCCCTGCTACCGATATTTTGCTCCTACGGAGCAATTTGATTTTATATCACAAATGAAATAACAATAGACAATATTCTAAAGAATGTCATTTATCAATTGCGTATTATGAATTGCTTGGAGTATATCGATCATTCCCTTAAATCAGGCCCCCAGGGGCCATAGATCGGTTGAATAATTACAAAATTTTATCGTTGCGCCCTAGGTGCAAAAGATTTCGTATATGCGTCTGATGACATATCTAATGTATGTTTTGGGTTCTCCCTATGTACCCATTCTACGGAGCAGATGATACAAATTCTTTCAAATCAAATATCCAGAAATTCCAATAAAATTTTAAAGTAGAAAAACTACTTTTTGATGGTTATTTGACCTTTGAAATATCGCAGGAAATCGCATTAAAGCAATAAATGATTGTTGGAGGGCTAAGCAAATTATATATTCACCGTACTTGCCAACCAGGCCATCATGCCCATGCCAATACTGATAGCAGATTCGTCTATATTAAAAGTAGGAGTATGCACACCTGAAGTAATTCCTTTCTCAACATTCATCACTCCCAGCCGGTAAAAACAACCGGGAATTAACTGTGTATAGTAGCCGAAATCTTCTGAACCCATTCGAATTTCCGTTTCCAAAACGTTCTCCTTTCCCATGAATT
>Ga0335083_10008557_pt1 | contig 12488 bp, 8 predicted proteins | sample Lox_Sample_42_FD_206716 | JGI IMG/M metagenome (GOLD analysis project Ga0335083, IMG submission 206716) | Soil microbial communities from Loxahatchee National Wildlife Refuge, Florida, United States - Lox_Sample_4.2 | ecosystem: Environmental > Terrestrial > Soil > Wetlands | place: USA: Florida... | reverse complement strand
GCGGCGACTTCGTCGAGATCCTGGACGCCATGGACGGCCTGCCGGTGACGATCCGGCTGATCGACCCGCCGCTGCACGAGTTCCTGCCCGACCTGACCGAGCTCTCCGTCAAGATCGCGCTGGCCGGTGACAGCGCGTCGGAGAAGGACAAAGAACTTCTCGCCGCGGTCCGCCGCCTGCACGAGCAGAACCCGATGCTCGGCCTGCGCGGCGTCCGGCTCGGCCTGGTCATCCCGGGCCTGTTCGACATGCAGGTCCGCGCGATCGCGCACGCGGCGGCCGAACTCAAGCAGGCGGGTAAGGACCCGCGGCCAGAGGTGATGATCCCGCTTACCGCGACCGTGCAGGAGATGGAGATCAGCCGCGAGCACGCCGAAAGGGTGCTCGAGGCGGTCGAGGCGGAGACCGGTACCCACGTGCACACGATGATCGGCACGATGATCGAGGTGCCGAGGGCCGCCCTGAACGCGGGCCCGATCGCCGCCAGCGCGGAGTTCTTCTCCTTCGGCACGAACGACCTGACGCAGATGACCTGGGGTTTCTCCCGGGACGACGTGGAGGGCGCGTTCTTCAGCCGGTACATCGAGCTGGGCATCTTCGGCGTGTCGCCGTTCGAGACGATCGACCGCGACGGCGTCGGGCGCCTGGTCGACATCGCGGTCCGGGAAGGCAAGGCGGCCAGGCCGGACATCGAGCTCGGCGTCTGCGGCGAGCACGGTGGCGACCCGGACTCGGTGCACTTCTTCCACGAGGCGGGCCTGAACTACGTGTCCTGCTCGCCGTTCCGCGTGCCGATCGCCCGCCTGGAGGCGGGCCGCGCGGCGCTCGCCGCGGAGGGCTCCGCCAGCAGGTAGAAATGAGTACGTGCCGGGTTATGACGCGAGCGCCACGGCCCGCTGGGTGGCCGAGCCACCCAAGCGGGCCGGGCGCAGCGACTTCGAGCGCGACCGGGCCCGGGTGCTGCACAGTGCCGCCCTGCGTCGGCTGGCCGCCAAGACCCAGGTAGTCAGGGCGGCGTCGGCCGACTTCCCGCGGACCCGGCTCACCCACTCGCTGGAGTGCGCGCAGATCGGGCGCGAACTCGGCCAGGAGATCGGCTGCGATCCCGACCTGGTGGACGCGGCCTGCCTGGCGCACGACATCGGCCACAGCCCGTTCGGCCACAACGGCGAGGCCGCCCTCAACGAGTTCGCCGCCCCGATCGGCGGCTTCGAGGGCAACGCCCAGTCGCTCCGGCTGCTGACCAGGCTCGAGCCGAAGGTCGAGGGGGCGGGCCTGAACCTGACCCGGGCCACCCTGGACGCCACCCTCAAGTACCCCTGGATGGGCGAGCCCGGCACCAAGTTCGGCGTCTACGCGGAGGACGCCGAGGTCTTCGGCTGGATCAGGGCCGGCGCCCCGGACCGCCGGCCGTGCCTGGAGGCCCAGGTCATGGACTGGGCCGACGACGTGGCCTACTCGGTCCACGACATGGAGGACGGGTTCCACGCCGGCCTCATCACGGTCAAGAACCTTCAATCAGCCACCGAACGGGCCGAGGTTTCCCGCACCGCCATCGCCTACTGCCCCAGCGGGGTAACCGAGGCCGAGCTCACCGAGATCCTCAACGCGCTTCTCGCCCTGGACATCTGGCCCGCCTCCTACGACGGCGGCCCCGGCACCGTAGCCGCCCTGAAGAACCTGACCAGCGAGCTCATCGGCCGCTTCTGCGTCGCCGCCCAGCAAGCCACCCTCACCGCCGCCACCAGCACCCGCTGCCCCGACCTCACCAGTCCCTTCAGTCACACCAGCCCCATAGGCCATTCTTTCACCCGTTACGCGGCGGACCTCGTGGTCCCCCGCCAGCAGCGCCTCGAATGCGCGCTGCTCAAGGCCATCACCGCGCGCTACGTGATGACCCGGGCCGGGGTCATCGCGGCGCAGGCCCGGGAGCGCGAGCTGCTGGCCGAACTCGCCCACGCCATCGAGCGCGGCGCCCCGCAGACCCTGGACCCGCTGCTGCGGCCGTCCTGGGCGGCGGTCGGGACCGACGCGGCACGCCGCCGCGTGATCGTCGACCAGGTGGCCTCGCTCACCGACACATCGGCCATTGCCTGGCATCACCGCCTCTGTGTTTTATTCAATCTGCACGCCCGGTACGCCGTAGCCTTTGACACATGCCTTCTTATGTGATCACAGGCGCCAGCCTGGCCGGGGCCAAGGCCGCCGAGACGCTGCGGGACGAGGGATTCGACGGCGAGATCGTGCTGCTCGGCTCCGAGCTCGAGCGCCCCTACGAGCGCCCGCCGCTGTCCAAGGGATACCTGCTCGGCAACGACGAGCGTGACTCGTTCTACGTGCATCCCGAGGGCTGGTACGCCGAGCATCACGTGGACCTGGTCGAGGGCGTCACCGTCACCGCGATCGACCCAGGCACGCGGACCGTCGTCACCACCGGCCCCTTGGGCGAGGCGGAGCTGTCGTACGACAAGCTGCTGCTCGCCACCGGCGCGTCGCCGCGCCGCCTGGATTTCCCCGGCTCCGACCGCGAGGAGGTGCTCTACCTGCGTACGGTGGGCGATTCCGACCGGCTCCGTTCGGCCTTCCAGCCGGGCACCCGGGTCGTGGTGGCCGGGGCCGGCTGGATCGGCCTGGAGACCGCCGCGGCCGCGCGCACGGCCGAGTGCGCGGTGACCGTGCTCGAGCCGCAGCCCGGTGCGCTGCACGATCAGCTCGGCCCGGAGCTCGGCGCCGTGTTCGCCGGCCTGCACCGGGCGCACGGCGTGGAGTTCCGGTTCGGCGAGAGGGCGGTCGAGTTCCGCCCCGGCATGGTCATCAGCTCCGCTGGCGCGGAGATCCCGGCCGACGTGCTGGTGGTAGGCGTCGGCGCGGTCCCCAACGACGACCTGGCCGCCCGGGCCGGCCTGGAGACCGGCAACGGCGTGCTGACCGATGAGGCCCTGCGCAGCTCGGACCCGGACATCTTCGCGGCCGGCGACGTGGCGAACTCGTTCCACCCGCTGCTCGGCCGGCGGGTCCGCGTCGAGCACTGGGCCAATGCCCTGAACGGCGGCCCGGCCGCCGCCCGGTCCATGCTCGGCCAGTCCGTCAGCTATGACCCCGTGCCTTATTTCTACAGCGACCAGTACGACCTCGGCATGGAGTGCGCGGGCCTGCCCTCCCCGGGCCACTATGACCAGGTCCTCTACCGCGGCGACCCGTCCACCCTGGAGTTCATCGCGTTCTGGCTCTCCGGCGGCACCGTGATCGCCGGCATGAACGTCAACGTCTGGGACGTCAACGACGACATCCAGTCCCTGATCCGCTCCGCCCGCCCGGTAGACCCCGCCCGCCTCACCAACCCCGACATCCCCCTAACCGAGCTCTGACCCCGTCCCCCGTCCCCCGCGCACTGGCGCGGGGCTTGGTGCGCGACTCCATGCTCAACTGCCGTCCCGCTTGGAACGTCCGTCGCATCCTCCCCACGCCGCACGCATCAGCGCAGATCCCTTCAGCAACAACAATCCCAGACATACTGTTGTTCACATCCGTTACGAAAGGGCAGAGATTTCCTGGGTGGATTGGGGCTTATGGGTGGATTAGGGGGCCTATGGTGCATAAAAATCACCCGGAAGCCCGAATCCACCCCGAAAGTGGAGCGGTGAGGTCAAATGTCAGTACCGGCCGCCACACTGTGCGTCATGGAAAGTGAGCTTCCCTCCACCCTCCGCTATCTGGCCGGGAATCAATGCGGCGTTGTCTCCCGTTCCCAGGCCCTCCGGGCGGGGCTCACTACGGACATGATCAAGTTCAGGCTGCGGAGCGGCCGGTGGCGTTTGATGCATCGCGGGGTCTATGCCACCTTCACCGGGGTGCCCGGTCGCAGCGCGCGCCTGTGGGCAGCGGTTCTATCGGCGGGACCGGGTGCCATGCTCAGCTACCAGACGGCCGCTGAACTGCATGGGCTGGCCGATAAAGCTACCAGCCCTATCCACGTGACCGTTCCGCATGCTCGCCATGTCCTGGCGGCTGAGGGAGTCAGCCTGCACCGGTCGGGCCGGGCGGTGGAAGCCATCGAGCAGCGCTCCTATCCGCCTAGGACCAGGGTGGAGGAGACGGTGCTCGACCTCACGCAGACCGCGAAGACCTTTGATGATGTGTGCGGCTGGGTGACCCGGGCGATCGCGCGGGAGTTGACCGACGAGACCAGGCTGCGCGCGGCCATGACCGCGCGAACGAAGCTGCGCTGGCGGGCGGATCTGCGGGAGCTGATCGTCGCCGCGGCGGGCGGGGACCATTCGGTGCTGGAGTTCCGCTATCACCGGGACGTGGAGCGGGCCCACGGGCTGCCCGAGTCGGCCCGGCAGGTGCCGTTCACCGGACCGGGCGGGCGGCGGGGGAGGCGCGACCGGGTATACGACGAGTACGGTGTGGTGGTCGAACTCGACGGGCGGCTCGCGCATCCGGCCGAGAACCAGCGACAGGACAAGACCAGGGACAACGCCGCCGCCGCGGACGGGAAGCAGTCGCTGCGGTACGGCTGGTCGCAGGTCAAGTGGCAGCCCTGTGAGACGGCCGCCGAGGTGGCCAGGGTGCTTCGCCTGCACGGCTGGAAAGGCATCCCGCGCCCATGCTCGCCCGGCTGCCCGGTCCAGCGGGACCTTCCCCGGTAGGACCGGGCCGGATCCGCTGGACCGGGATAACGAACGACACGGTCAGGGTCAGGGTCAGGGTCGGCCGAGCCCGGCGCGGATCCTGCTGACCTTACGGCGGTACTGGCGCTGGCCGAAGGCCCGCCACGCGAACCGGGCCGGAACCGGCAGGTTCGCCATCATCGCCTCCCGTTCGGCCGGGCTGGCCTCCTCCAGGATCGCGCCGAGGAAGTACAGCATCTTGTTCTTGGGGACTTCTTCGGCAAACCGCTCGCCCAGGCGCGCCCATTCCGCCACGGTGAGATGCTCGGCGATCAGCGGCAGGATGTACTCCTCCTCGTCGTGAAGGTGCTCGAGCAGCGCGGCGCGGTGCTCGGTGAGCGCGCTGACCAGCGGGGCCGCGGTGGCCGCCGAGGGCGCGGCCCGCCAGGCCCGGATGCGCCCCGAAGCCTCCGCGAGGGTCCTGGCCACCACTTCGTGCTGGGCTTCCATCCGCAGTACCAGGTCCGCTTCCAGGTCGACCCGGGCCAGCAGCAGCGGCCAGACGAGCTCGTCCTCGCCGGAGTGGTGGAGATACAGCCCTAGCTGGTAGTCGCCGAACGCGTCGGCCAGCACCTGCGCCCTGGCGGTGTCGCCGTCCGGTACGGCCTGGATCAACGTGGGCATCAGCGCGCTCTCGCGGCGGAACACCCGGTGGACGACGATCATGTCGTGGGTGTCGGGCCGCCGGACGGCGGTCGGGGTGCTCATGGTCCCTCCCTAGCTGGGTTGATGTGGTGATGCCAGCGTGCGGGAGGGCAATTGGAGCCGACTTGGCGTTTGTTTGGATCGCTACGATGACCCCATGACAGCGGGGATCCGGGTCCTCGGGCCGCTGGAAGCGGAAATCGAGGGCGTCCGGGCGGATCTGGGCGGGCCGCTGCAGCGGGCGGTGCTGGCCTTGCTGCTGATGGAGCGCGGCCGGGTTGTCTCCGTCGACCGCATGATCGACCAGCTCTGGCGGGGCGAGCCGCCACCGCGCGCCATCGCCTCGCTGCAAGCGTACGTCTCCAACCTCAGGCGGATTCTCGAACCCGGGCGCGCACGGCGGGCGCCGGCCCGGATCCTGATCAGCGCGCCGCCGGGGTACGCGCTGCGGCTGCCCGACGACGCGGTGGACGCCTGGCGGTTCGGGTCCCTGCTCACTGCGGCGCGCCAGGCCGCGCCCGGCCAGCCCGAACGGGCCCGGCGCGACCTGGGGCAGGCGCTGGCGCTCTGGCGCGGGCCGGCCTACGCCGAATTCGCCGATGAGGAGTGGGCGGCGGCCGAGGTGGCCCGGCTGACCGAGCAGCACCTGGCCGCCCTGGCCCGGCGCTCGCCCGCCCGGCTGCCGCTGGCCGGCCTGCCCGCTCCCGACGCGGCCGCGCTGGTCAGTTCCGTCTACGGCGGTCCCGTCGACGACGGCATCGTCCAGGCGCTGGGCGCCCGTACCGGAGGGAACCCCTTCTACCTGATAGAGAGCGCGAAGCTACTGGCTAGCGAGGGTGCGCTGGTGGCGGTGTCCGAAGTCCCCGAAGGCGTGCGTGACGTGCTGAGCCGATACCGCCCGGGCCGCGGTCGGCTACTCCATCCAGGCCGCCGAACGGGCGGACCGCTGCTACGCCTACGACGTGGCGGTCTCGCTGCTGGAACAGGCGCTCGACGCCTGCGCCCGGATTCCTGGCTCGGAGAGCGAGCGGGCCGAACAGCAAGCCGGCCTGCCCGGAACGCCGCGCCGGCCTGGCCGCCGAACTCGGCCAGATCGGGCACGAGCACGGCCTGCCGGAGTACGAATGGTACGCCGAGTACATCGCCGGGACCGCGGCGGCCGTCCTCGGCCGGCCCGAGGAGCTGCGGCGTCGCCTGGACTCCGGACGGCGATTGGCCGGGGAGTACCGGATGGCCGAACCACAGGCCGTCCAGCTCTGCGCGGACGCCATGCTGGCGCACATCGAAGGCCGTTTCGACGTGGCCCGTCGCCACTACGCGGAGGCCGCCGCGCAGATGCGGCGCAGCGGGTCGCTGCACACCGACGGCTTCCACGGGCTGGCGCGGCTGACCATCGAGGTCAGTGAGGGGCGTGCGGCCGCGGCCGAACCGCTCGCCCGCGCGCTGTACCAGATGACCGGCCCCCTGGCCGCGGACGCCTGGGCGGTGACGCTGGCGGCGGCCGGCCAGGCCGGCCAGGCCCGCCGCTACTACCAGGAGGCCGCCGCGCTGCCCCTGCGGCCCGATTTCTTCCATTCCCTCTTCGCCACATTCCGGGCCATGGCCATCATCGCCGTGGGCGACCGCGCCGCGGCCGAGGCGCTCATCACCGACCTGACGCCCCTGGCCGGCCTGATCGCCGGGGCCGCGTCGACCGCGCTGGCCATGCAGCCGGTGGCCCAGACCCTGGGTGAGCTCAGTGCCTTCCTCGGCCGCCCGGAGGCGGCGGCCCGGCATTTCGCCGCCGCGGAACTCCTCGCCCGGCGCTGGAACTCGCCCCACTGGACCGCCCGGGCCCGGGCCGCCGCTACCCGGTGACCGCGGCGACCACCCGGGCGGTGTCCGCCAGGTCGGGCAGGACCACGTGCGCGCCCGCCGCGACCAGGTCCGCCGCGGGGTAGCTGCCGGTCGCGACGGCCACCGCGCGGGCTCCGGTGGCCAGTGCGGCCTCCACGTCCAGCGGAGTGTCACCGACCAGGACGGTAGCCTCCCCGGGAAATCCCAGGCCGTAGACCCGGCGGGCGGCGTGCCTGGCCGCCGTGACCAGCTCGGCCCGGACCTCGTGCACGTCCCCGTACGCCCCCGCGTCCAGGTCGAGACCGGCACCCAGCCCGGCGCGCCGCAGCTTCAGCGCCGCCAGCGGCCTGACGTTGCCGGTGAGCACGGACTGCCGGATGCCGGCCGAGGCCAGCGCCGCGATGGCCTGCGCCGCGCCGGGCAGCGGCCGGACGGGCCCGGGCACCGCGCCGTCCTCGGCCACCCGGGCCAGCGCGGCCAGGAAGGCGTCGACCTCGGTCCGCGCCACCCCGGCCAGCGCGAGCGTGTCGCCGACGATGGCCCGGTCGGTGCGCCCGGCCTTCGGCGCGACCTCGGTCAGCTCGCGGCCGAACATCTCACCGAACACCACCTCGTACAGCCGCGTGCCCAGGCCGTCGGCGCTCACCAGCGTGTAGTCCACGTCCCACAGCACGAGCAGGTCCACCAGCCCAGGTTAGGGTGCCGAAGGGCGCATAGCCGCCTCGAATGTCGGTGGCCGGGACTAGACTCGCGCCGTCGGGGTGTCGTAGGCGGAGGTGGACAGTGGCTGGGCGGATCCGCGACGAGGACATCGCGGCGGTTCGCGAGCGGTCCGCCATCGACGAGGTGGTCGGCGAGTACCTGCAGCTGCGGAACGCGGGCGGCGGCTCGCTCAAGGGCCTGTGCCCGTTCCACGACGAGAAGACCCCCTCCTTCAACGTGACGCCTGCGCGAGGACTTTTCTACTGCCTGGCAGGGGAAACGCGCGTGCTGACCTGGGAGGGCGTCAAGCCGATCCGTGAACTAGCCGGTGGAACGCACCGCATCCTGGGCAAGCACGGAGACTGGATCGATGCGCCCTTCCGCTCGTTCGGCGTACAGCCCTTGATGCGGCTGAGGATAACCCGCAACGGCATCCGCAAAGACATTTTCGCGACTGCGGAGCACCGCTGGTACGTCCGGTCAGGGCAGACGAGTAAATCCGACCGTGAGGTGGTAACGCGTGATCTGCGTCCGGGCCATAGGCTCGTCTCGAAGTTTCCGAGAACCAGGGTCAAGCAGACAACGCCCTCGCCGTTCGGTATTGCACACGGACTGACCTTCGGGGACGGCACCCGGATCGCTACAGGATCTATGGCTCAACTGGACGCGGTTAAGGACGTCGAGCTCCTGAAGTGGTTCCCGATGAGCATGGTGACGCAGCACGGGCGTCAGATGCTCGTACACCATCTGCCTCGATTCTTCAAAGAGCTTCCCCCCCTGGATGAATCGGTTTCCTATCTCTACGGATGGCTGGCGGGATACTTCGCCGCCGACGGATGCGTCTCGTCGACGGGCACGCTCATGCTCAATTCCGCCAAGCGCGATGAGCTCGAGTACGTGCGCTTGGTCTGCACGCGCCTAGGGATCGGCACCTACGGGGTTACCGAGCAGCTCCGGATCGGCTTCGAAGGCAGGGAGCCAAGCTCGCTGTTCAGGATCATCCTCGTCAGCTCTGACCTGACCGAGGATTTCTTCCTCCTGGACAAACACCGTCTCCGATTCAACGCTGCCGTCAATGCATACGAGCGGAAGGGATGGGTTGTCCGCGAGGTGGCGAAGACAGACCGGGTGGAAGAAGTCTTCTGCGCGACGGTTGACGAGGGCCACGCCTTTGCGCTCGAAGACAACATTCTCACCGGGAACTGTTTCTCGTGTGCCGAGGGCGGCGACGTCATCAAGTTCGTGCAGCAGATCGACGGGCTCAGCTTCGTCGAGGCGGTCGAGCGGCTGGCCGCGCGGGCCGGCGTCGAGCTCCGCTACGAGCAGGGCGGCTACGTCCCCGGCCAGGAACAGAGCCAGCGGCGCAGGCTGATCGAGGCGCACCGGGCGGCCGCCGATTATTACGCCGAACGGCTGGGCGGTTCCGACGCCGCGCCGGCCCGCGCCTTCCTGGCCGAGCGCGGCTTCGAGCTCGCCGACATCCAGCGGTTCGGCGTCGGCTACTCGCCGAAGGCCTGGGAGGAACTGACCCGGCACCTGCGCGGCCGGGGCTTCACCGACAGCGAGCTGATCGCGGCAGGCCTGTCCCGGGAGGGCAACCGCGGCACCAGGGACCGGTTCCGCGGGCGGCTCATGTGGCCCATCCGCGACCTGTCCGGTGACGTCATCGCGTTCGGCGCGCGCAAGCTCGACCCGGACGACGACGGCCCGAAGTACCTGAACACGCCCGAGACCTCGCTGTTCCGCAAGAGCACCGTGCTGTACGGGGCGGACCTGGCCAAGCGCGAGATCGCACAGCGCAGGCAGGCGGTCATCGTCGAGGGCTACACGGACGTGATGGCCTGCCACCTGGCCGGGGTGCCGACTGCGGTGGCCACCTGCGGCACGTCGTTCGGCGAAGACCACATCAAGGTGCTCCGCCGGCTGATCATGGACGATGACAGGTTCATGGGCGAAGTCATATTCACTTTCGACGGCGATGAGGCCGGGAAACGGGCGGCATCGCGTGCCTTCGATCTGGAACTCAGGTTTGCCACTCAGACGTATGTGGCCGTACAGCCGGATGGCCTAGACCCATGTGAGTTGCGAATACAGCACGGTAATGCCGCAGTTAAGGACTTTATCGCCAGGCGCGTACCGCTCTACGAATTCTTCATCCGCAGGCTGCTTGACGGATACGATCTCGATACGGCGGAAGGCAAGATCGCCGCGCTTGACGCCACTGCGCAGTACATCGCACGGATCAAGGATGATGCGCTGCGCAAGGTGTACGCGGGACGAGTAGATCGATGGCTGGGACTCAACGACCCTTCGCTTATCCTCAGACGGATCGCTGAGCACCTGTCTGGTAGACGGTCCGGAACTGGAAAATCCGAGCAGCGTCGGCCCGGTCAGAACCCCAAGCAGCAGAACCGAGGCGAGCCACCCGGCTCGTTCGGGACGAATGGCGACGGACGGGGTAACGGCGGGTCACCCTACGACCTGACCAGTCCAATCGTCCGGGTCGAGCGCGAGGTGCTCAAGCTCGCCGTGCAGCGGCCCGCTCTGTGCGGACCCGAGTTCGACACGCTCGGCGCGGACGCCTTCACCGCTCCCGTGCATAGCGCGACCTTCACGCTGATCATGTCGTGCGGTGGCACATCTAGCGGCGGGACGAGCCCGCGGCAGTGGGCGGCTCGACTGCGTGAGCAGGCACCGAACGAGCGGGCGCAAACGTTCGTGACCGCGCTGGCCGTCGAGCCACTGCAGATCACTGGCGAGCCGGACATTACGTACGCCGACAAGCTGCTAGCTCGGGTCGGGGAGCTGGCGGTCAGCCGGGAGATCACCTCGGTCAAGGCCCGGCTGCAGCGCATGAATCCGGTCGACGAGCAGGCCGGTTACAACAGGATGTTCGGGGATCTGGTGGGGCTGGAGAAACGCAGGAAGGCGCTGCTAGAACGGGCCGCGGGGGCCTGAAACCTCACCCACGGCTGTTCTTATGTATCCGCCGGGTAACAAAATTGGGTCCCCCGTAATCATGGGTTGGTGGCGCAGACTGTTGCCGTGACCCTCACCGTACTAACGAACGGACCATCACCAGCTGAGCAGCTGACGGATCTCGTGGCGCTAGGACGGGAGCGTGGTTCCCTGACCATGGCCGATGTCATGGTGGCGCTCGACCGCGCCGACCTGCCGCCCGAAGCCATCGACGTGGCGGTGCGCGCACTCGCCGACGAGGGCGTCGATGTCCTCGACGTGCCGGCTGAGGACGACGTCTTCACCGAAGCGGAGATCCGGCAGGCGGAAAAAGCCGACAGCGGCAGACGCGCCGCGACCAGCGACCTGGTCCGGATCTACCTGCGGGAGATCGGCCGGGTGCCGCTGTTGACCGCCGAGGATGAGGTCGAGCTGGCCAAGACGATCGAGGCGGGGCTGTTCGCCGAGGAGAAGCTGACCGGCGGGTTCCCCCTGCTCGGCGCGGTGCACGGCGACCTGGAGCTGCTGGTCGGCGAGGGGGTCAAGGCCAAGCAGCGGCTGATCGAGGCGAACCTGCGGCTGGTCGTGTCGATCGCCAAGCGCTACATCGGCCGCGGGCTGGTCTTCCTCGACCTGATCCAGGAGGGAAACCTCGGGCTGATCCGCGCGGTGGAGAAGTTCGACTACACCCGCGGCTACAAGTTCTCCACGTACGCGACCTGGTGGATCCGGCAGGCCATCACCCGGGCCATCGCCGATCAGGCGCGGACCATCCGGGTGCCGGTGCACATGGTCGAGACGATCAACAAGCTGGCCCGGGTGCAGCGCCAGCTGCACCAGGAACTTGGCCGGGAAGCCACCACGGACGAGATCGCCGCGGAGATGGGGCTCGAGCCGGAGCGGGTCGCGGAGATCCAGCGGATCGCCCAGGAGCCGGTATCCCTGCAGTCCCCGATCGGCGAGGAAGAGTCCGATCTCGGGGACTTCATCGAGGACGCCGACGCCGTGGTGCCGATCGAGGCCGCGGCGTTCATCATGTTGCAGGACCAGCTCGAGCGGGTCCTGGACCAGCTGGCCGAACGGGAGCAGCGGATCATCCAGCTGAGGTTCGGCCTCACCGACGGCCACCCGCGGACGCTGGAAGAAGTCGGCCGGGAGTTCGGCGTGACCAGGGAGCGGATCCGGCAGATCGAGTCGAAGACCCTGGCCAAGCTGCGGCACCCCAGCCGCGCCCAGATGCTGCGCGAATACCTCGACTGACGCGCGACCTTCCGTAGTCGTTCTGACCTGCGGTAACGGGAGCGCGTCTCTTAGGCCGCTTGCGCGCAGTTCTTCTGCCAAGATCCCGGTGTGCGAGCAGATGAAGCGCGGGAGCTGGCTGAATCGACCACGGCCAGGTGCAGCTGCTGGGCTACTGCGGTGAACTCCCCTCTGGTACAGGAAAGCCCGGCGCCGCTCACGTCCGTGCTGCTGCCGCGATCGGTCACGACTTCGGCCAGGATGCCGCTGTCATTTTGGCGTGCCTCCTGCTGTTCAGGTTTTATGTCGGCTGCCCTTCGGTCCGGCCTGCCGCTGGCTCGCACCACATGACCGGTCCAGCCCACCCGGGTACGCAAACCCGGGTCTCACGGGGCTGGGATGCCATGAGACCCGGGCTCCACGGGGTCCTTGTTT
>Ga0335083_10008555_pt1 | contig 12489 bp, 11 predicted proteins | sample Lox_Sample_42_FD_206716 | JGI IMG/M metagenome (GOLD analysis project Ga0335083, IMG submission 206716) | Soil microbial communities from Loxahatchee National Wildlife Refuge, Florida, United States - Lox_Sample_4.2 | ecosystem: Environmental > Terrestrial > Soil > Wetlands | place: USA... | reverse complement strand
GGTCTCGCCGCAAGCCTTGAAGGCGCAGGCGCCGCCAACTGGGTGAGCCAGCCCATCGCGCCGCAATCCGGCGTGGTGCGCTTTCAGTTGCCGGCCAACCCATCCGTAAATGCAATCGGGCTCCGCGCCATCAGCGCCGGCGTGGACCAGGCCTATGGCGTGGAAATTGTACGCATCCGCGCGATTCCGGGTTCGCCTGTCGCTGGCGGATGATTGCGCTTTCGTTCGCCATCCCGCAAACAAACGCGCTCACATAAGGTTGGACCTCCCCATGTTTCCTCAACCGCGTGCGATGCTTTCCGCCAACACGGCGGAGTTTGAAGCGCTGCCTTTGGTTAAGGCCACCGGATTCCGCGAATATGATGCGCGCTGGTGGTTTGGCATTGCCGGCGACGCCAAAGCGCCAGAGCTCAACCTGCTCGGCGTACAAGCGCTTGGCCTGGGCCTCGGCACGCTGATCCACGACATGGGTGTCGCGCCGCGCATCGTGACCGGTCACGATTACCGCTCCTATTCGCAATCTATCAAGCAGGCGCTGACGCTCGGCCTGATGCAGGCGGGCCTTGAGGTCAACGATATCGGCCTCGCGCTTTCGCCCACCGCCTATTTCGCGCAATTCGCGCTCGACATCCCCTGCGTCGCCATGGTGACGGCGTCACACAACGAGAACGGCTGGACCGGCGTGAAGATGGGCGCCAACAAGCCGCTCACCTTTGGGCCCGACGAAATGGGCGCGCTGAAGGAGATCGTGCTCGGCGGAAAATTCAAGGAGCGCGGCGGCGGCGCCTATGTGCGCATCGACGGCATGCGCGAACGCCACGTCGAAGACGTCGCCAAGCGCGTGCGGCTCAAGCGCAAGATCAAGGCGGTCTGCGCCTGCGGCAACGGCACGGCCGGCGCGTTCGCGCCCGACATGCTGCGGCGCATGGGCGTCGAGGTCGTCGAGCTGCATACCAGGCTCGACTGGAGCTTTCCGCACTACAACGCCAATCCGGAAGACGCCGAAATGCTGCATGACATGGCGCATGCCGTGAAGCAGCATGGCGCCGATCTGGCGCTTGGCTTCGATGGCGACGGCGACCGTTGCGGCGTGGTCGATGATCTGGGCGAAGAAATCTTCGCCGACAAGATCGGCCTGATGCTGGCGCGCGATCTCTCCGGCCTGCACAAGAACGCGGCCTTCGTCGCCGACGTGAAGTCCACCGGCGCTTACATGATCGATCCCGTACTGCAGGCGAACGGCGCCAAGGTCGATTATTGGAAGACCGGCCATTCCTACATCAAACGCCGCACCACCGAACTTGGCGCGCTCGCGGGCTTTGAGAAATCCGGGCACTTCTTCTTCCGCCCGCCGCTCGGCTACGGCTATGACGACGGGCTCGTCGCGGCCTCCATGGTGCTCGCCATGCTCGATCGCAATCCGGATAAGAAGCTCTCGGATCTGAAGCAGGCGTTGCCGAAGACGTACACCTCGCTCACCATGTCGCCGCACTGCGACGATGAAAAGAAATACGGCGTGGTCGCTCAGGTGGTCGAGCACTATCAGCGCCTGGCGCGCGACAACGAAAAAATTCTCGGCCGCGCCATCCGTGACGTGAACACCGTGAACGGCGCCCGCGTCACGCTGGAAGACGGTTCGTGGCTCTTGGTGCGCGCGTCGTCGAACAAGCCGGAACTGGTGACTGTGGTCGAAAGCATGTCGAGCGACGCCGATATGCGTGCGCTTTTCCGTGACGAAGTGAAACCTCGCCTCGCCCGCTTCGCGGAAGTCGGCGCCTATAATCAGGAAATTTGAAATATGCGCGTTACAATGATTGGCACGGGCTATGTCGGCCTCGTCTCCGGCGCCTGCTTCGCCGATTTCGGCCACACCGTCACCTGCGTCGACAAGGACGCTTCCAAGATCGAGCGGCTGCAGAAAGGCGAGATCCCGATCTTTGAGCCGGGCCTCGAGGATCTGGTGGCGCAAAACGTGCGCGAAGGCCGCCTCTTCTTCACCACCGATCCGCGCGAAGCGATCAGCAAGGCCGACGCGGTGTTCATCGCGGTCGGCACGCCGTCGCGCCGCGGCGACGGCCACGCCGACCTCTCGTATGTATACGCCGCCGCCGAAGGCATCGCCGACATGATGGACGGCTACACCGTCGTCGTCACCAAATCGACCGTGCCGGTCGGCACCGGCGACGAAGTCGAAGCCATCATCAAGAAGCGCCGGCCGGACGCGCAGTTCGCCGTCGTCTCCAACCCGGAATTCCTGCGCGAAGGCGCGGCGATCGAGGATTTCAAGCGACCGGACCGCGTCGTCGTCGGCACCGACGATCAGCGCGCGCGCGATCTGATGCGCGAACTTTATCGCCCGCTCTATCTCAACGAAACCCCGATCGTGTTCACCGCGCGGCGCACCTCGGAGCTGATCAAGTACGCCGCCAACGCGTTCCTCGCCATGAAGATCACCTTCATCAATGAGGTCGCCGACCTCTGCGACGCCGTCGGCGCCAATGTGCAGGAGGTCGCCAAGGGCATCGGGCTCGATAAGCGCATCGGCTCAAAGTTCTTGCATGCCGGCCCGGGCTATGGCGGCTCGTGCTTTCCGAAGGACACGCTGGCGCTGATGAAGACCGCGCGGGACTCGGGCGCGCCGATCGAACTGATCGAAACCACGGTGCGGGTGAATTCCGCCCGCAAACAAGCCATGGCGCACAAGATCGTCGAAGCCATGGGCGGCAATGTGAAGGGCAAGACCATCGCCATCCTCGGCCTCACCTTCAAGCCGAACACCGACGACATGCGCGACGCGCCTGCGCTCGACATCATCCCCGAACTGCAGGCCGAAGGCGCCGTCGTGAAGGCGTTCGATCCTGAAGGCATGAAAGAAGCCAAGGCGATGCTGAAGGACGTCAGCTTCGCCAGCGGGCCGTATGAGTGCCTCGAAGGCGCCGACGCCGTCGCCATCATCACCGAGTGGAATCAATTCCGCGCGCTCGATCTCACGCGGGTGAAATCATCGCTCAAGGCGCCGCTCGTGATCGACCTCCGCAACATCTACAATCCCACGGAAATGAAGAGTCACGGCTTCACCTATGTGAGCGTCGGCCGACCCTAGCGCGCCTTAGGGGAACAGTTTTGGCTCGATCTCGGAATGCCACGCCCATGCGTCGGCGATGATCTGATCGATGTTGCGCTGCGGGCGCCAGCCCAGTTCGCGCTCGGCCAACGCATTGTCCGCCACCAAAGCCGGTGAATCGCCCTGGCGGCGCGGCGCGCGCGTTGCTGGAACCTTGCGCCCGGTGACGCGCTCGATCGCGGTCAGCAATTCCAGCACCGTGACGCCGTCGCCGGTGCCGAGATTGGCGGCGAGGCTCTCGCCACCGCCCAGCAAGCGCTCCACCGCGCGCACATGCGCGTCAGCGAGATCGAGATTGTGGACGTAATCGCGCAGGCACGCGCCATCGCGCGTGGCGTAATCGTCGCCAAAAATGCTGAAGCCTTCGCGCCGCCCCAAGAGCGTGAACAAGGCGAGCGGTATCGCATGCGTTTCCGGATCGTGACGTTCGCCAATGCCCTCGCTCGGCGTCGCGCCGGCGGCGTTGAAATAGCGCAGCAAGGCGAATTTGAGCCCGTAAGCTTGAGCGAAATCCTGCGCCGCGCGTTCCACCATCAGTTTCGACCAGCCATAAGGATTGATCGGCAGCTGACGGTGGGTCTCATCAAGCGGCAGACGCTGCGGCTCGCCATAGGTGGCGCAGGTTGACGAGAACACGAAGGCCGACACCCCGGCTTCGCGCATCACCTCGAACAAGGTCAGCGATCCCGCCACGTTCACGTCATAGAACGCCGCCGGGTTCTTCACCGACACGCCGACCTCGATCAAAGCCGCGCAATGCACCACGGCGCTGGGCTGGTGCGTCGCAAACACCGCGGCGAGCCGGGTCTTGTCGCGGATGTCGCCACGCTCGAACGGCCCCCATTTCACGAACTGGGCGTGGCCGTTGACCAGGTTGTCGTAGGCGACCACGCGATGCCCGGCCCGCGCCAGCGCCAGACAACAATGCGACCCGACATAACCAGCGCCGCCCGTCACCAAAATCGTCGCCATGCCGGTTTCCGAGAGATCCTGAACAAAACCCTGATTGTCGAACGGGGCGCGCTCCTGTTAGAGGCTAGCGCCCATGGACGCCACCGAAATCGCATCACGCCAAGCCGCCGCTGCACGCATTGCCGCTGAGGCCGCGCGGCTCTCGAAAACCAGCCTCGTGGATTTGTTCAGCGCCGATCCCGGCCGCTTCGCCAAACTGACGCTTTCCGCACCACATCTTTACGCGGATTTTTCCAAACAGCGGATCGATGACGGCGCCCTCGCGGCGCTGCTCGCTCTGGCGGAGGCCGCGCAGTTCGACACCTGGCGCGCGCGCATGTTCGCCGGTGAGATCGTCAACTCCACGGAGCAGCGCGCGGTGATGCATTGGGCGCTACGCGATCCGGAAGGCCCGCCAGAAGTGCTGGCGGTGCGCGACCGCATGCACGATTTCGGCCACGAGATCGATGGCGAGATCGACGCGGTGGTGCATCTCGGCATTGGCGGCTCCGACCTCGGCCCGCGCTTGCTGATCGATGCGCTGAAGCCGCACCGCAAGCCGGGCATGGAGGTGCGCTTCGCGGCGAACGTGGACGGCGCCGATGTTGCTGATTCCATCGATGGCCTTGATCCGCGGCGCACCTTGCTGATCGTCGTCTCGAAAACCTTCACCACGCAAGAGACGCTGGCCAACGCAGCTTTCGTCCGCGATTGGGGCCCGAAGATCATCTGCGCCGCCACCGCCGCGCCGGACAAAGCCATCGCCTGGGGCGCCAAGCCCGAGCACGTGTTTCCGTTCTGGGATTGGGTCGGCGGGCGTTATTCGCTGTGGTCTTCGGTCAGTCTGGTCTGCGAAATCGCGCTGCAGCACGGCGCGTTCAACGATCTGCTCGACGGCGCCGCGGAAATGGATGCGCATTTCAAGGCTGCGCCGTTCGCGCAGAATCTCCCGGCCATGGCGGCGGCGATCCAGCACTGGAATCGCCAAGCACTCGGCCGCGCGTCGTACGCGATGATCCCCTATTCTGAGCGTCTGCGCTTGCTGCCGGCTTATTTGCAGCAGCTCGAGATGGAGTCCAACGGCAAGGGCGTCACCCGCGATGGCGAGGCGCTGGCGCAAGCCTCCGCCGTCGTCACCTGGGGCGCGGCCGGCACCAATGCGCAGCATTCCTTCTTCCAGCTGCTGCACCAGGGCGTCGATGAAATACCGGTCGAGTTCGTGCTCAACGAAGGCGACCACGAAGGCCCCGAAGATCACCGCGCCAAGCTGCTCGCCAACGCGCTGGCGCAGACGCGCGCGCTGATGGTCGGCAAATCGGGCGAGACTGTGCGCAGCGAAATGATCGCCAAGGGCGCCAGCGCGGAAGAAGCCGCGCGGCTTGCGCCGCACCGCACGTTCAAGGGCGACCGCGCCTCCACCATGATCGGCATGGACGAGCTTTCGCCGGAAGCGCTGGGCGCGCTGATCGCCTTCTACGAGCACCGCACCTTCACCCAAGGCGTGCTCGCCGGCATCAATTCGTTCGATCAATGGGGCGTCGAACTCGGCAAGGAAATGGCCAACCAGCTCGCGCCCGCGCTGGAAAGCGGGAACGTGCCGAACGGCATGGATGCAAGCACCGCCGCCTGGATCAAGCGCCTGGCGCGCTGACGCCAACGGCCTCAGCAACGCTCGCAAACCCTTCCGCCGCCAGCGCGGCGTCGAGATCGCGCGCGATGCGGGCAACGAGGCCCGGACCTTCAAACACCATGGCGGTGTAGAGCTGCACGGCGCTGGCGCCAGCTTTGATTTTCGCCAGCGCGGTCGCGCCGCTTTCGACGCCACCGACGCCGATCAGCGGCAAGCGCTTCTCCAAAGCTTGCGCAAACAGCTTCAGAATCTGCGTTGAAGGCTCGAACAGCGGCCGCCCGGAGAGGCCGCCGGTTTCGCCGCGCTGCGGCGAGCCCAAGCTCTCCGGCCGCGCAATCGTGGTGTTGGAGACGATCAGCGCGTCGAGCCCGTACATCAGCGCAAGTTCGGCGATATCGCGCACCGCCGTTTCATCCAGATCGGGTGCGACTTTGAGAAACAGCGGGCGCTTGCCATGCTGCGCCTCTAGCGGCGCGCGCGCTTCGCGCAAGCGCCCGAGCAAATCTTCCAGCGCGCCCTTCTCCTGCAAACCGCGCAGCCCCGGTGTGTTGGGCGAGGAAATGTTCGCGGTGACATAGGCGCAGTGCTTCCACACCCGGCTCATGCCCTGCACGTAATCGGCGGCGCGGTCGGCGCTGTCCTTGTTGGCGCCGACATTGGCGCCGACGACGCCCAGCCGCATGGCGCGCCGCTGCAGACGCACCACGAACGCGGTCAGCCCTTCATTGTTGAAGCCCAGGCGGTTGATCACGGCGTGATCGTCGGTCAATCGAAACAGACGCGGACGCGGATTGCCCGGCTGCGGCTTGGGCGTGACCGTGCCGCACTCAACGAAGCCGAAGCCCGCCGCGATGAGCGCGTCCGGCGCTTCGGCGTTCTTGTCGAAGCCCGCGGCCATGCCGATCGGATTGGGCAGCTCGAGCCCCGCGATCGCGGTGCGCAAGCGCGGATAGCGATCCGCCGCCGCGCGCGGCCCCAAGCCCAGCTTCAGCCCAAGCAGAGCCGCGTGATGCGCGTCTTCCGGATCGAGGCCGCGCAAAGCCGCTGTGGCGAGATCGTGGATCAACACCCGCTCCCGCCGAGCGGAGCGTGCATTTGTAAGGAAATAATTCCCATCGTGAGGTTGATATTCCTTTCGACGCGAGTATAACCCGTTCATGCAGCACGGCCAGATTTGGCGCGCGATCGATGCGCTTGCGGCCCGCAAAGGGCTGACGCCATCCGGGCTGGCGCGTGCATCTGGGCTCGATCCCACCACCTTCAACAAGTCCAAGCGCGAAGGGCCGGACGGCAAACCGCGCTGGCCTTCGACTGAAAGCGTCGCGCGCGCGCTCGCCGCCGTTGACGTCGGCTTCGATGAATTTGCTGCACTGCTCGCGGGCCGCCCCGGCGGTGCGGGACGCGCCATACCCATTGTCGGCCTAGCCAAGGCCGGCGCCGACGGGTTCTTCGATGACGAAGGCTTTCCCATCGGCGCCGCCGAGACGGTGCGCTTTCCCGGTTTGGGCGACGACCGTGTCTACGCGCTCGAAATCACCGGCGATTCCATGGAGCCGGTATACCGCGAAGGCGACGTCGTCATCGTGCAGCCGGGCGCCGCTGTCCGGCGCGGCGATCGCGTCGTGGTGCGCACCAAGGCGGGCGAGGTGACGGCGAAGACGCTTGGGCGGCGAAACGAGCAGCGCGTCGAGCTGCTCTCGCTTAACCCGGCTTACCCCGCCCGCCAGATCGCGGTGGACGAGATCGATTGGGTCGCACGCATCCTATGGGCCAGCCAATGAATCTGCTTCGCCTTCTCGCACCGTTCGTACTGCTGTGCAGCGTCGCCTTCGCCGACACCGCGCCGGGCTATCGCACGCTCGGCCGCTACACGGAGGCGAGCGACGGCGCCATGAGCTTCGCCTGGCCCGCCAGCGGCGTCGAAGGTCGCTTCGTCGGCGCGCGTCTCGTCGCCAATATCGAAGACAATGGCTCCAGCCTGATGGACCTCGACGTCGATGGCGTGATGACGCAGATGCCGTTGCAAGCCGGCGCGCATGATTACACGCTGTTCCAAGCGCCGACGCCGGGCGAACATTATGTCCGCCTGACGCGCCGTTCGGAGATCGGCAGCGGCCTCACCACCATTCATAAGCTGACGCTCGATGGCGAATGGCGCGCGTTGCCGCCACACGCGCATCGCATCCTGTTCATCGGCGACTCGATCACGGTCGGCTATGGCGCCGCGGGCGCCGATCAGACTTGCCATTATTCCGCGGAAGCCAGTCCGCCTTGGGAGTCGTACGCCGAGCGCACCGCACAGGCTTTCGACGCCGATTTCCAGATTGTCGCCATTTCCGGGCGCGGCGTCGTGCGCAATTATAGCGGCTTCAATGCGCCGCACATGCCGGACCTGATCGAGGCCGCTCTGCCGGACCATGCCGAGTCGCATTGGGACGCCGCGAAATTCTCGCCCGAGCTGATCGTCATCAATCTCGGCGCCAATGATTTCTCGACCGCCGATCCAGGCCCTGCGTTCGAGCCGGCTTATCTCGCCATGCTGCAGCATTTGCGCACGCTTTATCCGCAAGCGCGCATCATCAGCGCGTTCGGACCCGAGCACCGCACGCAGGATGCGCTCCCCCGCATCGGCGCCGTTGTCGATCAGTTCAATCGAAGCCAAACCCAGCCGGTGACTTTTCTCTATCTGCCGCAAGCGCAAGCGGGCCATATCTATGGCTGCGACTGGCATCCGGGCGTCGACACCCACCGCGTCATGGCGCGCGCGCTCAGCGACGAGATCGCGCGCGAAACCGGCTGGAGCCACGCGCCGCTCGATTAAGCGGTGACAGCGCCGTCCGCGCATGCAAACCTCCCCGCGCGAGGACGATGGGGAGCATATAATGTTGAGACATATTGCCGTCGCCGCGATTGCGATCGCGGCGCTTTCAGGAGCTTTTGCTTCAGCCCAACCGGCTGCGCCGGCCGTCGCTCAGGCCGACCGCACCGCCATTCTGCACACGCTCAACATGCCGCCCGATGCGCGCGGGCGCGTTATGAATGCGTGCGACGAGCGCGTCGCGCCGCAATATTTCAACGTCAATCTCGGCGGTTCGGTGGGCGCCGCGGTGCTGGTGCTGGTCACCGGCGGACCGAACATGGTGACGTGCTACGGCGACGTGCCCGGCGTGTTTTTCCTGATGAAGCGCGACGGCGGCGCGTTCCACCAGATCTTCACCGGCCAAGGCTATTTCGTGATCCTGCCCAGCACACATTTGGGCGTGCATGATCTTTCCATCGGCGGCCCCGGCATGAGCTTTCCGCTCTACACTTGGAACGGTCACGACTTTTCCGCGAGCAGCCGCCAGATCTCCGACGCCACGCTGGCGACGGGGCAGCAATATCCGAACTAGTCGCGTTCCGGTTTCCACACCGCGATCAGGCGCGGGCCGGCGGCATGCATGAGTTCGCCACGGATTTCAAACGCGGCGAAGGCCGCGGTCGGGAAATTGCCCGAGAACTCGCGCGCGGCGCGTGAGCCGTCGTGCGCTTGGGCAATGAGCAGCGACGCCAATTCGCCCAGGCCCGGATTGTGGCCAATGATGATCACGCTCTCGGCGTCGCAGGCCGAAAACGCGTCCCAAATCCCCTGCGCGCCGGCGTGATAGAGCGCGTCTTCGAAGCGCGTCTCAAGCTTGAAGCCTTGTAGCGCCCGCGCCGCGGTCTCGCGCGTGCGCTTCGCCGTGGAGACAAGCACCAGCGCGGGCTTCAGCCCCTGATCCTCCATCGCCGCACCAGCGGCGGCCGCGTCGCGCTCGCCGCGCGCCGTGAGCCCGCGCGCCTCGTCGCTCGGCGCTTCGTGGGCGCGGACGGCCTTGGCGTGGCGAAGCAGGATCAAGGTGCGCATAAATCCTTCTACTCTGAGCCTGATGCGGCGGTCTATCGCCGCGCCCTTGCATTACCCGGCGCGGACGTGCTGATCGGTCGGCCGTGGCTGACGTCAATCGCACCATCGCCGCCATCTGGCGCATCGAACAGGCGAAGCTGATCGCCGCGCTCGCGCGCGTGGTGCGCGACGTTGGGCTGGCCGAGGAGCTGGCGCAGGACGCGCTGGAAGCCGCGCTCAAGAGCTGGCCGCAGACCGGCGTGCCCGAGCGCCCTGGCGCGTGGCTGATGGCTGTCGCCAAGCGGCGCGCCATCGACACGCTGCGGCGCGACGCCATGCTGAAGCGCAAGCACGCCGAAATCGGCCGCGATCTGGATGAAGCTGAAGCGCCTGATCTCGACGCGGCCTTGGACGAGGAGATCGGCGACGATCTGCTGCGTCTCATTTTCGTGGCCTGCCATCCGGTGCTTTCAACCGAGGCGCGCGCGGCGCTGACCCTGCGGCTCGTCGGCGGGCTCACCACAGAGGAGATCGCGCGCGCCTTCCTCACCTCGGAGCCGACCATCGCCCAGCGCATCACGCGCGCGAAGCGCACGCTGGCGGAGAAGCAGATTCCGTTCGAGGTCCCCCGCGGCGCCGAATTGTCCGAGCGCCTCTCCTCCGTGCTTGAGGTGATCTACCTCATCTTCAACGAAGGCTACGCCGCCACCGCGGGCGACGATTGGATGCGCCCGCAGCTCTGCGAAGACGCGCTGCGGCTCGCGCGCATCCTGGCCGAACTCGCGCCGAATGAGCCGGAAACGCACGGCCTCGCCGCGCTGATGGAAATTCAGGCCTCGCGTTTCAATGCGCGCACCAGCGCGTCCGGCGAGCCGGTGCTGCTGATGGAACAGGACCGCGCGCGCTGGGATCAGCTCTTGATCCGCCGCGGCCTCGCCGCCCTGGACCGCGCCGAGGACGCAGCTCAAGCCATCGGCGTCGCGCCGGGACCCTACATGATCCAGGCCGCCATCGCGGCGTGCCACGCCCGCGCGCGCGCCGCGGAGGAGACCGACTGGCGCCGCATCGCCGGGCTCTATGCGGCGCTCGCGGCGCGGACCCGCTCGCCCATTGTCGAACTCAACCGCGCCGTCGCCGTCGCCATGGCGGACGGACCGGACGCCGGACTGGCGCTTGCGGACGCCCTGCAGGATGAACCGTCCTTACAGGGCTATCACCTGCTGCCGGCGGTCAGGGCCGATCTGCTGCAGAAGCTTGGCCGGCTGGGCGAGGCCCGCGCCGCCTTCGCCCGTGCGGCGGAGCTGACCCGCAACGGGCGCGAGCGGGCCATGCTGCTGCGCCGGGCCGCTGCATGCGGCAATGCATGACGCGCCGGTGACGCTTTTGTCAGACTGTGTCCAGGTTCCTGTAAGGTTAGCAGCCGACTTCGTCTCGCGGCCTTGAATGGGCGGAGGACAATTGCATGCGTAAAGCGGCTCTTTTTACGGCGGTGATTTTGGCTTTGGCGGCGAGCGCCTGCTCTAAGACCGACACCACCACGACCACGACGGACACGTCGTCGAGCATGGCGACCACGACCGACACCGGCATGGCGACCACGACGGCCACGACCACGGCGACCACCACGGGCTCGACCACGGCCACCACGACGGCCACGACCACGGGCACGGCGACCGCGTCGACGAAGACTCACTCGTAAGACCGAGCAACGAAGCGGCGTCCCACGAGGGCGCCGTCTACCCCAAAGAACGCCGTCGCGCACCCGCGGCGGCGTTCGTCCCGTCTAGGCCCGGCTCCGAAAGGAGCCGGGCTTTTGCGTGACTTCTCCCCGGGCGCGAGGCGCCCAATCGCCAGGGCGGAAACCCGCGCTCTTGCCAAGCCCCAGAGAATAATGGACTGGCGGTCAGCGCCCACGGGCGCTTGCGATGGGGCGGCATGGGCAGCGACCGGACCAACATGACCCAATTGTGGGTGCGCCAGATCGCCCTGCTGGCGTGCGTCGCCGTCATCGTGTTCTGGGGCTTTTACGTCCTCGACCATTTCGCCGCCCGGGGCGCGGGCGGTTTTCCCGACGCGCTGACCCGCTATTTCAGCTTTGACGCCGAGGGCGTCAGCAACGGGGTCTCTTCGCTCTCGGGCATCAACGCGGCCGTGTTCGGCATCGTCATCACGGTCGTCAGCATCATCCTGCAATTGACCGCGGGCCGCTACAGCGGCGTCACCCGCATGTTCTTGAGCGACCGGGTCAATCTCGGCGTCGCCGCCTATTATGTGGTGACCTGCGTGGTCAGCGTGTGGATGTCGGCGGCAATCCGCAACGACTACGTGCCGCGCGCGACGCTCGCCACCGTGCTGTCGATGACCACAGGCGGGCTCGTGATCATGGCGCCCTATTTCAGCTATGTGTTCTGGTTCCTGGAGCCGCGCAACATCATCGCGCGCATCCGCCGCGACGCCGTCGCGCACGCCAGCGCCGGCGCGGCCGAGGAAAGCAATGCCGCCTGCTTCGCCGCACAGGCCGAGACGCTGTCGGAGCTGGAAGAGCTGACCGACATCGCCAACAACGCCATTTCAGGCCAGGACAAGATCATCGCCAGCGCGGCGGTGGATACGCTGAAGGATTTCGCGCTGGATTATCTGGTGCTGAAGCCGCGCGCGCGGCCGGCCTGGTTTTCCATCGGCCCGGAAATCCGGCTCAATCCGGATTTCGTCGCCATGGATCCGGAATCGCTCGCCGACCTCGAAGCCCGCCAGGCTTGGGTCGAATGGAAGGTGATGCGGCAATATCTCAGCATCTATAATGAAGCGCTCGCCGCGATGCGCGACATCAATTACCTGATCGCGATTGACACACGCTATATCGGCGAAGCTGCGGCGAATGCGAAGGACAGCCAGCTGGTTGGCCTGGTGTTCCGCTTT
>Ga0335083_10008553_pt1 | contig 12491 bp, 18 predicted proteins | sample Lox_Sample_42_FD_206716 | JGI IMG/M metagenome (GOLD analysis project Ga0335083, IMG submission 206716) | Soil microbial communities from Loxahatchee National Wildlife Refuge, Florida, United States - Lox_Sample_4.2 | ecosystem: Environmental > Terrestrial > Soil > Wetlands | place: USA... | reverse complement strand
ACGGGACGGTGAGGCGCGCCGTCAGCGGCGCGGGAGCCGGGCGGTGCAGGCGGGCATCGTGCTTGAGCGCCCGCAGCCCCAGGCGCACGTCGGCATCGCGGTCCGCGAGCGCGCTCCCGTCGGCGGGGATGTCGGCGGGCGGGTGGCCCTCGCCCTCCTCCGGGATGTCCGGGTCCAGGCCCCGGCCGTGGATGGAGGCCCCGGAGGGCGTGAAGTAGCGCGAGGTGGTGAGCTTCACCGCCCCGCCGCGCTCGAGCGGCATGACCGTCTGGACCGAGCCCTTGCCGTAGGTGCGCCGCCCGATGAGCAGCGCGCGCGAATGGTCCTTGAGCGCGCCCGCCACGATCTCGGAGGCCGAGGCCGAGCCGGCATTCACCAGGACCACCAGCGGCGCCCCGTCGATCAGGTCCCCGGGAGTCGCGTCCATCTCGAAGCGCGCCTCGGGGGTGCGGCCGTCCGCCGTGACGATGACGCCGCTATCCAGGAAGTCGTCCGCGACGGCCACCCCGGACTCGAGCACCCCGCCGGGATTGTTTCTCAGGTCGAGCACTACCCCCTTTATTCCCGCCGGATTGTCGCGCTTGAGGCGCAATACGGCACGCGACAGGTCATCCGCCGTCGTCTCGCTGAAGGTGGAGATGCGCACGTAGCCGTAGCCCGGCTCGAGCGTCGTGGCCGCGACGCTCGGCACTTCGACCTCGGCCCGGCGCAGCGCGAACTCCATCAGCTGCGGCACGCTCGGGCGGCGGATGGTCAGGCGCACCAGGCTCCCGGAGTCCCCGCGCAGGCGCGCGATGGCGCCGGCGAGGTCCGCCCCGATCTCGCGCCCGTCGATGGCGACCAGCTCGTCGCCGGCCTCGATGCCGGCCCGGCGTGCCGGGGATCCCTCGATGGGCTTCAGCACCTTCACGGCCCCGTCGGCGGCGGCCACCTCGATCCCGACCCCGGGATAGGACCCCATGGTGGAGAGGCGGATCTCGTTGAACTGCTCGCTGTCGAGGAAGGCCGAGTGCGGGTCGAGGGCCGCGACCATGCCGCGCAGCGCCTTCTCCATCAGGGCGTGGTCGTCGACCTCGTCGACGTATTCGGCCTTCACCCGGCCCCACACCTCGAGGAACTGCCGCGCCTCGGCGTCCGGCAGGCCCGGGATGCGCCGCTCGACCAGGCGCGGCGGGTCCTTCGGTCTCGAGGCGAGCACCCCGAAGGCGACCGCGGCCCCGAACCCCAGGGCTGCGCCCAGGGCGAGGGTGAGGAACGGCTTGGGGCGAGGGGGTTTCACGGCAACCGATGCGTCGGGGTGGCGGGCGTCAGGCCTCGGAGGGCTGCGCCCAGGCTTGCGGGTCGTCCGCGGGCCCGGCGCGCTCCCCGGTCAGGTCCTCGGTGGTGCCGGGGTCGGAGGGCAAGGGCAGCTCGGTCAGGAGGTCCTCGAGCGGGATCGGCCGCCCGATGGCGAAGCCCTGGCCGTAGTCGACCCCGAGCTCGGCGATGCGGATGCTGATGGCCTCGGTCTCGATGTACTCGGCCACGGTGGTCACCGACATGCTGCGGGCGAGTTGCGCGATGGCGCGCACCATCGACTCGGCACGCGGGTCCTTGAGCACGTCGCGCACGAAGCTGCCGTCGATCTTCAGCATGGTCACCGGCAGCTGGCGCAGGCACGACAGCGAGGACAGCCCGGTGCCGAAGTCATCGAGCGCGACCCCGCAGCCCAGGCTGCGCAGGCGGCGCATGAGGGCCTCGGCGCGCGCGAGGTTGGCGACGGTCGCGTTCTCGGTGAGCTCGAAGCACAGCAGCTCGGGGTCCAGGCCGCTGCCGGCGACGCGCTCGATGAGCATCTCGGCGAAGGACTCGTCGTTCAGGGACTGGCCGGAGAAGTTGATGGCGAAGCCGAGCGCCTTGCCCTCGAGGATGGAGGCGCGCGGCTGCAGCGCCTCGATCACGTGGTTCACCACCCAGCGGTCGATCACCGGCATCAGCTGGTAACGGGTGGCGGCGGACAGGAAGCTGTCGGGACCGACGGTCTTGCCCTGCTCGTCGGTCATGCGCAGCAGCAGCTCGTAGTGCGGGCGCGCGCTCTCGGCGGAGGCGAACGGCAGGATCAGCTGCGCGTCCAGGCGCAGGCGCTTGTGCTCGATGGCGTCGCGCAGCTTCTCGGCGATGCCGATGTCGGCGAAGCGGCGCACGATGGAGACGTCGGCCTGCTCGTAGACCTCGACGCGGTTGCGGCCGCGGTCCTTGGCCGCCTTGCAGGCGGTCTCGGCGGCCGCCAGCACGTGCGCCAGCTCCAGCGCGTTGGTGTCCAGCAGCGCGACGCCGACGCTGATCGAGACCGGCGTGCGGCTCTCGGTGTGCAGCAGCGAGAGCCGCTCGGCGCCCTCGCGCAGCGCCTCGGCGAAGCGCTCGGCATCGGCGGTGGCCGCCGGCAGCAGCACCACGAAGCGGTCGCCGGAGATGCGCGCGCCGAAGGCCCCGGGCGGCAGGCGCTGGCGGATGAGCTCGCCCAGCTGCCCGAGCACGGTGTCGCCGACATGCATGCCGGACTTCTCGTTGATGGCGTGCAGCTGGTCGACGTCGATGTAGAGCGCGCTCCAGGGGGTGTTGGGCTTGCGCTCGGCCACCGCGGCGCGCACGCGGCGCTCGAAGGCCGCGCGGGTGTACAGGCCCGAGAGCGCGTCGTAGCTGGACTCGATGACGCCGATGGCCTTGCGCGCCAGGATCTCGGCGATGTGCGCGTCGCGGTCGCTGAACGCGTCGTGCGCCGGGTCGCGCAGCAGCGCCAGCACGCCGATGGGGCGCCCGGCGCGCGAGCGCAGCGAGCAGCACAGCACGCGGTAGGGCAGCGCGTCCGGGCTGGCCGCGGACTGGGTCTCGTTCACCACCACCGGCTCGCGCTGCGCGTGGGCGAGGGCGAGGAGCTTGCGGTGCGCGCGCATCAGGAACTGGGTGTCGGGTGCCCCGCCGCCGCCGGCGCGCACCAGGGTCACGTTCTTCTCCGGCACCAGCAGCGCACCGGTGGCGGCGCGCAGGTGCTCGATGGTCTGGGTGAGCAGCTGCTGCAGCTCGTTGGCGCCGTCGGCGGCCGCGGCGTGCGAGTCGGCCGCGCCCTGCGCCAGCAGCATGTGCAGGTCCTTGTCCAGGCCGCCGACCGTCTCGGTGAGCTCCTCGATGGTGGCGTGCGCGATCAGCTCGCGCCGCAGGCACTCGAGCGCCGGCGACAGCAGCGAGTAGGCGAAGCTGAAGTCGGGGAGCTTGCGCTCGCGGTCATCCGCCGGGCGGCACACGATGGCGAGGATCGCGAGCAGCTGCTGGCCCTCGTCGCGCAGCGAGCACAGGTAGACCGGCAGGTTGCCGGCGAGCAGGCGCAGCTGCCCGGCGCCGCTCGGGTTCGCGCCTGCCGACAGCAGCGCGTCGTCGACGATGTTCATGAGGTCCGGGCCGGTCATGGTGTCGGTCGACCACATGAGCTCCCCGGCCGCCCCGAACATCGCGATGCAGGTGGTGCGCGGCAGGAGCGAGCGCACCAGGCGCACGTAGGGATCGAAACGGGTACCGGGCTGCCCGGGCACGTACTCGCTGGCTACGGTGTGGTTCATGTCCCGGTCTTGAGGGGCCGCACGGTGGAAACAGGCCCCCCTACGATTGCGCTTATGTCGATTCGGGGGCGTGCGCGAGTTGGCGAAACCCGACCCGCGGCACGGTCGGGGCCAAAACATTGAACCGGTTCACACCTCGCGCGGCCGCCGGGAAATGCGGCCGCGGGGCGGCCTTTTCAGGGGTCGGGGGTCCGGAACCAGGGGCGCGGGTCCACCGGCTTGCCGCCCTTCCTGATCTCGAAATACAGCTCCGGCCGGCTGCTGCCGCCGGAGTCCCCGGCAGAAGCCAGGGTGTCCCCTCCTCGCCGACGGCCTTCATCAGCTTGTCGTTGTGGCCGTAGAGGCTCAGGTAGCCGTCGCCGTGGTCGACGATGGCGAGCAGTCCCAAACCCGGGAGCCAGTCCGCGTAGATGACCCGGCCTGCGCACACCGCCTTCACCGGGGTGCCGCGCTCGGTGGCCACCAGCACCCCGTCCCAGCGCACCCCGCCGGCGCGCGCCTCGCCGTAGCGCGCGATGAGCTGGCCGGCGACCGGCCAGCTGAGCTTGCCGCGCAGGCGGGTGAAGGCATCGTTGCCCTCGACCGGGTAGCGTGCGATGGCGGTGCGCAGCTCGCGCAGCAGCTTCTCGAGCCCCGCCTGCTCGCTCTTCAGGCGCGCGAGGTTCTGCGCGCGGGTGTGGGTCTGCGCGTCCAGGCTCGCCAGCACCTGCGAGCGGCGCTCGCGCGCGCTCTCCAGCGCCTGCAGCTGCGTGCGCTGGCGCGCCTCGAGCTCGGCGAGCTTCGCGTCGGCCGCCTCGAGCTCGGCCTGCAGTTGCGCCAGGCGCTGCACGTCGTCCTCGATGAGCTTGATCTGGCCGGCACGCGCGCGCCCGAAGTAGCCGTAGTAGGCGAACATGCGCCCGGCGAGGGCCGGGTCCTTCTGGTTGAGGAGCAGCTTGAGGGGCTCCTGGCGCCCGAGCTCGTAGGCGGCGCGCATCTGGCCTGCGAGCGCGGCGCGGTTCTGCGCCAGCGCCTGCTCGCGCGACTGCTTCTCGGCGGCGAGCTGCGCGCGCCGCGCGGCGCTCTCGGCGCGCTGGCGCTTGACCTCCAGGAGCGCCTCGCGCGCCTCGCCCACCGACAGCTCGGCGCTCTTCAGGTCCCGGCTCAGGCGGTCGCGCTCGACCTGGCTCTGGGCGATCTCGCGGCTGATCTTGTCGATCTCCGCGCGCACCCCCTGCAGCTGCTCCTCGGTCCTTCTGGCCTCGGCGTCGGGCCGGGCGGCGGGGGGCGCGGCGGCGACGGCCCCGGACAGGGCCAGAAACGCCACGAACGACGCCTTAAGTCCGGCCCCGGTGCCCTGAGGTCGGCAGGCGCTATAATGCGCGCCCTTTTGCGTACCCCCGCCGCGCCGGATCTCCATGGACCGACTCCTCCAGTACGTCAACCATCACCCCTGGCTTGCCGGCGCCACCGCGGTGGTCGCAGCGCTCGTGCTTGTATACGAGATGCGCGCCCGGGGCGAGCACCAGTCCACCGTCTCCCCCCAGGAGCTGATCCGGCTGATGAACCAGGGGGCGCTGGTGCTCGACCTGCGGCCGAGCGAACAGTATCAGGCCGGGCACCTGAACGGCGCCCGCCAGATGGACAGCCACCTGATCCTCAATGCCGGCGAGCAGCTGAAGAAGCACCGGGAGAAGCCGGTGGTGGTGTACGACGAGGCCGGCGCGCTCGGCGGAGCCGCGGTGCGGCAGCTGGTGGCGCAGGGTTTCACGCGGGCGTTCGCGCTGCGCGGCGGGCTGGCCGCCTGGCGCGCCGACAACCTGCCGCTGTCGCGCGCCTGACGGCCACGCCTTCCGTAGCAGGGGCAGGGACATGGCCGCGAAGATCGTCATCTACAGCACGGACTGGTGCGGCTACTGCGCGCGGGCCCGGCGACTGCTGGATGCCAAGGGCGTGAAGTACCAGGAGATCGACGTGGATGTCGTGCCCGGTGCGCGCCAGGAGATGGAGCAGCGCGCCGGCCGCAGCACCATCCCGCAGATTTTCATCAACGATCAGCCTGTCGGCGGCTCGGACGAGCTGCATGCCCTCGATGCCGAAGGCCGCCTCGACCCGCTTTTGAAATGAACGGAGCTTAAGAGCCATGGCGAACGAACCGGCCCCCGAGGCCGCCCCCGGCGAGGCCAGCCTCGCACTGCAGAACGTGTACCTGAAGGACTGCTCGTACGAGTCGCCCAACGGCCCGCGCATGGACAACAACTGGAACCCGCAGATCAACCTCGACCTGCAGACCGCCTCGACCCCGCTGGGGCCGGAGGTGCGCGAGGTGGTGCTGACCGTGACCGTGTCCGCCAAGTACGGCGAGGCCACCATCTTCCTGGTCGAGGTGAAGCAGGCCGGGCTGTTCGTGATCCGCAATTTCTCCGAAGAGGAGACCAAGCGTGCGGTCAGCACCTACTGCCCGGGGGTGCTGTTCCCCTACGCGCGCGCGGCGATCTCGCACCTGGTGACCCAGGGCGGCTTCCCGCAGTTCCTGCTGCCGCCGGTGAACTTCGAGGCGCTGTACGCCGCCAACCAGCAGCAGACCCCGCAGACCACCAACTAGGGCGGTCGCGCGCCCCGCGGCACCACCATGAGCGGCGCACCACACCCCGAGGCCCCCGTGGCGGTGCTCGGGGCCGGCTCCTGGGGCACCGCGCTCGCCGTGCAGTTCGCGCGCGGCGGCCGGCCGGTGCGGCTGTGGGGCCGGGACCGCGCGCAGCTCGAGGCCATGGCGGCCGCGCGCCTCAATGAGCGCTACCTGCCCGGCACCCGCTTCCCGGATTCACTCGCGCTCCAGCCGGACCTCGCATACGCGCTCGAGGGCGCGCGCGACGTGCTGGTGGTGGTGCCGAGCGCCGCGCTGCGCGCGCTGCTCACCGAGCTCGCCCCGCGGCTCGGTGCCGGCCAGCAGGTGTGCTGGGCCACCAAGGGGTTCGAGGCCGGCACCGGCAAACTCCCCCACCAGGTGGCGCGCGAGGTGCTGGGACCGGCGCGCCCGGTCGCCGTGCTCTCCGGTCCGACGTTCGCGCGCGAGGTCGGCGCGGGCCTGCCGACCCTGATGACCATCGCCTCCAGCGATGCCCGCTACGCGCGCGCGCTCGCGCAGGACCTGAGTTCCGCCAACTTCCGCGCCTACCTGTCCGCGGACATCCTCGGCGTCGAGATCGGCGGGGCGGTCAAGAACGCGCTCGCCGTCGGCGCGGGCCTGTCCGACGGGCTGGGGTTCGGCGCCAACACGCGCATCGCACTCATCACGCGCGGGCTGCGCGAGATGACGCGCCTGGGCGTCGCACTGGGTGCGCAGGCCGAGACCTTCATGGGACTGGCCGGACTGGGGGACCTGGTGCTCACCTGCACGGATGACCAGTCGCGCAACCGCCGCTTCGGGCTGCTGCTCGCCGGCGGGCTCACCCCGCAGGAGGCACTGGCACGCATCGGCCAGGCCGTCGAGGGCTATGCCGCGGCGCGCGAGATCCGCGCGGTGGCCGCGCGCGCGGGCGTGGAGATGCCGCTGTGCGAGATGGGCTACCGGGTGCTGTTCGAGGGGCTGCCGGCGAAGGAGGCCGTGCGCGCCCTGATGAACCGCCCGGTCAGGAGCGAAGCCGAATAGCGGGCCGGCGCGCGCTTCAGGAGAAGCGCACGTCGGGGATCCAGCCGCGCTCGCGCCGCTGTAGCCGCTGCTCGGTGCTCTCGCCCGCGAAGCTCGCCGGGGCCGGGCGGATGAATGACGGTGCCACCGCCTCGAAGGCATGCACGCTCACCACGGCGTAGCGGCGTCCGCCGATGTCGCTCGTCACCACCGGCACCACGCCGCAGTCGCGGCACACGTGGAACTCGGCCGTCGCGGTCCCGAACCGGTAGGCCTGCACGCGCCCGGGGTCGCGCCGCGTGACCTCGAGCATGCCGCCCGGGCAGGCGGTCCACAGGCCCCCGTGCTTGAGGCAGAAGCTGCAGTTGCAGGCGCGCGCCTCGATGTGGGAGGGCTCCGGGCGCCAGGTGAGCGCAAAGCGGATGTTGCCGCAGTGGCAGCCGCCCCGTATCAGCACGTGCCCGCCCGGCCGCCCCTACGCCCGGGCCGCGCGCGCGGGTGCGGCGAGCAGCCGCAGCACGCAGGCCAGCAGCACCGCGGCCGCGGCGACCTCGGTGAGGATGGTGAAGTTCATCACGGCGCTGTGGGCTGCGAACGGCGCGCGGCGGTAGTGCAGCAGGCCGTCGAACCCCAGCAGCGCATACGCGGCCAGCAGCACGAGCCCCGGCACCCCGTGGGCGTACCGCCACAGCGCAAGGCCGGCGAGCCCGAGCGCGGTGAGCGCGGCGAAGCTGCCGTACACCTGCGCGCGCGTCAGCCACGCCGGCAGGTTCGGGTAAGCGGGCAGGTACTCGGCGTTGTGGGCGAAGTGCAGGAGACCGGCGAGCAGGTAGGTGAGGAACAGCCAGGGCAGCGCCCGCGCGGCCCCGCTGCGCACCGCCGGGACCGGCGCCACCGGTCAGCCCGCGGCCGGCCGGGCGGCCGCGGTGAGGGTGACGACCCTGACCGCATCGCCGCGCCGGATACGCAGCCTGAGCGTCTCGCCCACCTGGCGCGACATCGCCGCCTTCATGGCATCGGTCTTCACGCCCGACAGCGGCATGCCGTCGGCCTCCAGGATCACATCCCCGCTCGCCAGTCCCGCCTGGGCGGCCGGCGACCCCGGGGCCACGTCCTGCACCGTGACGCTCTGCACGATGGGGTTCTCGGAGCTACCGGAGGCCTCGATGCTCACGCCGAAGCCGAACCAGCCCTTGTCCGCCGCGACCGCCGGCAGGCTCAGCCACAGCGCGGCGAGGAGCGTGAGCAGGGCGGGGAATTTCATGGAGCGGTGGGGGTGCATCTTGAGGTTCCTGTGGCGCGGGAATGCGGCGCGCCGCGCAGCCCGTCAAGAATACGACGGCGGCGGCGCCTGCGGCCACCGGCGCTCATTCGTACCAGATCTCGATTTCGTAGCCGTCCGGGTCGCGCACGAATGCGTAGGGGACGCCGGGCGCGAACTCGCCGCGCGAGCTGAGCGTGCCGCCCGCGGCCAGCACGGCCGCCACCGCCGCGTCGATGTCGCCCGGTGACTGCAGCCGGAACCCGAAGTGCAGGATGCCACCCTCGCTCCCGGCGGCCGCGGGGCGGCGCTCGAAGGCGAGTACGTCGTGCGGACCCGGGCCCTGTACCTGGATCGTGTCCGGGGCGCGGAAGTACTCGCGCACCCCGAACACGGCCGAATAGAAGGCGAGCGAACGGTCCGGGTCGGCGACCGCGAGCGCGACGTGACTCAGACCAAGCGTGCGGATCATGGCCTCTCCCCGGGTGCGCTCAGGCCACCCCGAACGCCGGCGCCGGTGGCGCACCGGCAGCCAGTGCGTGCCGGAGCTCCTGCAATGCCAGGCGCAGGGGGCCGGCCACGGCGGGGCTCTCAGCCATCTGCGCCTCGCTCAAGCCGGAGCCCAGGAGCGGCACCGTGACGCAGGCACCCGGCACGATGCGCGCCGACATGGTGGCGAGCGTCTCCAGGAGTGCATCGCGGGCGTGGTGCGCGCGCGGGGAGGCATTGAGCACCGCGACGGGCTTGGCGAGGAAGGGCTCGAAGCCCACCAGCCAGTCGAGCGCGTTCTTCACCACGCCACTGACCCCGTGCGCGTACTCCGGGCTCGCCAGCAGGAGCGCATCGCTGTGCGCCACCGCCTCGCGCCAGGCGCGCACCGGTGCGGGCGGGGAGCCCTCGAGGTCGGGGTTGTACAGCGCCAGCACCCCGAGAGATGAACCGGTGCGGAGCTCCAGGCCTCGGGGCGCGAGGCGTGCGGCGGTGCGCAGCAGCGCGGCATTGAGCGAGGCGGACCGCAGGCTTCCGCATACTCCCAGCACGCGCTGGAGGCTCACGGCCCGGCCCCGTCCGCCAGCGCCACGAACTGGCCGCTGAAACGCCCGGCCTCCAGGCCCTGCGACAGCAGCACCGCCGGCACCGTGATGCGCGAGCGTCCGCGCCGCCTCAGGAGCGCGACAAAGCTGTCCCAGTCCGAGGCGGCGGTGAAGGTGGCGCGGGCACTGAATGCTCCCGTCAGCGGGCGCTCGTACTCCACGCTGTTGCGCTGGATCACGAGTTGCGCGTGCGGGCCGTGCGCGGACAGGCGCGTGTGCAGGAGCGACCAGCCGGCGAGGATCGCGAGCGCCGAGGCGCTGCCGCCGAAGACCGTGGCGTGGTGGTTGATGTTGGGCGCAAGTGGCGCCTCCAGCACCACGCAGTCATCGTCGGCCTGCGCCACGCGCACCGCCATCGCGCGCGACAGCGGGATGTGGCCGTGCAGGTAGTCCTCGAGCTGCTTCGCGCGCACGTGTCGATCCTTGAAAGGCCGGGCGGCTCGCAGGCTGCCTGCGCGGCCTCAGCCGCGCGGGGGAGTCCTGCGCCGCACCAGGCGCCGCGCCCCGTATATACCCGATATGCCCGCCAGCAGCAGCCCCGCCGTGATGGGGCCGGGCGCCCCGTGGCGGCCCTCGAGCAGGCGCACCGCGAGCGTGAGGCCGCTGGCCAGGCAGGCGAGGCTGACCGCGGGCAGCACCACTTCCACGAACAGGAGCGGGCGCCCAAACAGCCCCGCCGAGATTGCGGCCAGGACTACGCCGAGCGCGAGGGCCGCGGCCGCAGTTCCCAGGGGAAGGCCGGCGAGCGCGTTCCCGGCGAGCGTCAAGGCCGCGGCCAGGACCGCAAGAAAGCCCAGCAGCGCCGTGATCAGTCCTGCGGTTCGGCGCAGGGACGGCTTCACGGATGCCGGTGGCGTCATGGTCCGGGCGGTGCGGATAACGGAAGGGGAGCGGGCGGCTAGATCAGGCAGTCGCCGCTCTCGCAGGCCGCCCAGCCCCAACCGGCGAGCGAAAGCACGATCGCGGACAGGAACGCCGCGAGGAGGAACAGGAACATCCCCCGCGGGGGCACCCATTCCCCGTGGATCGCGCCCCACAGCGACAGCCCGAGCCCGGCAATTCCCACCAGGGCCGGCGCGAACGGGTAGCGGAACTGCCAGCCGCCGGCGTAAGCGGCAAACACGTACACCGTCACGAGAAGCGGCGGCAGGAGCGCCAGCACTGCAAGGCGCAGGTTAAGGCCCATGCCTCCTCTCCGCGGTCATCACCCGGTCCTCCACCGGCTTGCCTGCGCTGCCGGCCCGCCCAGTAGGCGCCGGCGCGTGAGGCGATGCAACCGGCGGCCACCGCTCAGCGAAGCTCGCTCGCGTAGACGATGAACCCGCAGTGCCCGGCGAGCCGGTCGTAGAGTGCGCGGGCCGCGTGGTTGTCGGACTTCGTGTGCCAGTAGAGGCGGTCGCTGCCCGCGCGCCGCGCAGCACCGGCGACCGACTCCACCAGCTTGCGGCCAACGCCGCGACCGCGGGCACTCTCGAGGGTGAATAGGTCCTGGAGGTAGCACACCGCCGGCGCGCGCGTGGTGCTGGGGTGAAACAGGTAGTGGGCAATGCCGAGCACCCTGTCCACGTGGACCGCCACCAGCGCGTGCACCGGGACGTCTGGATCGAAGAAGTATCCCCAGGTCTGCTCGGTGATCGCCGGGTCCAGCGCGGTCGGCCCGCTGCGGCCGTAGAACGCGTTGTAGCCGTCCCAGAGCGCCTGCCACTGGGGGCGGTCGCCGCGCTCGAGGGCGCGGATGCTGACGCCTGAAGCGACCTCGCTCATCGCCTGAGGGAGGCGCAGTTGGCCATCGAACCTCGTGCTCCGACCCCGCTCGGACACTCCCTGCCCGGGCTCATGCACCGGCCACACGGCCGCTGAATCGCGGTCACGCTTCCGCGATCGCGGCGATGGACACCCGCAGGCCCGGAACCTTGACCGGCAGCTTTGCGCCCTGACGTGCCGGCGGATCGACCGGAAACCACTTCAGCCATTCCTCGTTCATGCCCTGGAAGTCCTGCTCGTCGGCCAGGATGACCGTGGCGCTGACCAGCTTCTCCAGCGAACTGCCCGCGGATTCCAGGATCGCCGCGATGTTCGTGAGGCACTGCCGGGTCTGCTCCTGGATCGTCTCGCCGATCAGCTTGCCGGTGGCAGCATCGTGAGGTCCCGTACCCGAGACGAAGATCAGCCCTGCAGCCCGCACCGCCTGACTATAGGTCGGCGGCGGCCTCGCGGCCCTGGGTGTGAAGACCGTCTTACGCGCCATGCATGTTCCCCGAGGTGTGCGGCAGCGGACCATTCATGCCGTGAATCATGCCGCCTCACCCTTCGCGGTGTCCGGCGACCCGCGCGTCCGGCGGGGCAGTGACGTCGTAGCCGCAGGTCTGGCAGGCACTCGGGACCCACAGATGCAGCTTCGCTGCGAACGGACGAGCGCAGGCGGGACACTTGATCTTGCCGGAGGCAAACGCCCACCAGCCCACGCACCAGACGGCGGCCAATGCGACCGCGAACAGCGCCTCTGCGGTCCACAGCCAGACGAGCACTGAAAAAAGGTACGGAAAGACCCAGTGAAATACCAGCAGCCCCACCGCAGTTACCAGGAGAGGCAAGAGTGCGTTCACGAGCAGCCGCCTGGCGCGCACGTCCCGAGCGCGGGCACCGAGAATCGCAGCGGAGGCGGGTGCTTGCATGTTGGCCTTCACCGGTCACGCTGAGTAACCGGGTCGCATCATTCTAGGAGCACCGGGCCAGGAAAGTCTCTGTCCTGCAGGGGATCGCCATGGCTGTCGCATACAACTGGCCCGCGCGCCACGACCTCGGGACGGCGCCCGGGATCAGCAGGTCGCCGTCTGCCAGGCGGCGGTCGCGACCGGCGGCGTACCGGCCATTCATTGCGCGGGCTCAGCGGCTGGTGCATACTGAACCATATGGTTCAGTATAATCGCGCG
>Ga0335083_10008552_pt1 | contig 12491 bp, 10 predicted proteins | sample Lox_Sample_42_FD_206716 | JGI IMG/M metagenome (GOLD analysis project Ga0335083, IMG submission 206716) | Soil microbial communities from Loxahatchee National Wildlife Refuge, Florida, United States - Lox_Sample_4.2 | ecosystem: Environmental > Terrestrial > Soil > Wetlands | place: USA... | reverse complement strand
GCGTGAGACGCCGCTCGCCGCGCGGGCGGCGCTCTGGTGCGCCGCGGCCGGGCTCGCGGCGCTGGCGTGGTGGAGCTGGCCGGCGTGAGCGCGATCGCCCGGGCGTCGCACCAGGGCTCGCGGCCCTTCCGAGCCCAGTCGAAGGCTGCGCCAACCTTTCACCGGCCGGCGCACGCGTTGTGATCCGGTCCCGGCGCGCCGTAGCATGCCTCGACCGAAGCCGATCACGCATTTCGCGACGGATCACCAGGAGACCTCCCATGCGCACGTTCCATGGACCGCACCTGCGCAACCTGCCGCTCCTCGCCGTTCTGGTCGCCGCCGCGCTGTCGGGATGCGCCGCAGGCCAGATGGGCAACATGTGGCGGGACGAGACGTTCCAGACGCCCGGTTTGAAGAACGTGCTGGTCGTGACCCTGCGCAAGGACGCCATGCGCCGCCGGCTCTGGGAGGACAGCTTCGCCGGCGGGCTCGCGGCCTACGGCGCCAGGGCCACGCCTTCGTACCGCCTGTGGCCCGATGCGGTCCCCGACACGCAGCAGGTCATCGACGCCGTCCGGCAGTACGGCTACGACGGCGTGCTCGTCAACATGCGCCGTCCCAACAGCCAGGAGGAGACGTGGACGCCCGGCTACACCCGGCGGGAGGCGGTCACGCGACTCAGCCCGTTCACCGGCGCCTACAACACGTACTGGAAGGAAGTCGAGGTGCCGCCCAGCACGGAGACGACCGTGATCGTGAACTTCCAGACCGACCTCTGGGCCACCGGCGGCAACGGGCGGCTCGTCTGGTCGGGCGAGACGAACACCACCGACCGCGGGGACGCGAGCACCATCCACCACCAGACGGACGGGCTCATCCTGCCCGAGCTGGCGCGCTCGGGCCTGCTGGCGGCGAAGACGCGGAAGTAGCCCGCATCGGTTGCACCGCGCTCACCTTCGCTGCGAGCCGGCCACCGGGCAGCGACCCGTCGCGCTTGCGCCCGCCGGGCAACGAAACGCCCGCCGCGCGTTGCCGCGGGCGGGCTCGTTGTGCCGGAGTTGGTGCGCCGCCTTGGAATCGAACCAAGAACCTACTGATTAAGAGTCAGTTGCTCTGCCAATTGAGCTAGCGGCGCAAAGCCTCGCCGACGGACACGCAAGAGGGAAGGCGCCGGCGAAAAAGCCGCGTGAATCTACGGTCGGCATGGGGGTGCGTCAAGCGCGCAAATGGCGGGCCGCACGCGTGCATGCTACTGTTCGCGGCCATTCGAACGCGATCGTTTCACACGCGGAGGCTTCGGTTGGCGAGCGGACAGATCCGGCCCGGGATGGCCCGTCACGCGCGGCCTGCGCCGCTGATGCGCCTCGCTCTCCGCCTCGATTCCGACCCCGTTCGGCGCCGCGCCCGGCCGCCGCGCGCGTTCGACTGACCGCCGCCATGGCGCCGAAGCACCAGGCTCCTCGCGGCACGCGCGATCTGCTGCCGGATGAAACCGCACTCTGGCGAATGGTCGAAGCGCAGGCGCGCGGCGTGCTCGAGCGCTACGGCTACGGCGAGATCCGCACGCCGATGTTCGAGGACTACGAACTCTTCGCGCGCAGCGCGGGCGAGTCGAGCGACGTCGTGCAGAAGGAGATGTACCGCTTCCGTGATCTGGGCGATCGCGATCTGGCGCTGCGCCCCGAGTTCACGGCCGGAGTGATGCGTGCCTACCTCGAGCACGGCCTGGGCGGCCGCGCGCGCGTGCACCGGCTGTGGAGCATGGGGCCGGTGTTCCGCTACGGCCGGCCCCAGAAGGGCCGCTACCGGCAGTTCGCGCAGCTCAACTGCGAGCTCGTGGGCTCGGCTGCATCCGGCGCGGACGTCGAGATGATCGCGCTGTTCGTCGACCTCTACGAGGCGTGGGGCTTTCCTGACCTCACGGTGCTCGTCAACAGCGTCGGGCAGCCCGCGACGCGGCGGGCGTACGGCGACCGGCTGCGCGAATGGCTCGCGCCGGTGCGCGGGCAGCTCGGTGCCGACTCGCAGCAGCGGCTCGTCACGAACCCGCTCCGCGTGCTCGACACGAAGGACGAGGGCGACCTCGCGCTCCTCGCCGGGCTCGGCACGATGCCGCGTCTCGTCGATACGCTCGACGCCGAAGACCGCGCGCACTGGGACGACGTGCGCGCCGGGCTCGAGGCGGCGGGGATCGCGTACGAGATCGACCACGGCCTGGTGCGCGGGCTCGACTACTACACGCGCACCGCGTTCGAGGTGCACGACCGCTCGCTCGGCGCACAGAGCGCGCTGGGCGGCGGCGGGCGCTACGACGGCCTGATCGAGATGCTCGGCGGCCCGCCCACTCCCGGCGTGGGCTTCGCGATCGGGCTCGATCGCGCGTTGCTGGTGCTGGAGCAGCGCGGGGTGCGCGCCGACAACTCCCGGACGGTGTGCCTGGTCGCGATGGAAGGCACGCGCGCGGCCGCGACCGCGCTCGCGCGCGAGCTGCGGCGCGAGTTCGCGGTCGAGACCGACGTCGACGCCCGCGGTTTCTCGGCGCAGATGAAGGCCGCGGGCAAGTCGGGCGCCCGCTGGCTCGTGGTGCTGGGCGAGGACGAGTGGAAGCGCGGCGAGGTGGCGCTCAAGGATTCCGAGACAGGGGCTCAGGTGACGCTCGCGCGCACGGCGCTGGCGGATGCGCTGCGCGAACGGATGCGCGATCGGGGAGAGGATCGGTGACGCACGAGCTGGAAGGGCTGGGGGACTGGCGGCGCACGCACACCTGCGGCGGGCTCACGACGGCGAACGCGGGCGCGACGGTCACGCTGATGGGCTGGGTTCACCGCACGCGCGACCACGGCGGCGTGCTGTTCATCGACCTGCGCGACCGCTACGGCGCGACGCAGGTCGTCGTGCACCCCGAAACGGGCGGCGCCGCGCTGCTCGGTCGCGCCTCGCGCCTCGGCAACGAGTACGTGATCGCCGTGCGCGGGCCCGTGCAACGCCGGCCCGCCGACGCGGTCAACGCCGCGCTCGCGACCGGCGAGATCGAGGTCGACGTGCGCGAGCTCAAGGTGCTGTCCGCCTGCGATCCGCTGCCGTTCCAGGTGAACGAGGAGCACGTGCTCGCGAGCGAGGACCTGCGGCTCGAGTACCGCTACCTCGACCTGCGCCGGCCCGAGCTCGCGAAGGTGCTCGCCCTGCGCCATCGCGCGGCGATGTCGGCCCGAGCGTACCTGAGCTCGCAGGACTTCCTCGAGATCGAGACGCCGGTGCTGGTCAAGCCCACGCCCGAAGGCGCGCGCGACTACGTCGTGCCCAGCCGCGTTCACCACGGCCGGTTCTACGCGCTGCCGCAGAGCCCCCAGCTCTACAAGCAGACGCTCATGATCAGCGGGCTCGACCGCTACTTCCAGCTCGCGCGCTGCCTGCGCGACGAGGACCTGCGCGCCGACCGCCAGCCCGAGCACACGCAGATCGACCTCGAGATGAGCTTCGCGTCCGAGGAGGACGTGTTCGCCGCGGTCGAGGGCCTGTTCACGACGCTCTGGAAGGAATGTCTCGGCGTGAGCGTCTCCGCGCCCTTTCCGCGCATCACCTACGACGAGGCGATGCGCCGCTTCGGCTCGGACAAGCCCGACCTGCGCTTCGGGCTCGAGTTCGTCGACGTGACGGCGCTCTGCGCGCAATCGCCGCGCAACGTCGTCGCGAACGGCGCCCGGGCGCCGGGCGGGATCGGCGTTGCAATCACGCTGCCCGGCGGCGCGGACATCTCCGGCACGCAGCTGCGCAAGTACGAGGACGTGGTCAAGGGTGCGGGCGCGGGCGGGCTCACATTCTTCAAGGTGCTGCCCGGCGATCGCGAGAAGCAGCAGGTCATCTTCCCGGACGAGCTGCTCGACCGCTTCCTCGCGGCGTGCGGCGCGCGCGAGGGCGACGCGGTCGTGTTCACGAACGGCCCGTGGGAGCGCACCTGCAAGGCGCTCGGCGTGCTGCGCACGCAGCTCGGCCAGGCCGAGCTCGAGCGCCGCGGCCTGCTCGATGCGCCGCCCGAAAAGCAGGAGTGGCGCTTCCTCTGGGTACGCCAGTTCCCGCTCTTCGAGTGGAACGCCGATCAGAAGCGCTGGGAGCCCAAGCACCACATGTTCACGATGCCGAACCCGGAACAGCTCGAGTACCTCGAGACCGATCCCGGCAAGGTCTACGCGCAGCTCTACGATCTCGTGCTGAACGGCAACGAGCTCGGTTCGGGCTCGGTGCGAATCCATCGCCCCGACATCCAGGAGCGCGTGATGCGCGTGATCGGGCTCACGCACGAGCAGGCGCACGAGAAGTTCGGCTTCCTGCTCCAGGCCTATCGTTTCGCCTCGCCCCCGCACGCCGGCATCGGCATCGGGCTCGATCGCGTGATCATGCTGATGGCCGGCCGCGACTCGATCCGCGACGTGATCGCGTTCCCCAAGACCGCGAGCGCGACGAGCCTCATGGACGGCAGCCCGGGCCCGATCGAGGACGAGGCGCTGAAGGAGCTGGGGATCCGGTTCTGATGCTCGTCGCCGACGCCCAGAGGGCGACACGCACCGCCTACCGCGGCGGGCTCGCCGGACAGCTCGTCTCGGCGGCGGTGTGGGCGGCTTCCGCCGCCTGCGGCACGTGGGGCAGCCACACGCTCGCGATGATCGTGCTTGTGTTCGGCGGCTTCTTCATCTTCCCGCTCACCGTGCTCTCGCTGCGGCTCGGCGGCGTGCGCGCCCCCGCGGGTCCGCGCAATCCCCTCGACTCGCTCGCGATCCAGGTCGCGTTCACCGTGCCGCTCGCGCTCCCGGTCGTGCTCACGCTCGCGCACTTCGCGCCGGGCCTGTTCTTCCCGGCGGTGCTGCTGATCGTCGGCGCGCACTACCTTCCGTTCGTCTTCCTCTACGGCATGCCGCAGTGGTTCGGGCTCGGCGGGGCGATGCTGGCCGGCGGCTACGTGCTCGGCTGGGTGCGCCCCATGGGGTTCGCTGCGGGCGGCTGGTTCGGCGCGGCGGTGCTCGCGGTCTTCGCGTTCGTGGGATGGCGGACCGTGGTCGCCGAGGAGCGGCGGAGCGCCTCATGATCCGCTTCATGCTCTTCATCGACGGCACCTGGCTCTACTCGAACACGTCGCGACTCGTCGAGGCGTCGGGCGAGCCGGGGTTCGCGCTCGATTTCGGCAAGCTGCCGCGCGTGCTGGCCGACGAGGTCGCGCGCGCGATGGGCCACGACGAGTACACGGTCGTGCGCACGCACCTCTTCGGCAGCTACGCCGACAACGTCGATCCGCGCGATGTCGAGCCCGTGCAGCGCCGGCTGGGTTTCTTCGGCCTGCTGCGCCAGCAGCACCATTACGAGGTCGAGGCGTTCCCGATCAACTTCCGCGGCAAGCGCCTGCGCAAGACGGATCGCGATCCGGACGACACGTTCGAGCCGAAGGAGAAGTGCGTCGACATCGCGCTCGCGACCGCGATGCTGTTCAACGCGGCCATGCCGAACGCGTACGACGTCGCGATCGCCGTGCTCGGCGACCAGGACTTCAAGCCGGTGCTCCAGAGCGTGCGCCGGCTCGGGAAGCGCGTCGCGATCGCGAGCGTCCAGGGCGCGTGCGCGGGCGAGCTCTCGGATCCGGTCGATGCGGCGCGGCTGCGAGACCTCGACGTGATGTGGCTCGAGGACCTGCTGCCACGCCTCGCGCGCCGCTACGATCCGCACGTGCTGGAGTGCCAGTCGCCGATCCACGTCGGCGACCGCCAGGTGACGACGACCTACTATCCGCGTCGCGGCGAGAAGTTCTACTGCGAGACCTGCCGCGAGTCGTTCGCGCGCGCGAGGCACGACGGCGGCGACGGGGCGGCCGAGGCGCGCGCGGTACGCTGGGCGCCGGTCGGAACGCCGCTGCGCGGCGCGGTGAGCCACAAGCGCCCCGACAAGAGCTACGGGTTCATCCGCGTCGAGGGCTGCGGCGACTGGGACGGGCCCGAGTACTTCTTCCACGACAGCGACATCTGCGACGGGACGTCCTTCGCCGAGCTCGGCGAGGGCGAGATCGTCCTGTTCGAGGTCAAGGCCGAGCCCCCCGCGGGCAAGGCGCCGCCGGCGCGCGCGGTGCGGCGGGTGGACGCGGCATGATCGAGGCGCTGCGCGAGGCCGGCGCCAGCCTGCGCCGCACGCCCGCGTGGCTCGAAGCCCCGCTGCCGGCGCTGCCCGACGTGCGGCTCGACGCCGACGAGGGCGAAGGCCCCTGCTCGCCGCGCGGCGCGCTTCAGCGCCGCTTCGCGAGCAGCGCCCGCTCGAGCCGCTGAAGGTCGCCTTCCTCGACGTAGACCTGGCCACAGATCCGCATCCAGACACGGTTCCGGAACGAGCCGACCGCCACCTCGATCCGGTCGTCGAACAGCAGCGCATCGCGCAGCCGCTGCGCGTCGTCCGGGCTCGTGCCGTAGGATTCGGGCAGGGTGATCGTCGCCATCGAGCCGATCATCGACTCGGGCGCGGCGAACGTGCCGCCGGTCGCGCTCGCGATGCGGCGCGCGCCGTCCCACGCGAGCGCGTGGTTCCACGCGCGCACGGCCTCGACGTCGAGCTCGCGCAGCGTGCGCACGCCCTCGGGCGCGGCGAGCCACGGCGAGGGATCGCGCGTGCCCATCCAGTCGAACTCGGCGGTGAAGCCGCGATCGAGCCCCCACGAGATGACCGGCGGGTGCAGCCCCGCCTGGCGCGCGGGCGCCGCCCAGAGGATGCCGCTGCTGCGCGGGGCGTACGCCCACTTGTGCATGTTCGCGGCGTACCAGTCGGCGCCGAGCGCGGGCAGGTCGAGCGCCAGCATGCCGGGCGCGTGAGCGCCGTCGACCAGCACGGCGACACCCCGCGCGTGGCAGCCCTCGACAAGCCGTGCGAGCGGCAGCACGAGCGCGCTGCTCGACGTGACGTGATCGAGGATCGCGAGCCGCGTGCGCGGACCGAGGGCGGACAGGATGGCCTCGACGACGCCGTCCTCGGTGGACGCCGGCCACGGCAGCACCGCTTCGCGCACGGTCGCACCCGCGAAGCGCGTGATGGCGCGCGCGGCGAGCACGACCGCGCCGTAGGAGTGATCCATCACGAGGACTTCGTCGCCCTCGTGCCACACGATCGAGCGCAGCACCGCGTTGACGCCCGCCGTCGCGTTGTCGACGAACACGAGGTCGTAACCGCCCGCGCCCAGGAACTGCGCGACCTCCGCGGCCGCGGAGCGCATACGCGGCTTCTCGCCGACCGCCCGGCCGCCCAGGTGGTTCGCGTCGCGGAACAGGAACGTCGCGGGCTGGCGGTCCATCGCGTCGCGAACGGCCTGCTGCACCGCGAGCACACGGTTCGGCGCCACGCCGACCGTGCCGTGGTTCAGATAGGTGATCGCGGGATCGAGCGGCCACTCTCCGAGCTGCGCGTGGCCGAAGCGTGCGGGCATGCGTCCTCCGAGCGTGTGCGGGCGGGGCCGCGGACACGATAACGCATGCGGGCCTGCTAGACTGCGGCGCGAGGATCGTCGTTCGCGCCACCTCACGCTCGAGGCGCTCGATCGATTCCACCCGAGGATCGCCCCCGCGCATGAAAGCGATCGCCGTCCGTCCGGCCGCCCGCCGCATCGAGATCGTCGAGCATCCAGAGCCCGCGCTCGCGCAGCCGACGCAGGTGCTCATGCGCATGCTGCGCGTGGGCATCTGCGGCACCGATCGCGAGATCTGCGCGTTCGACTACGGCACGCCGCCCACGGGTTCGGACTACCTCGTCATCGGTCACGAGTCGCTCGCCGAGGTGGTCGAAGTGGGCGCGGCCGTCACCGGCCTCGCTCCGGGACAGCTCGTCGTGCTGATCGTGCGCCGCCCCTGCGGCCGGCCCGAGTGCGTGCCGTGTGCCGCGGGCCGCCAGGACTTCTGCACGACGGGCGCCTACCGCGAGCGCGGCATCAAGGGCGAGCACGGCTTCATGACCGAGCGCGTCGTCGAGGACGCCCGCTTCCTCGTGCCCCTGCCGGCGTCGCTCCACGACGTCGGCGTGCTGGTCGAGCCGCTCACCATCGCCGAGAAGGCGCTGCTCGAGGCGCGCCGCATGCTCGGCCGCATGCCGTGGCGCGGCGACGACCTCACCGGGCTTCACGCCATCGTGCTGGGCGGAGGGCCGGTCGGACTGCTCGGCGCGATGGCGCTCGCGACCGCGGGTTGCCGCGTGACGCTGATCTCGCGCCAGGGCGACGACGACGTGCGTGCGGGTCTCATGCGCACGATCGGCGGCGCCTACGTGTCGGCCGCGACGGATTCGCTGACGGCGATCCTCGGACGACTCGGCACGATCGACCTCGTCTACGAGGCGATCGGCGCCGCGGCGCCGGCGTTCGAGGCGCTCGCCGCGCTGCCGCCCAACGCGCTCTTCGTGTTCACCGGCGTGCCCGGCCGGCGCGGCGCTCCGGACGTGGACGGCGGCGCGGTCATGCGCGCGCTCGTGCTCGGCAACCAGCTCGTGCTCGGCAGCGTGAACGCGGGACGCGACGCGTACGAGGCCGCGGTCGCGGATCTCGCGCGCTTCATGACGCGCTGGCCGCAGGCCGTGCGCGCGCTCGTCACCGGTTCCGTCCCGCTCGATGGCGCCGTCGCCGCGCTCAGCTCGCGCAGCGATGGCATCAAGACGGTGGTCGAGATCGGCGCGTAGCGACGCGCGCGCCTGTTCGGGCGCCCACGCGCAGCCCGCCGCATGCGGGCGAAGACGGCGGAGCGCGACGTTTGACATCGATTCGCGGCCGACGGACGGTCGCGCCCCATGTCCGATCACAAGCCAACGGCCGACGCCGAGCGCGCGCGCCTCGCGCAGGATGCGGCGCGGGAGCAGAACTGGAAGCGCTGGGGACCGTACCTGTCCGAGCGGCAGTGGGGCACGGTGCGCGAGGACTACTCGGCGACGGGCCAGAGCTGGGACTACTTTCCGCACGATCACGCGCGCAGCCGCGCCTACCGCTGGGGTGAGGACGGGCTGCTCGGCATCTGCGATCGCGAGTGCCGGCTGTGCTTCGCGCTCGCGCTCTGGAACGGCCGCGATCCGATCCTCAAGGAGCGGCTCTTCGGCCTGACCGGCGAGCAGGGCAACCACGGCGAGGACGTGAAGGAGGCCTACTTTTACCTCGACAGCACGCCCACGCATTCGTACCTGCGCGCGCTCTACAAGTACCCGCAGGCGGCGTTCCCGTACGAGCGACTGATCGAGGAGAACGCGGGGCGCGGCAAGCAGAGCCCCGAGTTCGAGCTCGCCGACGCCGGCGTCTTCGACGGCGGCCGCTACTTCGACGTGACGGCCGAGTACGCCAAGGCCGCGCCCGACGACGTGCTCGTGCGCATCACGATCGCCAACCGAGGGCCCGAGCCCGCGACGCTGCACGTGCTGCCCCAGCTCTGGTTCCGCAACACCTGGAGCTGGGGCCGTTCGGGCGAGGCCTATCCGCCGCGGCCGTGGCTGCGCGCCGCAGGAGCGTCGGCGATCCTCGCCGATCACTCCACGCTCGGCCGTTTCCGTCTCGACGTGCAGCCGTCGCCGGACGGCGCGGCGCCGCGGCTCGTCTTCACCGAGAACGAGTCGAACCAGCAGCGGCTCTTCGGCGCGTCGGATTCCGATCCATGGGTGAAGGATGCGTTTCACGAGCTGTTGATCTCCGGGCGCGAGGCCGCGGTCAACTCCAAGCTCGAGGGCACGAAGGCCGCTGCGATCCACCGCCTCGAGCTCGCCCCCGGCCAGTCGCAGACCCTGCGGCTGCGTCTCGCGTCGGTGCCGCTCGCCTCGGCCGACCCCTTCGGGGCGGAGTTCGAACGCGTGTTCGCTCAACGTCGCGGCGAGGCGGACGCGTTCTACGCCGCCACCCTCCCGCAGGCGCTCGAGCCCGCCGAGCGCGAGGTTGCGCGCCAGGCCTACGCCGGGCTGTTGTGGAGCAAGCAGTTCTACTTCTACGTCGTGCGCGAGTGGCTGGAAGGGGATCCCTCGCAGCCCGCGCCGCCGCCGGCACGCGCGCAGGGCCGCAACCGCGAGTGGCTTCACCTCTACAACCGCGACGTGATCTCGATGCCGGACAAGTGGGAGTACCCGTGGTATGCCGCGTGGGATCTCGCGTTCCACATGGTGGCGTTCGCGCGCGTCGATGTGGAGTTCGCGCGCCAGCAGCTGCTGCTCTTCACGCGCGAGTGGTACATGCACCCGAACGGCCAGCTGCCCGCGTACGAGTGGGCGTTCGGCGACGTGAACCCGCCCGTGCACGCGTGGGCGGCGTGGCGCGTCTACAAGATGACGGGCGCGCGCGGGCAACGCGACCGGCTCTTCCTCGAGCGCGTGTTCCAGAAGCTGCTGCTCAACTTCACGTGGTGGGTCAACCGCAAGGACCTCGAGGGCAACAACCTGTTCGCGGGCGGCTTCCTCGGGCTCGACAACGTCGGCGTGTTCGATCGCAGCAAGCCGCTGCCCGGCGGCGGCCACCTCGAGCAGGCGGACGGCACCGCGTGGATGGCGTTCTACTGCGGCACGATGCTGTCGATCGCCCTGGAGCTCGCGAGCGAGGATCGCGCCTACGAGGACGTGGCCTCCAAGTTCTTCGAGCACTTCGTCGCGATCGCCGACGCGATGAACACGTTTGGCGGAACCGGTCTCTGGGACGAGCGCGACGGCTTCTACTACGACCGTCTGCACCTCGACGACCAGACGCGCCCGATGCGCCTGCGCTCGGCGGTGGGTCTCATCCCGCTCATGGCGGTCGAGGTGCTCGAGCAGCCCGTGATCGACCGGCTGCCGGGATTCCGGAAGCGCCTGCAGTGGTTTTTCGACAACCGCCGCGACCTCGCGGGCCACATGGCGTGGTTCGACCGCTCCGCGAGCGATGCCTCGGCGAGCCGCGACGGCCGCCGCCTGCTCGCGATCCCGTCCCGCGACCGGCTCGAGCGCGTGCTGCGCGTCATGCTGGACGAGCACGAGTTCCTCTCGCCCCACGGCATCCGCTCGCTGTCGCGCGCCTACGCCTCGGCGCCCTACGAGTTCTCGCTCGACGGCGCCTCGGCGCGCGTCGAGTACTCGCCCGACGAGAGCACGACCGAGCTCTTCGGCGGCAACTCGAACTGGCGCGGCCCGGTATGGTTTCCGCTCAACTACCTCCTGATCGAATCCCTCGAGCGCTACCACTACTTCCACGGCGATTCCTTCCGCGTCGAGTGCCCGACCGGCTCCGGGAAGTGGATGAACCTGGGCGAGGTCGCCGCGGAGCTGACGCGCCGGCTGTGCACGCTGTTCCTTCCCGGCGGCGACGGTCGCCGTCCGTTCGCGGGCGCCGATCCGCGCTTTGCGAGCGACCCGAACTGGAGCTCGCTCGTGCTCTTCCACGAGTACTTCGGCGGCGACGATGGCCGCGGCCTCGGGGCGAGCCACCAGACCGGGTGGACCGCGCTCGTCACGCGGCTGCTCGAGAAGTCGGCCCGGGCGCGCGGCGCCCGGACCGGGGTTGCGGCGCGTTCGTAGCGGGCGGGGAGCCCCCGCGTGCCCGCGCAATCGAAAGCGCTTTCTCGCGCAAAGGACTTGACGCGGCAGGACGATCGCGGTCTGATGGAGGCATGCACGACCCGCATCGCCGGAGCGATCCGCCCCCGCCGCTGCAGCTCCACGCGCACGCCGAAGCCGACCTGCGCTGGATCCGCACCGCGATCGAGCGCGCGGGCGCGTTCACCTCGATCTCGGGCTGGGGGCAGGTGGCCGTGGGCGTCACCGCGCTGCTCGCGGCCGCGCTCGCGCCCACGGACTGCACGCGCGACCGCTGGGTGGCGATCTGGCTCGGCGAGGCGCTCGTCGCCGCGGCGATCAGCGTCTGGAGCGCCGCGATCAAGTCGCAGCGGCTCGGCGTCCCGCTCTTCGGCGCCCCCGCGCAGCGCTTCACGCTCGCGTTCGCGACCCCGGCCGCCGCGGGCGCGGTGCTGACCGCGGCGCTGGTGCGCGCGCACGCCCACCCGCTGCTCGCGGGCACGTGGCTGCTGCTCTACGGAGCGGCGGTGGCGAGCGGCGGCGCGTTCTCGGTGGGCAGCGTGCCCGCGATGGGCGCGTGCTTCATGGCGCTCGGCACGGCCGCGGCTCTCACGCCGCCCGCGTGGGCGAACGCCTGGCTGGCACTCGGCTTCGGGCTCACGCACCTGGGCTTCGGGTTCTGGATCGCGCGGAGGCACGGTGGCTGAGGCCGCGAGCCGCAGGAGCGCACGGCGCGCCGCGCCCGCCCCGACCAGCGTGCCGGCGGCGGCGTCGCCGCGGACCCTCGACCGGCTGATCCACGAGCGCGTGCGGCTCGGCATCCTGAGCGCGCTCGCGGTCAACGCCTCGCTCTCGTTCAACGACCTGAAGGCCCTGCTCCGGATCACGGACGGCAACCTGAGAGTCCACGCCCGCAGGCTCGAGGAGGCGGGCTACGTCGAGTGCATCAAGTCCTTCCACGGCCGTGTGCCGCGCACCAGCTTCCGCCTGACCGG
>Ga0335083_10008551_pt1 | contig 12491 bp, 13 predicted proteins | sample Lox_Sample_42_FD_206716 | JGI IMG/M metagenome (GOLD analysis project Ga0335083, IMG submission 206716) | Soil microbial communities from Loxahatchee National Wildlife Refuge, Florida, United States - Lox_Sample_4.2 | ecosystem: Environmental > Terrestrial > Soil > Wetlands | place: USA... | reverse complement strand
CGACGCGGGATCGGCCTCGGTGGGGAAGGCCATCCATGACTGGGTGGTCATCCCGAACCCGACGCTTCACGGCAGTTTCAGCACTTATGCCTACATCGGGCTCGTTGTCCTCGTCTGCGTGGTGCGCAGTGTGAGTGGATGGTGGCGGACGCTCGCCCTCATTCCCACGGTCTACATGACCGCGGTGGTGTGGGAGAACGTGCTGGCGCCGAACCCGGCCGTGACGGCGGAGATCCTGTTCGGTGTGCTGCTGATCGTGATCATGACAGTCCGTCCGCAAGGGCTGATCGGCACGGCCCGGGTGGAGATCGTCTGATGGCGACCCCTGAGCCCAAGCCGGAGCAGAAGCCGCTGCTCGAGCTCGCGGGCGTCTCGATGTCGTTCGGCGGGCTCGCCGTGATCGACGACCTCGACCTCGTGGTGAACGAGCACGAGATCGTGAGCGTGATCGGGCCGAACGGCGCCGGCAAGACGACGCTCTTCAACCTGATCACCGGCATCTACTCGCCCAGTGCGGGCGAGATCAGGCTCGACGGCGAGAACCTCGTCGGGATGCCGCCGCACAAGATCGCGCGGCGGGGCGCCGCGCGCACCTTCCAGACCCTTCGGCTCTTCCTGAACATGAGCGTGATCGAGAACGTGATGGCATCGCAGTACGGGCAGACCAAGGTCGGCGTCGCTCGGGCGATGCTTCGCACCCCCGCGATGCGGCGGGAGGAGCGGGAGATCCGGGCTCGCGCCGAGGAGAAGCTCGCCTTTTTCGGCAAGCGGCTGATGGGCTACCGCTGGGACCAGCCGGCGTACTCGCTCTCGTACGCCAACCGGCGGAGGCTCGAGATCGCGCGGGCGATGGCGACCGAGCCGCGGATCCTGCTGCTCGACGAGCCCGCCGCCGGCATGAACCCCACGGAGACGCACGAGATCACGGAGCTGATCGGACAGCTGCGCGACGAAGGTGGCTACACGATCCTCCTGATCGAGCACGACATGCACGTGGTCGAGGGCATCTCGGACCGAGTGGTCGCGCTCGATCACGGTGTCAAGATCGCCGAGGGTACGTTCGACGCCGTCGCCACCGACCCGCGCGTCGTGGAGGCGTACCTCGGGACCAAAGCGGTGACGACGAAATGAGCGACGCGAGCGCTCAGGAGAACGGTGCGGCGCTCGAGCCCCTTTTGCGGCTCGCGTCCGTGGACACGTTCTACGGGCAGATCCACATCCTTCAGGACCTGAACCTCGAGGTGCGGCCCGGCGAGTTCGTCTGCCTGCTCGGCGGCAACGCGTCCGGCAAGTCGACGACGCTGAAGACCGTGCTAGGGATCGTGCGACCGCGCAACGGGACCGTGAGCTTCGGCGGCGAGGACATCACTTCGCGCTCGACGAGCTACCGGATCGGCAAGGGCATTGCGATCGTCCCCGAGAACCGGCGGCTGTTCGGGCCGATGACGGTGCTCGAGAACCTCGAGATGGGCGCGTACCTCCACGGCAAAGGATCGAAGGAGGACTTCGATCGGGTCTATGAGCTCTTCCCCCTCCTCCGCGACCGGCGTTCGCAGCTGGCGGGCACGATGTCGGGCGGCGAGCAGCAGATGGTCGCGATGGGGCGCGCCCTCATGGCGCGGCCGAAGCTGCTGCTGATGGACGAACCGTCGATGGGGCTGGCGCCGATCCTCGTCGAGCGGAACTTCGAGATCATCAAGCAGGTGCACGAGTCTGGAGTCGCGATCCTCGTCGTCGAGCAGAACGCGAACGTCTCGCTCTCGATCGCCGACCGCGGCTACGTGCTCTCCACCGGCCGGCTCGTGCTCGAAGGCCCCGCCGCCGAGCTCCGCGAGCACGAGGATCTCCGCAAGGCCTACCTCGGCCGCTAGCTTGACCGGAGTGGACGAGGCGCTGCAGCGGGCGGTGCTCTGGCGTGAAGTGGGGCGCAGCGTCGCCGTTGCGACCGTCGTGGCGACGCGCCGCTCGGCGCCGCGTCCGGTCGGCGCCAAGCTCTACGTCAGCGAGAGCGGCGACCTCGAGGGCTCGGTCTCGGGCGGCTGTGTCGAGAGCGACGTCGTTCTCGCCGCGCAGGAGGTCCTCGCAGGGGGCCCTCCGCGGCTGCTCACGTACGGGATCACCGACGAGATGGCGTTCGGGATCGGCTTGCCCTGCGGCGGCGAGATCGACGTCTTCGTCGACAAGCTCACAGAGGCGGAGCCGGCGGATGTGACGCTGACGGTCGTCGCCGGCGAAGGAGTCGGCGAGCGGCTGCACGATCCGGAGCTGGAGCAGGCGGCGCGCCGGCGGGGCCGCAGTCACGTCATCGAGCTGGAGGACCGCACCGTGCTCGCGGACGTCATGGCGCCGCCGCCGCGGCTATTCGTCTACGGCGCCGTCGATACGGCCGAGGCTCTGTGCCGCGCAGCGAAGCTCCTCGGCTGGCGGACGGTGGTCGCCGACGCGCGTGCGAGCTTCGCCACGCCCGAGCGCATTCCAAGCGCCGATGAGCTCCTGGTCGCCTGGCCGGAAGAGGCGATGGCGCAGGTTCAGCCCGACCTGGGCACCGCGGTCGTCGTTCTCACGCACGACGACAAGTTCGACCTGCCGATGATCCGCGGCACACTCGCCGGCGATGCGTTCTACGTCGGCTGGATCGGCTCGCGCCGCAACCAGGAGCGGCGGCGTGACCTCCTGCGCGAAGAGGGCATGACCGATGACGAGCTCGGCCGCATCTCGGGACCGTCGGGGCTCGACATCGGCGCGGGCACGCCCTCCGAGACGGCGATCTCGATCCTCGCCGAGATCCTCGCGCTCCGTGCGGGACGCACGGGCGGACGCTTGAAGGACGCAAAGACCCGCATTCACGCGCCTCTATAGGATCGACGCGTGCTGCTGCGCGAGGTCGAATACGCCAAACCGGGGTCGGTCGCGGAGGCGCTGGAGCTGCTCGCGGCGAACGACGGCGCCCGTGCGCTCGCCGGCGGCCAGACGCTGATCAACGTGATGAAGGCGCGCGCCGCGTCGCCGGACATGCTCGTCGACCTCGATGGGCTGGACGAATTGCGCGGGATCGAGCTCGCCGGCGACGGGACGCTGACGGTCGGCGCGATGACGACCTACAGCGAGCTCGTGGGCTCGGCGGAGGCGAAGGCGCGGCCGATCCTCGGCGAGGTCTGCGCGACGATCGCGGACGTCCAGGTGCGGAACCGCGGCACGATCGGAGGCAACGTCTGCTCGAACGACCCGACGAACCACCTCCCGCCGCTCATGGTCGCGATCGGCGCGCGGATGACGATCGCGGGAGCAGGCGGTGAGCGGGAGGTCAGTGCGGAGGAGTTCTTCCTCGGCGTCTACCTGACCGCAGTCGGGCCGGGAGAGCTGCTCACGCGGATCGCGATTCCCGCCGGCAAGCAGGACGGCTTCGCCGCGGTCACGCTCGGCGCCGACGGAACCTGCATCTGCAACGCGGCGGCCAGCGTGAACGGCGCCGTCCGGGTCGCGCTCGGCTGCGTCGACGCCGTGCCGGTGCTGGTCACGGCCGAAACGCCGGAAGGAGTTGCCGACGCCGTGCGCGCCGCGAGCCTCACGCCGCCGGACGACGTCCACGCCTCGAGCGAGTACCGCATGCACCTCGCCGCGGTGCTCGCGACACGCGCCGCGCAGGAGGCGGCGGTTCGCTGATGGACGTCACGGTCACCGTCAACGGGACGGCATACGAGCGCGACGTCGAGCCGCGCAAGCTCCTCATCCACTTCCTGCGCGACGATCTCGACCTCACGGGCAGTCACGTGGGCTGCGACACCGGCAACTGCGGCGCGTGCTCGGTGATCTTCGACGGCGTGCTCGTGAAGAGCTGCATGCTCCTTGCCGTCCAGGCGAACGGCGCGAACGTCGAGACCGTCGAGGGGCTCGCCGAGGACGACGAGCTGACGCCGCTGCAGCAGGCGTTCAACGAGCACCACGCGCTCCAATGCGGCTATTGCACGCCGGGAATGCTGATGAGCGCGACGGCGCTCCTGCGCGAGAACGCCAGCCCATCCGAAGACGAGATCAAGAAGGCGCTGCAGGGCAACATCTGCCGCTGCACCGGCTACTGGAACATCGTCGAGGCCGTGGAGTCGGTGGCGAAATGACCGAAATGACCGAGACTGTCGTTGCTCCGGCACCGGTCGAGGTGCAGAAGGGCTGGGGCGGGCAGAGCGTCCGGCGGAAGGAGGACAAGCGCCTCCTCCAAGGCGAAGGCGTCTTCGTCGACGACGTCAAGCGGCACGGCATGGGCTACCTGCACTTCGTCCGTAGCCCGTACGCGCATGCGCACATCACCCGCATCGACGTCTCGGCGGCCGAGGCGATCGAAGGCGTCTACGGGACGCTGACCGGCGAAGAGGTAGCCGCGCTCACCGAGCCGTTCTTCCAGATCTCCAGCGCTCCCGGCGCGAACATCAAGGACTACTCGCTCGCGGTCGGCAAGGTGCGCTACGTCGGCGAGCCGGTCGTCGCGGTCGTCGCCGAGACGCGCGAGCTCGCGCGTGACGCCTCCGAGCTCGTCGAGGTCGACTACGAGCCGCTGCCGGCGCTCGTCGACGCGCGCCGTGCCCAGGACTCCGACGCGCCGGTACTGCACGACGACGCCGAAGGGAACCTGATGTGGACCGGCCTCTACTCGTGGGGCGACCTCGACGCTGCGTTCGCCGAGGCCGATCGCGTCGTCAAGATCCCCGAGCTCCACTTCCACCGTTTCAACTCCACGCCGCTCGAGTGCGACGGTGCGCTCGTCGAGTACAACCGCGGCGTCGGGCAGTGGACGATCCATACGAACAACCAGTTCCCCGGCTTCGCCGCGATCATGATGGGCCCGGCGATGCAGGTGGGGCTGGACAAGCTCCGCTTCGTCACGCAGGACATCGGCGGCGGCTTCGGCAACAAGATCACCTCGCATCCGCAGCTCGTCGTCTGCTGCCTGCTCGCGCGCAAGCTCAACCGGCCGGTGCAGTGGACGGAGTGGCGCACCGACTTCCACCTCTCGATGTCACACGGCAACGAGCGCTGGTTCCACGACACCGAGGTGGCCGTCAAGGACGACGGCACGCTGCTCGGCTTCCGGACGAAGGCGCTCGACGACGCGGGAGCCTGGCTGCGCTACGAGCCGCTCGGCGGCGTGATCTGGGCGCAGGTGACGCCCGGGCTCTACCGCTGGCGTCACATCGAGCTCGACTTCACGCAGGTCGCGACGAACAAGGCGCCGGTCTCGCCGAACCGCGGCTACTCCCGCATGCAGCACCTCTGGTTCACGGAGCGGGTGATCGACATCGTCGCGCGCGAGCTCGACCTCGATCCGGTCGAGGTTCGGAAGCGGAACTACATCCGCGCCGAGGACATGCCGTACGAGACCCCGAACGGCTGCGTCTACGACTCCGGCGACTACGCGGGGATGCTCGATCTCGCGCTCGAGCTGATCGACTACGAGTCGATTCCGGCCAAGCGGGCGGCGGCCAAGGACCACGGCAAGTTGCTCGGCGTCGGCATCGGCTCCACCCTCGACTCCGGCACGAACAACTTCGGCCAGTCGCGGCTGATCAACCCTGAGCTCCAGTTCTCGGGCAACAACGAGGTCGCGACGGTCAAGCTCGACATCTTCGGCGAGATCGTCGTCACGCTCGGCACGACGCCGCAGGGGCAGGGGCACGAGACGACCGCGGCCCAGGTCGTCGCCGACATCCTTCAGTGCTCCGTCGACGACGTTCACGTACGGGCCGGCCACGACAGCTACTGGAACTCGCACGCCGGCTTCTCGGGCACGTACGCGAGCCAGTTCGCTGTTACGGGGCTGAGCGCGGTCAAGGGCGCGACCGAGATGCTCGCGGCCGAGATCAAGAAGCTCGCCGGCGCCGTCTTCGGCGGCGTGCCGGCGGAAGCGCTCGAGCTCGCCGACGGCGGCGTCCGGATCAAGGAGAGCCCCGACGCGTTCCTTCCGTTCATGGCGTGCGGCGCGATCGTCAACGCGAACAACGCCGGCCTGCCGGAGGACCTCGACGTCACGCTCAACTGCCGCTACGTCTACCGGCCGCCGTTCGAGGTGCCCGACGTCGAGCGGAAGTTCGGGAACCTCACGCTCACGTATGCGACGCAGATCCACGTCGCCGTCGTCGAGATCGACCCCGAGACCGGCGCATACGAGATCGTCGATTACGCCGCGGTCGACGACTGCGGCAAGCGGATCAATCCGCAGATCGTCGAGGGCCAGGTGATGGGCGCGACGGCGCAGGCGATCGGCGCCGCGATCCACGAGACCTACGAATACGACGAGGACGGGAACCTGTTGACGCCCAACTTCTACGACTACCACGTCCCGCACGCGCTCGACATGCCGCCGCTCGCGACCGGCGCGCTCGAGAGCCCGTCGCCCTTCACGCCGCTCGGGACGAAGGGGATGGGGGAAGGCGGCGGCGCCGGCATCCACGCCGTCTGCGCCGCGATCCAGGACGCCACCGGGGCGATCGTCACCGACAGCCACAACCCGTACCAGCGTGTCTGGCTGCTGCTGCAGGAGGCACACGCGTGAACGTCTCGGGCGACCGCACCTTCGAGGCTCCGCGGGCGACCGTGTGGCAGGTGCTGAACGACCCGGAGGCGATGGCGCGGACGATGCCGGGCGTCCAGAGCTTCGACGTCCACGACGACCGGCACTGGACCGCGAACGTGAAGATCCCGCTCGGCCTCGGCGGCCTGAAGATGAAGGTCGACATGGAGAAGATCGAGGAGCGCGAGCCGGAGTTCGCGAAGCTCGCGGTCAAGGGCAACGGCGTCGGCGCGATCATGAACATGGAGACGTCGTTCACGCTCTCCGACGCGGACGGCGGCGGCACCGGGATGGCGTGGAGCGCCGAGGTGAAGATCCTCGGGCCGGTCGGCTCGATGGGCCAGCGCGTTCTCCAGCCGATCGTGAACCAGCAGGTGCAGCACGTCCTCACGGCACTGGACGGCCAGGTTCAGGAGGCGATGGGGCAGACGGGCTGATGGCGCCGCTCCGGATCGGCGTCATGCAGCTCACGATGGAGCCGCTCGACGAGATGCTGGCGTCGGCGCGCGCGATGGACGAGGCCGGGCTGGACACGATCTGGCTCGCCGAGGCCTATCCGTGGTGGCGGAAGCACGGCATGGAGGCGCGCTCCTCGACCGGCGTCGGCGCGCTCATGGCCCGCGAGACGAAGCAGCTGACGATCGGCTGGGGGATCATCGCGGCCTCGACGCGCCATCCCGTGCAGGCGGCGATGGACGCACGCGTCGTGCAGGAAGCCGCGGGCCCCGGCCGGTTCATCCTCGGCTTCGGGACGTCGAAGATCTTCCTCAACAACACGAAGACGCAGACGAAGAAGACGCTCGGGCCGATGCGCGACGCCGTCACGATCGCGCGCGGCGTCCTCTCGGGCGAGCGTTTCGACTACGACGGCGACACCTGGAGTGCCGACGTGCCGGCGCTCGCGGCCGACGCGCACGCGCCGCGTGAGGTGCCGCCGCTCTACGTCGCCGCGACCGCGCCGAAGATGCAGCAGCTCGCCGGCGAGATCGCCGACGGCTGCCTCACGCCCTCCATCACGACGCCGGCGTTCGTCCGTTACACGCGTGGAAACGTCGGCGAGGAGATCGACGTCGGCTGCACGGTCGTCGCCTCGATCCACGAGTCGGACCGCGATGCCGGGCGCGACGGCGCTCGCGAGATCGCGGGGATGTACCTCGCGAACAAGGTGCAGAACATCCAGGGCGCCGCCGACACGTTGCTCGAGCTCGCCGGGATCGAGCAGGACGAGATCCGTCCGGTCGCAGAGGCGATGGAGCGCGGTGGACGTCTCGCGGCGAAGGCCGAGGTCTCCGACGCCTTACTCGACAAGTGCCGGCCGATCGCGGGGACTCCTGGCGACTGCATCGAGGCGATCGAGGAGTACCGCGACGCGGGCTGCACGCACGTCATGCTGGAGCTGTGGGGCGCGAACCGGCACGAGCAGATCCGCCTCTTCGGCGAGAAGGTGCTGCCGCAATTCCGGCGCGGATAGACCAGGTGCTCGCCGAGGCGCGCACGCGGATCCGGCGGTATACGCCCGAGGAGGCGCGAGCCGACGATGAGCTGCTGCTCGTCGATACCCGTTCGGGCGACGAGCGCGAGCGCGTCGGCGTCATCCCCGGTTCGGAGCACATCCCTCTGTCGGTGCTCCCCTGGCGCACCGAAGTTCTCGCAGGTCGGCGCGTCTGCCTCGTCTGCGCGCACGGCTACTCCTCCTCACTGGCGGCTGCCTTGCTCGTCGAGCTCGGCGTCGACGCCGGAGACCTGATCGGCGGCTACGAGGCCTGGGTGTGAAAGTCGACCGTGACCGGCTGGTCGAGACGGCCTCGCGGCTCGTCGACGTGCCGAGCTTCACGGGCGACGAGGAGCCGGCGGCGCGGCTGATGGTGGAGATCTTCGAATCGCTCGGCCTGCAGGTGCAGTGGCAGCAGGTCGAGGAGGGTCGCGCCAATGCGCTCGGGACGTGGCTAGGAGCCGGCGGCGGCAAGTCGCTGATGTTCAACGGCCACCTCGACACGTCCTACTCGGGGCGCGAGCCGTGGCTTCGCGACGTGCCGGGCTTCCAGCCGCAGGCGTTCGAGCGCGACGGCCGGCTCTACGGGCTCGGCATCTCGAACATGAAAGGCGCGGTCGCCTGCTACGTCGAGGCGGTGCGCGCGCTGCAGGACGCGGGCGTACGGTTGCGCGGTGACGTCCTCATCGCTGCGGTCTGCGGCGAGATCGAGAAGACGCAGCAGGGGGAGGCCCAGGGAGCGGAGTACCGGGGCTACGCGGCCGGCACACGTGATCTCGTCACGCACGGCGGCGTCGCGGACATGTGCCTGCTCGGCGAGCCGACCGAAGGGAAGGTCGTGCTCGGCCACTTCGGAGCGCTCTGGCTGCGGATCCGCGTCCACGGCGACTTCATCCACACGGCCTTCAGTGAGGGGAGACGCGACCGCAACTCGATCCTGCGCGCACGCGAGGTGCTCGGCGCGGTGCTCGAGTGGATCCCGGCCTGGGAGGACGACCCCGCCAACGCGTACCGCGGCGCGAAGGCGATCGTCAACATCGGCGCCGTGGAGGGCGGCTTCGGCTGGCGCGCCTCCCGCACGCCGCACCACACGGATCTCTTCCTCGACGTGCGCGTGCCGCCGACGAAGGCGATGGCGGTCGCGCGGCGCGAGGTGCTCGACATGGTGCGCGGCCTCGCCGACCGCTTCCCCGACTACGGCATCGAGGGCGAGGTCTTCGTCACCGCACCGGGAGCGGAGATCGACGAAGGGCATGAGCTCGTCGGCGCGATCGATGCAGCGCACGCCGAGGTCTGGGGCGAGCCGCCGGGGCGTGACGTGACGCGCTGGTTCAGCGACGCCTCGGCGCTGACTCGCTACGGCGTTCCGACGGTCAACTACGGCACCTCGACCGGGCTGATGGACGTCGAGCTCGGCGAGAACCTCGAGATCGATGCGCTCGTCAAGACGGCGGAGGTCTACGCCCGCGTGGCGATGGAGATCTGTGGCGTCGCCTGACTGGACCGTCGAGCGGCACCTCGAGGCCGGCAGCGACGAGGGCCGCGCGCTGTGGCACCGCTTCGCGGACGTGGTCGCCGCGTGCGGAGAGCACTCGCTCTCGGTCGCGAAGACGACGGTGACGTTCAAGGGACCGAAGCGCGGGTTCGCAGGGGCGCGACCGAAGGGCGACCAGCTCGTCGGCTACTTCGACGTGACCTACGAGGTAGACGATCCGCGAATCCGCAGCGTCTCGCCGTACCAGAAGGATCTCTTCGTCCACCACTTCCGCGTCTCCTCGATCGACGACGAGTTCGCGGGGTGGATCCGGGACGCATACGAGCAAGTGGGGTGTGGGCGCCGATGAAGCTCGTCACCTACGACGACGGGAGGGTCGGATATCTCGACGGCGAGCAGATCGTCGGCCTCGACGTGCCGACGATGCGGGTCTGGTTCGCGCGCGGCGGCGCCGACGAGACCGGCGAGCGGACGCCGCTGGCCGAGGCGAAGCTTCGTGCGCCGATCGTGCCGAAGAAGTTCTTCCATACGGCGGGCAACTTCCGGGAGCACGAGGAGGAGTCGAAGAACGTCAACTGGACGCACCGGATCGCGCCGTGGATCAACTTCTTCCAGAACGTCGACGCGATCATCGGGCCCGACGAGCCGATCGTCTACCCCGAGCATCTGACCGACGAGCTCGACTACGAGCTCGAGCTCGCCGTCGTCCTCAAGAAGGCGGGCAAGTGGTTCAGCGCCGAGCAGGCCGCGGACTACATAGGCGGCTACGTGATCTTCAACGACATCACCGCCCGTGACATCCAGCGCGGCGAGATGCGCTCGGGTGTGTTCAGCTTCTGCAAGGCGATCGACACGTTCTGCCCGCTCGGGCCGTGGATCGTGACGCCCGACGAGATCCCCGACCCGCACGACCTCGCGATGGAGCTGCGGGTCAACGGCGAGAAGCGGCAGGAGTCGCACTCGAGCCGCATGAGCGTGACGATCCCGGAGATCCTGAGCAACTTCTCGGCGCTCGGCTACAGCGCGGGTGACGTGCTCTCGACCGGCACCGTGGCAGGCGTGGCGGGCTTCAAGTCGGAGGAGGAGCGCCGGCGCCTCTACCTCAAGCCGGGAGACGTCGTGGAGGCGGAGATCGAGCGAATCGGAGTGCTGCGCAACCCCGTGGTCTCGTGGGAGGAGGCCCACGGCGAGCCCGCGCCGCCCCGCATCCGCCCCTGGGGCGAAGACGGCTGACTGATGAGCCTCGGCGACGCTGATGCCTATGACCGGTTCATGGGCCGCTTCTCGAGACCGCTCGCGGTGCCCTTCGCCGACTTCGCCGGACTCCCGCTCGACGGCCGGGCCCTCGACGTCGGATGCGGCCCCGGTGCGCTGACCGCGGAGCTCGCCCGGAGGGCCGGGCCGGGACGGGTTACGGCAGTCGACCCGTCCGAGGAATACGTCGCGGCCCTACGCGGCCGTCTTCCCGGAGTCGAGGTCATCCGCGCGCCGGCTGAGGATCTGCCGTTCGAAGGAGGTTCCTTCGATGCGACGCTCGCCCAGCTCGTGGTCAACGTCATGGACGATCCGGTCGCGGGCCTCCGCGAGATGGCGAGGGTGACGCGGGACGGCGGCATCGTCGCCGCATGCGTGTGGGACTTCACCGACGGGGGCCCGCTCGGTCCGTTCTGGGATGCCGCCGAAGCGCTCGATCCTGAGGCCGAGACCGGGTCGGTCTGCCCCGGCAGCAGGGCTGGCCACCTGGCCGACCTCCTTCGCGCGGCTGGAATCGGCGACATCGTCGACGGAGCCGTCACGGTGGACGTCGAGCACGCCACGTTCGAGGACTGGTGGGAGCCGTTCACGCTTGGCCGCGCCGTCCCGTCGGCTGCCTATGTCGCCGGCCTCGAGCCGGATCGGCGCACGGCATTGCGCGAGCTCTGCAGGGAGAGGCTGCCGGAGCCACCGTTCGTGGTCTCGGCGAAGGCCTGGGTTGTGCGCGGCGCAGCTTGACCAGGCCCTATGGGTAGCCCATGAGGTGCGCGATGGTGCGTGGGATGGGAGGATTGGCCGAGTGCTCATTTCCAGGGGAGGAACCATGGCGGCCACGACCCTCGACGAGTCCACGATCCCGGCCATCCGCGGCCGGTTCCAAGGCGACCTTCTCGAACCGGGTGACGACGGTTACGACGAGGCACGCACGGTCTTCAACGCGATGATCGATCGCAGGCCGCGGCTGATCGTTCGCTGTGCGGGAGCAGCCGACGTCGTCTCCGGGGTCCTGCTCGCGGGTGAGACGGGCCTGCCGCTCGCCATCAGGGGCGGCGGTCACGGGGTCAACGGCCATGCCGTCTGCGACGACGGGATCATGCTCGACCTCACGCCCATGAACCGGATCGACGTCGATCCGGAGGCTCGGCTCGTCCGGGCTCAGGCGGGGGTGAAGTGGGGCGAGTTCGACGCTGCCACGCAGGCATACGGGCTTGCCACCACGGGCGGCCGCGTCACGACGACGGGCATCGCCGGCCTCACGCTCGGCGCGGGCAGCGGCTGGCTCGAGCGGAAGTACGGGTACACCTCCCACAACCTCATCGCGGCTGACGTCGTCACGGCCGACGGGCGCATGGTCCGCGCGAGCGAGGACGAGAACGCCGATCTCTTCTGGGGATTGCGCGGTGGCGGCGGGAACTTCGGCGTCGTCACGCAGTTCGAATACCGCCTTCACGAAGTCGGCCCGATGGTCACCGGCGGGATGGTGCTCTGGCCGATCGAGCAGGCCGGCGAGGTGGTGCGCTTCTACCGCGATTGGATCGAGGCCGTACCCGACGAGGTCAGCGGCGGGGCTGCGGTCCTGATTGCGCCGCCCGAGGAGTTCGTCCCCGCGGAGTTGCAGGGTAAGCCGGTCGTCGCTGTGATCCCTATCTCTGTCGGCGACCCCGAGCTGCTGCGTTCGATCCGCGACT
>Ga0335083_10008550_pt1 | contig 12492 bp, 13 predicted proteins | sample Lox_Sample_42_FD_206716 | JGI IMG/M metagenome (GOLD analysis project Ga0335083, IMG submission 206716) | Soil microbial communities from Loxahatchee National Wildlife Refuge, Florida, United States - Lox_Sample_4.2 | ecosystem: Environmental > Terrestrial > Soil > Wetlands | place: USA... | reverse complement strand
GAGCGCTGTCGCCGCGAATGCGAGTACTTCTCGGTATGCGGGGGCGGTGCGCCGGTGAACAAGCTGACCGAGAACGGCTCGTTCGCCAGCACCCGCACCGCCTTCTGCGCGCTCACCCAGATGGTGCCTACGGACCTGGTGCTGGAGGCTTTTGCGCAGGTGGAGCGCGGCCTTGAGGGCGATGACGGCGTGCAGCTGCGCCAGTGGCTGCAGCGGCGTGACCCGGCGGCGATGGCATTGACGCGCTGAAGTCTCGGCGCGCGGAACAACGACTGTCTTGCGGGAGATTCGAACCATGAAAGCAAAGGGCATCCTGGCCGCGAGTGCGGTCTTACTGGCGGTCGCGGGCATCGCGCTGGCGCAGACCCCGGGCGGGCCGCCCCCGCAGGGCCAGATCAGCGGACCGCCACCCATGGAGGTGCCGCCCCCCAGCGGCCCGCCCGATGAGCGCAACTCGCGTGCCCCGGTGCTCCACATCACCAGCGTCGAGGTGATCCGCACGACGCACGCACCGGTGCTCGACATCATCCGCGTGCGCGGGGTTACCAGCAGCCCCGGCTGGGAGGAAGGCGAACTCGTGCCGCTCACCCGCGGCGTACCCGCCGACGGGGTGCTGCAGCTGGTGTTCGTCGCCCGGGCGCCCACCGAGGCGGCCGAGGCCTCGGCGTACGAGCCGATCGAGGCCATCTTCCCGCTCGAGAGCAGCCACCCCTTCAAGGGTGTCAACGTGCACGGCGCGCTCGAGTCGGTGGCGGTGAGCCCGCTGCCCGGCTACGCCGAGGGCAGCACCAAGCTCGAGGACTGCGGCAAGTGCGTCGGCAAGTACTTCGTCCCCAAGGGCGGCTCGGCGGCCGGCAAGGGCGAAAGCGTACGCGAGGAGCAGCTGCCCGCCGGGGTGCGCGTCATCCGCCCGAACGACGGCCTCCCGAGCGCGGACTCCAACCCCAACCGCCTGACCCTGATCCTGAACAGGGAAGGGCGCATCGTCTCGGCCGTGTGGGAATGAACGGCCCGCGGCACTTGTACGGCCTGCTGCTGGCCGCAGCGCTCGCGTTGCTCGCGGCTGCGGCGCCGGTGGCGGCGGCGCAGCTGGTCAGCAGTTACGGCGGCTGCGCCGACATCACCCGCAACGACACCAGCGACGGCACGCCGATGATTCTGTTCCACTGCCACGGCACGCCGAACGAGAACTGGGTGTTGAGCGGCGGGACGATCTCGGGCGAGAACGGCGTGTGCCTGGACGTCATGGGGAGCGTGCCGAAAGACGGCGCGCAGATCATCGTCGTCCAGTGCAACGGCCGCGCCAGCCAGAAGTGGCAGGTGATCAACGGGCAGCTCGTGGGCCTGGGCGGCAAGTGCCTGGATCTGCAGGGCGGCAGCAGCGCCGACCGCACGCCGCTGGTGCTGGGCACCTGCAACCCCTCCTCCCCCAGCCAGCAGTGGTCGCTGCAATAGCCGCGCGCGGCGCGGTTCACGGCCGTGCGCAGGCCGGGTCGAGCAGCAGCTCCGCGCCGGGCACCGACTCGCCGGCCAGGAGCACGAAGCCCGGCACCCCGTCGCGCTCGATCCCGAAGACGAGCAGGGTATAGCGCTCGAGCCGGCCGCGGGCCTCGGGCAGGCGCTCAAGCAGCGCCACGGGGTTCACCCCGTCCAGCTGCGCGCCGCGCAGCAGCCGCGCGCGGTAGCGGAAGCTCCCCACCGGCAGCCAGCTCCAGGCCCCGGGGCGCAGCCGTGCCAGCTGGCCCACGACTTCGCGGCGCACGGCGCCATCCAGGCAGCTGATGTGGATGTGCAGCTGGTCCTGGCTGCGCGCCTCCCGCTGGTTCACCGCCAGGGCCAAGTCCGTGCGCGCCAGGCGCCGCCCCGCCAGCTGCTCGAGCTGCGGTCGGGCACGCCAGGCGGCGGCGAAGTAGTTCACGGCACCCCCAGCGGCGAGCCCCGGGCTCTCGATGCCGGCGAGCGTACGGGTCGGGATCAGCAGCAGGTGCGCGCCGCCCTTGCGGTCGTGGAGCACCGCGAAGCCGCCGGCGAGCGAACCGTCCTGCCCCAGCGTGACGCTGGCGCACGGCGCCGGCAGCCGGGCGCTGCGCCAGTTCGGTACGCACTGCCCCTGCACGATCTGGCGCAGGCGATCGCGGGATTCCCCGGGGTCGGGCGTGGCGGCGAGCGCCCCCCGCAGGGCGAGCGCGAACATCCCCAGCATCAGACTGCAACGCATCCGCGGCACGCTAGCGGTGGGCCATTGCACACGCATGTCAGCGCGGCGACGCGGTGCCGGATCTAGTGCGCCGGATCCTCGGGCGGCAGCGGCGGGATGCCGGCACGGATGTCCTGGGAGAACCCCGCGCTGCGATCCGCCGCGCGCGCACGCTCGGTGATCCGGCCCAGGCGTCGCAGCTCGGCCAGCGGGTAACGCTGGTCCAGCCCCCCGACGCGGTAGACGTACTCGGGCAGGTACCCTGGCAGGAGCACCTGGTAGCTGAACGGCAGCCGCCCGACGATGTGCTGCATCATGTGGTAGATGAGCGTCGTGCAGTTGACGCTGATCGTGTTGTAGAAGCGCGGCGCGTGCGCCAGCTCGTTCAACTGCCGCACGTAGGCGAGCAGCAGCGCCCGGATGTCGGCCAGCGGCAGGCGCACGTGGTAGAGGTAGTCATCCTCGCCGCGCACGTTGGTGCGCACGCGGATGATGTCGCGCTCCTCGGCCGCGATGATGCTGAGCTCGAACTCCTTGAAGAACCCGCCGATCTCGTTGAACTGCTCGCCACGCTCGCGCCGGATCTCCACCGAGAAGCACAGGTAGCGCCCGTCGGTGAAGCCGAACGAGAACAGCACGTGGGCGATGGCGGGACCCTCCCAGTAGGAGGTGATCATGTCCAGCGAGCGCAGCTCCCGCAGGTCGTAGCTGTGCCGCTCCCAGCGCGCGGTGTAGTCCTCGTTGGTGCGCCAGTCGAAGTTGCGCACCCCGTCCAGCACCAGCGTGTCCCCCTGCACCTCCCCGCTGGCCGTGCGCGCGACATCATCCGCCCAGGCGCGGGAATTGGACGGTTCGAGGCCGTGCCACCACCACAGCAGCGCCGCGCCCAGGAGCGCGAACCCGGCCGCGGCCCACAGCGCCGGCCCGCGCCACAGGCACGCCACTGCCACGGCCGCCAGCAGGCCCCACGCGAGGGCGGCGGCCCAGCGGCCGGCGCTGCCGCCGGGGGCCTGGAACCACAGGGCGATCGCGCCCCACGCACCGAACGACACCGTCACCAGGCTCGCGAGCACCAGGGCGGTGAGGCGCACGCGGACCGCCCTACTCGCCCGCCGGCGCCTGCGGGTCGGGCGTGCCCGAACGGTGCCACAGGCGCAGCGCGTCGTCCTCGATCAGCGTCTTGCGCACGAACAGGAAGCGCACCGTGTCGTACTCGAACGGCGAGCCGGTGGAGTAGTAGCGGAAGCTGGTGTTGGCCCGGATGTCGATCGCATTGAGCGGCGTCAGCACCCAGCCGGCGGTGCCGCGGTAGAGGTCCAGGATGTTGATGGCGTAGTTGGTGCCGTAGTCGACGCACCACCCGAAGCCGTCGCGCGCGGTCGAGGGCCCGAGCAGCGGCATCACGAGGTACGGGCCCGGATGCATGCCCCAGCGCGCCAGCGTCTGGCCAAAGCCGGTCGGCGCGTACGGGATGTGCATGGCGGTCGCCACGTCCATCAGCCCGCCGATACCGAGCGTGCTGTTGATCACCAGGCGGCCGAGGCTCCGCCCCCCGGGCCCGAGGCGCAGCTGCGCGACATAGTTGAGCGTGCTGACCACCTCGGACAGGTTCGCGAAGAAGTTGTGGACGCCCGAGCGCACCGGACCCGGCAGGCGCCGGTAGCCGTCGGCGACCGGCAGGAACACCGCTTCGTCGAAGCGGGCGTTGAAGCGGTAGGTGAACCGGTTCAGGCGCGCCCACGGGTCGTAGGTGGTGAGCGAGGGAACGTCCGCCACCGTCAGCGCTGGGCCGCCGCCTGCGCGAGCTGCTCGGCCTGCTTGATGGCGGCGGCGTTGTCGGCGGCCGGGGTCTCCGCCGGCAGCGTGCGCATGGAAAACTCGCGCGTCGCGCAGCCGCCGAGCGCAACGGCGCTGAGCGCCACCAGCAGCGGTAGGCAGCGGGCGATCACGGTGCACCCCCGCCCCACCGGCCGGCCAGCATCGTCAGCATGTCCGCGATCTGGGCCCGGTCCCCGAGGTTGCCGAGGTGCCCACCGTGGTCGTAGACCGCGATGCGGCCCGCGAACGTGGTGCGCAGCCACTGCAGCTCGGCGGCATCGAGGATCAGGTCATCGGCGTTGGTCTGCACGTAGTACTCGGGGTCGCGGCGCACAGCATCGCCGATCACGTCCAGGCGGCTCTCCGCCACCAGCGCTGCGCGGGTCAGGCCGCTGCGGTGGCGCAGGTGGTACGGCGCGAACACCTGGTTGAAGTAGTCATCGAACGTCTTGCCGAGCAGCGCCTGCGCCACCGCCTCGGTCGCATCCCCGGGCTGCGGCGGGTGGTGCGGGTCGGTGACCACGCCGGTGCCGGCATACAGGTCGCCGGCGTAGAAGACGTTCACCAGCGCCATGCGGAAGGTGAGTGCCACGGCGGCCTGAAAATCACGGTCGGTGCGCAGCACGGCACCGGCGGCGGCCATGAGGTTGGTGTCCTCGATGCGCACCTGGTCCGAGGCACGGAAGTAGTTGGCGAGGCGCACGTACACCCGCCGGTACAGGGCATCGAGCCCCTGCGCGCCGTTGCCGATGCTCTGGCTGAACAGGCGGTCGAGGCGGTTCATCGAGTCGAACAGACTCACCGGCGGGTTGATCATCACCGCCCGGCGGATCTTGAGGCGCTGCTCGCCGGCATCGATTGATTTCATCACCCCGGCGTTGGCTCCGCCGAGCGAGTAACCGAGGACGTCCACCGCCGTGATGCGGATGCGGCGCGGCAGGTGCGCGACCACCGCGGCGGCCGCGGCATACAGGTCACGGCTATCCTGCAGCAGGTCCCCCGCCACCCCCGTGCTGGAGGCCGCGGCGATGAATCCCGGCGAGGTGGGCGAGGGCATCGTGAGCACGTGGTAGCCCGCGGCGTAGAGCGTGGCACGCAGCAGCGAGAGCTTGGCGGTGTTGCCGTCGGAACCCGTGCCGGCGATGACGATCGCCAGCGGCGCCGCCTTGTCCTGGGCACTGAACCAGACCCGCAGGCGCTTATCGAACCACAGCACGGCCGGCAGCGGGCGCGCCCACGGCAGCTTGATGTCGATCTCCTGCAGGGGCACCAGCGCCGGCAGCGGCGCGATGTCCTGGGGGGGCGTGCCGTACACGGTGGCGCGCAGTGCGGCCGGGTCGGCGAGCCCGGTCGCCGGGCCGTCGTCGGCGTGCGCGAGCGCAGCGCCGAGCAGCCACGTGAGCCCGAGCAGGCGGGTGCGAATCATGCCTCGTCCTTCCCTGTCAGTCGCGCACGCCGGCCATTCCTGTCCGCGTTGCCGGGCATCGTCAGCGTGTTGTTTCCGGGCGCGCCGCCGCGAGCCGGGCGCATGCAGCCGCCGGCAACCATCCCGTAGCGCTGCCCACAAAGTCAATAGCTTGCGCCGCTGCGGCGCCCGGGGCGACCTCAGGCTGGCTGCGGCACCGTGCGCAGCGGCGGCGCCTCGCGGATCGGGAGGTTGAGGAGTGCGGCTGCCAGCGCCAGCGCCATGTCCGCGTACCACACCCACTCGTACGACCCGAGCTGGGCCATGGCGAGGCCACCCAGCCAGGCCCCGAGGAAGCCCCCCACCTGGTGCGACAGCAGCGTGAGGCCGAAGAGCGTCGTCAGGTAGCGCGGCCCGAACAGCTTGCCGACCAGGCCTGCCGTGGGCGGCACGGTGGCGAGCCAGGTAAGACCGAACGCGGCGGCGGCGAGGTAGACGTTGAGCGCGGTCTTGGGCATCACCAGGTAGACGGCCACGATCAGCGCGCGGCTCGCGTACATGAGCGCAAGCACGTACTTCATGCGGTAGCGGCCGCCGAGCCAGCCCGCCGTCAGGCTGCCCGCCACGTTGCTGAGCCCGATGATTGCCAGCGAGCCGGCCGCCACCGAGGCGGGCAGCCCGCACAGGCGCAGGTCACCGGGCAGGTGCGTGACCAGGAAGGCGATGTGGAACCCGCAGGTGAAGAACCCGGCGTGCAGGCACCAGTAGCTGCGGTCGTGCAGCGCGACCCGCAGCTGCGATCCCATCGTCAGGTCCGCTGCACCCGCCCCCGCGGCGCCGCGCGCGCCCAGGGTCGCGCGGTCGTTGTCCCGGAACAGCCACGCGAGCGGTATGGTCAGGAGCGACACCGCCCCCAGGGTGAACATGGCGCTGCGCCACCCGGACCGGCCGATCAGGTACTGGACCGGGGGTGCGAACAGGAACTGCCCGAGCGAGCCGCCGGCGTTGATGATGCCCGCGGCCAGCGAGCGGCGGTTGGCCGGCAGGTACTGTGCCGTGCTGCCGATGAGGATGGCGAAGCTTCCGGCGGCCGCACCGGTGGCGAGCAGGACCCCGAGCGTCCCGACCAGACCCGGCTCCGAGTGGGCGAAGGGTGCGAGCAGGCAGCCAGCCGCGAGCACCAGCGCCCCCAGGATCAGCACCCGGTAGGCCCCGTACTCGTCGGCGAGGCCCCCGAAAATCGGTTGCGCCACGCCCCACATGAACTGGCCGATCGCGAGCGCGAAGCTCACCGAGACGATGCCGAGGCCCGTGCCGAGCACGATCGGCTCGACGAACAGGCCCAGCGACTGACGGATCCCCATCGTGATCAGCAGGATGACGGCGGCGCTCCCGATCAGCACCCGCGGGGAAAGCGCGCGGGCGCTCATCGGCGCCGCCCGGATCCCAGGAGCTGCCCGCGCACCGCCGCCAGCGCCTGCGTGGCAAGCGGCGTACCGCGCGCGGCGCGCGCCAGCACCAGGGCACCGACCATCGCGGACAGCTCCGCGAGCGCGCGCCTGCGCGCGGCGCTCGGGCGGCGCCCGGCCTGCTGCGCCGCGAGCACCGCCAGCAGGCTCTCGAGGCCGGCCACGAAGGCCGCCCGCACGGGACCCGGCGTCGCCTTGCGCGACACGTCGGCCGCCAGCGAGGCCATCGGGCAGCCGGTCGTGAGCGGCCCCTCTGCCGCGAGGTAGGCCTCGATCAGTGCGCGCCGCGCCGGCTCGCGGCCGCCGGCCGCCCTCACGCGCCGCCCCCAGCGCGCCGCCGAGGCGGCGAAGGCATCCGCACAGCCTCCCGCGAGCAGCTCGGACTTCGAGCCGAAATGCCCGTAGAAGCCCCCGGCGGTCAGCCCGGCAGCGGCCAGCACGTCGGCGAGCCGCAGGTCGAGGCCGCGCTCGCGGACCAGGCGGGCCGAGGCGGCGCGGATCGCGGCGTGGTTGCGGGCGGTCTGGGCGCGCGAGACTCGCGGCATGGTCGCTCCCTGAATAGATTATTCTAATACTCTATTAGGCCCGGCACCGCCCGCAATGCCCTCAACGAGAGAGGCCGCCTGCCACCGGGGCCGCCCGCGGCCCGGTGCCGGACGGCGGCGCGGTACACTTGAGGCACGGCCGCCGGGGCAGCGCGGGGAGAGGACCACATGACGGAGATCCGAGCGTTACGGGCCGCGGACCGCGAGCAGTGGGAGGTGTTGTGGCAGGGCTACCTGCGCTTCTACCGCCAGCGCCTCGCTCCGCAGATCACGGCCGCGACCTTCGCGCGCCTGGTGGACGAGCAGCGCGCTCCCCACGGACTCGTGGCTGTGCGCGACGGGCGGCTGGTGGGGTTCGTGCACTACCTGTTCCACTCGTCGACCTGGTCGCAGCGCGAGCTGTGCTACCTGGAGGACCTGTTCGTGGATCCGGCCACCCGCGGTGACGGGGTCGGGCGTGCCCTGATCGAGGCGGTGTACGCGGCCGCCGACCGCGCCCAGGCGGCCTCGGTCTACTGGATGACGCAGGAGTTCAACGCCGACGGGCGTGCGCTCTACGACACCCTCGCCCGCCGCACCTCGTTCATCCGCTACGAGCGCTGAGGCGAGTCGGTCGGCTGCGCGGCCTCGGGCTGCGCGCGGCGGGAACTGAAAGACCAGCGCAGCAGGCCCACCGCGTACGTGCAGTAGTAGCCCGCGAGCGTGCCGAAGATGACCAGGGTCAGCGGCGTGATCGGCTGCCGCCCGCCGAAGCTGCCACCATCGGGGATGCCGTTGACCACGAACCGGTAGGCGATGCGGCACACGAATACCGTCGAGAGCAGAATGCCGAGGTGGGCGCTCGGGGTATAGAACAGGCCCGCAGGGGTGGCCTCGAACCTGGTGAGCCGGTGACCGAGCACGCCGAGCGCGATGCCGAGCACGATCCCTCCCAGCAGCGCCTCTTCCTTGATCAGCGCCGTGCGTGTCGCCAGCCCCAGGAACACGATCAGCGTCGGGAACAGCAGCAGCGTGATCCACGGCCGCACCGGGCTCAGGCGCTGGCGGCCGATGTTACGGCGGATGCGTGCATAGAGCCGCCAGGCGATGAGCGCAATGATGGCCGCGGTCGTGAGTGCGTGGGTGGCCTGGGGCGTCATGACGTTTCCGTGTCCTTGGGGCGCCTGCGGCGCGGGGTGCCGTGCGGCACGAGCGCATTATGTGGGCGCGACCCCCGGGCAGGCAAAGCTGAGCCGCCCGCGCGAACTTATTGGCGCGCCAGCGCTGACTGGTTACGCTTGCCGCCACGGGCGCACGAACCACCCGCGGAGCCTCGCCGATGTCCTCACCCAGCGTCCGCAATTCCACCCTCCCCCTGGCCGGCCCGGTACTGGTGGCACTGACCGCCCTGGCCGGTTGCGGCGAGCCGACGGGTGCCGCGGCACCGGCGGTGTACTACAAGTCGACGGTCCCCAACGCGCCCTTCTCCGCCGTGGTGCGCGTGCACGGCATCCTCTACCTGTCGGGGCAGATCGGGCTCAGCCCCGACGGCACGCTGTCGGCGGATTTCCCGACCCAGGCGCGGCAGACCATGGACAACGTCGGCGCCGCACTGCGCGAGGCCGGCGCCAGCTTCGACGACGTGTTCAAGTGCACGGTGATGCTCGCGGACATGTCGCACTGGGAAGAGTTCAACAAGGTGTACGTCGGCTATTTCAGGCCCGAGCGCCTGCCGGCGCGCAGCGCGGTCGGCGCCAACGGGCTGGCACGCGGCGCGCAGGTCGAGCTCGAGTGCCTGGCGCGTGCGCCGTCCGGCTGAGCCGCCGGTACCGCGCCGCCTCGCGGGGGTGCCCCGGTGAACAGCAGCGTTCACCAGACCGAGGACCTGCTGTTCTCGATCCTGGGGCAGGTCATCGTGATGATCGGGGCGGCCCGCCTCGGCAACACGCTGCTGCGGCGCCTGGGCCAGCCCGGCGTCACCGGCGAGATCATCGCAGGCCTGGTGCTGGGACCGTCGCTCCTCGGCCACTTCATGCCACAGACGGCGCTGGCGCTCTTCGGCGCCCACCCGTCGGCCCCCATCGTCATCGTCAGCCAGCTCGGGCTCATCCTGCTCATGTTCCAGATCGGCATGGATTTCGAGTTCGGCCACCTGGCGCGTGCGCGCAACGGCCGCGCGGTGCTCGCCGTGACCCTGGCCTCGGTCGGCGCGCCCTTCGCCCTCGGCGTGCTGTTCGGGCACGCCTCGGCCTCCAGCCTCGCCCCCGGCATCGACCGCGACCTCTACAGCCTGTTCTGCGGCGTCGGCCTCGCCATCACTGCCGTACCGATACTCGGGCGCATCCTGCGCGAGTACGGCCTCACCCGCACCGAGGTCGGCGTGGTGGCCATCAGCGCCGCCGCGCTCAACGACGTCATCGGCTGGGTGATGCTCGCCGGGGTGTCCGCGGTGGCGGTGGCGCGCTTCTCGGCCGCGCATCTGGCGCTGCAGCTCGGCGGACTCGCCGCCTTCGTGCTGGTGCTGTGGTGCGGCGGCCGCCCGCTGGTGCGGTGGCTGCTCAAGGCCAACCCACAGCGCGAAGGGGAGCTGCCGCCGAACCTGATGGCGATCGTCATCTGCCTCATGTTCGCGACCGGCATCTGCACCTACCGCCTCGGCATCTTCGCCATCTTCGGCGGCTTCGCCGCCGGGCTCCTGTTCCATCGCCACCGGGAGTTCGTCGACGCCTGGCGCCGTCAGGTCGGGCAGTTCGTGCTGGTGTTCTTCCTGCCGGTGTTCTTCACCTTCACCGGGCTGCGCACCAATGTTCTCGGGCTCACCGGCAGGGATCTTGGCTGGCTGGCGCTGATGCTCGGGCTTGCGATCCTCGGCAAGCTGGTGCCGGTGCACGTCGCGGCACGGCTCAGCGGCTTCGACCGCGTCCACGGGCTCATCCTGGGCACGCTCATGAACACGCGGGCGCTGATGGAGCTGATCGTGCTCAACATCGGCCTCGACCTCGGCTTGATCCCGCCCAAGGTGTTCACGATGCTGGTGATCATGGCGATCGTCACGACCCTCATGACCGGGCCGCTGCTGCAGGTACTGCTGCCGCGTGCCGGGCACGCGGTCGCGCGCAACCGCGACGCCTAGCCTAGCCCGCGTCCACCGCGAGCGCCGCGCCGAACTCCGCGATCGCGCACACGATGTGGTAGAGGCTGCTCGCCGGCGCGGGCTCCTCGAGGAACTGGCCCGCGGGGCTCAGGCGGTCGTGCCACAGTCCCGGGGCGGGACCTGCCAGGTAGCGCTGCAGGGCCTGCGCGGCTTCGAGCGCCGCGGGCCAGTGCTCCGGCGCGCGCACCGCGAGGCGGGCGTTCGCCTTGAGGCGCTCGGTCTGCGGCCACAGGCGGGCGCCGGGATCGTGGAGCGTGAGGTCGGGATTGAGCTCGTTGAGCACGACCCCGCCGCGCACGCCGTGACGCTCACCGAGCTCCACCAGGCGCCGCGCGGCCGCCAGCGCCGCTGCACCGCCGACCCGCTGCAGGAGCCACGACCACTCGAACAGGTGCCCGGGCTCGACCACCTGCCCCTGCGCGACCGGGAGCGGCCGCCAGTCCTCACCGAAGCGCTCGAGCAGCGCACCGCTGGCCGGGTCGATCAGGCGTGTGAGGGCGAGCGCCGTGATCTCCTCGACCAGCGCGCGCCACCCCGGGTCCTGGCCTGCCTCGCACCAGGCGAGCGCGGCCTCGAGCAGGTGCATGTGGGGGTTGGCGAGCAGCGGCGTGCGCTCCGGGAGGCCGGATTCGAACCCGGGCCCGGTGCGCCTGAGCAGCCGCCGCAGGGCATCCAGCAGGCCCAGGGCCTGGGGCGCCAGGTCCGCCCGCGCACCCAGGACCTTGCGGCTCTCCGCCAGTGCCAGGAGCACGAAGGCCTGGTCGTAGAGGAAGGCGCGCTCATCGAGCGCCATGCCATCGGCTGCGCACAGGGTGCGGAACAGGCCGTCGCCGCGGCGATAGTGCCTGAGGAAATGCCTGAGACCCGCAGCCACCAGCGCCGCGGCCGGTCCCGGCCAGCCCAGGGCCGGGGCATTGGCGAACACGTACACCTGGCGCACCTGCACGCGCGCGCGGCGCGCATCGCCGGGCACCGGGCCTGCTGGCGTCAGCCGCTCCTGGAAGCAGCCGTGCCGTTCATCGAAGCCCTGGCTTGCCCACACCGGCAGCGCCTGCGCGTTGAGCCAGTGCACGAGTTCCCGGTGCACTTCGTGCGCACGCGCGGGGGCGCCCCCGCCCGCGGCCCGGCTCACGCGGCCCCGGCACGCACGGAACGCGCCGGCCGCACCCGCGCGGCGGCGAAGCCGAACGCGCTGATGCACAGGTACGCACACAGCGGGACGACGTAGGCCACGCGCAGCGCGCTCTGGTCGGCGATATAGCCGGCGAGCCGCGGCAGGACCGCGCCACCGACGATTGCCATGCACAGCAGGCCCGAGGTCGCGGCGTCGGATGCGGTGGAGCGCTCGAGCGTCAGCGTGAAGATCACGGGGAACATGATGGAGTTGAACAGCCCGATGCTGAGCGCGGCGATGCCGGCGGCCTCGCCTGGCGCGATGCGCACCACCAGGCACAAGAGCGCCGCGCAGGCGGCGGCCGCACCGAGCATGCGCCCGGCGCTCAGGCGCCGCAGGAGCACGCTGCCGAGAAAGCGGCCGACCATCGCACCGCCCCAGTAGAGGCTCACGAGCCGCCCGGCTTGCTTGAGCGGCACCGCGAACACGTCCGGCTGGTGGAGGAAGTTCGTCATCAGGCTGCCGATGGCCACCTCGGCCCCGACGTACAGGAAGATCGCCGCAGCCCCGAGCAGCGCCCAGCGCGAGCGCAGTGCGCGGCGCACGGCCGAGTCGGCCTCCTGGGCCAGCGCCGGTGCCGCGGCGCTCAGGCGCCGGCGCACCGCGAAGATGAACACGGCGAGCAGCGCGATCAGGGCCGCGATGGCGAGGAACGCCAGGTCGATGTTGTGGAGCGACTCGGCGCGCTGCGCGGCGGTCACCGGACCGCCGGCCTCGGCCGCAAAGATGCCGCCCGCGAGCAGCAGCGAGG
>Ga0335083_10008549_pt1 | contig 12492 bp, 9 predicted proteins | sample Lox_Sample_42_FD_206716 | JGI IMG/M metagenome (GOLD analysis project Ga0335083, IMG submission 206716) | Soil microbial communities from Loxahatchee National Wildlife Refuge, Florida, United States - Lox_Sample_4.2 | ecosystem: Environmental > Terrestrial > Soil > Wetlands | place: USA: Florida... | reverse complement strand
GCGGGGGGCGCCGCGCGAAAGCGACTCTCCGACGAGTCGCGGGCGCGCGGCGAAGCTGAGCGCGTGCGCGAGGAGGCCGATCGCGCGCTCGCCAACGCACGCGAAGCCGCGCGCGCGGCGGAGCGCGGCGCGCAGGAAGCCGGATTCAGCGAGCGTTCCAGTCGCGAGCGCCTGGCGGAGCTTGCTCGCCGGCGCGAAAGTCTCGACGCGCAGGCCGCGCAGCAGCAGGCGCTCCTTGCGCAGCTCTCCGACGAGCGCGAAAAGATCGACTCGACACCGGCGGAGGAAGCGCTCCAGACCCAGCTCGAGGCACGCGCCGCTGCGGAGCAGGCGCTCGCGGCGGCGCGCGATCGGCAGGAAGCGCTTGCAGCCGAGCTGCGCGAGGGGGATGAAGCGCGGCTCACCGTGGAGCAGAAGCTCGAGCCGGCACGTGCAAAGATCGAGGATATGCGGCTCAAGGCGCAGGCGGCCGAGCTCTCCGAGCAGCAGTTCGCGCAGCAACTCGCCGAGGCGCATGCCGATCTCGCGGCGCTGCCCGCGGAGCTCAAGGCCTGGGGCCGTGCCAGCACGCTGCCGGCCGAGATCGAGCGGCTCACGCAGGCGATCGCCGCACTGGGCGCCGTGAATCTCGCCGCGCTCGACGAGCTCAGGCAGGCGACCGAGCGCAAGCAATACCTGGACGCTCAGGCGCAGGATCTGACCGAGGCGATGACGACGCTCGAGACCGCGATCCGTCAGATCGACCGCGAATCGCGCGATCTTTTGCAGCAGACTTTCGACGCGGTCAACGTCAACTTCGGCAAGCTCTTTCCGACGCTCTTCGGCGGCGGACAGGCGCGGCTCGTTCTGACCGGCGAGGAGATTCTCGATTCCGGCGTGCAGGTCATCGCGCAGCCTCCCGGCAAGCGCAACACGTCGATCCATCTGCTCTCCGGCGGCGAGAAGGCGATGACGGCGATCGCGCTCGTGTTTGCGCTGTTCCAGCTCAACCCCGCTCCGTTCTGCCTTCTCGACGAGGTCGACGCGCCGCTCGACGATCCGAATACCGAGCGTTTCTGCGCCATGGTGCGCAGGATGGCGGACATCACCCAGTTCGTCTTCATCAGCCACAACAAGATCACGATGGAAATGGCGGCGCAGCTGATCGGCATCACCATGCCCGATCCGGGCGTATCGCGCGTGGTTGCGGTCGACATCGCGGAAGCGCTCGAGCTGGCCGAGACCGCCCCGAAGCAGCTAGCCGCGGCGTCTCGATGACAACGAATCCGCTGTTCCTGGGCCTGCTGGCCGCGGGCGTGCTCCTCGTTCTGGGCATTCTCGTCTACAACTGGATCCAGGTTCGCCGGCTCCGCGATCGCCGGCGCTCAGCGACGGCGAACCTGAGCGCCGACGCGCAGCCGACTCGCGATGCCGGGCACGGACGCGCCGAGCCGATGTTCGGATCGTCGGGCGACGTCAATGCGGAAGCGATTCCGCAGAGCGTGGCGACCCGTGGTCCGGAAGAAACGCCCGAGGCCGCCGTCTCCGGCGAGAGTGCCGGTTTCGTCCTGCCGCAACGGCTCGCGGCGCGCACGGGACGCGAGGGAATAGCTCCCGACGGAGACATCGAGTGCGTGGTGTGGCTCACGCCTTCTCCGCCCGCGCCGACGAGCGCGCTCGCGTCCGCCCTCGCAACGCGGTGCGCCAAGCCGACTCGCTGGCTCGGACGCGGCGGCACCGATCCGCATTGGCGCGCGATCGACAGCGCCAACCCGGGCCCCTGGCACGAGATCGCCGCGTGCATGCTGCTCGCCGATCGCAGCGGCGCCGCGAGCCGGGACGACGTCGAAGCCTTCCTGCGCCTGGTCGACTCGGTCGCGAGCGGCCTGCATGCCGAGTGCGTGTGGCCGGACGAGCGTGACGAAGCGGTGCGCGCGGAAGCGCTCGATCGGTTGTGCGCGGATCTCGACGTGCAGATCGGCATCACGCTGCTCAAGGGGGACTCGAACCCGATCGCGGGCACGAGGCTCCGCGGCGTCGCGGAAGCGTCGGGCTTCAGGCTGAGCGCCGCAGGGCAATTCGAGTTCATGCAGGAAGATACCGGCGCGGTGCTCTACAGTCTGCAGAAATTGAGTGGCGAGCCGTTCACGGTCGAGAGCCTGCGCGCGGTTTCGGTGCCGGGCATCGTGCTGCTTCTCGATGTTCCGCGCGTGCCCGAGCCCGTCAAGGCGTTCGATCAGATGCGGCTCCTTGCCAAGCGCCTGGCGCAAACGCTCGAAGCCACGCTCGTCGACGACAACCATCGTCCGATCGACGACGCGGCGCTCGCGGCGATCCGGGCTCAGGTGCAGGTCACCGCTTCGGGCTTGCGCGAGGGGCACATCGAGGCTGGCGGGCAGCGCGCGCTGCGCTTGTTCGGTTGAGGGCCGGGTTGATGGCTGCGATGCGGGTCCCTCGCAAGGCGGCCGAGCGTGCCGCCAGCCTGCGCAAGCTGATCGAGGAGCACAACTACCGCTATTACGCGCTCGACGCGCCGAGCATCGGCGATGCCGAATTCGACGCGCTGTTTCGCGAGTTGCAGGCGCTGGAGAGCGAATACCCGGCGCTCGCCACCGCCGATTCGCCAACGCAACGGGTGGGCGGGCAGCCGGTCTCCGCATTCAAGGCGGTGACGCACCGCGTGCCGATGCTCTCGCTCAACAACGCCTTGAGCGAGGAGGAAACCGGCGCCTTCGATCGGCGTGTCCGCGAAGCGCTCGATATCGACGCCGTCGAATATGAAGTCGAGCCGAAGTTCGACGGGCTTGCGGTCAGCCTCGCCTACGAGCGCGGCGCGCTCAAGGGAGGCGGCACGCGCGGCGACGGCGTCACGGGCGAGGACGTCACGCCCAACATGAAGACGATCGCGGCAGTGCCGCTCCGGCTCGGCAACGGGACGAGCGTTCCCCCGTATCTCGAAGTGCGCGGAGAAGTGCTGATGCTCAAACACGAGTTCGAGCGGCTCAACGCCGTGCAGGCCGAGAGGGGTGACAAACTCTACGTCAACCCGCGCAACGCCGCCGCCGGGGCGCTGCGGCAGCTCGACCCGAAGATGACGGCGCAACGCAAGCTCACCTTCTTTGCCTACGGCATCGGCGCGGTGGAGTGGGGCGCGCGCCAGCGTGCGCCGGCCACACAGGCAGCGCTCCTCGACTTGCTCGCCGGGCTGCGCCTGCCGGTGACGCGCGAGCGCGCCGTGGTGCGCGGCCTCGAGGGCCTTCTCGCGTACTACCGGAAGATCGGCGAGCGCCGCCACGACCTGCCGTACGAGATCGACGGGGTCGTGTACAAGGTCAACGATCTCGCCCGGCAGGAGAAGCTGGGTTTCGTGTCGCGCGCGCCGCGCTTCGCGATCGCGCACAAGTTCCCGGCCGAGGAGATGCCAACCGAGGTCGTCGGCATCGAAGTCCAGGTTGGGCGCACGGGGGCGCTCACGCCTGTGGCCCGCTTGAAGCCCGTCTTCGTCGGCGGGGTGACGGTCACCAACGCCACGCTGCACAACGAGGACGAAGTGCGGCGCAAGGACGTGCGCATCGGGGACACGGTGATCGTGCGACGCGCGGGCGACGTGATCCCCGAGGTGGTGCGCGTGCTCAAGGAGAGGCGTCCGCGCGGCGCGCGCGAGTTCGTCATGCCCTCGAAGTGCCCCGAGTGCGGCTCGAAGGTGGTGCGCCTTCCCGACGAAGCCATCGCGCGCTGCTCGGGAGGGCTCATTTGTCCCGCGCAGCGCAAGCAGGCGCTGCTGCACTTTGCAAGCCGGCGCGCCATGGACATCGAGGGGCTGGGCGACAAGCTCGTCGACCAGCTCGTAGACGCCGGGGTCGTCCATACGCCTGCCGATCTCTACAAGCTCGGCGTCGCGGCGCTGGCCGAGCTGGAGCGGATGGCGGACAAGTCCGCCGCCAACGTGGTTACCGCCATTGACAGGAGCCGCAAGACGACGCTCGCTCGGTTCATCTTTGCGCTGGGCATCCGCCATGTCGGCGAGACGACCGCAAAGGATCTCGCGCGCCACTTCGGCAGTCTCGATGCACTCGCCGCCGCGGACGAAGCGGCACTCCTCGAAGTGAACGATGTAGGACCGGTTCTGGCGCAGAGCATCCATCAGTTCTTCGCCGAGAAGCACAATCGCGAGGTGATTGCCCAGTTGCGCGCGGCCGGGGTAGAGTGGCCGGAGTCCGCGCCGCAGCGCGCCGCGCGCGGCAAGCTGGCCGACCGCACCTTCGTGATTACGGGAACCCTTCCTTCGCTGTCCCGCGAGGAGGCGACCGAGCTTATCGAGAAGCACGGGGGCAAGGTCGCCGGCAGCGTGTCGAAGAAGACGAGCTACGTCGTCGCCGGCGTCGATCCGGGCAGCAAGCTGGACCGCGCGGGCGAACTGGGCGTCCCGGTGTTGAACGAAAAGCAACTGAAGGATCTGATCCATGGCGGACGGTAGAGTGACCAAGGCGGTGTTTCCGGTCGCCGGGCTCGGCAGCCGCTTTCTCCCGGTGACGAAGGCAAGCCCCAAGGAGATGCTGCCGGTCGTCGACAAGCCACTCATTCAGTACGCGGTCGAGGAGGCGGCCGCGGCCGGCATCACCGAGATGATCTTCATCACCGGCCGCAACAAGCGCGCCATCGAGGATCACTTCGACAAGGCCTACGAGCTGGAGACAGAGCTCGCGGCGCGCAGCAAGAACGATCTGCTGGACATCGTGCACAAGGTGCTTCCGCGCGGCATCAACTGCATCTACATCCGCCAGTCCGAAGCCCTGGGGCTCGGGCATGCGGTGCTCTGCGCCGAGCCGGTAATTGGCGCCGAGCCGTTCGCCGTGCTGCTCGCCGACGACCTGATCGACGCCGAGGTTCCGGTGATGAAGCAGATGACCGACATCGCCAACCGCGAGCCGTACTCGATCATCGGAGTCATGCCGGTCGCGGCGGCGAGCGTCGGTAACTACGGCATCGTGGAAACGACGAACGGCAGCGGGCGGGTGAGCCGGATCACGCGCATCGTGGAGAAACCCAAGCCCGGCACGACCTCATCGACCCTCGCCGTGGTCGGACGCTACGTTCTCACCGCCCGCATCTTCCATCACCTGCGCAACGTGCCGGCAGGCACGGGCGGCGAGATCCAGTTGACCGACGGCATCGCGCGGCTCCTCGACGACGAGAAAACGCTCGCCTACGAGTTCGAGGGCCGGCGCTACGACTGCGGCAACAAGCTCGGCTACCTCGAGGCGACGGTCGAGCTGGCGCTGAAGCATCCCGAGGTGGGCAGAGGCTTCGCCGAATTTCTTAGGACCCGCTGAACGGGTCCCACGTGAGCCGCGTTTCTGGTCCAATGGCTTCAGCGGTTCCCTAAGCGGCGATGACCCTCAACGAGCTGCGCTATCTCGTCGCCGTTGCTCACGAGCGAAGCTTCGGACGCGCCGCCCAGCGTTGCTTCGTCAGCCAGCCCGCGCTCTCGGTGGCGATCCAGAAGCTCGAAGAGGAGCTCGACGCACAGCTCTTCGAGCGCGGCAAGACGGAAGTGACCGTGACGGCGGTCGGGGAGCGCATCATCGAGCAGGCACAGAAGGTGCTCGAGGAAGCGGCCCGCATCCGCGACATCGCGCAGGCTGGGCGCAATCAGCTCGTCGGAGTGTTTCACCTCGGCGTGATCTACACCGTCGCACCTTATCTTCTGCCCGATCTGATCCCGGCGCTCAACGAGCGCGCACCCGAGATGCCGCTGCAAATCGAGGAAAACCTGACCGAGGAGCTCGAAGCGGCGCTCAAGTCCGGGCGCATCGACGCGGCGATCATCGCGCTGCCGTTCCAGCCGCCGGGCGTGACCGCGGAGTTCCTCTATGAAGAGCCGTTCCAGGTCGTGGTGCCGCAGCGCCATCGCTGGGCGAAGCGCCGGGCCATCGAGCCCTCCGAGCTCGCAGCCGAGCACACGATCCTGCTCAACGTCGGTCATTGCTTCCGCGACCAGGTGCTCGACGCCTGCCCGGAGCTCAACCGCGGCAACGCGGCGGTGACCCGCACCAACTCGCTGGAGACGGTCCGCAACATGGTTGCCTCCGGGCTCGGCGTCTCGGTGCTGCCGCGCGACGCGCTCACGCCGAAGTATCACAGCAAGCTGGTAGTACCAGTGCCGTTCGCGAAGCCGGTGCCGTCGCGGCGCATCGCGCTTGCCTACCGCAAGAGTTTCCCCCGCCCCGCGGCGATCGCCGCCATTCGCGACGCCGTGGCGGCGTGTCGACCCGCACGTTCAACGTCACGGAGCCATGCATGACTAGCGATCTCAAGGACAAGGCCGTCCTCATCACCGGCGCTTCGACCGGCATCGGCGCCGCAGCGGCGCGTGCATTCGCGCGGCTTGGCAGCCGCGTGGCGATTCATTACCACGCGAGCAAATCCGCGGCCGAGCAGGTCGCCGCGGACGTCCGTGCGTCAGGCGGAGAGGCGCTGCTCGTCGGCGGCGACGTGACGCGCGCTGCGGAGATCAAGCGCATCGTCGGCGAAACGCTCTCCGCGCTAGGCCGGATCGACGTCCTCGTCAACAACGCGGGTGGACTGGTGAAGCGCACGCGGATTGAGGATTACGACGAGGAGTTCCTGCACCAGGTCATCGCCCTCAACGTGACCCAGGTGGCGCTCTTCATGCACGAAGTGATTCCGGTCATGCGCCGCCAGAAGAGCGGCAACGTGATCAACGTCAGCTCGATCGCGGCGCGGCACGGCGGGGGAGCAGGGGCGATCATCTACGCCGGCGCGAAGGGCTTCATCTCGACGGCAACGCACGGCTGGGCGAAGGAGGTCGTCGGCGACGGCATCCGGGTCAATGCGATCTCGCCGGGCGTCATCGCGACACCCTTCCACGAGCGCTATTCGACGCCGGAGCAGCTGAAGACGATGCAGGCGACCATCCCGATGAACCGCCTGGGCACCGCCGAAGAATGCGCCGGTACGCTCGTCTACCTCGCGTCGGACGCGATGAGCGCGTACGTCACCGGGCAGGTCATCGAAGTCAACGGTGGCCAGTACATGCCCTAGCCACCGACGAGCGCCGGCAGCTCGGCCAGCGACGCAACTATGGCGTCGGGCTTCGGCCCGTGGCGCTCGAGCGGCGCGCCGCTCCGGTTCACCCAGAGCGATGTGAAGCCGAAAGCCTTCGCGCCGGCGACGTCCCAGCCGTTCGAGGAGACGAAACCAATGCGCGCCGGCGAGAGCTTGAGATGGTCGACAGCGAGCTGATAGACGCGCGGACTCGGCTTGTAGATCCCCGCCGCATCGACGGAGAGGATCGCGGCGACGTGCAGAGCGATGCCAGTCGACGCGGCGAGAGGCTCGAGCATGGCGCGCGTGCCGTTCGAGAGGATGATTCGCGGCAGCGGCGCGAGCGCGGCCAGCGCCGGCGCGGCGTCGGGGAAAGGAGAGAGATCGAGATAGGCGTCGAGCAGCCGATGCCGCAGTTGCGGCTGCAGCGACAGGCCGAGCGCTTCGGCGGCATGGTCGAGCGCGTGCGCGGTGATGGCGGCAAAGTCCTCGCGCCGCTGCGTGGCACTCAACATCAGGCTCTGCAGCCACGTGTACTCCAGCTGTTTGGTCCGCCACGCTTGCGCGAGCGCATTACCCCGGCCCGGGAACATCCGCTCACCCAACGTCGCAACGGATTGCACGTCGAACAGCGTTCCATACGCGTCGAAGACCAGCGCATGGACCGAGCGCATCGCTTTGGAATTTGCAATCATCGTGGCTTCTCCGCGCCGAGATTCAGTGTCATCGTATGCAAAAATTCATGCCACTGCGCCGAAATGCGGCCATCATGCGAAAAAAAATAGGGGTTACACTTGCGTGCAACCCCTTGGTTCCATGGTGGGCGATACTGGGATCGAACCAGTGGCCCCTGCCGTGTGAAAGCAGTGCTCTACCGCTGAGCTAACCGCCCCGCGCGAACCCAGACAGGAGGGGATATTTAAGCACAGCGCCAAAAGCAGGGTCAAACCAGCTTTGCCTCGTGTCTATGTGTGTCCTGGACAAAACAGCCACTATGATGGGGCGCAAGACGCAGGTCCGGCAGGCGTGGCGGCACTGACAGCAAGGCCGCTATTTCGGTAAAGTTATACGGCATAAAGCAAAAATTTCCTTGGCTCAAGTCTTGCTAAAACCCGGGTCTAGGCAGGGTGACCCCACTGTGTCCCGTGCCATTTACGATGAAATGTCGTCGCCGGACGGCGCAGTCCGCCCCCACTACCAGGCCTTTTCGGACTGGCTGAAGCGCACCGCCGCCGACAAGATCGCCCAGAAACGGGACGAGGCGGAGCGCGCCTTCCATCGCGTCGGCATCACCTTCGCAGTGTATGGCGACGAGGGCGGCACCGAGCGTCTGATTCCCTTCGACATCGTGCCGCGCATCATTCCCGCGGCCGAATGGCGCGTTCTCGAGCGCGGGCTCAAGCAACGCGTGCAGGCCCTGAACCTCTTCCTGAAGGACATCTATCACGAGCAGCGCATCATCAAGGCCGGCGTGATCCCCGCGGATCGCGTGCTCGGCAACACGCAATACCGGCGCGAGATGCAGGGCATCGACGTGCCCGGCGACATCTACGCGCACGTCGCCGGGGTCGATATCGTGCGCGCCGGCGAGGGCGAGTATTACGTGCTGGAGGACAACCTGCGCGTGCCCTCGGGCGTGTCGTACATGCTCGAGAACCGCAAGATGATGATGCGGCTCTTCCCGGAACTGTTCGCCACGCAGGCGATCAAGCCCGTCGAGCACTATCCCGATCTGCTGCTCGAGAACCTGCGCGGCGTCGGGCCGGCGGGCGAGGAGAATCCCGAGGTCGCCGTGCTTACGCCCGGAGCGTACAACTCGGCGTATTTCGAGCATGCCTTCCTCGCTCAGCAGATGGGCGTCGAGCTCGTCGAAGGACAGGACATGTTCGTCCAGAACGACACGCTGTACATGCGCACGACGCGCGGCCCGCGGCGAGTCCATGTGCTCTACCGCCGGGTCGACGACGATTTCCTCGATCCCAAAGCGTTCCGTCCGGATTCGATGCTCGGCGTGCCGGGGCTCTTCGCCGCTTACCGCGCGGGGCGGGTGACCCTTGCCAACGCCATCGGCACCGGCGTCGCCGACGACAAGTCGATCTACCCGTTCGTGCCGGAGATGATCCGCCATTACCTGTCCGAGGACCCCGTGCTCAACAACGTTCCGACGTGGCAGCTTCGCCTCGAGGACGATCTCCGCTACTGCCTTGATCATCTGGCCGAGCTGGTGGTGAAGGAAGTGCACGGCGCCGGCGGATACGGGATGCTTGTGGGTCCCGCTGCGAGCACCGCCGAACGCGAGGCGTTCCGGGGCCGCATCGTGGCGCAGCCAGAGAAGTACATCGCGCAGCCGACGCTCTCGCTCTCGACCTGTCCGACCTTTGTCGATGCAGGGCTCGCGCCGCGGCACATCGATCTGCGACCCTATGTTCTCTCCGGGAAAGCCGTGAACCTTGTTCCGGGTGGACTGACGCGCGTTGCGTTGCGCGAAGGATCCCTGGTCGTGAATTCGTCGCAGGGGGGCGGCACGAAGGACACCTGGGTGATGGCCCACTGAGGGTCCACTGAGGGGCGACCGAGGCATGCTCTGCCGCACTGCCAACGAGCTGTACTGGATGGCCCGCCACATCGAGCGCGCGGAGAACCAGGCGCGGCTCCTCGACGTGACCTACCGGATGTCGCTCCTGCCTTACGAAGCGGTCGAGCCCGGACTCGCCTGGGCGCAGCCATGGGCGGTGCCGCTCATCACGTCGGGGCTCGCGACCGCGTTCTACGAGCGCTTCAAGGACCTCTCCGCCGAGAACGTTCTGCGCTTCATGATCTTCGACTCCGGGACGCCGTCGTCGATCCACTGTTGCTTGCGCGCGGCGCGCGAGTCCGCGCGCGCGGTCCGCGGCGCCATCACCTCGGAGATGTACGAGGACCTCAATTCGGCGTGGCTCGACATGCGCACCTACGACTACGAGCTGATCGAGGCCAACGGCATCTCCGAGTTCCTGGGCTGGGTGAAGATGCGGTCGCATCTTTTCCGCGGCGTCACCTTCGGCACCATGCTGCGCGACGAGGCCTACCATTTCATCCGGCTGGGCACCCACATCGAGCGTGCCGACAACACTGCCCGCATCCTCGACGTCAAGTACCACACCCTTTTGCCTTCCGCGGCCGACGTTGGGGGCGCGGTCGACTATTACCAGTGGGGCGCGCTGCTGCGCTCGGTGTCGGGGTTCGAGTCTTATCGCAAGATCTACAGCGACGTCATCACGCCGCGGCGGGTAGCGGAACTGCTGATCCTGCGCGAGGACATGCCGCGCTCGCTGCATTCGTGCATGAACTTCATCCACGAGACGCTGGAGACGCTGTGCGACGAGAACACGCGCGAGACGGAGCGCGTGTCGGGCGAGCTGCACTCGCGGCTTCGCTACGGCAAGACCGACGACATCATCAAGTTCGGGCTGCACGAATACCTGATGGAGTTTCTCGATCGCATCTCCGCGCTCGGCGACGAGATCAACCGCAGCTTCCTGGTGCCGACGTACTAGAAGCCCTGAAACATCGATCGGTTAGAATCGCGCCCAGCGCTTACGCCGACCTTTCTCAATGACCTACTGTGTTGCCATGTCGCTCGATGCGGGGATGATCTTCGCGTCGGACTCGCGCACCAACGCGGGGGTGGATCAGATCGCCCGCTTCTCCAAGATGCGTGTTTTCGCCCGTGACGGCCATCGCGTCATCGTAACGCTTTCCTCCGGCAATCTCTCGATCACGCAGAACGCGCTGAGTCTCCTCGAGCAGCGTGCGCGCGCCAGCGACGGAGGACAGCACTTATGGAATGTGAGCTCCATGTTCGACGTCGCCCGGCTTATCGGCGACGCGCTGCGCGAGGTGAAGACGCGCGACGGGCCATACCTGCAGCAGAACAACATCGACCCGCACGCCAACTTCATCGTCGGCGGGCAGGTGCGCGGGGAGCCGCACCGGTTGTTCGAGGTCTACAGCGAAGGCAACTTCATCGAGGCGACCCCGGACACCTGCTACTTCCAGATCGGCGAAAGCAAGTACGGCAAGCCGGTGATCGACCGCGTGGTCAAGCGCTCGACCGGACTGCTCGAGGCCACGAAGTGCACGATCGTGTCCTTCGATTCCACGATGCGCTCGAACATCTCGGTAGGGCTCCCCATCGATCTCGTGATGTACGAGAGCGACGCCTTGCGCATCAAGATGCAGCGGCGCATCGAGGAGTCCGACCCGTATTTCCAGATGATCCACACGCAATGGGGCGAGGGTCTGCGCCGGGTGTTCGCACAGCTCCCGAACCCGGAGTGGGAATAGCGGCGGCGCATGGCCATTCGCGTCGCGCTCCAGCACCGGACAACCTACGAGTTCGACCGGCTCGTCAACCTCGGCCCGCACGAAATCCGCCTGCGGCCCGCGCCGCATTGCCGCACGCCGATCCTCGGCTATTCGCTCGACGTCGAGCCAGCCGGACATTTCCTGAACTGGCAGCAGGACCCGTACGGCAACTGGATCGCGCGGCTCGTCTTCCCGGAGCGCGCGGACAAGCTCGACGTGATGGTCGATCTCACCGCCGACATGACGGTGATCAATCCGTTCGACTTCTTCGTCGAGAGTCACGCCGAGCACTATCCTTTCGAGTACTCCGCCGGCCTCGCGAAGGAGCTGATTCCGTTTCTCGAGACGGCCCCGCTGACTCCGCGCCTCGCGCGCTGGATCGACGCCTTTCGCGCGACGATCAAGCCGGAAGAGAACACGGTCGACATGCTGGTGCGGCTCAATCATCAGCTGCAGACCGAGATCCGCTACCTCGTGCGCATGCAGCCCGGCGTGCAGGCGCCGGAGGAAACGCTCGAGCGCGCCTGCGGCTCTTGCCGAGACACCGGTTGGCTGCTGGTGCAGATCCTGCGTCAGCTCGGGCTTGCCGCGCGCTTCGCGTCCGGCTACCTCATTCAACTGGTGGCCGACGTGAAGCCTCTCGACGGACCCGCGGGGACCGAGCGCGATTTCACCGATCTGCACGCCTGGGCGGAGGTGTACCTCCCCGGCGCGGGCTGGGTCGGGCTCGATCCGACGTCGGGCTTGCTTGCGGGCGAGGGGCACATCCCGCTCGCCTGCACCGCGGACCCCGGCAACGCGGCGCCGGTGATCGGCTTCACCGACGTGTGCGAAGTCCAGTTCGAGTTCGCGATGAAGCTCACGCGGGTGCACGAGGATCCGCGCGTCACCAAGCCCTACACCGACGAGCAGTGGAAGCGGATTTCGCGTCTGGGACACCGGATCGACGAGGAGCTCAAAGCCGGCGACGTGCGGCTGACGATGGGCGGCGAGCCGACGTTTGTTTCGATAGACGACCCGGACGGACTGGAGTGGAATTTCACGGCGGTCTCACCGCAAAAGCGAGTGTTGTCGGGCACGTTGATCCGGCGGCTGCGC
>Ga0335083_10008548_pt1 | contig 12493 bp, 10 predicted proteins | sample Lox_Sample_42_FD_206716 | JGI IMG/M metagenome (GOLD analysis project Ga0335083, IMG submission 206716) | Soil microbial communities from Loxahatchee National Wildlife Refuge, Florida, United States - Lox_Sample_4.2 | ecosystem: Environmental > Terrestrial > Soil > Wetlands | place: USA... | reverse complement strand
GCTGGAGCTCGGTGTGCAGCGCCATCGTGTGCTGGGCGCTCATTGCGGCGGAGCCCTGAAAGAGACCTTCCCCTTACATCCACCCCAAGTCACGGAGAGGACCATGGCAGCCAGGAAACGGAACAACCCCAAAGCCGCCCGCGCGGGCGACCCCCTGAGCATGCTCGCCGTCCGCCGGGCCTCCGATCACGGTGGCTACGGCTGGCAGCGCGACCTGCCGGATGCGCGCGACTTCGCCTACGCCGCCCCGCTGCTGCGCTTCCCGCATGGGCTGCCGGCGGCGGTCGACCTGCGCTCGCGCTGCCCGCCCGTCTACGACCAGGGCCAGCTCGGCAGCTGCACGGCCAACGGCATCGGTGCGGCGGTGGAGTTCGACCAGAAGAAGCAGGGCGCGAAGGCGTTCATGCCCTCACGGCTCTTCATCTACTACAACGAGCGGGTGATGGAGGGCACGGTCAACCAGGACTCCGGCGCCCAGATCCGCGATGGCATCAAATCGGTCGCGAAGCTCGGCGTACCCCCGGAGACGGACTGGCCCTACAACATCGGGAAGTTCACCCAGAAACCGCCGCCCAAGGCCTACAAGGACGCCAAGAAGGACGTGGTCTCGGTCTACGCGCGGGTGAACCAGGACTTAGGCCAGATGCAGGGCTGCCTCGCCGAAGGCTACCCCTTCGTGCTCGGCTTCACGGTGTACTCGAGCTTCGAGAGCGAGCAGGTGGCCAAGACGGGGATCGTGCCCATGCCCTCCCCCGGTGAGCAGGTGGTGGGCGGGCACTGCGTGGTGGCGGTCGGCTACGAGAACTCGAGCCGCACGTTCATCATCCGCAACTCCTGGGGCACCAGCTGGGGCAAGGGCGGCTACTGCATGATGCCCTACGAGTATCTCATCAACCCGCACTACTCCAGTGACTTCTGGACCGTGCGGCGGGTGGGCTGAAGCAGTGTCCGGCTTCACCATCGACTCGCTCGGCAGCGCGATCGCCGCCGCCGGCGCGCTCGGCACGGCCTCGTTCGGGATCGTGGAGGCGCTCAAGTGGACGCCGCTCGGGGCGGCAGGGTTCAGGCAGATCCACAGCTACCTCGGCCCCGACCTCGAGGCTGCGCTGCGGGTGGCCTACGGGGATGACTTCTCGCGTCTTTTGAACGCGCAGTACCGCCAGGACTCGCAGCACCAGAGCCTCATCGGCAAGTCGCTGCGCCAGGGCGTGCGCATCGGGCTCACCCCCGAGAACGCGCCCGCGATCGCCCGTTTCTTGGGCACCGTGGGCCCGGGCGAGCTCAGGGAAGCGGCGATTGCTGTCCTGAGCGGGCGGCCGCTGTCGGATGAACAGCGCGCGGCCATCGGCCGCTTCGAGCTCGCCGCCGATGCACGGATCGCGAGCGCCCTGTCCCGGGCGCAGGACGTGTACCTCGGTACTGTGCGCTGCGCGGCGTCTGCGATTTCCATCGTGTTCGCGGAAGCCGCGGCGTTCCTGCTTGGGACCGACAGCGCGGCCCTGGGGCTGCCGAACGTCTGGGTCGTGGGACTCCTGGTCGGGATCGTCGCCGTGCCGCTCGCACCGATTGCGAACGACGTGGTCGGCGCACTGCAGGCGGCGACCAAGGCGCTGCGGGGTGGCTGATGCTGAGCTTCGTCCTCGACCTGCGCTCTGCCCCCGTCGGGGGCGCCGTCGTGCCGGCGGTACTCACGCAAGGCAAGCCGACACTCGATCAGCTGCAGCGCTGCACCGACATCGTCTTCCTGGTGCACGGGTTCAACGTCGACCGCGCGGACGGGGCGGCGGAGCTCGGCGCGTTCGGTCAGAGGCTCACTGCAGTGGGCGATGCCGGGGCAGCGGTGGCGGTCCTCTGGCCCGGCGACTCCGCCATCGGCCCCCTGTCCTACCCCTTCGAGACCAACAAGGCCGATGACAGCGCGGTGGAGCTCGCCACGTTCATCGGCGAGCAGCTGCCGCAGTCACCGCGTGTCTCCTTCGTCGGCCACAGCCTCGGCTGCCGCGTGGTAATGGAGACCGTGCGGCAGCTTTGGATCAAGAACGTCCCGGTCTCTCAGGTGTGCCTCATGGCCGCCGCCATCGACAACGACAGCCTGGGAGTCGAGGTGGAGTACCAGAGGGCCGCGCTGTTCGCGTCTCGGACCGGCGTGCTCTATTCCCCGAGCGACCGGGTCCTCAAGGACGCCTATCCCATCGGCAACCTGGTGTCGGCCTTCCTGCATGCCGCCGCGACCACCGATGCGGCGCTCGGCTACTCGGGCCCGCGGCCTGGCTCCGGCGCCGCGACACCGGCCCAGGTCCAGGCGGTGGGGATCCCGTCGGCTGACAACGTGGATCATGGCGACTACCTGCCCAACCCCGCAGGGGTGTTCAACGGCAGTCAGGCGAGCGCGGCGCGGTTCGCAAACGCGATGCTCGCGGGCACGGCGCCGCTCGTCTACACGTGAACACGCGCGCCGCGTGAGACGCCCATGAACGACTCCACCTCCTCCAACGCGGTTCTCGGACTTCCGGCCACCGTCTGGATCGCGCTCATCCTGGGAGTGGCCGGTGTGTTCGCGCTCAGCCAGCGGCCCTTCCAGGACACTCGCCCGCCGAGCACCGCCGCCACGCAGCACCCGCACGAGAGCGACGACGGTCAGAACATCGAGGCGCGGCTGTGGGAGGACCCGCTCAATGCCATCGCGCTCGCGCGCCGCAATGCCCTGAACCAGCAGCTGGACCCCTACCCGGCCGAGAGCCTCTGGAGTGCCGTCGAGAAGGCCGAGAAGAAGCACGCCAAGATCCTCGTGATGGCGGTCATGGTGACCGGCGAGCCCTACGCGGATGACATGGAGACCCGCCGGCGCACGCGCTACGCGGTGCTTGCCGGGCTGTACCGCTCCGGGTTCATTCCGGCGAACTCCGATCACGTCGGCTACCTGCAGCTGCGCGCCCGGGCCGCAAGTGGGACCGTTACGGGCGAGCATGATGTCGAGGCCTTCGAGTGGCTCAAGCGCGACACCGCTGAGGCGGGCAGCGCACCCGCTCATCCCAGCGCTCCCGGGACCGAGCTCACCCAGGCGGACCAGGTGCTGCTGCTGTGGCTGGACCAGGACGGATTTCGCGAGCTGCCGATCCGCACGCTCGCGCGTTTCCTCAAGCCGATCGCCCACGAGGATCCGAAGCTGGTCGATATCACGGTCCTCGGGCCGGGCAATTCCGACGGCCTGCGAGCGATGTACGACGAGGCGCAGCGCTCGACGGGGTCCGATCCCTGGGAGGCAGGGGACTTGCGGGAGATGGACTTCTACTCCTCGCGGGCCACCGGCTCAGACCTCTCCATCACCGGGGTTTCCCCGGGCGAGAAGACCAACCTCGCCAAGACGATCTACGACTTGACCGAGGGGAAAGTGCGCCTGTACCGCGCAGTAACCGACGATCAGACCGTGGAGAAAACCCTGTTCGATGAGCTCAAGAAGCGCGGGATCAAGAGCTCCGACCGCATTGCACTCGTGGCTGAGCGTGACACTCTCTACGCGCGCGGCATGGGGAGCTACTTCAATGGCTGCCGCAACCCGCCCCGCATCGATCCCGCTCCTCCCCACGTCGATGCAGCTGCCGGCGTGAGCGATGAAGGCCCGCACGTCGTGTGCTTCACTTATCTGCGGGGCCTCGACGGGCTCGCGCCCTACTCGCAGCCGGCACCCAGCCCCGGCACCTCCTCGCAGTCGCAGAACGACGGCGGCCACGCTTCCGCCAACGACAACCAGGCGCCGGGAGTGTCCGATGAGGCCACAGGTCCCGGGCAGCTCGATTACCTGCGCCGCCTGGCTAACGATCTGTCCGAGCTGCGCAAACCGCCGACCCGCATCCGCGCGATCGGTGTCATCAGCTCGGACGTCTACGACAAGCTCCTGGTCCTGCAGGCACTGCGCAACGCGGTGCCGGGCGTCACGTATTTCACGTTCGACCTCGATGCGCGGCTGCTCGAGCAGAAGAACCTGCGCTGGACGCGCCAGCTGATCGTCGGCTCGAGCCTGGGGTTGTCACTGCGGCCCGAGCTGCAGGGAGACATCCCGCCTTTCAGGGACAGCTACCAGACCTCCACCTTCTACGCGACCATGCTCGCGGCGCACCGCTTCGTCACTTCCGGTCAGGCGCATGCGACGCAGACGCATGCGTCCCATCCGGGCAACGGCTCCGTCGATCCCGGGATCTCGCACTATTTCAATCCCGACGACTCCCCGCAGGCCGGGCTGCAGTGGACCGACCGGCCGCGGGTGTTCGAGATCGGCCGCTCCGATGCCTACGACCTCACGCCCGGGCACACCGACCACGAGTGCGAGTTCGACGGCCGCTGCCGCTCGATCGCGGCGGGCCGCGACCCCGGCATGTGGAGCACGAAAGGGGCGTGGTCGCGGGGATTGCTGATCGGGCTGCTGCTGGCCGTGCTCTTTCTTGCGGGAGCCGCGCTCGCACTCGGCGTGCGCGGCGTGGTCGGGCTATCGCGCACTCACACCATCCCGGGCCTCGGCATAAGGCGCTGGAGCAACGAGACCGCATCCCTGCTCATCGCAGCGGCCGTGATCCTGGTCACCACGCTCACCTGGCCCTACCTCGTGGACACAATCACCCGGGACGGGCTTCCCGCCCCGCTCTTCAGCGGCGCCAATCCCTGGATCGCCCCGATGGTCGATGCAGTCTCGATCATCATGGTGCTGCTCCTGGTGGTGCGCGGGCAGCGCAAGCTGCACGACAACGCCGCCTGCGTCGGGCGCGAGTTCAAGTTCACCATGACCCGCATGGACCTGATCAAATGGCACCGGCAGCAGGTCAAGGCGCGCGCAGCGGCGCCACCTGCCCCGGCGGCGCCCCAGGGCCCAGGCGTCGGGAACCGGGCCTGGGTATTGCCGCGCTGGCTGATCTGGTTCTGGTTCCCCCTGCGAGCGCTGCCCCAGCAGCAGGGAGTCGCTCTGGCGGATACCAAGGTCACGCAGATCGAGGCGCTCATCGCCCAGTACCTGCATCACGGCACCACGTTTGCGCGCACCATGCGCGCAGCGCCAGTCACGGCGGCCGTGGTGCTGCTCCTCGTGATTCCGCTCGAGAAAGTGCCCGGAATTGCCCACTTCGGGCGTGTAAGCGACCTGCTCTCGTTCCTGAGCCTGGTCGCGATCCAGTTCCTGATCTTCTGGACTGCGGACGCGCTACTGCTCTCGCGCTCGTTCATCCTGGCACTCCAGCGCGACCGGCCCGCATGGCCCACGACGTCGGATTTCGTCGGCCTTCCGGTGCAGCAGGGTACGCAGTGGCTGGACCTCAAGCTGGTGGCGGCACGCACCCGCGCCGTGTCGGCTCTGGTGTGGTACCCCTCCTTCGTGCTGGCCTTCATGGCGGTCGTGGCGCTGACCATCCAGTTCCGTGAGTTTCAGTTCGCCAACAACCCGATCGCACTCGGCCTCGGCACGCTGTTCGTCATCGGCTCGGCCGTCGCCCTGCGCACCGCCGCGGAAAGCCTGCGCCGCTGCATCCGCAGAAACATCGAGGATGACCGCCTGCGGGCCCCGAATGCGCCCCTGGCAGCACAGCTGCAACTGCTGCTGGATCGGATCGATGCGTTACGCCAGGGCGCCTTCGCGCCGTACTCGGAGCAGCCGATCGTACGTGCAGTCCTGGTGCCCGCGGCCACCTATGGGGCCACGGTCGGCCTGCAATACCTGCACCTCGGGAACTAAGGCTGTCAGGCACCTGCCCCTTACTGGCCGGCCAGGGCCGCGGCGATGGCCTTCGATAGCGGGGTCGTTGGCCGGCCGATGAGCCGGCTCAACTCGTGGCTGTCATCGAACAGTGCCCCCTGCGCAGCCTCGGCATCGGACTTCGACAGGAGATTCGCCACGAACTCGGGCAAGCCCGCCTGGATAAGGGCTGACCGGTAGTCGGCCTCGGACATGTTTTTGTACGCAATCGTTCTGCCCGACTGGCGGGATAGCTCCGCGGCGAACTCCGCGCGCGTGAAGGCAGAGTCCCCGGCCAGCTCGTAAGTGCGCGCCCGCTGTTCGTCCTTGGCGGTCAGCGCGGCAGCCGCTGCGTCGGCGTAGTCGGCGCGGCTCGCGGCCGAGATCCGGCCCTCGCCCGAGCAGCCGATGAGGGTGCCGCTCGCGAGCACTGCCGCTATTCCGGCCGTGTAGTTCTCCAGGTACCAGCCGTTGCGCAGGAGGACATAAGCCAGCCCCGAGGCGCGAAGCGCCGCCTCGGTGGCGCGGTGGGTATCGGCGACGAGGAGTTTCGAGCTGTCGGCGTGCAGGACACTCGTATACGCGACGAGGCGTACTCCCGCGACGCGCGAGGCCTGAACGACAGCCTCATGCTGCGAGACCCGACGGCCGAGATCGTTGCCGGACACGAGCAGCACCTTCTCGACTCCCGCAAGCGCTGTGGCGAGCGTGGCAGGCTTCTCGTAGTCGGCCTGGCGCACGGACACACCCCGCGCCGCAAGATCGGACGCCTTGTCGGGACTGCGCACGGCCGCGACGATCTGATTCGGCGGGACCTTCTTGAGCAGGGCCGTGACCACGAGTCGGCCAAGCTTGCCGCTGGCTCCGGTAATGGCATACATGGAACTTACTCCCCGGTGGCTGGACAGACGCTACGGCAGCGGCACGCGGTCCGCAACGCTCTGCGGTGTGGCTCAATAGAAGCCTTCGTCGCGGCCTCGTTCCGATCTGCTATATGGGAGATGCGGCCGATGCCATTGGTGGTACGGAACCCCCGGATGGGCCGGCCCGCGGCATACTCCCGCACACACACCCTGACCCGTATGCCGGCGCCCGTGTCGCGCCGCACCCAGGAGATCTCCATGAGCCCACGGTCCCTCGGAAGCACGAAAATCCAGATCGCACCGCTGGTGCTCGGTGGCAATGTCTTTGGCTGGACCGCGAACGAGGCACGCTCCTTTGAGCTCCTCGACCGTGCGGCGGCGGCCGGACTCAATACCATCGACACGGCCGACTCGTACTCCTCGTGGGTCCCGGGCAACGTCGGTGGCGAATCCGAGACGATCCTCGGGAAATGGCTGAAGCGCTCCGGGCGCCGCGACACGACCGTAGTCATCACCAAGGTGGGCTCGGCAGTCGGTCCCTACAAGAAGGACCTTACCCCGAAGCACATTCTCGCGGCGGCGGAGGACTCCCTGCGGCGGCTGCAGACCGACCGCATCGACGTCTACTTCAGCCACTGGCCTGATCCCTCGACTCCCATCGAAGAGACCCTTGGTGCCTACCAGATGCTCATCGAGCAGGGAAAGGTGCGTGCCATCGGCGCCTCGAACTACGGCGCGCAGCAGCTGAAGGAAGCACTCGCCGCATCGGCCAAATCGGGCCTGCCCCGCTACGAGGTCGTGCAGCCCGAGTACAACCTCTATAACCGCGCCAGCTACGAGGGCGCCCTGCGGGACCTGTGCGTGCGCGAGGGCCTGGGCGTCATCACCTACTTCAGCCTGGCGTCGGGATTTCTAACCGGCAAGTACCGCTCGAAGGATGACCTCGCCAAGAGTCCCCGGGGTCAGATGATCGGGAAGTACCTGGACGCCCGTGGTCTTCGGATCCTGGGTGCGCTGGATGAGGTGGCGGGTGCGCATGAGTGCTCGCCCGCTGAAGTCGCGCTGGCATGGCTCATGGCGCAGCCCGGGGTCACGGCACCGATCGCAAGCGCGACTTCACTCGAGCAGCTCGAGGCCCTGATCCGCGCGACGCAGCTGACCCTCTCGAAAGGCGAGCTGGACGCACTGACTAAGGCGAGTACCTGAACGACTTCAGCGCTCCGTCCCCGGGGAGCTCGGGGACGGAACCCGCGACGAGCGCAGTCTACTTGGCGCGTGCCAGGTACTGCGCGAGCTGGTTGAGCTCAGCGTCGTTGATCTCGGTCAGGCGCCACGCGGGCATTTCCACCAGCCCGTGCCGGACGACGAGGCGAACATAGTCGGCGGACAGGTCCGTCCGGTCCTCCAGAGCCGCATTCGCGGGGCCCCTGATCTGCGCCAGCCGCTGTGTCCCCGCGTGTCCCGGACCTTTGGCGTGGCAGGGGGCGCAGTTGTGGTCGAAGATCGCTTTGCCCGCAGGAGCATCGGCCGCTGATGCTTCGCCCCCGACCAGCAGGAGCGTGAGCGTCAGGCCCAGCGCCAGGCGAATCACTTCGGGCTCCCGCGATAGCGCGCCGGCCAGATGCCCTGCTTGCCCGGGGCGAGTATGCCCTTCGGGTCGAGTGCGTCCTTGATGGTCTGGTTCAGCTTCATCAGGGCATGGTCATTCCAGCTGTAGGTCGCCGCGATGTCATCCATGTACGAGAGGTGGGTGCGGTACTCCCCGTACCCTGCTGCCGCAGCGTCGCGCACCAGCTGGCGGAACAACGCATCCGCCTGGTGCTTGATCTTCGGGTCGCGGCGGTCGAACAGGAGCTCGACCACGTGGTGCAGCTCGCGCCAGCCGATGGCGAATATGCTCATGTAGTCGAAGCCGTACTCGTGCATGCGGTCACGCACCATCGTGTACTGCTTCATCGCCTCGGAGCCTCTGATCGGCGAGACCGGCGAGAACCCAATGTGACCCCCGCCGCCGGTCCAGTTGACGAAGCTGAACTCACTCAGGCGGGGAATCCCGCGCATCGTGTCCGCGCGGCTGATCAGCAGATCGTTCTCCCGCTTGCGATCCTCGACGAAATAGAACTTGGCTCCCGGAACTTTGGCGAAGGAGTCGCGGATGACGGTCCAAAGCGTGTCCATGACCGGCGGCGGCCCGTAGAGCGCGCCGTAGATGTTCCACATCCCGATGTCCTGGTCGGCCATGATCTTGCGCAGGGTGCTGTCGGGCAGCGGACCGGGCTTGTCGGTGTACTGACTGCGCGTGGCATTTACCGCGGCGACCAGGAGGAGGCTGCGGATCGTCGCCGCGTTCTGGATCACCGAGCCGACCTTGAGCGGCCTCAGGATGTCCACGACCTGTTCCAGATCCTCCTCGCGCTGGAAAGAGATCATGTAGGGGCGATACCCTGGCGGCTCGGGCATCAGCCAGATGCCCATCTTCGTGACGATGCCAAAGTTCGACTGCGTGAAGATCCCATCCAGGTAGGGGCCGAACCCGTACTTGAACAGCTGCCAGGTGTTTCCGTTAGGCAGCGCGCCCATGCCGGTGCGTACGAGCTCCCCGTTGGCCAGCACGACTTCCATGCCGCATTGCATGGCGAAGTGATCCCCGTACGGGGTATACCCAACGCCGTGCTCGAGGGCATTACCGATGACGCTGCCCCAGCCGGGGTCTGGCACATCCAACCAGAGCTTGTAGCCCTTGCTCGTGATGTGGTTGTAGAGATCGAAGTAGCTGACGCCCGGCTCCACCAGCGCATAGCCGTCGCTCTCGCTGACCTCGAGAATCCGGTTCATGCGCTTGAGATCGAGCACCACTGTGCCTGCCATCCGGGGTGAGGCGCCGCCGTAGGCGTAGTTCTTGCCGCAGGACACCGGCCACAACGGCACGCCGTACTGGCTGGCCACGCGGACTACGGCCTGTACCTGCCCGGTGCTCGCCGGCGCCACGGCCGCAGACGCGGCATGCGTGTCATCATCGGCCACGATCGAGTAGGGATCGGCATAACCTGAGAGCGCTTCCCCCGTGTAGACGAAGTCGTCGCCCACGATCTTCCGTAAGGCCTGCAGGGCCTCAGCAAAGTCGGTGGCGCTGATCCCGGGCGGAAGAATCTGTTTCATGAGTTCTCTTAGTCCCGCGTTGCCGGTCGATCAAAGAGTTCGGGCCCTGAGAGGCAGGTTGATCGACCACTCGAACAGGTCCTGATCGATCCGACGGCTAACGATTCGCACCCCCGGCAAATCGCGCACCAACTGCTCAAGACAGAACGGCACACTCTCTGTGGTAACGCCTTGCAGCCGCAGCCCCCTGCGCCGGGCGGTTGCGTCGTTGACTTGAGCCATCAGGAACGACGGATCGCCTCCGACGGCCGCCACCACGCCAGGATCTGGGAGCAAACCAGCGAGCTGGAGTGAACGCGGGAAGCGCGCATCGAAGTAGGTCCGGACGTCAGCGTCGTCGGAGTGGTCACCGGCAGCAATGACGACCCTGTTGCCCAGCGCCAGCGCTCCACCAACGGTCCCCGCCATGGACAGCAGGACTCGTCGCGTGATCATCACACTACCCCGCCGCGACCTCTACCTCGGCACGCAGTATAGATCCGCGCGCGGGCGATGCGCTGTACCCGGACCGCAACGCGCCTCGATCAGCGATGCACTGCGGATCTCGGGGCCCCGGACATTCGCACCCGGAGACGTCGAACCGCCTGCCCGAGGCGCATATCGTCATGGCGCCATGACGCGGCTCGCATTCCGTTGTGATCAACCCGCGCAGCGAAGACCGGGCGCCAGAGTGAGCGAGCTGCACTGGACTACAATGGCCGCATCGTCGGAAATCCCGCCCATTGATCGGAGAAAGCATCGTGGCCACTCCTCCTCAGCAGAGTTCCCAAGGCGTGTTGGCAGATATCGAGCGGACTTTTGCCCTGCAGCAAGCCCATCAGTGGGTGACGAAGAGCTCGAGCGCCGGACAGCGGAAGGAAAAGCTCAGGAAGCTGAAGGCGGCGGTGGAAGCTCACGGTGATGAGATCGTGGCCGCGGTGAAGCAGGACACCCGCAAGCCTGAGAACGAAATCCGCGTCACGGAGATCCTGAACGTGATCGCCAACATCGAGCGCAACATCAGCAATCTCGATGACTGGATGAAGGCGGTCGAGGTGTCTCCATCTCAAAACAAGAGCGACACAGCGAAGATCGTCTATGAGGCGCGCGGGGTGTGCCTCATATTGGGTCCCTGGAATTTTCCGCTGGGGCTGGTCATGGGCCCTCTGGCGGCAGCCATCGCCGCTGGAAACTGCTGCATGGTGAAGCTGACTGACCTGTGCCCGGCTACGGCCCGAGTGGCCGGCAAGATCGTGAAGGCGGCATTTGAGGAAGAGGAGGTGGCCTTATTTGAGGGTGGCGTGGACGTGGCAACCGCTTTGCTCGACCTCCCGTTCAACCACATCTTCTTCACCGGAAGCACCCGGGTCGGCAGGCTGGTGATGGCGGCCGCCGCTAAGCACCTGGCTAGCGTGACTCTGGAGCTGGGGGGTAAGTCTCCCGTCATCGTCGATGAAGACGCGAATGTGAACAAGGTCGGCGGAGATCTGGCGGCAGCCAAGCAATTCAACGGAGGTCAGGCCTGCATCTCCCCGGACTATGTTTTTGTCAAGGAGCAGCAGAAGGACGCCCTGGTTGAGGAGTTTCGAGCGAAAGTGAGGCAGAGCCTGTACCGGGACGACGGGAGTATCAAGAAGGAGAACATCGCCCAAATCGTCAATGCTCAGAACTTCTCCCGCATCAAGAAGCTGTTCGACGATGCAGTGGCCAAGGGCGCCAAGATCGCCGTCGGCGGTATTTTGGAAGAGGCCGATCGCACCATCCACCCGACGATGCTCACTGAGGTGACTCCGGACATGCTCATCATGCAGGAGGAGATCTTCGCGCCGATCGTGCCTGTCCTGACCTACAAGAACATCGACGATGTCATTGCGTTCGTCTCGAGGCGCCCGAAGCCTCTCGCGCTCTACATTTACAGCAACAGCCCGGGCAACATCCAGAAGGTACTCGCCGGAACCTCATCGGGTGGTGTAACGATCAACGGTTTTTTCTCTCACTACCTGGAAAACCAGTTGCCATTCGGCGGCGTAAATCAAAGTGGCATGGGTAGCTATCACGGGGTGTATGGATTCAGGACGTTCTCACACGAACGCGCCGTATACACACACGAGAATCGGTTGACCTGAGCGCGCCGCGAGGCCCCCGGACCAAGGGTGTACAAATCGGCTACACCGCCAGGCCCGGATCACCTTCCAGAACCTCTTGGCTGAGCTTGGGCTCTTCGCCCGCTCCCCATCGCTTGGCGGTGTGCCTGACCCTGTAGCGCAGTGGACCGCCATCCGCGGTCTGCGCTCGCACAATTGGCCGGGGGATGCAGACAAACTCCGTCTCCAGCGCCTCCGATGCTGCGCTCACGACGGCGTAACCATGCCCACCCATATCAACGAATTCCACGTGGGGTGCATTGTCAGGGTTGCTCAGCGCATGCGCGTCTTGGAGGCTCCCGGTTCGGGCATATTCGAGCGCGCTCCTGACGCCGTGCTTCACCGTCAGGTTAACCGTCGATTCGAACTTACCCGGCTGACGTTCGCTCACGTACAGCGCTCTGAGAGGGTGGTCCTTGAAGTGATGCTCGGACGCTTCGGCCAGCCCGAGCGCCGAAATCGAGCCAGTGATAAAGGCCACGCCCACTGGATCAAACTTCCTGGGTGGCAGGGCTTTTGCGGCGTAGCCGGCCCAGAAGCTGTGCCGATCGCCCGATACCACTGCGAAGCCGGTGATCTTGGCCTCCCGCACAAAATCGTAGAGTTCGCCTCGCTCTGTCAGCGCCGCGCTG
>Ga0335083_10008547_pt1 | contig 12493 bp, 14 predicted proteins | sample Lox_Sample_42_FD_206716 | JGI IMG/M metagenome (GOLD analysis project Ga0335083, IMG submission 206716) | Soil microbial communities from Loxahatchee National Wildlife Refuge, Florida, United States - Lox_Sample_4.2 | ecosystem: Environmental > Terrestrial > Soil > Wetlands | place: USA... | reverse complement strand
CGCTCACCGTCGGTGAGGCCGCCGAGTTCGATACCCGCGCACCGCACGGAATGGCCAGCGCCACCGCGGAGCCAGCCGAGATCCTGGCACTGTTCAGCCCGCAAGGAGAACAGATCCACATACGAGAAACTGAGCGATAACGTTCGCCCAAAGTGGCGAAGTGGAATAGAAGCGACGGCACGGTCGCCGCCCCCGCGGTCATGATGGCGCGGGCCGAGCGCCACCATCCGTTCGGAAAATTCAAGATCTTCTACCCCGAACGGGGACGTGCTGACTCCCCGCCGTTAACCGTCTCCGTCCGCGCCACGGCAGCTTCACCCATCGGCTCATCAGGCGAGGTCACCCTCACCGGGGACCCGGCGGCGCGTTCCCCCCGCGCGCGGGAAGCCGGCTCAGGTTTCCGCGCGGCGTTCCGGATCGCGTCCAGCACCATGTGGGCGACGTGGTCGTCGGTGAGGGTGTACTCGATTTCGCGGGCCTGGCGGCGGGCGGTCACGATGCGGGAGCCGCGCAGCACGCGCAGGTGCTGGGAGACCAGCGGCTGGCTGACGCCGAGGGCCGCAACGAGCTCGGGCACGTGCTGGCCGCCGGACGCCAGCTCGCGCACGATGCGCAGCCGCACCGGTGAGGCCAGCGCCCTGAGCAGGTCGCTGGCCGCCTCAAGGGGCTAGGCCATCAGGAGGCGCCGCTGTCATATGCAAATTCCCGGGCAGCCGGGCTGGCGGGTCCGCGGGCAGCGAGTTCTGCGGGCGGCAGGCCGGCCAGGCGGCGCCGGCCGCCGCGAGCGGGGTGTCAGTGGTCGTCCCAGTGCTCCTGGTGGGCCGCGTGCCAGTGCCCGTCGTGCAGGTAGTCGGTGTGGCCCTGGTGCGGCACCGCCACGTGGCCGCACTGCGGGCCGTGCTCGTGGGCATGGCCCTCGTGCGTCACGTGCCCGGCCTCCGCGCACTCGGCGACGTAGTCGCCGTCGACGCAGTGAACGTGGCCGTCATGCGCATAGTCGGTGTGATCCCCGTGCGGGAACGCGACGTGGCCGCAGCCCTCGCCGTGGGCGTGCTCGTGACCGGCGTACGTGGCGTGCTGGACGGAATCTGGCATGGCAGCTCCTTCTTCTGGAGCAGCACAAATGACAGCGGGGATGACAACTAGCGGTCCAGATGACATCTTCGCCGGACCCCTACACCAGCCGCGTGTGTCTATCTCGCGCGAGCCGATTTCCGAGAGCGTGAAAAAAGGCCTTGAAAACCGGATTTCTGTAGTAGCGGACAAAGCGGCGGCACGCGGGGCCAACCCAGCCCATGACAAATCCTTCTGGCAGCGCGGCGTGCTGGCGGCAGGCAGGCACGCCCTCAGCAGGCTGCCTGCCGGCAGGGAGCGCTAATGCGACGGTGGCGCGCGCTCGCCCAGCACGCGCCACCGTGCCCCCTTCGCGGTACCCGGCCCGTGGCCGGCCCGTGCCCGGGGCCGTCCCCCTGTTCGTGCGAGGCGGGCACCGGGCCGTATCGACCCGTGGCTCAGGGCCGGGTGTCAAGCCCGTCCCCACCTGGGACGGGGCGGACTCGACCTGGCGGGAAGAGGTGCGGGTTGATGCCTGCGGTCCCGGGCGGGAGGCCAGCCCGCCCCGTCGGCCCGCGGCCGGCGGGAGTGTGCCGTCGGCCACCGTCCGGGATCCGCGCCCGGTCCCGCCGGCCTTCCCCTCCGGCGGGACCAGGCCGCCCGCCAGACTGTGCGCCCCCGCCGGTGCGGCCTTTCCTTCTTTCCTGTTTCCCCGCGGCCCCGGGCCGCCCTGGCCGGCCGGGCGGGGGCCGGACTTGACGCGGCGGGCGGAGCGGAGCGTCCGACGTCGCGGACCCAACGGACGGGCCGGCCCCGGGAACGCCAACCGCTCCCGGCCGGCCCGCCGCCACCCCGGACGGAGCACCCGGAACCGCGGATGACCCGCTGCTGACGATCGATGAGGTGATCGCCGAGCTGCGGGTGTCCCGGGCGGCGTTCTACCGCTGGCGCCGGCAGGGAGCCGGGCCGCCGGCGGTGCGGCTGCCGGGCGGCGGGGTGCGGGTCCGGTGCAGCGCGCTGGCCGCGTGGCTGCGCGGCCTGGAAGAAGAGGACACGCTACAGAGGTAGGAGCACGGAGCAGATGGACAGCTACGACATCAGGTTCTGGACATCAAGAAGACCGGCAGCGGCACCGGGGCACGGTACCGGGTCCGGTGGGCGGTCAACGGCCGTGAGCACTGCAAGTCGTTCAAGGCCCGCCCCCTGGCCGACGGGTTCCTGACCGAGCTGAAGGACGCGGTCCGCGACCGTCGGCCCTTCGACCCCCGCACCGGCCTGCCCGAGGCCGAGGTCACCCAAGAGGAGACGGTCACCTGGTACGCCCACGTCCGCGCGTATGCCGAGGCCAAGTGGGCGAACCTCGCCCCGGTCTCGCGCCGGTCGGTCGCCGAGGCCCTGGTCACCGTCACCATCGCCCTCAGCACGAAGGAGCCGGGCGCCCCCGATGCGAAGGTGCTGCGGCAGGCGCTGTTCGCCTGGGCGTTCAACCCCGCCACCCGCGACATCACCCCGCCGCCCCACATCGCCGCCGCCCTTGACTGGGCCGAGCGCGCCTCGCTCCCGGTCATACGCGCTTGCTGGTCGGCGCCGCGCCGACGCTGCGCGGCACGCCCATCGACCGGAAGGCCCGCGCTCAGCTCCGTGCGGAGCTGGCCGCCCAGAAGTCATGAGAGCAATCGGAGGAACTATGAGCCCAATTCTCACCTCGGTGGATTCCGCCTCGTACGTTGACAACTGGAAGGCCGCCAGGGAGGCCAGGGAGCAGCGGCGGCGCAACCCGTACGGCTTCCTGTCCTACGCGGGTTTCCACAAGCTCACCGTGACCCCGACGAGGTTCGAGGACATCCCGGGGAGCTGGAGCACCGGCCCGGAAGGCCCGCGGGTGCAACTCGCCGACGGTGAGGAACTGCTCGTGGACGAGCAGGCGCGAGCAGCCACGGGGACAAAACAGGCACATAAAAATGACCTGGAGCGATAAAACCCGAGGTCACCACAGGACCGGTTCGCCGGCCGCGCCTGAGCTGACGGGGGTGCGGGATGCCGGCAGGCAGCGGCACGCCGGCCGGGAGCGTCCCGGTCGACGTCCTGGACGCGCAGGACATCGTCGGCCTGCTGGCCAGGGCTGCCGCCATCGCGGCCGCCCTGGCCGGGGACCCGGCCTCTTCGAACCCGCAGGACTGGACCGACCGTCACGAGTATGGAGCGTGGCCTCCGTTTTGCCGGGTCCGCGGCTAGCGCGATGCGTCGAGGATGAAGTCGCGGTGCAGGTCCAGCAGGACACGGTCGGCGGTGAGCAGCCGGAGCCCCGTCTGGGCGGCTTGGGCGACGATGAGGCGGTCGAATGGGTCGTGCCGGGTGAGTTCGGGGAAGTCGCGGATCGCCTCGGCGTGCTGGGCGGTGACGCTGAGCAGTTCCAGGCCCTGGCCGGTGAGCCTCTTGCTGAGGTCGGCAGGCACGGTCAGCTTGCCGAGCATGGACTTGATGGTCAGCTCCCACACGGTCGCGGCCGAGACGTGCACGCCCTGCGCGGACGTAATGGCCTTCCTTGCCTGTGGTCCGAGCCGCGGGTTGTCGTCCAGCAGCCAGAGCAGGGCCTGGCTGTCAAGAAGCAGCATCGCCGTAGAACATCTCCTGGATGTCCGGGTCGATGCCGAACGCGTCGTCGGTGTAGGCGATCTCGCCCTTGAGACCGCCGAACGTCACAGTCGCCGCCTGGTGCGGCACGAGATCCGCGACCGGGGTGCCGGCCTTGGAGATCACCACCCGCTCGCCGGCCGCGACTTGCTCAAGCAGCCGCGACAGGTGCGTCTTCGCCTCGTGGATGTTCACGGTTGTGGTCATGTCTGTAGTCTATCGACTAAGACTAAGCTTAGTCTAGTTCTTTACTGAACGTGCGTGTGGGGCTTCCGATGGCATGCTCCTCGCCGGCCGCATGGCTCGCGTGCGCGGTTCAGTAGTCCCGGCTGACGCCGGGTGACCTGCGCAGTGGCAGGATCAGGTGCATGAAGCTAACGCGGCAGCAGATCTTCGATGCCGTGGACGGCCACGGCTGGCGCTTCATACTCGGTACCCTGCAAACTCAGGTCAGCACCGGCTCGCTAGCGGCCGGCGGCGGATTCGCCGCCCAGGTGGCCGCACTCCCACTGGTAGCGGTCGGCGAGGTCGCAGCGCGCCTCATCCAGGTCACGGTTGGGCTGCAGGAACACGATGTCGTGCCCGGCGGCGGTCAGGCCGTCGATGAGGGTGGCGCGGTGGCTGCGGCCCCCGTCGGGGGTGTCGGTGATCCCGGGGCCGAGGAATCCCCAGAAGCTGTAGCCGATCCTCACTTGCTCACCCACCACCCGCCGTCGAGCATCAGCCCGTCGAGGCCGCTGGAGGCCAGGCAGTCCAGGGCTATCGGCGGGGTGCCGCTGATCGGTTTGCCCTTGACGTTGAGGGAGGTGTTGATCAAGACGGGCACGAGCTTGAGTAGGCGGCTGCGATGGCGTCCGCTATTCCTGGCTCGTCGGCGCTGATGTACTGATGCCAGTAGGCGAGCAAGAGAGGCTGGCACTGGATTTCCTCGGAGGTCGACTGAGGGTCGAGCGGCAGGATGGGGATGCCGTGATCGCGGATCGCGCCCGCGATGTGCCTCCAGATGCTGGTCACTGCTATCGGACGCTCGGCGGAGGGCCAGATCCGGACGGCGATGGCCCAGTCTGCGGGATGGCTCGTGATGCGGCCGGCGATCAGGAGCGGCTCAACCGCGATCAGCCTTCGGAGCGCATTATCGTCGTCTGGGAAGAAGGGCTCGAGAAGGCGCTGTTCCTCGGTGGGGCACGCCGCTCCTGGAGGGCAGGTCTCGTCCGACAGGCTTGCCGACCTTGACGCGCAAGCCCGGACGGCCTGGGGGCGGGAGACACTCCTGTGGGTGCTGTTCGTCCTGGTCTTCCTGCTGACGCTGGCCGCTGGCGGCACCGGGGTCGCGCTCATCTTCCTGGCAAGCCTCAAGGTGGGGATCGCCTCCGGGGCCGCTGCCGTGCTTCCCGGATGCACGAGCGCCCTGCTCAGGCGAGGATGCACCATCCGGAGCAAGATCTGTGAGGACATAGAGGACATAGAGGAGAAGCGGGACGGGGAATTCCGGCTCCGCCAGTCGCATCGGCTATCGCCGATCTGCCAGACGGCCCGCACAAGGAAAGGCTCCGGATCAATTATGCATGGACAATGCTCTCACACGTGCCAGGTAGCGGCCTGCAGGTGTGGCGGTAGCCTCAAGGCCGCTGGAGCGGGGTCGGCCGGCCAGCCAGGTGCGTGCAGCTGGCGCAGCGGATTCGGAGCGGGTGCCGCGCCCGCCGCCTGCCCTCGGTCAGGCACCCAGCTCTACCTCCCAGTCGCGTCGGCTTAAGAGCGCATTGCGCGAGCTTAAGATCATCGGTGCCTGAGCTTCCCGTAGTGAGCCTGACGGCCTGGCACGATCGCCAGGAACCGGCAGGTTGACGGCACCCGTGCTGACGGAGCTGTACCCCAGGGCCCCGACCGTACGGGCGCCGAGAGCGGCGATCCGGCTGTTCAGCGTGGTCATTGGCCCGGGGCGACGCGCGCTGCTTCGGCCCGTTCCGGATGCGGGGTAGCCCGATGAGACGCCGCACGCAGGCTCGGTATAAGAGGACAGGATCCCGGTCTGCGGACCGTGACATAGCATTCCTAAGCTGGGAGAAGACGGTCCGGTGGTGCCCTGGCCGTCGGCCGGATCACCGGCGGCGGGCCTGTGCTGGCCGCCTGGCTGGAGGCTGGAAATGGCAGTTCGCGGGGAGCTACGCGTCTACCTCGGTGCCGCGCCGGGGGTAGGGAAGACCTATGCCATGCTCGCCGAGGCGCACCGCCGGGCCGGCCGGGGCACCGACGTGGCCGTCGGCTACGTGGAAACCCACGGCCGGGCGCACACCGCCGAGATGCTCGAAGGGCTGGAGGTCATTCCCCGCAAGGAGATGACCTACCGGGGCGCGCAGTTCACCGAGCTGGATGCCGGCGCGGTGATCGCCCGCCGCCCGCAGGTCGTGCTGATCGACGAGCTGGCGCACACCAACATCCCCGGGTCACGGAACGCCAAGCGCTGGGAGGACATCGAGGAGATCCTCGACGCCGGCATCACGGTGATCACGAACGTGAACATCCAGCACCTGGAATCAGTCAACGACGTGGTGCGGCAGATCACTGGCGTGCCCCAGCGGGAGACCGTGCCCGATGAGGTGGTGCGCCGCGCCGACCAGGTGGAGCTGGTCGACATGGCCCCCGAGGCGCTGCGCCGCCGGATGGCGCACGGCAACATCTACCCGGCGGAAAAGGTCGACGCCGCGCTGGGCAACTACTTCCGGGTCGGCAACCTGACCGCGCTGCGCGAGCTGGCACTGCTGTGGACGGCCGGGAAGGTGGACGAGCAGCTGGAGCGCTACCGTGCCGACCACGGCATCGCGGGTACCTGGGAGGCCCGCGAGCGGGTGGTGGTCGCGCTGTCCGGCGGCCCGGAAGGCGACACCCTGATCCGCCGCGCCGCGCGCATCGCGGACCGCACCAAGGGCGCGGACCTGCTGGCCGTGCACGTCACCCGCAGCGACGGGCTGGCCGGGGCCGGGCCGCGGCACCTGGCCCGCCAGCGGACCCTGGCCGAAAGCCTCGGCGGCACCTACCACCAGGTCGCCGGCGAGGACGTCCCGCACGCGCTGCTGGAGTTCGCCCGGGCCGTCAACGCCACCCAGCTGGTCCTGGGAGTGTCGCGCCGGGCCCGGGTCGCCCAGCTGCTGTCCCGCGGCGTCGGCATGACCACCACGGCGCTGTCCGGGCCGATCGACGTGCACCTGGTCACCCACGAGCACGCCCAGCAGGGCCGCCGCCGTCCCGTCGCGGCGGGCGACCTGACCCTGCGCCGCCGTCTGGCCGGCTTCGCGGTGGCTGCTGCCGGACTGCCGCTGGCCACCGCGGCGCTGACCAGCCTGCGCGGCCAGCTGTCGCTGCCCAGCGACATCCTTGTTGTCCTGCTGGTGGTGGTCGCAGCGGCGATCACCGGCGGGTTCTGGCCCGGCATCACCGCCGCGGTCGCCGGGTTCCTGCTGCTGAACTACTACTTCACCGAGCCCTACCACACCTTCGCGATGTCTCATCCCGACAACGTCGTCGCCCTGGCGGTATTCGTGGCGGTCGCCGTGGCGGTCAGCGCCGTGGTGGGGCTGGCCGCCCGCCGCAGCCGGGACGCCGCCCGGGCCGGAGCCGACGCCGAGCTGCTGTTCAACCTCGCGGGCAACATCCTGCGCGGCGAGCGCGCCCTTCCAGAGCTGCTGGGCCGGCTCCGCGAAACCTTCGGCCAGGACTCGGTCACCCTGCTCGAACACCGCCCCGGCGCCCCGGTCACCCCCGCCCGGCAGCGCGACCCGGAATGCTGGCAGCTGGCCGCGGCCGTCGGCGGCACCCCCTGCGCGGCACCTGACGAAGGCGACACCGACATCCCGGTCGGCGAGGACCTGGCGCTGGTTATGCGCGGCAGGCCCCTGCCGGCCGCCAGCCGCCGCATCGCCGAGGCCTTCGCCGCCCAGGCCGCCGCCGCGCTGCGCCAGCAGCGGCTGGCCGAGGAAGCCGAACGGGCCCGCCCCATCGCCGAAGCCGACCACCTGCGCGCCGCCCTGCTGACCACGCTCAGCCACGACCTGCGCTCCCCCCTCGCCGCCGCGACAGCCGCCGTGGACAGCCTCGCGGACCCCGCTATCACCTGGACCCCCGGCGAGCACGCCGAACTCGCCGAAACCGCCCAGGAATCCCTCGGCCAGCTGCGCGGCCTGGTCGACAACCTGCTCGACATGACCCGGCTGCAGGCAGGCGCCCTCGGCGTCCATGCCCAGCCCGTGGCGGCCGCGGCCATCATCTCCCGCGTCCTGGACAGCCTCGCAGACCACAGGAGCCGGATCCGCGTCAGCCTGCCGGTCGGCCTGCCCGCGCTCCTCGCCGATCCCGCCCTGCTCGAGCGCGTCCTGGCCAACCTCCTGGGCAACGCGATCCGCTACAGCCCGCCAGGCCAGCAAGTGCTGCTGACCGCCAGCAGCCACCACGACCAGGCAGAACTGAGGATCGCCGACCGCGGCCCCGGCATCCCGCCCGCCGACCGCGACCGCGCCTTCCAGCCCTTCCATCGCCTCAGCGGCTCCGGCACCCACCCCGGCCCGGGCCTCGGCCTGGCCCTGGCCCGCGGGCTCACCGAAGCCATGAACGGCACCCTCATCCCCGACGACACACCCGGCGGCGGGCTCACCATGATCCTCACCCTGCCGGCCGCGAGCCCTGCCATGGCGCAGGCAGGCACCGGCAGCGATGCGCAGGCCGGCGGCCGCTCCGGTGCCTAGCGATGAGGGCCCCGCGATCAGCGCGGCTCCGGGAGTGCTCACGGCTGCCCGTGAAGTCTTCCGGCAGCGCGCGACCCGGGCAGGGCACGCTGCGCAACGAGGTCACCCGCCAGGAACCGCCGCCGGATACGAAACCCGGCCCCTGTTCAGAGCCGGCACAGCAAGGCCGGGGATGACCATGCCCCGATCCACCGCTCAGCGCTCCTGCCCCCACAGGTAGGCCTGTCCTGCACCTTCCCGCCAGGCACCTGACTCTGTGGGCGCCGGTACCCCTGTCACGGCCGCTGCGCCGGCGACGTGCACACCGTCCTCCTGGCGGAGGACATCCGGCCGCGGGCTGCTCAGCCCTTGGAAGCCGCTGTCCAGGGAGGTGGGGCGGACAGTGGCCTGCGCTTTCAGGGAGGTCGGTACGCGCACCGGCTTCCCGCGGGCGGCCATCGCCGAGGTCTGGGCAGTCGGCCGTTTCCTTGCCCACAGCAAGCGGGGACGCGCTCGCATCTTCCAGTGCGTCCCCGCCATGTCCGCGACGGCGCTCTTATGCTCCCGGGCGAGTCGGCTCGCGATGACCAGTGGGTGCCGGGGCGTCCGCTTCGCCTGCCTCAATGTCGAGCCGGGGAAGGGCGCGGCCGAGCCGGGCGGGCAGGTACCAGTTGGCCGGGCCGATCAGGTGCATGACGGCGGGCAGCAGCATGCTGCGGATGAGGATCGCGTCGATGAGGACGGAGAAGCCGAGGCCGAAGCCGAACTCCTGGAGCAGGTGGTGCCCGCCGGGCAGGAACGAGCCGAAGACAAGGATCATGATCCCGGCGGCGGCGGTGACGATGCGGGTGCTGTGGGCCTGGCCGGCGGTGACGGCCGCGTGGTTGCGCCAGGCTGGGTCTTCGGGGCGGGAGCGCGACCGCTGCCATTCTTCCTGCATGCGGCTGACGGTGTAGACCTCGTAGTCCATCGACAGGCCGAACAGGACCGAGAACATCACGACGGGCAGGAACGCGTCCACGGGCCCGGTGCCGGACAGCCCGAGCAGCGAGGCGCCCCAGCCCTTGGTGAACACGGCGGTGATGGCGCCGAGTGCCGCGACTACCGAGATCAGGTTGAGCGCTGAGGCGGTCAGCGGGATGAGCAGGCTGCGGAATACCGCGGCGAGCAGGATGAACGCCAGGATGACGACGACGGCGACGAACAGCGGGAGCTTGCTGCCCAGGACGTGCGCGAAGTCGATCGCGGTGGCGGTCTGGCCGCCGACGTGCGCGACGAGGCTGCTGTCGTGCTCGGCTTGGGGAATCAGGCTGTCGCGCAGCGTGCTGACCAGCGTGATGGTCCGCTGGTCCTGAGGCGCGGTGGCCGGGTAGAGGGTGGCGAGCACCGCGTGCCGGTCGGGGGAGACCTGAGGTGGCGTGACGCTGGCGACCCCTGGCGTGTGCTCCGCGGCCGCGAGCAGGCGGCTGAACGCGGCCAGGCCGCCGGGGGTCTTAATCTGGCCGGCCAGCTCGAGCGGGCCGTTGAACCCGGGACCGAACCCGTGGGCGAGGGCGGTGTAGGACTGGTGGGTGGTCCAGCTGGCCGGGTCGGTGCTGGCGTCAGAGGTGCCCAGCCGCAGCCCCAGGACGGGCAGCGCGATGAGCGTGATCGCCGCGAGAGAGGCCAGGGCGGTCAGCAGGCTGTGCCGTTCCACCAGGCGGGCCCAGCGCGTTCCGATGCCTCGCAGGTTCTCCCGGACTGGTCCGTTGCCTGCCAGCGCGGCGCGCTCGCGGCGGGAGAGCACCTTCGGGCCGAGGAAGCCGAGCAACGCGGGCAGCAGGGTGAGGGCGGTGGCGATGGTCAGCGCGACGGTGACCGCGGCGGCGGCGGACAGGCCGTCGAGGAAGCTGACGCCGAGCGCGAACTGGCCGAGCAGGGCCAGGCACACGGTCAGGCCCGCGAACAGGACGGTGCGCCCGGAGGTGCTGACCGCCTCGGCGACGGCGTCCTCGTACGACCGCCCGGCCCGCACGGCGGCCCGGTGCCTGCTGACGATGAAGAGCCCGTAGTCGATGCCGACGCCGAGGCCGATGAGCACGGCGAGGTCGGTCGAGGCGCTCGCGACGGTCAGGCCGTGGCTGAGCAGCGTTATCGCCGAGGAGCCGATGACCAGCGCCAGCGCGGCCCCGGCCAGGGGGATCAGGGCGGCGAGGAAAGCGCCGCCGAAGACGAGCAGGAGGATGACCAGCGCCGCGATGACGCCCACGGCCACTGACGGTCCTGGCTTGGCGCGCTCGGAGTTCGTGATGGAAGCCCCGCCCAGGGAAACGTGGACGCCCGGGCCGTCGGCTGACTCGGCGGCGGCAATAAGCGCGCCCGCGTCGGCAGCGGTGACCTGGTCGGGCTGCTTGTCCCAGGTGACGCGGGCGAAGGCAGCGGTGCCGCTCCGGCTGGCCTGGGCGGCTCCCGCAGCCGTGTAAGGACCAGCCACGGACGCGATGCCGGGCACCGCGGCGACCTTTGCGAGGGCCCTGGTGACGGGGCCGCGCACCTGCGGGGACCGCACGGTCGTGCCGCCCGTGGCCTGGATCACGACCTGGTCGGTCTCGCCGGCGGCGGCCGGGTAGTGCTGGGTCAGCAGGCTGACCGCGGCCTGGGAGTCGGTGCCGGGCAGGCTGAGGCTGGAGTTGAACGCGCCGCCGGCCACGCGGGCGGTGCCGAGCGCGACGATCAGGAGCAGCAGCCAGGCGGCAAGCACGGTACGCCGGCGGGTGAAGCACCAGCGGGCCAGTCGGGTCATGTCAACGGTCTCCTCGGATGGGGTGTCGGCTAGGCAGACACCCGGGCACCGGGAAACGGGGCGGTCCGCACCGCCCCGATCGCGGGGGCGGCGGTGTCAGTACAGGCGACCGGAGGGAAGGAACTCAGCGAATGGAAGGAACCCACCGTGACGGCGGACTTGACGGCCAGGGCCCAGGCCGGCGACCAGGAAGCGTTCCGGGAGCTTGTCGACCCGTACCGGCACGAGCTGCAGGTTCACTGCTACCGGATCCTCGGCTCCGCCCAGGACGCCGAGGACGCGCTCCAGGAGACGCTGCTGGCCGCCTGGCGCGGGCTTGGGGGCTTCGAAGAACGGGCCTCGGTCCGCACCTGGCTCTACCGGGTTGCCACCAGCCGCTGCCTCAATGCCCTGCGCGCCAGTAGCCGGAGGGTGACGATGGACGGCCCGCAGTCCTGGCCCGACCCGCCCGAGCCGACCCGGCTCGGCGACGTGCCCTGGCTCGAACCGTATCCCGACCTGCTGCTCGATCAGCTGACCAGCACCGAGCCGGGACCGGAGGCACGGTACGAGGCCACCGAGGCGATCTCCCTGGCGTTCATCACGGCGCTGCAGCTGCTGCCGCCCCGCCAGCGCGCCGTCGTCGTGCTGTGTGATGTGCTCGGCTTCAGCCGGGCCGAGGCCGCGGGCATCCTCCAGGCCACGACCGATTCGGTGGCTAGCGCGCTCAAGCGCGGGCGGGCCACCCTGGCGCGGCAGGCGGCGGGCGCGCCGGACCGTGAGCCGCCGCCCGCGCCCGGCTCGCCGGCTGAGCGGGAGCTGGTACGGCAGCTGACCGCGGCCTACGCGTCGGGCGACGTCAGCGGCATCATCAGCCTGCTGGCCGAGGATGTGTGGCTGACGATGCCGCCCGCGCCGTTCGAGTACCAGGGCCGTGAGCTGGCCGGGCGGGCGCTGTCCCTGCTGTTCGGCCGGGGACTGCGCTACCGGCTCGTGGCCACCCGGGCGAACGGGCAGCCGGCGTTCGGCATCTACGTGCGCGACCCCCGCTCCGCCATCCTGCACGCCAGCGGCCTGATGGTCATCGCCTTGTCCGGCCGCCAGGTCAGCGCGATCACTCGCTTTGACAACAGCAACCTGGCCCGCTTCGGCCTCCCGCGCACCCTCGACGCCTGACGGGCGCGAGCCAGTTCCCCGTTAACACTGTGGGTGCCGGAAACCCTGTCGCTGCCGTCGACCTGGCGTTTTCTCCCGGAGCGGGGCGGAGCAAGTTCGGCATCTGGCTGCGGGTAGCCATGCGTTCCGGCACCTTGAGGACTTGTGTCCCTGC
>Ga0335083_10008546_pt1 | contig 12494 bp, 10 predicted proteins | sample Lox_Sample_42_FD_206716 | JGI IMG/M metagenome (GOLD analysis project Ga0335083, IMG submission 206716) | Soil microbial communities from Loxahatchee National Wildlife Refuge, Florida, United States - Lox_Sample_4.2 | ecosystem: Environmental > Terrestrial > Soil > Wetlands | place: USA... | reverse complement strand
GGCCACGCCGGCGCCCCACACCGCCACCCGGGCGAAGAAGAGCGCCACCGTCCATGCCAGAGCCGCCTTGACGCCGCGGCGGAGGGCCTGGGCCTTCATCAACAGGCCACCCACGCCGGCGGCGGAGGCGAGGACGATGCCCGTCCGCGCGTCCGCAGCGAACCCCGGCCAGGCGGAGGCCACGACCCAGGCCAGGGCGCCCAGCGCCACCATGCCGCCCGCGAATGGAAGAAACAGCCGCGTCACCGTTTTCCCAAGGCCAACAGACTCCGGTACAGACTCCAGAACCCCACCAGCATCCCCAGCCCCAGCCCGCCCACCAGGCCCCAGGGCCCGCTTCCCAGCCTGCGGTCCAGGAACCACCCCAGGCCGACTCCGACGAGGAGCGCACCCACCATCCGCCACACCGCATCCAGGTAAGGCGCCGCCTTCCGCTGCGCCCGGGCGGTCTCGCTCAACCCGTCGTCCTGCTCGGGTTTCGCCACCCGGCTCTCCTTGCCACCTGTCGCTCCGAAGCCGCGGCGCGCCTTAGCATTCTAGGAGAGGGAACGGAAGGCCTTCCGCGCCGCCTCGAGCGTGTGCGTCACCTCCGGCTCGCCCATCGCCAGCGAGACGAAGGCGGCCTCGAACTGGCTCGGGGGGAGGTACACGCCTTCGTCGAGCAGGGCGTGGAAGAAGCTCCCGAAGCGCCGCACGTTCGAGGTCTTGGCGGTGGGGTAGTCGAACACCGGGCCGGGGGTGAAGAACAGGGTCCACATGCTTCCCACCCGGTTGAGCGTCACTGGGATGCCAGCGGCGCGCGCCTCGGCCAAGAGGCCGTCGGCCAGCGCGCGACCGGTGGCCTCCAGCCGCGCATAGACGCCCGGAGCGGCGAGCGCCCGCAGGCAGGCCAGGCCCGCAGCGACGGCGAGCGGATTTCCGGAGAGCGTGCCCGCCTGGTAGACGGGGCCGGCCGGGGCGATGGATTCCATGACCTCCCGGCGCCCGCCGAAGGCGCCCACCGGAAGCCCTCCGCCGATGATCTTCCCCAGACAGGTGAGGTCCGGCCGGAGGCCATAGAGCTCCTGGGCGCCTCCCGGCGCGAGGCGGAAGCCGGTCATCACCTCGTCGAGGACGAAGAGCGCGCCGTGGGCGCGGGCGAGGGACTGGATCCCCTCCAGGAACCCGGGCCGCGGCACGAGGACCCCCATGTTGCCCACCACCGGCTCGACGATGACGCAGGCGATGCGCTCTCCCGACTGGGCGAACAGGGCCCGGGCCGCGTCCAGGTCGTTGAACGGCAGGGTGAGGGTGAGCTGCGCCAGGGCGGCCGGGACGCCGGGGGAATCTGGAAGCCCGAGCGTCTCCACGCCGCTGCCGGCCTTGACCAGGAACGGGTCGCCCGAGCCGTGGTAGCAGCCCTCGAACTTCACCACTGCGTCGCGGCCGGTGAAGCCCCGCGCCAGCCGGACCGCGGCCAGGGTGGCCTCCGTGCCGGACGAGGTCAGCCGGAGGCTCTCCACCGCCGGCATCTGCGTGCAGACCAGCTCCGCCAGCTCCACCTCCGCGGCGTGGGGGGCGCCGAAGGAGGTCCCGTGGCGCGCCGCCTCGGCCACCGCCTCCAGGACCGCGGCGTGGGCGTGCCCGAGGATGAGCGGCCCCCAGCTGCCGACGTGGTCGACGTAGCGATTCCCGTCCACGTCGGTGAGGTAGGCACCGCGGCCTTCCCGGAAGAAGACCGGCGTTCCGCCCACCCCGCGGAAGGCGCGCACCGGCGAGTTGACGCCGCCCGGGATGTGCTTCAGGGCGCGGTCGAACAGGGCCTGGCTCTTGGAACGGTCCATGCGGTTCCCCCCTAGTCTCCGTGCTCCTTGGCCGCCTCCTCCGCCGTCCCTCCGGCGGCCTCCACCGACGTCTTGGCCTGGTTGACACGGGCGCGCTTGGGCGTCAGCTCGCCCTTGGCGAAGGCCGCCTGCTGACCCATGGCCGACGGCGTGGTGCGGGCGATGCGCTCGCGGGCCCGGGCGATGGCCGCCTGGACCACCTTCGGGTCCGGGTGGCGGGGGAGCGCGGCCACCCAGGCGTTGATCGCCCCGGAGAGGTCCCCCCGCTCGGCGCGCAGCTTCCCCAGCTCGAAGTAGGCATGCGGCGCCAGCTCGCTTTCCGGGTAGCGCTCGGTCAGCGCCCGGAAGGCGCGCTCGGCCTGGTCCCGGGCGCCGTCCTGCATGGCATAGGCCTGGGCGGCGAGGAAGAGCGCGTCCGGAACGCGCGGCGAGCCGGGGTAGGCCTGCACCAGCTTCTCCACCTCGATGGTGCACTGCTGGTAGTCGCCGAGCTCGAAGTAGAGCTTGCACACCTCGTAGGCCAGCTCCGGCGCTCGGGCGGGCTTCCGGGCCAGGGCCGCGGTGAGCTCGGCGATGGCCCCCCGCAGGTCGCGGTAGTAGCGGTGGAGGATCTCCGCCAGCACGACGTGGGCCTCCACCGCCTCCGGCGACTCGGGCACCTGGGCCACCAGCTCCCGGTAGACACCGACCGCCTTGGGCACGTCGCGCAGTTCCAGGTAATAGGTATCCGCTGCGCCGCGCAGGGCGGCCGCCCGCTGCTGGAGCCCGGCTGCCGAGCTGTCCTTCTCCAGCGCATCCAGCGCCAGCCGGTACTCGCGCAGTGCGGACTGCGGCCGATGCGCGTAGACGGCGTCGCGCGCCGAGGCCATGTGCTCCTCCGGCGAGCGGCTGCAGGCGGCGAACCCCACCGCCGCCGCCACCGCCAGCGCCGCGAGCGCCGTCCTCACGGGCACGACGTCACCACCCGGATGCATCCGTTGGCCCGGCACGTCACACAGGTGCCGGTGTAGTCCGGCGGAGAGTTGGTCACGCACACGTTGTCCGTCCCGGTCCGGGGGCAGTCCTCCGATGCGATGCAGGGCACCACCCCGCCGTCGGGCAGCTGGATCGGTGCCTCGGTGCTGCTGCACGGGCAGCCGGCGCCGACGAGGACCAGGACGGCGAGAACGGGTGGCATCCAGCGACTCAAGGCTGCGGAGGCGTGTAGCAACAACTGGCCGCCGGCGAAAAGCCCCGGATGTAGGTCAACCCTTGGGCACGGCTCGCAGCACGGCCTTCCCGTTCTTGACCACCACCTTGTACTCCACGTCGCGCGCCCCGTGGCGCTCGAGCAGCTCGGGAACTTGCTTGCGGAGCGACTCGGCGACCGACTCGAAGCTGAGCCGGCTCACGTCCTCCTTGCAGCGCTTCTTGGCGTCCACGAAGGCGTCGTAGACGGCGCGCAGGCGGGGCTCGGCCAGGGCGGCGGCCGCGGCCCGGGCCACCGCGGCCTGGGCCCCGGTGGGCACCGGCTTCGTCCGGGCGGCGCCGCCCGGCGTGCCCGCCGGAGTGGCCGCGCGCGAGCCGCTCTGCGTTCCGGCCTGCACCGCCACCGGGGCGATGGTGGGCACCGGACCCGTCCGGGTGGCGGCCGCCGGCGCCGCGGCCGCGGGCTGGGTGGCGGCGGGGACCGGCCCGGGCGCCCTCTCCGGCTGGGTCGGAGGCGGAACGGGCTCCGGGGTGGCCGCCGGCACGTCTCCCGTCTTTCGACGGCGACGGGCCTTGAACAGATCGCGGCTGTAGGTGCCGTTCTCCATCTCGGTCATCGTCCGCTGCCAGAGCCGGTCGTAGGTGGTGAAGCGCTGCTGCAGCCCCTGGATGCGGAATTTCAGCGCCGCGCTGCGGACGAAGGCGGTGCGCAGCCGCAGAAGCCGCTGGCGCACCGACTCGTGGTCCTTGGTCGGCGGGTGCCGGTCCACCCCGAGAAAGTACTGCTCGAAGTGAGCCTTGAGCTCGGCCAGGGACCCTTCCAGCTCGCCGACCTCGCGCGCCACGCCCTCCGAGTCGGAGAGCCGGTCTTCCGCCGAGGGACGCTGCACGGCCATGGCCAGAGGATTTCAGCAAGCCGCCGCCGGGCGCAAGCCGGGGCCGTCCCTCAGGGCGAGGTGACCAGCGGGTTGGCGCGCATGACCGCCGCCTGCTCGGGCGTGATCTTTCCCTTCGAGCTCGTCTCGATGACCCAGAACATGAGCAGATTCGCGCCGCCGCATTCCTGCGTCGACTGGCTACAGGCGGACGAGAAGACCTCGGTGGGGAGGCCGCCGTCCGGATTGTCTCCGCACGCCGCTCGGGCGGAGTTGCTCAGCTCGCACAGCGCGCAGACGCAGGCCGGCGTGTCCACCAGCGGGTCGAAGAACGTCCCGGTCAGCTCGGTGGGGTGGTACAGGCCGAGGTAGTGCCCGGTCTCGTGGGCGCTGATGTAGGCCACCTCATCCGGACCGCAGGCCGGATTGAATCCCGCGCCGCAGCTCCCGCTGTTGAGGAGGTCGGCCATGGAGGCGGCGGCGCCCCCGCCGATCGTTCCGTTGAAGGTCCCCGGTCCGGGGATGGCCCCGTCCCGGCCCAGGATCTGCTGCCCGGGAGCGAGACCGGTGGCGACCAGCTCGTCGACCAGGAAGAGGGCCATGGTCGCGCCGGGCTCGGCCAGGGTCATCATCTGGCGGAACTCGCTGCAGGGGAGGGCGGCATCGTCGATGGAGAGCGACGCGTACTTGGCCCGGGCCCAGTCCGGAACGTCGTGCAGGGTGATGGTCGACACGCACACTCCCGCCTGCGCGAAGAAGGTCGCGTACTGGGCGGCGAAGCGCTGGACGGCGGCGTTGGAGACGGCCGTTCCGGCGTCCAGGGCGTCCGAGACGAGGTACACGTCCGCGGCCAGGTGTCCGGTGGCCGCGAGCGGCCCCGGCTTCACCACCACCGAGACGTCGTAGGTGTTGCTCGACGTCCCGCCGTCCGAGCACCCGACGCTGAGGCACTCGCGGGCGTAATCGCCGACCACCAGGCTCCAGGTTCCGGCGGAGAGGCCGCCGTCGAGCGCCAGGAACAGCCCGGGCGTGGTGTTGGGGAAGGTGAGCGCGCCGACGTAGGCGGAGGGGCTGGCGTTGACCAGCAGCGCAGTGGTCAGGTCGTCGGGCGGGACGAGGTCGTCGAAGAAGGTGGCGCCCTGAGGGGTGATCACCGGGGTAGGGATCGGCAGGTTGGGGATGAGGAAGTCCTGGTAGACGATGATCGGGCTGGCCACGTTCACGGCCTGGGAGACGACGGAGAAGCCCACCGCCCCGGCCGGCACGTTGAAAGAGAGACTGGTGCCCGTCTGGTGGATGCCGAGTGGCTGGACATCGCCCGCGGGAAGGGCGCTGGCCACCCGCGGATTGACGCACGTCCCGGGGTCCGTCGCCGGGCCCGGGGTGGGTCCGACGAGGAGCGCCGGCGCAGGACAGCTGGTGCCCGTGCTCGTGCCCGCGGCGGTGGTCACGCAGACGTTCCCGCTGGCGGTGAAGCTGCACGTATAGCCGGCGGCGCAGGGCGCGGTGGTGCTGCACGTCCTCAGGCAGAAGTTGCCCGTGGACTGGGCCGCGCACGCCATCCCCGCAGGACACGCGGCTCCGGCGTCCAAAACGCACGATGTGGTGCAGGTGGCGCCGGGAAAGTCAGCGTTCTGGATGCAGAACAGGCCCCCTCCGCACTGAGCACCGCCGCAGAGGACGCCAGCGCCAGCATCGGAGCCGTTCTCGTTTGACTTGCAGGCCGCCGCGAGCAGCAAGAGGGCAACTGCCAGGGTGTGCACCGAACCGGCGACTCGCATCGTCGAGCTCCTCTCCTGCGGCGGCTCTCCCCGGCGCCCGTGGACGCTAGCATCCCCCCCGAAATTCAGGCCCGGGCCGGCACCGGCGCCGCGGGAAGCGGCGGCAACGGCTCGACTCCCCGGCGCCCGTGGACCATCAGCGTGGCCCCGGCGGCGAACATGAGCAGGGAGATGAACTGGCTGGTGGACACGTTGTACCAGGCCTCGAGCGGCACACGGGCCGCCAGGGCCTGCGCTCCCAACGTTTCCAATAAACCGTGCAGCGTGCCCCTCTCCAGATCTCCGCGGAAGAGCTCCACCGTGGTGCGCAGGACGGCGTAGAGCATGAGGTAGAGGGCGAGGATCTCGCCGTGGAAGCGCCGGTACTTTCGCATCACCACCAGGAAACAGAACAGGACCAGCTGGCCGAGCGACTCGTAGAGCTGGGTGGGGTGCAGGGGAAGCGTGTGTCCGTGCGCCGCCACCCAGTCGCTCAGCCGCACGGCACCCGGCACCTGGTTCTGGAAGATCTTCCCCGTGGCCTCGACCACCCAGCGCTTGTCGGTGGACTCCGACTGGTAGGCCAGGCTGGCGGTGTGGCTCAGACCCCCGAAGAGGTTCTTGGCCAGGGACGCCCCAGGAAAGTGCACGCCCCAGGGGAGCCCGGCCATGGTCGGGCGACCCCAGCAGCAGCCGGCGCTGAAGCACCCCAGCCGCCCGATGCACTGGCCGAGGGAGACGGTGGGAATGGCCAGATCCGCCAGCCGGAGGAAGGGGATGCCGTGCCGCCGCGCGAACCACCAGGAGGTTCCCATCGCCCCGAGCAGGCCGCCGTAGAAGACCAGGCCGCCGCCGAGCATCCCCAGCACCTTCCAGGGATCGTGGAAGAGCTCGCTCCAGCCGGTGAAGTCCTGCCAGTTGACGGCGATGTAGAGAAGCTTGCTCCCGCCGATCCCGCCGATGAGCACCCACAGCGCCAGGTCATGCATCTCCTCGCGCTTCTTGCGGCCGTCCGCGCCCGGCCACTCCCGCTCGGCGAGCCGGGCCGCCACCGCCACCGCGCAGAGGAATCCGGTCATGAGCAGAAGGCCGTAGGTGTGGAGGGGGAACCCCTGGCCCTTGCCCCCCAGGGGAGCGGTGGGCGGCAGCGCGTAGTGGAGCCCGATGCGCACCACGGCGGCGAAGATCACCCCGTAGAGCAGCGCGCGCTTCACCTGGTCGGCACGGCCGGGCGGACCCGGCACTCCGGTGCGCGGGTCGAGCGCACCGGCGGCGCTCCGCCAGCCCGCCCAGGAGCCATAGGCGATGACCAGCGCGCCCAGCGCGTAGAGCACCGCCTGGGCCACCGGGGTGTCGAAGCGGAACTCGTAGAGGACGGGAAGCATGTGGGGGCGGTTCCTAGCACGAGGCGCCCGGCGCCGCCCTGCCCTGCCTGCTCAGCCGCCGGGAGTGACCGGCACCTTGCGCTCCCGGCGCACCAGTCCGTCGAGCAGGAGGAGCCCCACCCCGACCACGATGCAGGTATCGGCCACGTTGAACGACGGCCAGGCCACCCGGTCGTGCCAGTGGGCCTCGACGAAGTCGATGACGAAGCCCCGAGCCAGCCGGTCCACGTAGTTGCCCAGCGCTCCTCCGAGCACGAGCGGGAGCCCGAGCCGGACGAAGCGCTCCTGGTGGGAGTCTCCGGGCAGGCGGAAGAAGTAGACGGTGATCAGGATCACCGCGCCGATGGAGACGAGGTGGAAGAGCGGGCCCCGCACCGGCGGCGGCAGGTTGCGGAACAGCCCGAAGGCCGCGCCGGTGTTCTCCGCGTAGCGGATGCGCAGGTAGCCGGGGCTGATGGTGAAGGACCGCTTGGGCCGGAAGTGCAGGCCGTCGAAGCCCTCCGGGGGAGCCTGCCCGTAGAGCGCGGTCAGGCGCTCGCCCACGGTGCGCAGGCCGTCGAAGCGGGTGGTGAGCTCGTCCACCATCCAGTACTTGACCGCCTGGTCGACCAGGACCACGGCCAGGGCGATGCCGAAAAGGGTGAAGATCTTTCGTCGCACGGGGGAGGGCCCCATACCACGCCCGGTGCGAATCTCCATCAGAGCGCGCGGCGGCACTTGTCGCAGACCGGCTCGCCCCGCGCCACCTCGACGGCGTAGGTCCAGCAGCGCGGGCACTTGGCGCCCTCCGCGGGGAGCACCTCCACCCGCAGCGTCTCCAGCCCGGGGATTCCGGCGGTGGGCTGCATTCCCGGAGTCGCCGTGTCGGACAGCTGGACCTGGCTGACGATGAACAGGCCGGGCAGCTCGTCCCGGTGACGCGCCAGGAGCTCCCCGGTCCCGCCCTCGGCATGGAGCACCACCTTCGCCTCCAGGGACGCGCCGATCAGCTTGTCGCGCCGGGCCGCCTCGAGCTGCCGCTGCACCGCCGAGCGGACGGCGAAGAGCCGGTCGAACCGCTCGCCGAGCTCGGCGGGCATCCGCCGGCCGACCTCGGGAAGGCCGGCCAGGAACACGCTCGGGGTGGGCGCCGACGGCAGGAAGGCCCACGCCTCCTCGGCGGTGAAGGACATCACCGGGGCGAGGAGCCGGAGCAGATCCCGCGCCACCCGGTGGAGGACGGTCTGCGCGCTCCGCCTCGGGAGCCCGTCCGCCTTCCAGGTGTAGAGCCGGTCCTTGGAGATGTCGAAGTAGAGCGCGCTCAGGTCGTTCCCGCAGAAGTCGACCATGGCGTGGAAGACGAGGTGGAACTCCCAGGCCTGGTAGGCGCGACGCACCCGGGCCGACAGCTCGTCGAGCCGCCCCTGCGCCCAGGCGTCGAGCGGCAGGAGATCCGCGTCGGTCACCGCGTCCTTCCCGGGGTCGAAGTCGGCCAGGTTGCTCAGGGCGTAGCGCAGGGTGTTGCGGATCTTGCGGTACCCCTCGGCCAGGCTCTTGAGGATGGGCTCGCTGAGGCGGATGTCGTCCCGGTAGTCGCTCGAGGCCACCCAGAGCCGAACCACCTCGGCGCCGTACTGGGAGACCATCTTCTCCAGGGACACGACGTTCCCCAGGCTCTTGGACATCTTCCGCCCCTCGCCGTCGACGACGAAGCCGTGGGTGAGCACGCGGCGGTAGGGGGCCCGGTCCCGGGTGGCCACCGAGACGAGGAGCGAGCTGTGGAACCAGCCCCGGTGCTGGTCCGAGCCCTCCAGGTAGAGGTCCACCGGTGACGGCCCGGTGAGCGGCTCCATCACCGCGGCGAAGGAGCAGGCGGAGTCGAACCACACGTCGAGGATGTCGGTGCCCTTCACCCAGGCCGCCTTGCCACAGGAGGGGCAGGGAGGGGCCGAGGGGAGGAACTGCTCGAGGGGCAGCCGGTACCAGGCACCCGCCCCCTCCCGGGCCACCGCGTCGGCCACCCGGTCCATCAGCTCGGGACTGACCAGCCCCTCGTCGCAGGCCGAGCAGATGAAGACCGGAAGTGGCACTCCCCAGGTCCGCTGCCGGCTGAGGGTCCAGTCCGGGCGGTTCTCCAGCATCCCGCGGATGCGCTGCTTGCCCCAGTCGGGGATCCACTCCACCGCCTGGTCGATCTCCCGGAGCGCCGCAGCGCGGAGGGACGGTCCGCTGCCGCCGTCCATCGGCCGGTCCAGCGCCACGAACCACTGCGGAGTGGCCCGGAAGATGACCGGGTTCTTGCACCGGTCGCAGTGCGGATAGCTGTGGGTGACCGACTCGCCGGCGCGATTGAGCAGCACGCCCCGGTCCGCCAGGAGCTGGACGATGCGCGGGTTGGCCTCGAAGACGCCCACCCCCTTGAGCTCCGGCGGCTGGACGGTGTCGTCGAAGCGGCCGTCGGCGAGCACCGGGCTGTAGGGCTCGAGCCCGTAGGCCTGGCCGATGGCGTAGTCCTCGGCGCCGTGCCCCGGTGCGGTGTGCACCAGCCCGGTGCCCTGCTCCAGCGTCACGTGCTCGCCGAGGACCACCGTTCCCTGGCGAGGGGCGAAGGGATGGCGGTAGGCGAAGCCCTCCAGCTCGCGGCCTCCGGCATATCCGAGGATGCGCTTCGGATCGACCAGCGCGGCGGCTCCCACCGCGCCGGCGTCGGTCTTCACCGTGCGGACCTCCATCTCCTCGGGGGCGAGCTCACCCAGCACGCGGGGGAGGAGGTCCTTGGCCACGGCGATCACCCGGGAGCCGAGGTCGTAGAAGGCGTATTCCAGGTCGGGGTGGACGGCGATGGCCAGGTTGGCGGGCAGCGTCCAGGGCGTGGTGGTCCAGGCCACCAGATCCACCGGGCTTCCCCGGAGGAATGGGAAGGCATCGGCCAGCGCCTCGCCCCGGGCGTGCTTCCCCGGCGGCCCGGCTGGCGCCTCGGTCCGGAAGGCGACGTAGATGGAGGGGCTCTTCCGATCCTCGTACTCGATGTCCGCCTCGGCGAGCGCGGTCTGGTCGGTCACGCACCAGTAGACGGCCTTCCGCCGCCGGTAGAGCAGGCCCCGGCGGGCCACCTTGGCCAGCTCGCGGATCTCCTGGGCCTCGTAGGGGAAGGCCAGCGTGGTGTAGGGCGTGTCCCAGTCCGCGAAGAGGCCGAGCCGCTTGAACTCCTCGCGCTGGATGTCGATGAACTCCTGCGCGTAGGCCCGGCAGCGGGCGAGGAACTCCTCGCGGGAGAGCGAGCGGCGGGGAATCTTCTCGTCGCGGAGCCGCTTCTCCACCGCGCGCTCGATGGGGAGGCCGTGGCAGTCCCAGCCGGGGACGAAGTCGCACCGCCGCCCGGCCATGTTCTGGAACTTGACCACGACGTCCTTCAGGATCTTGTTCAGCGCCGTGCCGGCGTGCAGGTGCCCGTTGGCGTAGGGGGGGCCGTCGTGGAAGACGAAGGGGGGCTTGCGGGCGTTGGCGGCAAGCAGCGCCTTCCACGTCCCCTCCGCCTGCCACCGGGCGAGCATCCGCGGCTCGAGGGCGAGGAGGTTGCCCTTCATCGGGAAGTCCGTCCGCGGAAGGTTGAGGGTGTCCTTCCAGTCGCGCGGAGTGTCGCCCATGGCCGTGTCTGCGAGCGGCTAGCATGGCCCGGCGGGCGCGGGCAATCCGGGACATCGCCGTGATACGGTCGCCGCCCCGTCACCGGCCGGGGACGGGCCGATCCCCATGACCTCACCCAAGCGAGGGAGGAAGGTGGCCTCCGCGCCGCCGGCGAAGCTGCGCCGCCGCGCCTCCCTTGGCCAGGGCGGGAAGGTGGTGGCCATCCTCAGCCGGAAGCGCTCACTCTACTCCACCCGCCGCCTGGTGGAGGCGGTCAAGGTCCGCGGGCACCGGGCCCTGGTCCTGGACACCCTGCGCTGCAACCTCGTCCTCGCCCGCGGACAGCCGCAGATCACCTTCCGCGGGGTGACCCTGGACGGCGTGGACGTGGTCATCCCCCGCATCGGGGCGTCGATCACCGCCTACGGGCTGGCGGTGGTGAACCAGTTCGACATGATGGGCGTCACCGTCCTCAACGACTCGGTGTCCATCGCCAGGAGCCGGGACAAGCTCCGCTGCCTGCAGCTCCTGGCCCGGGCCGGGCTGGACATCCCGCGGACGGTGATGGCCCGCGACCGCACCAACGTCGCCCGCCTGCTCCGGGACGTGGGCGGCCTGCCGGCCATCGTCAAGCTGATCCGAGGGACGCAAGGGGTGGGGGTGATGCTGGCCTCGACACTTGAGGAGCTGGAGGGAATCTTCGCCACCTTCTCCGACCTGGGAGAGGAGGTCGTCCTCCAGGAGTTCATCGCCGAATCCCGGGGGCGCGACATCCGGGCCCTGGTGGTGGGGGACCGGGTGGTGTCCGCGATGCGGCGGCGCGCCAAGCGAGGCGAGTTCCGGAGCAACCTCCACCGCGGCGGTCGGGGCAAGGCGCTGACCCTTCCCCGCGCCCACGCCGAGGTGGCGGTGAAGGCGGCCCAGGTGGTCGGGCTTCGCATGGCCGGGGTGGACCTCCTGGAGACGCGCCGCGGACCGAAGGTCATGGAGGTCAACTCCTCGCCCGGCTTCGAGGGGCTGGAGGAGGCCACCGGCCTGGACATCGCCGGAGCCATCGTCGAGCACGCCCTGGCGCTGGCGCAGGTGCCGCACGCCGGAGCGCGCCGCCGGCACTTCGTCTAGGCGGGGCGGGACGCACGGGGGCTCGGTCGGGGGAAGGGACGAGTTGACGGCCGGCGCAGCATGGCTGGTCCGGAAGCCCTCAGCGGCTACAGTGCCCGGCGCGATGCGCCTCTTCGCCCTCGGCGACCTCCACCTTCCCTCGGCGCGCAACAAGGACATGGACCGCTTCGGCTGGGCGGGCCATCCGGCGCCGCTCGCCGCCGCCTGGGACGCAGCGGTGGCGCCGGAGGACCTGGTCGTGCTGGTGGGCGACCTGTCCTGGGCGACCAAGCCCCACGAGGCCAGCGAGGACCTGCGCTGGATCGACGCGCGCCCCGGAAAGAAGATTCTCCTCAAGGGGAACCACGACTACTGGTGGGGCGACTCGGCCAGCAAGCTTCGCCGGCTGCTCGCGCCCACGCCGAGCATCGTCGGCTTCCTGCACAACGGCTCGGCGCTGGCGGTGGGACCCTACCTCCTGGCCGGCTCGCGCCTGTGGACCACGCCCGAGGCGCCGCCGATGCCGGGCGGCGAGATGGGCGACGAGCCGGCCTCCGCCGAATACGTCCAGCGCGAGACCGTCCGGCTCGAGCGATCCCTCGACGAGGCCCGCGTCCTCCTGCGACGCAGCCCGGGGCTCACCCCGGTGGTGGCCACCCACTTCCCGCCGCTCTACACCGGAGTTCGGCCCACGGCGTTCTCGCCGCTGATCGAGGCCTTCCGGCCGGCGGTGTGCGTCTACGGGCACCTGCACGG
>Ga0335083_10008545_pt1 | contig 12494 bp, 10 predicted proteins | sample Lox_Sample_42_FD_206716 | JGI IMG/M metagenome (GOLD analysis project Ga0335083, IMG submission 206716) | Soil microbial communities from Loxahatchee National Wildlife Refuge, Florida, United States - Lox_Sample_4.2 | ecosystem: Environmental > Terrestrial > Soil > Wetlands | place: USA... | reverse complement strand
TGCAAGAGCTGGTACCTGGACGCCGAGGGCCGCAACGTCACGCTGTGGCCCGGCTTCACCTGGACCTACGCTCGCCAGACGCGGCGGTTCGAGCCTTCGGACTACGACCTTGCCATGTCTGTCACTTGCGGTACTGGCGCAGCGTCTCCCGCAACGTCTCCAGGGCGGTGAACTCCGGGACCCACCGGAGTTCCTTCTTCGCCTTGGCGGTGTCCATGATCGCCGGATGGCAGGCCGCCTCCACCCACTGGGCGACGGGCGGGAGGAAGGGCAGCGCGGCGATGGCACGCGCGGCGCCCTGCGCGGGGCGGGGCGAAACGGGGAACGACGCGATGCCGAGCTCGTGCGCGAGCATGCCGACGGTGACGATCCCGTCGGCCGCGATGTTGTAGGCGCCAGGCGGGCCGGCGGCGACGGCACACAGCAGCAGTGCCCGCCCCACGTCGGATTCGTGCACCAGTTGCACCGGCAGTTCAGGCACTGGCACAGGGAACGGCATCCGGCCCGCCCGCCGGCCCGCGACGCGCGCTAGTGCGCCAAGGCGGCCGCCTGGCAGGCTCTTCGCGCCGACCGCATGCGGTCCGAGCACGATGGACGGCCGCAGCAGGTACAGCGCTGGTCCGCCCGCTGTCGCCGCGCGGGCCCGCAGCAGGCGTTCGAGCTCCGCCTTTTCCCTGGCGTAGAACAGCCGGGCCGCGGGGCGCGTCGGCCAGTCCTCGGTCATTCCGATGGGATTGTCCCGGTGGAAGCCGTAAGCGGCCACCGAGGACGCGTAGACGAACCGGCGCGCACCAGCCGCCGCGGCGGCGTCGAAGGCGTTGAGCGTGCCATCGATGTTGACCGACCTGATCGTCTGGCCAGGCACGGCGCCGGTCACCTGGAAGGCCAGGTGCACCACCACGTCCGCATGGCGGAAAGCGTCGCGCAGCATCGCGACGTCCCGGACGTCGCCGCGCTGGTACTTCGTCTTCGCCCAGCCGCGCTCCGCGGGGTCGAACGGGTGCCGTGCGATGCCCGTCACATGTGCCACCCGGTCATCGGCCTCAAGCAAAGGCATGAGACCGGCCCCCAGGGTGCCGGTCGCGCCGGTCACCGCGACCGTCAGGTTTGACTGCTCCTCCGACGCCATGAGCCATCGCCTCCAGGTGCCGTTAGGCAAACAATACGGCGTGCGATGCCGTGCGATCCGTGCCAGAAGTCCCGCATATTCGGGGACGCTCGCCTCGTCCGTGCGGGCGCCGCCGCGGCTTAGGCTCCTGTTCGGGGACGGGTACCCGATGCCGGCGGGCACCGGGCGGGTTCGCGGCGGACGACGGTAGGAACGGGCATTATGGACAGGCTGAAGCCACTGGACGCCATGTTCATCGAAGCGGAAGACGAGGACGAGAACACGTCGATGGCGATCGCGTCGATCGCCGTGTTCCAGGGGCCGGCGCTGGCCCGCGAGGAGGTCATGGCACTGATCGCGGACCGGCTGCCGTCGGTGCCGCGATACCGCCAGAAGCTGCGCACCGTGCCGTTCCGCCTGGGGTGGCCGGTCTGGGTGGACGACCCCGACTTCGATCTCGGCCGTCACGTCCGGCGCGCCGTCCTGCCCGCACCGGGGGAGTACCAGCAGCTCGCGGAGCTGATAGGGCGCGTGATGTCGCGCCGGCTCGACCGCGGTCATCCGCTGTGGGAGTACTGGGTGGTGGAAGGGCTCGCCAGGGACCGCTGGGCACTGATCTCCAAGGTGCACCACTGCATGATCGACGGGGTTGGCGGCGCCGACCTATACCGCGTGGTCCTGGATCTTTCGGCGGAACCGGGACAGCCGTCGGACAAACCGCCCGCGGGGCCGCCGCCCGCGCCGCCGGCGCCGCCATCGTCGATTTCGCTCGCCGCCCTGGCCGCCGCGGACCTGGCCCTGCTGCCCCTGCGGCAGGCTCGCGCTCTTGGCGCCGCCGTGGCCGACCCCCGCGGCACCATTCGCGGGGCGGCGGGCCTGGCACAGGCTGTCGCGCGGTTCTCGCCGTCACTGCGGTCCGCGTCCCCGTCCTCGCTGAGCGGTGACATCGGCCGGCGGCGGCGGTATGCCTGGACCCGGGCGTCGCTGGAAGACATCAAGACGATCAAGCGCGAGTTTGGCGGCACGGTGAACGACGTCGTGCTCGCCGCGATCAGCAGCGGTTTTCGTGCGCTCCTGCTTGACCGGGGCGAGGAGCCCACACCGCACGAAGTCCCGTCGCTTGTCCCGGTTTCCATCCGGCCACCGGGACAGCAAAGCGGCTTCGGTAACCGGGTCTCCGCGACGGTGAGCAACCTTCCTGTGCATATCGCCGATCCGGTGGAACGGCTCGCCGCCGTCCGGGCCGAACAGGATTCGCTGAAGGCGAGCCATGAGGCGATTATCGGGCAGGCGCTCGAGGCGCTGAGCAGATACAGCGCCTATCCGGTTGCGTCCTGGCTGGTCAGGAAGGTGTTCGGGCTGCCGCAGCGGGAAATCGTCACCGTCACCACGAACGTGCCAGGACCTCGCGAGCCGCTCTACTGGATGGGCCGACGGCTTGAGGAGATCATCCCCTACGTGCCCATCGCGAGCACGGTCCGCACCGGCATCTCGATCTTCAGCTATGACGGCGAGATCACGTTCGGCATTACCGCCGACTACCGCGCGAATCCGGACCTCGAGGTGCTGGCCCGCGGCATCGAGCACGGGGTCGCCGAGCTGCTGCTCGCGGCCAGGCAGCACGCGATGCCGGCGGCGAGCTGAGACTCGCGGCCGGCTCGCGGCCGGCTTTCGAGAGCGGGCTTTCGAGAGCCGGCGGCATGGCCGTCAGGCCGAGACGCCGGGCGGCTCTGCCACGTCCCGCGATCCTTCGTCCCACACGCAATCGAGGAACCCGGCGATTTCCCCGGTCAGCCTGGCCGGGCGCACCCACAGTTCGGCGAACGTGCGGGTCCGGATGAGCCTCGCGTTGGGCAGCTGGCGCGCGAGCCTCCGCGCGTCGGGCCACGAGTGGATGAGGTCCATTCCGTGCCCGAGCACGAGCGCCGGCGCGGTGATCGCGGTTCGCTGCGCGACGGTCGGCGCGATCGGGCCCACCAGCATGCCCCGCAGGATGGCGGAGATCGCGTCGGGGTCCGTGCCGATGGTGGCGATCACCGAGTCGACCGGGCCGATACCCGACTCGGGCAGCCGGGACATCACCTGGGACAGCAGCCGCAGCGGGAGGCGCGCGTAGCGCACGTTCAGCAGGAGCGGCACGAAGGTGAGCGCCGCCGCGGGGGCGGCGGTCTCGAGTACCGGCATCTCAAGGACAAGACCGCGGACCCGCTCTGGCGCCTGCGCCGCGGTGAGCAGGCTCACGTTGGTTCCCAGCGAGATCCCGCCGAGTACCACTTCGTCGAGGCCGAGTTCGTCGAGGAGGGCGAGCACGTGCGTGGCATACAGGTCCATGCGGTGCGCGCTTGGCTGCACGGGCTTCTCGCTGCGGCCGTGCCCGAGCAGGTCAAGCAGGACGACGCGGTTCCCCCTGGCAGCCAGTGCCCGGGCCAGGCCGCGGCTCAGCTTGCTGTCGAGCAGGATCGGGTTCAGCCACACGAGGACCCGGTCACCCGACCCGTAGACCTCGTAGTTGAGCCGGTGCTGGCCGACGGCAAACGTCTGCGCGGCACCCTCGGCTGCTGGCCGCGGGCCCACCTCCGCAAGCCGGGGCTTAAGACTCTTTACAGATGCCATTCGTCCCTAGACACCACTTACATCACATCGACACCCTTAAATAGGAGCATAGCTCCAGGTAAGAAGCGGTAAAAGGCGAGCATGCGGAGAGCCTGATGACCGAGACCCGAAATGAGCAAGAAAGGCACCGGCTGACGCTTGAGTCGGCCGCATCGGGTGGCGCTCCCTGGGGATGCCGCATCGACAGCGTGGGCGTGAAGCTGCCCGCCCAGCGGCTGACAAGCAAAGACCTGATGAGCAGGACCAGCCACAACACCCGTATCCAGCTTGAGCGCCTAACCGGCATCCATGAACGCCGGGTCGTCGGCCCAGGCGAGAACTCATTCACCCTGGCCACTGGGGCGGCGCGGGACTGCCTGGCTCATTCGCGGCATCAGGCGTCCGATATCGAGATGCTGATAAGCGCCAGCATCACCCGCTCGAGGGGCCGGTACGCCCAGTCCTTCGAGCCTTCGCTGAGCCTGTCAGTCAAGCAGGCGATCGGCGCTTCGCAGGCGCTGAACTTCGACATCTCCAACGCGTGCGCCGGCATGCTGACCGGGGTGTTCATCCTTCAGGACTTCATCGCACGCGGTGAGATCAGCTGCGGCATGGTGGTGTCAGGCGAGTACATCTCCCACCTGAGCTGGAACGCGGCCCGCCAGATCCGCTCCCTGTTCAGCAAGCAGCTCGCGTCGCTGACGCTCGGCGACGCTGGTGCCGCGGTGATGGTGGAGCGGGCGCCCAGGGGCACGGGCATCGACGTCATCGGCTTCACCACCCTCGCCGAGCACAGCCGGCTGTGCCTCGCCTACCCCAGCTCGCTTGGCCCTGGCGCGCAGATGTACACCCAGTCAAGGAAGCTGCACCGGGTGGCCATCGAAGACATGCTGCCGCTTGTCGTCGAGGCGATCAGCGAGGCAGGAATCTCCCTGGCCGACATCGACTACCTGATTCCGCACCAGACCTCGGCGCGCGCCATCCGTGCGGCCACGAGTGAGATCGCCCGGCAGCTCGGTACCAGGCCGAAGCACGTGGTGATGAACCTCGAGGAGTACGGCAACACGTCATCGACGACGCTTTTCCTGGCGCTGCACAAGTATCTGGAGGAGCAGCGGATCAGGAAGGGCGACCGCGTGATGCTGCTCGCGCTCGCTTCGGGCATCGAGATCGGCACCGCGATCTTCACTGTCGACAACCTGGTGGACGGCTATGGGCACGCACATTGAAGCGGTCTGGGCGCAGGCAGGCAACGGACCGAGAAGGCCAACGGCGCGCGGCTTGGCCAACGCCGCCGCCCGCAACTGCTTCGCGCTTGCCGGGTGCGAGCCCGGTGATGTCGACATGCTGATCAACGTCGGCATGTACCGGGAAGACAGCATGGGCGAGCCGGCCCTCGCCGCCCTGATACAGCAGGACATCGGGGCCAGCCCCGGCCGACGGCCGGCCAGCCAGGCAGGCACTTTCTCGTTCGACCTGCTCAACGGCGCCTGCGGCGCGCTCACCGCCATCCAGATCGAATCGGGCCTGCTCGAATCCGGTGTCATCCGGCTGGGCGCCGTGGTGTCGAGCGACGTGCAGCCGGACGTCAAGAAGCCCGGCGCCGCGTTCCTGCGGCCGGCCGGCGGGGCGCTCTTGCTGCGCTGGCGCGACGGCCGCAGAGGGTTCACCGACTTCGGCGCGGAGACTTTTCCCGAGTACCAGGACCTGTTCACCAGCGGTCTTGTGTGGCGGCGGCGGCACGGCATCCCCGTTCCCTACCAAGGCACCGGGCGCAACGAGATGGTCGTCACCGTGACACCTGGTTACCATGCCCGCCTGGCCGACTGCGCCGAGGAGGCCACGCGCCGCTTCCTGCGCCGGCTTGGCCTGGGCATGCAGGACATCGACCTGCTCGTCCCCGCGCCCGCTGACCCGGACTTCGTTGACCGGCTGCGGGCACGCCTGCACATGCCGGGCGACCGGGTGGCCTACACCCCCGAGGACCTGGCGGGCGCCTACACCACCGGGCCGATCGCCGCCCTGCAGGCGGCCATCAAGTCGGGCCGGCTCGATGAGGCCGGGAGCACCCTGCTGCTCGCCGCGGGGCCGGGAGCCACGATCGCGCTCGCCCTGTACCGCCAGACGGACGTCTAACCGGAGTGATCCGATGAAAAGCACCGTGCGGACCGCGGTCGCCGCGATCTCCGCCTCCGCCGCCGCGGCGCTGGCCGCGTGGGCCGCGGCCAGGCACCGGGCGCTGCAGGTGACGGTGCCCGGCCGGCTCCCTGGTGCCGGGGCCGCGCCGGCGGCCCCGGTGCCGCCGGACCTGCCGCCCGGCCGGGCGATGAACCTGCCGGGTCGCGGCGAGGTGTTCGTCCGCGACTTCGGCGCCGCGCCCGGCGGCCCCGCCGTGCTCCTGCTGCACGGCTGGACCGCCAGTGCGGACCTCAACTTCTGGCCCGCCTACGCCGGCCTCGCCGAGTCCTACCGGGTGATCGCGCTTGACCAGCGCGGCCATGGCCGCGGATTGCGGTCGACTGAGCCGTTCAGCCTCGAGGACTGCGCCGACGACGCCGCCGCGCTGCTTGAGCAGCTTGGCATCGGCCGCGTCATCGTGGTCGGCTACTCGATGGGCGGGCCTGTCGGCCTGCTGCTTGCCCGGCGCCACCCGGGGACGGTGGCGGGGCTGGTCATGCAGGCCACGGCCCTGGAGTGGCGCCATGCCGCTCGCGAGCGGGCGGTATGGCGGCTGCTCCCCGTGCTCGACGTCGGCCTGCGGGCCGGCGCGGGCGCCGGCTTCTTCGACCGGGTCATCCGCGAGGCAGCCGGTGAAGATCCCGGACTCGCCAGCTACCTGCCGTGGCTGGCCGCGGAGTTCCAGCGCGCGACCGCGGGCGACCTGGTGGCCGCGGGACGGGCGCTCAGCCGCTACGACGCCCGGCCGTGGGCGGGGCAGCTTGACATCCCGGCGGCAGTGCTCATCACGACAAGGGACCGCCTGGTCCGGCTGGCTAAGCAGCGTGAGCTAGCGCGGGCGCTACGTGCCTCCGTATTCGAGATCGACGCGGATCACGACCTGCCGCTGGCGAATCGCGGCGAGTACGCGCGCCTTACCAGGCTGTCGGTGGACAGCGTGGCAGCGGAAAGCGGGGGCGCGCGCCCGGCGGTACCGCCGGGCGCCGCGGACCGGGGGGAGGCCTCATGACCAGATATGACGTCTCGAATGAGGCGACCATCGCGGCCACGCCAGGCGAGATCATCGATGCCTTCCTCGCGGAAGCGGCCGGCCGCAGCCGGTGGTGGCAGCCATGGGTGCGGATGCACCAGCGCGGCAGCAGGCCGCTGCCAGAGATCGGCGCGGCGGTGGAGATCGCCGTCGCCGGCGAGGGCGGGCCCGGCCAGGGGTGGACCACGCGGTTTGCCGGCCGGGTGGCCGCCTTCGAACCGAGCAGGCGGCTCGTCCTTGAGTACTTCGACGGTGACTTCCGCGGCACCGAGGAGTGGACGGTGGAGCCGGTCGACGCCGGGCACACGCGGGTCACCACGCGCTGGCGGACCGACCCGCAGGGCGTGGTGCGGCTGGCAGCCAGGTTCGTGGACGTGCCAGGCAGCTACTCGAAGGTCATGCGCGAGGGTTTCCGCGCGATCGAGCTCTTCACAGCACGGAAAAGGGGGGAATCGTGAGGATCGATTTCACGCCTGACCCGTCCCTGTATCCGTTCACATCGCACTGGTTCGACAGCCCGGCCGGCCGGCTGCATTACGTCGACGAGGGTGCGGGGCCGCCGATCCTGTTCCTGCACGGCAATCCGACCTGGAGCTTCCTCTACCGGAAGGTCATCATCGCGCTGCGGGAAAGGTTTCGCTGCGTCGCGGTCGACTATCTGGGGTTCGGGCTGTCCGAGCGCCCCGTCGCCTACGGTTACACGGCCGAGGAGCACGCCCGTTGCGTCGGGGAACTGGTGGATCATCTTCAGCTCGACGGGTTCATCACGATGGGCCATGACTGGGGCGGCCCGGTCGGCATGGCGGTCGCCACCGCACGCGCGGAGCGCGTGCGCGGCGTCATTCTCGGCGATACATGGTTCTGGCCCGCCGACCTCAGGATGACGGCGTTCAGCCGCGTGATGTCCACTGCGTGGATGCGGCGGCAGATGCTGGAGCACAACACCTTCGTCGAGCGGGTCATCCCGCTCGGGACCGCACGCCGGCTGACACCGGCTGAGATGAACCACTACCGCCAGGTACAGCCGTCGCCCGCCGCACGCAACGGCGTCGCCGAGTTGCCTCGCGAGCTACTGGCGGCGGGCCCGCTGCTGCGGCGCCTGGCCAGGGAGGTGCCGGCCACGCTCGGCGCTAAGCCGGCCTTGCTCGTCTGGGGAAGGAACGACCTCGCGTTCCGCCCCGCCCATCTCCTGCCCCGCATGCGCGGCGCCTTCGCCGACAACGTCACCGTGGTGCTGCCGCACGCCAGGCACTTCATCCAGGAAGACGCACCGCAGGAGATCGCCGAGGCGATCACCAAGCGCTTCGGCTGACGCCGCGCGGTTGCGGTACCGCTCAGCTCACGTGCCGGAGTTCCTCCGGCTCGAAGGATTCCACCGCGCTGGTGTCCACCTCGGCGGTGCTCATCGTGCGGGCGACGGCGAGCGCCTCGAGCCGGCGCTTGCTCAGCCGTCGGTACCGCTCCACTAGCGCGGCCGCCTCCGTCGCCTGGCCGGCGTTCGGGTCGGCGCTCGGGTCGGTCCCGTACCCGCCAGTGAGGCTCGCCGTCAGCTTGGCCCAGCGCTGCTCGAACCACTCCCACAGGTCGGGGTTCTCCGCGAGAAGTCGCCGTCCGAGATAGGTGCCGTAGGCGATGTGCCGCCGCTCGTCGCGCTGGGTGAGCTTCAGGCCCGCCTCGAGGCCGGGCAGCTTGCCGATCCGGCGGAAGGTCTCCTCCCAGCGCTGGTACCCGGCGATCGCCAGCACGCCCTCGACGAACTGGTTGTAGATGATCGACGCGTCCAGGATGGCCTGCGGCGACCGGTCGGTGTCCAGCCGGCGCATCACCCTGGTGAGCGCCCCGTCGAAGATGCCGGTGCGGCGGTCGCCGAGAGCGGCCTGCTGCGCGCGGACCAGGTCGTCAAGCGAGGCAGGGTCCATGCCCACGGCGTCGAACCAGCGGCGGAACATCTCCGTGTGCTTGGCCTCTTCCATCGTGAACATGGCCAGGTACATCGTGTCCTCGAGCCGCCCCAGGTCGGACATGCAGCGCAGCAACGGCACGATGTCGAGGGTGACCGCCTCCTCTCCGACCATGAAGCCGCGGGCCGACATGGCGACGAGCGTGCGTTCCTCGTCCGTCATCTGCTGCCAGTCGATGGCGTCCTGTGAGAAGTCGATATCGGCGGGGTCCCAGAACAGCTTCTTGGACTTCTCCCACAGTTTCCACGGGACCGACTCGTAATCGAGTCCGCGGGTAGAGCGGTAGCGGCCGATATCCGTCTCGGTGATCTTGCCGCCTGCGACCGGCTCGGTCATCTGTCTTCCTCCGTGGGCAGCAGATTCTAGAAATCGTCCGCTCCATTAGACATCGGGGCTCACTGGGCGACAACGGACAATTGCCGCGCGGACGGTGGCCGGGGACGGCAGGGCATGTCTGCTTTGGATGTGAACCGATGTGTTCTGTGTGTTTGCCCTGGGTATGAGGGGGCGAAGCGCCGGGATGCCGGCGTGGATCGGGGACCATAACCAATCGGGGGACCATAACCATGAGCACGATGCCAGAGGGGGATGGAGCTGGGCAGCAGGGCGGTGCCCAGCACGGTACTCACCCCGGAGCGCCACAGCAGGCGGGCGCTCCAAGCCAGGAACAGGACACGGGTTTCACCCAGGACCGGGACCAGGGCCTGACCCAGGGCCAGGACGGCACCACGGCCGGCGGACCAGCCCCCGCGCAGTCGCGCGGCCAGGCGCCGGGCGGTGACGCCGGTGATGGCGGGTATGGCGGTGACGCCGCATACCCGGCGTACCTGGGGGGAATGGCGCCGCCGGTCATGAGAGCCGAGACCCGGGTGACGGGACGCCGGGTCGTGCAGTACCTGATAGACGCTTTCCTTGTGGGCCTCATCCCTTCGCTCATATCGATACCGTTCGATCGAAGCGACAGCACGTTCATTCATGTTCTCGGCGGGATTGTCGCATTTGCCGTCTTCGTGCTGATTGGGTTCCTGTACTGGGTCCTGCTCACGAAACGCCAGGACGGGCAGACGCTGGGCATGAAGCTGCTCGGCCTGCGTGTCATCAGCAAGGGAGGCGGCCCGGCCAGCACGGCGCAGCTGACCATCCGCTGGGTCTGCCTGATCGTGGACGCCATCCCGTACACCTGGCCGTTCACCGGCCTGGTCGGCTTCATCGTCATCCTGTGCTCGCGCGACAGGCAGCGGATCGGTGACCACCTGGCCAGGACTCTGGTGGTCAGGTCCGATTTCCCGGTGAGCGGCGGCCCACGGCACACCCAGGCAAGCGAGGTGTGACTACGCACCAGGGCTAACGGTGTCATCCGCTGGCAGAGCCAGGCCAGCGACAGCGGATACCGGTAGTCGATGCCCGCGTGCGTGGCGTCGAAGAGCTCGTAGTGGATCGCCTCGTCGGCGACCCCGGCCGACGCCAGCGCCGCGCGGAACGCCGACGCGCCGATATCCAGGTAGAAGTCGTCCCTGTTCCCGGCGTCGATCCAGATGGCCCGCAGGGACCGCAGGGCGTCCGCGTACCTGGGAACCATGCGCACCGGGTCCCAGTCGAGCCACCGTTGCCACACATCCGGCCGCAGCACGCGGTCTCTGGGTCCATGGGCAGTTCCGGTGTCCCGTCCGGCCGGGCGGAAAAGGCCGCCGCGACGCCGAGCGCTGCCACCAGGTTCGAGTCCTCGGGCTTGGTCGGCCGTCACCATTGGCAACGGATGGCGGCAGCGCCTGGTTCAGCGGCACAGTAGCGACACGAGCAGCGAGTGGTTCCCCGCAGGCTGCGAATACGGCGCCTAAAAGATCTTCGAAAGCACCATGCAATGCGGCGTGTTGAAGCCATTGATTGTCGTACTGGTTCGCTAAGATGTTTGTGAATGGCAGACCTGGCACGGAAGGAGGCGCAGCAGTGGTCGCACCCCTCAGTGATAGCTTCGGCCTCCCGCGTGGCCTGCTCGCCGCGCTGTGCGGGTCGGAGGAGGAGCTGCGCGCTGCCTTCGGTGAAGGCAGCGCGGCCGACACGATGCGCCCTGGTCCGGTGCTTGCTGCCGTGACCGAGCAGGTGGCTGCCGACCTCCCCGACCTCTCCGACGACGAACTGACTGGGGTCCTCCACGCGGCGCGCCGCCTGGAGAACCGCGCGTTCTACCTGCAGGCGGCCGCGATCGCTGAGTTCACTCGCCGCCGTGCCGCGCAGCTTGAGGACGCCAGGACCCGCAACGTGCCGCGCGGCTGCCGCGAGGGCGAGTACCCCGACCTGGAGCTTGCCGCGGAGCTGCTGATCAGCCGCCGCCGCGCACTGGGTCTCATGGACGAGGCGACCGAGCTCGCCACCCGGCTGCCGCGAACCTTCGCCGGGATGGCCGACGGCAGGATCGATCCCGCGCGCGGCCTGGCCATCGCCGATGCCACCCTCTGCCTCAGCGGCGAGGATGCCGCCCGCGCCGATGAGGCGCTCGCCGCGGACGCGCACGAGCTCCGCGCCGACACGCTCGCCCGCCGGGCGGCGGCGCTCGCGATGAAGCTGGACCCGGAAGCGGTGCGGCGGGAGCGGGAGGACGCGAGGAACACCCGGCAGCGGGTGGAGGCCCGCCGCGAGGATTCGGGCAACGCCTGCCTGTCGGGCCGGGAGATGGATACCGCCGAGGTGATGGCGGCCAAGGCCAGCGTCGACGCGATCGCGGTCCGGCTGCGCAACGCGGGCGCTGAGGGCACCCTCGACGCGCTGCGCTCCCGTGCCTTCCTTGACCTGCTTCAGTTCCGCAACCCGTTCGACCGGCTGTCGCCGGCCCTTGTGCCTGCCACTGCCCCGGCCCCGGCCCCGGCGACGCCCGATGAGGACGGAGTCTGCCATCTCGCTCCGCGCGCGGATGAAGCGGCCGCTGACGATGAAGCAGACACTGACAATGATCCAGACGAGGGCGGGATCCGGTACCCATCCGGTCCCGGCACTACGGTCGGCGGCCTCGCCCCGCTGCCCGCTCTCGTTAACCTCCTCGTCCCCGCCGCCAGCCTTCTCGGCTGGGGCACCGCTCCCGGCCAAGCCGGAAGCTGGGGCCTCACGGACCCCGCGGAAACCCGTCACATCGTCGCCGCCGCCTCCCTGCATCCCAGGACCCGCTGGTGCGTGACGGCCGTCAACCAGGAAGGCGAAGCCATCGCCCACGCCTGCTCCCGCGGCCGCCGCCCCTGGACCGGCCCGCCAGCCGGCTCAGGGGCAGACCCGCCGCCCGACCCCGGACCCCTGCCAGACCCTGGCACGCAACTCGCCGCGGCGGGCACGGTGGACACCCTGCTCCGCGACCTAGGCCTCACCCCGGAGTCCTTCACGCCCATCGCCAAGGGCGAGTGTGGTCACCAGCACGCCGAAGACCGCTACACCCCGAGCCGCAAGCTCAAGCACCTCATCCGCGCCCGCGCCCAGTACTGCACCGGACCCGGCTGCGGCGCCCAGTCCTTCCACGCCGACCAGGATCACGTGATCCCGTACCCGGACGGCCCCACCGACGAGTGCAACCTGCACGCCCCGTGCCGCGCGCATCACCGCGCCAAGCAAGCACCGGGCTGGCACGTCGAACAACCAGAAC
>Ga0335083_10008543_pt1 | contig 12497 bp, 15 predicted proteins | sample Lox_Sample_42_FD_206716 | JGI IMG/M metagenome (GOLD analysis project Ga0335083, IMG submission 206716) | Soil microbial communities from Loxahatchee National Wildlife Refuge, Florida, United States - Lox_Sample_4.2 | ecosystem: Environmental > Terrestrial > Soil > Wetlands | place: USA... | reverse complement strand
TAGGCAGTCACTGAGTTTGCAAGACGCACACCGTCGAGGTTGGTTGCATGAATTCACAAAAATTCAGCGAAAATGCGCACGCTAACCTATTCGCGCGAGTGCCTGCTCGAAGTCGGCGATAAGGTCTTCAGGTGCTTCCAAACCAACCGACAGCCGGATAAGTCCGTCGCGGATACCCGCGCGCTCGCGATCCGCTCGCGACATGCCGGAGTGAGAGGTCGTCGCGGGTCGGGTAATCAGGCTTTCTACACCACCGAGACTGGGTGCCGAGATTGGTATCGTGATCGCGTTGATAAAGGCCTCGGCCGCGTCGAGACCACCGCTCATCTCGAAACTCATCATCCCACCGTTTCCGTTGAACAGCTCCCGCGCACGCGCATGATCCGGATGGCTCTCCAGCCCGGGATAGTTCACCGCCGCTATCTCCTTGCGGCTTTGAAGGAAGCGCGCGACCTTGAGCGCGCTCTCGTTCTGATAGCGAACGCGCACGGCCAGCGTTTTCATCCCGCGATGGAGCAAAAAGCAGGCATGCGGATCGAGCGAGCCGCCTAGATGCCCAAGCGTCCGGTTGATTCGATTGATCAGCTCCGCGCGGCCGATAACGGCTCCCGCGACAATGTCGGAATGACCGTTGAGATACTTGGTGCCACTATGAATCGAGAGATCGAACCCCAGCTCCGCCGGTCGGAAATTGATCGGGCTTGCGAAAGTATTGTCGATTATCGAGATCAGGCCATGCGCGCGGGCAAACTCGACCGCCGCCTTCAGGTCTGCCACGCGAATCAGCGGATTCGAGATCGTCTCGACGTAGATCGCCTTGGTTTGCGGCCGCAGATGGTCGCTCCAGGTGTCCGGCTTATCGCCCGCGACAAAGCTATGCGCAATCCCGAGTCGCGGAAATTCCGTAGTCAGCAGGTCGTGAGTCCCGCCGTAGAGGCAATCCTGGGCTATCAGGTGGTCGCCCGACCCGAGCAGCGTCATCAGCGTGGCTGAGACTGCAGCCATCCCGCTCGAAGTGACAAGTGCTGCTTCCGCATTCTCGATCGCGGCGAGCTTTTGATGGAGCACAACGTGGTTCGGCGTGTTGTTGAGCCGGATATAGCGCAGAGCGTGATAATCCTTCTCCCCGCGATACGCGAAGGTTGAGGATTGAAAGATCGGCATGCTGACCGCCCCTTCGATCAACGGGGAGGGCTCACCGGCGTGGATCAAACGCGTCTCGATTCGGCTTTTGTCCTGTTCCATTGCGACGCTCCTGCGTGACCCGTGAGGCTAGCACGGTCGCGAAGCGCCGGAGTATCGCGGCGGGGCCATCGCGATGCTAATTTCGTTGCACACACTGGCACGCCTGCAAGCTTCCATCCGATGCGGTTAACTCAACTCGAATACGATCTGCCCGAGGAACTGATTGCGCGCGAGCCAATCGAGCCGCGCGATCAGGCGCGGATGCTCGTACTCGACCGCCGCGCAGGAACTATCGAGCATTCCCGCTTCTACAAGTTGGGGCGTTTCCTGCGCGAGGGCGATCTCATCGTCCTGAACAACACGCGCGTGTTGCCGGCAAGGTTGATGACCCGCAAGGAGACGGGCGGAGAAGTTGAACTCCTGATGGTGCGACCGTCCGATACGCACCCGGGTGCATGGATTGCGCTAGCACGAACTCATCGACCGCTGCGCGAAGGCGCAAAGCTGATCCTTTCCGACGGACGTGCGCTCGTAGTACTCGGCTATCAGAAGTCGGGGCGTCCGATCGTCGCGCGCGGAGACGGACTTCCGATGGAAGATCTGATGCGCGAGGTCGGCAAGCTGGCGTTGCCGCACTATATCGATCGCGAGGTCAACGCTGCCGACGCCGATAACTATCAAACCGTCTATGCGGATCCGCCGGGTGCGATCGCGGCACCGACCGCGGGTTTACACTTCACCGAGAAGCTCTTCGGAGAGTTGGCGGCAGCCGGAATCCGCCGCGCGACACTGACGCTTCATATCGGACCTGGCACCTTTAGTCCGGTGCGCGTGAATGAAGTTGAACAGCACACGATGGAAGCCGAGTGGTACACGATTCCACCGGCCACTATTGCGGCTATCGAGCATGCTCAACGTGTCGGCGGTCGGGTGATAGGTGTAGGCACCAGCGCGACGCGTGCGCTCGAATCGTGGGCGATCACTGGCGATACCGAAGGCTTCACAGGTCTCTTCATCTCTCCGGGGTTCCGCTTCAAGCGGGTCGACGCGATGATCACCAATTTCCATATGCCGCGGAGCACTGTCCTCGCTCTGGTGATGGCCTTTGCCAGTCGCGAGATGATCCTGCGGGCCTATGCCGACGCGATACGCCATCGCTACCGCTTCTTCAGCTACGGCGATGCGATGCTGATCCTCTGATGGAATCGCCGATCAAATACGAGTTACACGCGAGCGATGAGTCTGCTCGGATGGGCCGGCTGCTGACGCCCCACGGTGCGATCACGACCCCTGCCTTCATGCCGGTAGGTACGCGCGCCACGGTCAAGGCGATGGCGCCCGACGAACTCTGGGGTATGGGCTATCGGCTCGTCCTGTCCAATGCGTACCATTTGGCGTTGCGACCCGGCGCTGATTTGGTAGCGGACTTTGGCGGGGTCGCCAGCTTCATGGGTTTTAAGGGCGCAATCCTCACCGATTCGGGCGGCTTTCAGGCGATGAGTCTCGCCAAGATCAACTCGATCAGCGAGGAAGGTATCCGGTTTCGATCGCATATCGATGGATCGCCGCTGATGCTCACGCCCGAGAGTGCCGTCGATATCCAGCAAAAGCTGGGTTCCGACATGATGATGGCGCTCGACGAATGCACGCCTTATCTGGCCGATCACGCTCGCGCCAAGGCCTCGCTCGAAATGACCGCCCGATGGGCCGAGCGCTGCCTTGCCGCACGGACCAGCGAAACGCAGGCGCTGTTCGGGATCGTGCAGGGTGGGGTGTATCCCGACCTCAGGCGTATGAGCGCTTCGCAGATTACTTCGTTGGGCTTCGACGGCTTCGCGACGGGAGGACTCTCGGTTGGTGAGCCGCGCGATGTGATGCGTGAGATGGCTGAACTATCAATCTCGATGCTGCCTATGGATCGTCCGCGGTACCTGATGGGTGTTGGGACGCCGGAGGACCTGCTCGCGGCTGTCGCGATGGGTTACGACATGTTTGATTGCGTGCTGCCTACCCGCAACGCGCGCAATGGCGGCGCCTTCACCAGCCAGGGGAAGCTCTCAATTAAACGAGCCGCCTACCAGCGCGATGAGCGCCCGCTCGACGAGCGCTGCGATTGTCGTATCTGCACCACCCATTCGCGCGCCTATTTGCGCCATCTCTATATATCGGGTGAGATACTGGCGGCGCGTGCTCTCACGGAGCACAATCTCTATTTTTATGGTCACTTGATGCGTGAGGCGCAGGCTGCTATCGCATCACGAACTTACCGCAGCTTCGCGAGGCATACGCTGGATCTGCTCGGGAGCAGCGCTGGGGATGGGACAGATGTTTGAAGGGATCGCATACGCGCAGGTGGCTGCAGGGGGCGGCGGACAGGATTGGGGACAACTCCTCGGCAGTCCAATTGTTCCAATCGCGTTTATCTTTGTCGTGATGTACTTCCTGATTCTTCGGCCACAGACCAAAAAGGCCAGTGACCATCAGAAGATGCTCAATACCCTGAAGAAGAATGATGAAGTCGTGACGACGGGCGGACTTATCGGCAAAATCTCCGAACTGGGCGATAAAGTGGTCACGCTGGAGATCGCGCCCAATGTTAAGGTGCGGGTCGAGCGTGCGCAAATCGCTAACTCGACTAGCTCCGCAAAGCCGACCAAGTAACTTACTCCGGAAAGAAACTGAAGAATCGATTATGGAAGCTGGCGGTCAAAATCCGATTACGATTGGCGTCCTGCTCGTTATTGCGGTCGCGTTCCTGTGGCTGCACTTCACCAATGGGAGCGGCACTATCCGCCTCGGTCTGGCCGGTCTGCTCGTGGTTTCGAGCTTCGTCCTGCTGATTCCGAGTTTTCGATGGACCTTGCCCGATTGGCTCCATTCGCTCGATTCCCTGCCCAAGATCCAGCTGGGTCTTGATTTGCAGGGCGGCACCCATCTTCTGCTTGAGGTGCAGCTCGATGAGGCCGTCTCCGCAGCTCTGAAAAGACGGGGCGATGACGTCAAGCGAGAAATGGCGAAGAATAAATTGGACCCGCCGACTATTACTCCGCAGAGTGATGGCACGATCCAGATCCAGCTGAAAAATTCCGATCAGCGCTCAGCCTTTCTCGATCTGATGGGGAAAATTGCGCCGGATCTGGTTCTCTCAACGGCCTCGGCGCCGGGTGGTGGAGTCGTTTACTCCGTGACCTTCCGGCAACCCGATTTGATCGCGACCCGCAGCGCCGCGATGGATCAGGCGCTGGAGACTATCCGTAATCGAATCGACCAGCTTGGCGTGCGTGAAACGACGGTCGCTCGCGAAGGCGATAACGATATTCTCGTGCAGCTTCCCGGTATTCAGGACCCGGAGCGCGCCAAGGAGCTGATCGGTAAAACCGCCGTTCTCGAGTTCAGAATTGTCGATGATCAGCACAATCTCGGTGATGCGATGCGCGATGGAGCTCCTCCGGGCGACGAGATTCTCTACGGCCAGCCACAAAGCGGTGGTGCGCAGCCCTATCTCGTTCGATCGGAAGTGCTGATGACCGGCGATACCGTCACTGACGCTCGTGTCCGTCCAGGCGGTCGTCTGGAAGGCCCCTACGTAACCGTTGAGCTGAACAGTGCCGGGGCCAGTACCTTCGCCACTCTCACGACGGAAAACGTCGGTCGCGAACTCGCGATCGTCCTTGATGGAACGGTTTACTCGGCTCCAGTAATCAAGGAGCCGATTCCCGGAGGGCACGTCCAGATCACGGGTAACTTCAGCTTTGAAGATGCTCATGCGTTGGCGATCGTTCTGCGGTCCGGCGCGTTGCCTGCCCCAGTCAAGATAATCGAGGAACGCACCGTCGGCCCGTCGCTTGGTCGCGATTCGATTCGGCAAGGTGAACTTTCCTTCGTCGTCGGCGCGGTAGCCGTACTGGCCTTTATGGCCTTCTATTACAACGGCGCGGGTCTCCTTGCGGATTTCGGTCTTACGCTGAATATCCTCCTGCTGGTCTGCGTGATGGCCGCGATGCAGGCGACCCTTACTCTGCCGGGTATCGCAGGTATCGTGCTGACGCTGGGTATGTCGGTCGATGCAAACGTGCTCGTGAACGAGCGGATGCGCGAAGAGCTCCGCTCCGGCAAATCTCCGCGCGAGGCGGTAAAGGCCGGTTACGATCGGGCATGGTCGGCGATTCGCGATTCAAATATCTCGACCTTTGTCGCCGGGCTAATCCTCTTTCAGTTCGGCACCGGGCCAGTGAAGGGCTTTGCGGTCACGTTATGCGTCGGCGTACTGACCGGCGTTTTCTCCTGCTTCGTCGTAACTCGGGCCTGGTATGACTGGAAGATAGGGATGCGCAAGCTAAACGCTATCAGTGTCTAATTTATCCAAGATAGGCATTATGGATATACATTTACTTAAAATGTTTAGTTCACGGATTTCAGTTGATTAATCTCACTCGACGCATTGGCAGTCGCGCTAAAGATTTGGCACAATAACCGCCATCATTTGGGGAAGTATCCAGACCGACTAAAAGTGCTAATTGCTGGAAGCGTCATGGCTGATAAGGACGATATTCTGCTGAACTCGCGAGAAGTCGCCTTCCTGCTCGACCTGAGTCCTGATACGGTCAATGAGTTCGCGCGGCGTAACATCTTGCCAGCGTTCAAGAAAGGCCGCCAATGGCGCTTCCGCAAAAGGGATATCGTTTCATTCAAACGCCATCTTCGTGGCGTGAATGTGGCGGCCTGAGGTTGGTGGATTTGTAGGGTGTGGGGGCCAACGGATGGTATCTGACTGTCCCGAAATCTCAATTAAATCGTGGAGCCTGATCGATGGCTGAGCCGCACGAGAGTCGCGTCTACTCCGATTTCTCGCATTTTTACGACGCCGTCTTCGGTCGCGCTTTTGTTGATCGCGAACACAAGGTCATCGCTGAACTGCCGTTCCGCGCGGGAAATCGCGTCCTCGAGGTGGGTGTCGGTACTGGTATCTCCCTCGATGCGTACCCCTCCTACGTTCAGCTCACCGGGATCGATTACTCCTCGGATATGCTCAAGCATGCCGTCGAGAAGATCCGCGAGAACGATTGGCGGCATATCAACGTTCAGCAGGGTAACGCGCTGGCGCTCGATTTCCCGGACAACAGCTTCGACTGGGTTACCAGCTTCCACGTGATAACCGTGGTTCCCGATCCGCGCCAGATGATGGCCGAGATGGTTCGGGTATGCCGACCGGGAGGCCGCATAGTAGTTATCAGCCACTTCGCCAGCCCCAAGCCTTGGCTCTATGCTCTGGGGTCGCTGGTTAATCCGGTGACTAAGCTGCTCGGATGGACCACGCGCCTGCGTGCACGCGACGTGCTCGAAGGCCAGCCGATCGATATCGAGCATCATGCACGTCCGCATTCCCTCGCGGTTCATTTTGTTTTGATTGCCCGCAAACGTGATGACGGCCAGTTGGAGATCGACGTTTCGTCCGACGATGTGGCGAGCACCGCTCCTTAGCGCGCTCTTCCTTTTACTGGTGACCGTCGCACCGACCCTCGCCTACCAGAGCGAGCCGGTGTCGAACGGCGGTACGATCAGCGGAACGATCCGTTACAACGGCCCTGCACCCAAACCACAGCAGTTGGAAGTCAGCAAAGACCGCGACGCCTGCGCGGCGGAGCCTCTTTACGATCAATCGCTAGTGGTCGGCAAAGACGGCGGCCTGGCCAATGTCGTGGCGACGCTTCCTGACCTTGATAAGGGCGAGGCGACTAAGCCGGCGACCGTAGTCTTTGACCAAAAGGGGTGCGAGTACACGCCCCATCTGGCAGCCTTTCCTGCCGGCAGCACTGTCGAAGTCCGCAACTCCGATGGCATCCTGCACAGCATTCACACGGAATCGACTGTGAATCCGGCCCTGGATATGGCGCAGCCCGGTTTCAAGAAGACGATTCGGATCACGATCGAAAAGCCCGAGGCGATCAAAGTGACCTGCGACGCGCATAATTGGATGGAAGGATGGTGGTACGCAACCGCCAATCCGTACTACGCCGTCACCGATGCGCAGGGACACTACCAGATCGCGAATGTGCCGCCGGGAACCTACACGCTCGAGGTCTGGCAGGAGAAGCTGGGTACGCAAAAGCAGAGCGTGACCGTAACAGCGGGCGGATCAGTCACGGCCGACTTCACCTTTGCCCCCGCCACCAAATAGAATCTCGTCCAATGATCAAACGATTCGATCGACTCGATATTGCTACTGCCGATCTCGCCGATGCGAGCCGGCTGTATGAAAAGAATTTCGCTTTCAGTGTGCGCCGCGATTCGTCCGAGGATGCGACGATCAAAATCGGCGATGCGGAGATTCGCCTGCGCGCGGGAGCCCCGGCCGCCGAAGTGATTGCTGCAACAGGTGAAGGGCTCGCCGCTATCTGGCTCGAAGCCGATGATGTCGACAGCGTAGCTGCGTCGCTCACGAAGGTTGGGGTAGGGTGCGAGCCGATTCGCCGCGAGGGCGATCGCCGGATCCTTGCGGTCGATCCGAAAGCGGCGAATATGGTTCCGCTGATGATCTTCGATCGCAAGGCTTGAAGCTCTTCGTTCCGAGACGAAGTTCACTAAGCCTAAACCCGCCAGTCGATCCTCAAAAAATAACGAGCGAGCCGTTTCGTCACAGACGAAGCGGCTCGCTCGTTTCAATGCTTGGTATTAAGCGCTAGCTCTTGGTGGGCGTCTTACCCTGCAGTTGCAGGAAGCGATCAGAAATCTTCTGTGCCCAGTAATCCATCGCATTTTCCGCGTCGCCCCACCTGAACGATCCTGCGGCGGCGAGTCCCAAACCACCAGCTCGCTCGTCGACAGCCGCGGCTAACAGCTCACCGGTTACTGAGTCGGTGGCCTTCATTTCCGCTTCGGCCGAGCCGGCGAAAGCGTAACTGTCGGTGGCAAGCGATTGCGCTGCATTCAGGATGCGTGCCTGCGGCACGATTACCGAGATGCTGCGCAGACCCGGTGTTGCCGTCGTCGCATCCATCAGTGCGACTCGCAACGTCAGCACATCGGGGCCGGGTTGATCGACCAGGGTGAAGTTCTTCGACAGATCAGTCTTGAGCTGATTATAGAAATAGCCCGTGAGCACCTTCTGATCGTCGGGTGAAACCTTGGAATCGGCTGCGGCCCAGAATTCGACTGGCTGCAGTATAATCTTGGTGTACTTGGTCCACTGCGCGTTGGGATTGATATATGCCAGCGCAGCGCCACCCTCCGGACCTTTGGTAAGTTTCGATGCATCGGCGCCCATGAAATTAGCGACTGCTGGCGGTGGTGCACCGCCCGATTCCATCGCTTTCGCAGCTTCTGGCGTGGCCTCGACGGTAGATGAGCAGGCGCTGACGAAAGCTGCTAGCCCAAGCCCCAGACCGATTCCAAGTAATCTTGCCGCACACATGTTCCTGATATTCATGACCCTCCTCCAGTGACCCAGCCTTCCCATACATCAAGATTGGGTAGTTAAGTTGAAACGACCCTGCCCTATCGATGACGGAACCGCTTCACGACTATCGTGTCAGTTGCTTGAAGGCAAGGTGATGTTCACGACTTCTTTTCACCGCTGAATGGAGCGTGGCCGAGTCGAATCTGGTTGCGATACATTTCGCGCACGGCGCTTTCGAGTCGCTGGGTGAGTTCGACGCGATCGCCGCCACGCATCCCTGCCGTAAGAATCGGTGCCCCAAGGCTCAGACGAATCCTCTGGCCGGGCCGCACGAATTTCGACCCGCGCGGCATCAGCGCCCCCGTGCCGCTGATCGCCAGCGGTACGCATGGCTGCTTGGTCGCGATCGCTAACCACGCGGCCCCGTCGTTGAACTCATGGATGAGGTCATCGTTGAAGCGATGGCCCTCGGCGAAGAAGCAGATGTTGTAACCTTCGCGCTGTGCGGCTAGGGCGTGACGAATTGCGCGGCCCCCGCTTTGACGGTCAATCACGATATTGCCGCAGTTCGCCATCGTGTAGCCGAAGACCGGCACCTTCATTATTTCGCGCTTCGCTACGAACCGGACTTCACCTGGCATCAGGCGGAAAACCGCGAGGATATCGACCAGGCTTTTGTGGTTGGCGACGAGGATGAACGAATCCAGACCTTTGAGATGCTCCAACCCTTCGATTTCGTCCTTGATTCCGCAGGTACGAAAGATGAGCCATGTCCAAATGCGGGTGACCGGCGTGACCCAGTGGCCCTTGCCGAGGCGAGCCGAGGTCCATGCCGGGATCAGGCAGATCGCGGTATAGAGCACCGACAGGATCGTCGCGACGACACCCCACACGCGCATCAGGAGATTATCGCGTGGTAACGTCGCGGCTTCGGACAGGCTGCTCTCGTCGTTCATCCGTCGATGAGCTTACCCGCCCATCGCGGCGAGATAAATCGGCTTGCCAGCGGATAAGAGTGTAGGCGCTGAGCGAAATCAGGCAGCTTGCGACGCGCTCGACACGGATGCTGTCGGCATCTGGCGCCGTCGCGGTCGCAGCATTGCACCCAGTGCCAGCGCGAGCAATATCAGCTGCGCCACTAATGTCTGCACGGTCGGATAGAGCCCGAGCATCGGCTGGGTCGGCACGCCGCTGACGAAGGTCGCGCTCATCGCGCCCGATTCCTGAAAGCTGGCGATTCCCTGTCCGACAAAGATCACTGCCATCGCGTACAGCAGAATCGAGGTCGCCTTAAAGACCGTGCCAATCGGAATAGCGTAGGTCACGCGTCGCAAGATCACGAAGGTGATCGCAAGGGCCACCGCTCCCGCGGCGACGCCGACCATCACGGCATGACGCTCGACGCTCTCAGTCGCGCCGGAGAGCAGCGCTTGGAAAAAGACGATCGTCTCGGCGCCTTCACGCATCACTGCGAGGAAGGCGGTAGCGGCCAAGGCCAAAGCCGGTCCGGTGCTTTGCTTTGCGGCCGCAACCTTGGCATCGATAAAACTGTTCCACTGGCGTGCCTGACTCTTACCGGTCATCCAGGAGCTGACGTAGAAGAGGGTCGCCGCCGCGAACAATTGGAAAAAGCCTTCGAGAGTGTCGCTGGTGTTGTCGCCGATAACGTGGTCGACCGCCCAAGCCAATGCGATGCTCGTGGCTAGCGCCGCCAGGCCGCCTAGATAAATCGGACGTGTGCGGTCAGCCTGACCGGCCTGTCGCATCCCGGTGACCAGCGCGATAATAACGAGAAGTGCTTCGAGCCCCTCGCGGAAGAGGATACCCGAGGAGTAAAAGAAATACGGTAAAGCCGTGGTCGTCGTCATTTAGGATCGCCGCCGCATTGAGAATGATTCTCAATTTTGACGATAAGCCCGCGCGCCCCGGATTGTCAAGTTCGCTTTAACCCAATTGAGCGCGGAACACCTTCTTTTTATCGCGGGCGCTTTGCTCAGGCTTGCCGTCGTTGTATAGCGGGAGTAGCGTTGCACAAAGAAGCGGGATATTGCCTTCCCGCTTCGTCGTTTTTTGGAGACGCGAAACACAATCGGTCGATGGTTTCACGGTCGAGGTGGAGAGCGTTTAGTTCATTACATGATGCTAGTGAAGTTCGAGAGTTTGGGAGGTTCGGATGGCCGTTAGTACGGTGGGTGTGATCGGCGCTGGTCAGATGGGGGTTGGTGTTGCTCAAGTCGCGGCGCAAGCCGGACTCAAGGTCGTCCTGAACGACGTTAACGAACAGCTCTGCCTTCGCGGCCTTCAGGGACTCGAGCGCAGCCTCGATCGCCTGATTCAGCGTGGCCGCTTCAAACCCGAAGAGCGCGATAGCATTATCCGCCGAATCGACACCTCTGGTAACCTCGAAGATCTGCGCAAGGCCGATTTCGTTATCGAAGCGGTTATCGAGCAAGAAGAGGCCAAAATCGACTTGTTTCAGAAGCTGGATAAGATTTGTCCGCCCGAAGTGATCTTCGCTTCGAACACTTCCTCGATTTCAATCACCCGCATGGGAGCGCGCACCAGCCGCGCCGATCGCTTTATCGGGATGCATTTCATGAATCCCGTTCCCGCGATGAAGCTGGTCGAGATTATTCGGGGGCTCGCCACTTCGCAAGAAACCTTCGAAGCGACTCGCGACCTTGCAATCCGGCTCGGCAAGAACACGATGACTGCCGAGGATTTTCCCGGCTTTATCGTTAATCGAATCCTGCTGCCGATGATCAACGAAGCGATCTACACGCTCTATGAAGGCGTTGGCGGCGTCACGGATATCGACACCGCGATGAAGCTCGGTACGAACCAGCCGATGGGCCCGCTGGAACTGGCCGATCTGATCGGACTCGACACCTGCCTCGCGATTATGGAGGTGATGCATCGGGTGTTCGGCGACGACAAGTATCGCCCGTGCCCGCTGCTCAAGAAGTACGTCGATGCGGGCTATCTTGGCCGCAAAGCCGCGCGTGGGTTTTATACTTACGACGCGCAAGGGAATCCCACCCCGCCGGCGCAGAACGGCCGCTAGAGCGGGGCAGGAAGACGCTGCTCGATCATCAGGAGGATGGAGCGATGGCAGTCCAGGCTTTCATCTTGATCGACACCTCTCCGGGCAAAGCCCGCGAAGTCGCCGAGAAGGTGCGGCAGGTGGCTGGGATTTCTGCAGCACATGCAGTTACCGGCCCGCACGATATAATCGCGATAGCGAGCGCCGGTGATGTAACCTCGTTGGGTGAGCTGGTTGTGCAGCAAATTCAGAGTGTGCAAGGCGTAAATCGCACGCTTACTTCGATAGTCACGGATTAATCGCCGGAACACGCATTGCTATCTGCTTAAAGAACTCCATTGGTAAGGAAGATCTAAAATCGCATGGCCGAGCTGCCCGTTGTAAAGCGCTTACGCAAAGAGGTTGAAGGTCTCAAGCGTGAGTTGACCGTCGATTTGCCGAAGGAATTGGAGCGCGCCCGCGCGCACGGTGATCTATCGGAAAATGCCGAGTGGGCGATGGCCAAGCAGCGCCAGGAGTTCCTGCGTGCGCGTGTGGGCAACCTGGAAGCGCGTATTGCGGAGCTGATGAGAATCGATCTCGAATCAATTCCACGGAAGACCGTGGGTCTTGGTAGCAAGGTGCAACTGGAGGATCTCGACGAAGGTAGTCGCTCCGAGTACGAGATAGTCGTGCCGGAGGAAGTCGACGGTGCGCAAAACAAGATCTCGTTGTCGTCCCCTCTCGGCAAAGCGCTCATCGGTAAGGGTCCCGATGATGACATCGAAGTGCAGACACCCAAGGGCAAGCGCTCCTACGTCGTCTGCAAGCTCGTGACGATTCACGAGCTGATCGTTGCCGACGGCTCAAACAACTCCGAGTCTTAAACTCCGG
>Ga0335083_10008542_pt1 | contig 12497 bp, 12 predicted proteins | sample Lox_Sample_42_FD_206716 | JGI IMG/M metagenome (GOLD analysis project Ga0335083, IMG submission 206716) | Soil microbial communities from Loxahatchee National Wildlife Refuge, Florida, United States - Lox_Sample_4.2 | ecosystem: Environmental > Terrestrial > Soil > Wetlands | place: USA... | reverse complement strand
CTCCCCCTCACGGGGGAGAGGGAGAAAGTGCGGAGCGGCGCCTCGCCTCTTCAACCCCTCTCCCCCCATCGGGGGGAGAGGGCAGGGTGAGGGGGGGAATCAGTACGGTTCGGCGACGGCCTCCGGGGACGGCTCGCTCATGTTGCCGGCATGGTCGATCGCCCGGACGACGTACCGGTAGCGCCGGCCTTGCGCCACGGCGTCGTCCGTGTAGAACGGGTCGGTCACGGGCGCCGGCGTCAGGCGCGCCAGGGGACCGTTGCCCTCGGCGCGAAACACGAGGTAGCCGGCGAGGTCGCCGGCATCGACCGGCGTCCAGACCACGCGCACGCGCGTTCCCTCCGACAGGGCGTCGAGCCGCGTTGGCGCCGGCGGCGGATAGACGTCGCGGTAGAGGACCGGCAGCTCCTCGGACGGGAGTCCTTCGACTTTCGGGTTCTTCGCCAGCACCGCGCGCACCGTGTAGACGAGCGGCGCGCCGTAGGGCGCCCCGAAGTCGACGTAAGAGAGGCCGGCGACCGGCTGCGGATTCAGCGGCGCCTGGTACTCGTCCTGCGGCAGGATGCGCCGGTAGATCTCGTAGCCGCCGACGTCGACGAGGCGTCCGAGCACGTCCGTCTGCGGCGGGCTCCAGTCGAGGCAGATGCGCCCTTCGTAGGGAAACGCCTCGAGATCCGTCGGCGCGTCGGGAGCGACGTCCGGCGTGAGCGTGACGATGTTCGACAGCGGGCTCGTCTCCCCGCCGCGGCGCACCGAGACGACCGCGTAGGCGAGCGGCGTCGGCTTCCCCTCCTTCGCGATCAGGGGCGACAGCGGATCCCGGTAGACGACCGAGGCGCCGCGCGTCAGCTCGGAAATCGCCGACAGCGACAGCACCGCCACCTTGCGCGCCGCGCCGTAGAAGGCTTCCTCCGCCACGCGCACGTTCGTCGCCGCCCGGCGCTCGGCCGCGCCCGGAAGCGCCGCGACGGAGGTGCTCGACTGCCCCGAGACGCCCGACGGCGCCGCTCCGCCCGCGGTCGAGGGCCGGGGCGAGGTGATCGCCGGCGGCGGATTCGAGAGCCGGAAGACCTCGATCTCGAAGAGATCCGTCAGCGGCGCGCCGTTGATGAGCCGGTCCGGGAACGCGAACGTCAGGACGGCGTCGTCGCCCTCCTGCTCCACCGTCAGGTTCTTGATCGCGTTCGGCCCGCGCGGCAGCGGCGGCTGCGGATCGCCCTTCTTGCCGCAGGCGACGGTGAGGAGCGCGGCGGCGGCGAGCGCGGCGAAAAGCAACCCTGCCTCCCGCCTCCTGACTCCCGCCTCCCGGCTCACAGCACGTATCTAGACAGGTCCTCGTCCTTGACGAGATCGGCGAGCGCCGACTGCACGTCGGCGAGCTCGATGCGGATCTTCTTGCCCGCGTTCTCGGGTCCCGCAAACGAGATGTCTTCGAGCAGGCGCTCGAGGATCGTGTGCAGGCGCCGCGCGCCGATGTTCTCGAGCGCCCGATTGACGCGCTCGGCGTCGCGCGCGATCTCGCCGATCGCCTCGTCCGAGAACGACAGGTCCACGTCTTCCGAGTCGAGGAGCGCCCGGTACTGCTTCAGGAGCGCGTTCTCGGGCTCCGTCAGGATGCGCACGAAGTCGGCTTCCGAGAGCGAGTCGAGCTCGACGCGGATCGGGAAGCGTCCCTGCAGCTCCGGGATCAGGTCCGACGGCTTCGAGACGTGGAACGCGCCGGCGGCGATGAAGAGGACGTGGTCGGTCTTGACGAAGCCGTACTTGGTGTTGACCGACGTTCCTTCGACGATCGGCAGCAGGTCGCGCTGCACGCCTTCGCGCGAGACGTCGGGCCCGCGGCCGCCCGACTCGCGGCCGGCGACCTTGTCGATTTCATCGAGGAACACGATGCCGGAGGACTGCGCGCGCTCGACCGCTTCGCGGGCGACCTGGCCCGGGTCGATGAGCCGGCCCTCTTCCTCGGCCTGCAGGATCTGCCGCGCCTCGCCGACGGTCGTCTTGCGCCGCTTTTTCTTGCCGCCGAAGAGGCCCGGGAGCATCTCCTTGACGTTGATGTCCATCTCCTCGACGCCCTGGTTGGTGACGATCTCGAAGGACGGGAACGTCTTGTCCGCCACCTCGACCTCGACCAGCCGATCCTCCAGCTTGCCGTCCCGCAGGAGCTGGCGGAGCTTGCTCCGTGTCTCCTCGGCCTCGGTATCCGGGAGCGCCGGCAGGAGCAGGTCGAGCAGGCGCTGCTCGGTCCGGCCGGTCGCGCGGTCGCGGATCTCGAGCGTCTTCTCTTCGCGGACCATCTGGACGGCGACCTCGGTCAGATCGCGCACGATCGACTCGACGTCGCGCCCGACGTAGCCGACCTCGGTGAACTTCGAGGCCTCGACCTTGAGAAACGGCGCGTCCGCCAGGCGCGCGAGGCGCCGCGCAATCTCGGTCTTGCCGACGCCCGTCGGCCCGATCATGAGGATGTTCTTCGGGAGGATCTCGCGCGCCATCTCGGGCGGCAGGCGCTGGCGGCGCCAGCGATTGCGCAGCGCGATCGCCACGGCCTTCTTCGCGCGCTTCTGGCCGATGACGTACTTGTCGAGCTCGGAGACGATCTCGCGCGGCGTCCGCGCGGCCGCCGTCGGCGCCTCCGCTTCCGTCTCGCCGGGCATCATGAACACCACCTCACACCTCTTCGAGCGTGACGTGGTCGTTGGTGTAGATGTCGATCTGGGCGGCGATCAGCAGGGCTTCCTTCGCGATCTGCGAGGCCGACATGTCGGACCGGTGCTTCAACAGCGCGCGCGCGGCCGCGAGCGCGTAGGCGCCGCCCGAGCCGATCGCGAGCACGCCCTCCTCCGGCGAGATCAGGTCGCCCGTCCCCGAGATCAGGAGCGAGGTCGACTTGTCCGCGACGATGAGCAGCGCCTCGAGCTGCCGCAGCATCTTGTCGGTCCGCCAGTCCTTGGCGAGCTCGATCGCGGAGCGCTCGAGGTTGCCGCGGTGCTCCTCGAGCTTCATCTCGAAGCGCGAGAACAGGGCGAACGCGTCGGCCGACGAGCCCGCGAACCCCGCGAGCACGTCGCCCCCCTTCAACCGGCGGATCTTCGCCGCCGTCTGCTTCATGACGGTCGTGCCGAGCGTGACCTGCCCGTCCGACGCCATCGCGACCTTGCCCTGGTGCCGGACGCACAGGACGGTCGTGGCATGCCACTTTTCCATCAGCGTGAGGATACCGCAGGGCTCGCGAGCGCCCGGATCGCGGCCTCGATCACGGCGTCTTCCCTTCCCGCCGCTTCGGGCGGGCGATCGGCCGCGGCGACGTCCGGCGTCACGCCCGCACCCTCGTAGCTCTTGCCGTCGAGGCCCTCGATCGCCCGCGCGGTGTACCAGAGCGTCGAACCGTCGGAGAGCCGCTCGGCCGCGGCGCCGCCCGACATCATCCCCGCCGTCGTCTCGCCGACGATCGGTCCGATCTTGTGCGCGCGGAACTTCAACGCGAGCGCCTCGCCGGCCGACGTCGTGCCCGAGTCGACCAGCAGCGCGACCGGCAGCTTCGCGTACACCGGCGGCTCGAGCCGCTTTCCCTCGCGCGTGACTGTGTAGAAGTCGCCCGAGCTCCATTGCCCCTGCAGGAACGTCGAGAGAATGTTCGGGTCGTAGCCGCCGCTGTTGGCGCGGACGTCGAGGAGAAACCCGTCGATCTCGCCCCAACCCTCGAGCCCCGGCCGCGCCCGCGCCGTCAGACGCCGGTCGAGCAGGAGGTCGACCACCGCGAGCGCCGTCTCCGCGCTCATCCCCCACAGGTGCGCGTAGCCATAGGACTTGCCGTCCTTCCGGATCACGCGCGCGCTCTTCCCGACGAGCGCGTCGCCCGGATCCTCGGCGATCCGCGCGAGACGGTCGGTCCGCGGTGGCTGTCCCGGGCGCTGCCAGACCACCTGCGAGAAGGTTCCCGGCGCTCCCTCGGAGACGAACACGAGGTCGCGGAAGTTGACGCGATCGCGCCCGTATTTCACGCCGTCGATCTCGAGGACGCGGTCGCCGAGCTTCATGCCGGCGCGCTCGGCGGAGCTCCCCGGCAGCACGCCCTTGACGGCGTAGCCATCGCCGTCCTGGCCGAGGCGAAGCCCGGTCGTGCCCCAGCCGCGCTCGGGCAGCCGTCCCGGCGGAACGCGAAAGGTGTGCGAGTCCGAGAGTGTGGCGAGCAAACGGTCGTAGACGGCGTCGCGCGCTGCCCCGTTGGAGGCCGAAGCGAGCTCGGCCGAAGCCCGCGCGACCGCGGCGCTCCAGTCGACACCCTTCAGCTTCGCGTCGTAGAAGCCTTCCCGGACGATCCGGTCGATCTGGACGAGCACGGCGTCGGGCGCGGGCGTCGGGGCCGGCGCGGGAGACGCCAGCGCGACCCACCCGGAGACCAGGAACCAGAAGCCCGAAACCATGTCAGGCCTTCGGATGCGCGCTGCGGTAGACCTCGCGCAGGCGGGCCGCGTCGAGGTGCGTGTACTTCTGGGTCGTCGACAGCGACGCGTGGCCGAGGAGCTCCTGGATCGCGCGCAGATCGGCGCCGGCCTGAAGCAGATGCGTGGCGAAGGTGTGCCGCAGGGCGTGCGGCGAGATCTCCGCCGGAAGGCCCGCGGCGCGCAGGCGCGTCTTCAAGAGGCGCGCCATCGAGCGCGGGGTGAGCCGTCCGCCGCGGGCGTTGACGAAGACGGGTTCGCCCGCGCCGTCGGCCTCCCCGGCTTCGGCCGCGCGGTGACGGAGCGCGGCGCGCGACGGGAGGTACGCCGAGAGGGCGTCGCCGGCCGCCTCGCCGAACGGCACGATTCGCTCGCGGCTGCCTTTGCCCGTCACGCGAACGAGGCGCGCTTCGAAATCCACGTCCTCGAGGTCGAGCCCGGCCGCCTCCGAGACGCGCAGGCCCGTGGCGTAGAGGAGCTCGAACAGGGCGCGCTCGCGCTCCGGCACGAAGCTCTCCGCGGGCTCCGCCGCGAGCAGCCGCTCGGTGTCGGGCAGCGTCATCGCGCGCGGCAGCGTCTTCGGCACGCGCGGCGCGGGCAGACCCCGCGCGGGGCTCGTCGCGAGATGTCCTTCGCGGCAGGCCCAGCGGAAGAACGAACGCAGCGTCGACAGGTGGCGCGCCAGGGACCGGTTCGAGAGCTTCGCGCGGTGGAGCGCAGCGAGGTACGAGCGCACCGCCAGCGTGTCGAGCTTCGAGAGCGGCGTCTTGCCGGCGCTCTCGTGGGCGAACTCCCTTTCCCAGAAGTCCGCGAAGCGGTCGAGGTCCGAGCGGTAGGCGAGCACGGTCCGCGGGGAAAAGCGCCGCTCGTCGGCCACGTAGCGCTCGAAGCCGTCGATGGCTCGGGAGAGCGAGATCACGCCCAAACAGTGTAGCTCCCTCCGAAGGGCCGGTCCCCGTTAAGATCGACGCATGGAACTGCGACCGTTTCGTTCGATTCGCTTCGCGCCCCGCGTCCTGAAGGCCCGGGGCCTCTCGGCGGTCTTCGCGCCGCCCTACGACCAGATCTCCCCGCTCGGCCAGGAGCGTCTCTACGCCGCGGCGCCCGAGAACATCGTGCGCGTGACCTATCGGCGGCGCGACGACGGCGACATCTACGAAGGCGCCGCGGCGCAGCTCTCCGGTTGGCTCGCCGACGGCACGCTCGAGAAGGAGCGCCGGCCGGCGCTGTGGATCTACCGCCAGACCTTCACCGACGGCGGCGAGACGGTCGTTCGCAACGCGCTCGTCGGCCTCGTGCGCCTCGTGGAGTACGAACTCGGGACCGTGCGGCCCCACGAGCGCACGCTCGCCAGGCCCAAGGCGGACCGGCTCGCGCTCCTCGGCGCGCTGAAGGCGGACCTCGAACTCGTCTTCCTGATGAGCCGGGCGCCGCTGACCGCGGCGCTCGCGACGCGGCGGACGCCGGAGCTCTCGGCGACCGACCCCGACGGCGTGCGGCACGACGCGTTCCGCATCTCGGACTACGCGGCGCACGTCGAGCTCCAGGGTCTCGTCAAGAACGCCGAGGCGATCATCGCCGACGGCCACCACCGCTACGAGACCGCGCTCGCCTTTTCGAAAGACCCGGCCGCGGCGAAGCTCCCCGGCGCGCGGTACAAGCTCTGCGCGATCGTCGACATCGCGTCGCCCGGCCTCGTCGTGCGGCCGATCCACCGGCTCCTCTCCGGGATCCCCGCGTGGAACCCGACGCGCCTGCTCGAGAACGCGCGCGCCGTCTTCGACGTCGTCGAGCACTCGAGCGCCGTCGCCGCGCTCGAGGCGTTGAAGAGCCATTCCCGGATCCGGCCGGCGTTCGTGCTCTACGCGCCGCCGGCGCTGCCCGTTCTCCTGACGCTCAAGGAATCGCCGCCGCCCCTGCCCTGGCCCGAAGGCCGCTCGGACGCCTGGAAAGGGCTCGACGTCTCGGCGCTCGAGGTCGCGTTCTTCGACCGGCTCCTCTCGATCGGCACGGATCTGATCGCCCGCGGCGAGAACGTGTCGTTCACGTCCGACGCCGCCGCGGCCGTCGCCGCCGTCGACCGCCAGGAAGCGCAGGCCGCGATCCTCATGCGCGCGACGACCGTCTCCGACGTCGAGGCCGTGGTCGGATCGGGCGATCGCCTGCCGCAGAAGTCGACGCACTTCTTCCCGAAGATGTATTCCGGAATCTTCGGCGTCTCGCTCGAGGACGCCGTCTACTAGGGGCGCCGCGAGCGCCTCGCGCATGGCGAACACGGCCCCAAACGGCACGACTCCCCCGACGCGGCGCGCGCCGGACACGGGGCTCGTCTTCTCGGTCGCGGTCGGCGCGCTCCTGCGCCTGTTCGTGGCCGTGCGGCACCCGATCGACTACAACGGCTACTGGCACGTTTTCATCGCGCGGAATCTCGCGCGCGAATACGGCAGCCTGGCCCACCCTCCCCTCTTTCTCCTGCTGCTCCGGCTCGCGGACGCGTTCGGTCACTCTCGCCTGGCGTACCGGGCGATCCCGGTCCTCGCGGGAATCGGCGCGGTCGCGCTCGTTCATCGGATCCTGCGGCGCCTCGGCGCCGCGGAAAGCGCCGCGACCCTGGGAAGCCTCGCGATGGCCGTCTCGGTCTCTCCGATCCTGCTGTCGGCCGAAGTCCAGTCGTACTCCCTCGCCGTGTTCTTCATCCTCGGGTCCTTCCTCGACTACGGCGACCTGGTGGACGCGGACCCGGAGCGCATTCCGCGCCGCAGCCGCATCGCCTTTTCGACACTCGTCTGCCTCGCGCTCGCGACCGAGTACTTCGCCGGTCTCTATCTCGCGGCGGCCGTCCTGGCGCCCTGGCTCGTCGCGTGCCTCCGCCCCGCGTACGGACGCCGGCTGCTTCGTTCCTTGCCGAAGCGCGCGATCGCCGATCTGTTGACGCTCGCACCGCCGGCCGCCGTCAGCGCCGGTCTCTACGTGTGGGTCGCGCGGCCGTGGATCCGCCCGCTGAACCACCTGCCCGAGTTCTACTTCGCGCCAGGTGCCGAAACCGCGGCCCGGTTCCTGACGCGCAACCTCTGGAACCTGTTCAACCTGTTCTCGCCGTTCGAGCTCTGGAGCCCGAGGCGCGCCGCGGCCATCGTTCTCGCGTTCGTCGCCGCCGCGCTCGTCGCGACGGCGACCGAACAGCCGCGCGACGGCCGGGCGGATCGCGTCATGCCCGCGGCGATTCTGGCGATCCTGCTCGCGGGCGGCATGGTCCTGGGCCTCTCCGGCAAGTACCCGTTCGGCGGGGTCCTGCGGCAGCAGTTCCTGTTCTTCGTCTTCGCCCTGCTCTCGGTCTTTCTCGCCCTCGACCGGATCCTCCGCGGCACGAAGAGCGCTCCCCTCCGCCGCTCGATCGCCGGCGCGGCGCTTCTGGCGATCGCGGCTTCCTTCGCCGCCCACCTCGAAGACCTCCGGCCGCCGGGATCCGACGCGTTCGGGATCCAGAGCCGGACGTTTCATCGCGAGTTCCCGGATGCGCGTCTCGTGCAGGTCGACCAGTTGAACCTGATCGGCTTCTTCATGGCGCACCACGACTGGGACTGGCGTTTCGCCGGCCGCGACCCGGCCCGCCCGGCCGTCGAGCGCTATGCGCTCACGTCGGGAGACCGTTCGCTGACGCTCGTCGCGCACCGCGACCGCTGGAACTTCGATTTCGACGACCCGGCCACGCTGGCCGCTCTGAACTCGGCGCTCCGACCTGGCGACCCGGACTGCTTCGCCGTCTTCTGCGTCCACACCAACCTGTACAAACCGCCCGAACGGCGGCTTCCGGACCTCGATGCCGGGCGCGTCGCGAGCGACCTCGCGGCCGGCGCGCGGGCGAATGGCGAGACGGTTCGCAAGCTCGTGTTCCGCGGCAACGACGTCTACGTCGAGGTCTGCCGGGCCTCGGTCCGGTGAGCGTCGGCGCGCCGCTCGGCCGCGCGCTGCCCCGCGAGCGTCTCCCCCGGCCGCAGCGGCGCCCGGCAGACGACACGGTCGAGGAACGCGAACCGCACGCCCAGCCGGTCCATCCGGCCCCAGAGGTGCGCGTCGGCGCCGACCGATTCCTTCCACGCCTCGAGGTCGTAGCGCAGGAATCGCAGATAGGAACGGTAGAGGACCGACGAGTGCATGACGTGGCCGGGCGTGGGCGGCAGGGCGCCGATCCGGAGCCACTCGGCCGGCGAGCGCTGGAAGTCGCCCGCGCCGAAGACGAACTCCGCGCGGCTCTCCCGCGCAAAGGCGAGCAGCCGCTCCAGGTGATCCTCGAGGAGCACGTCGTCGTCGTCGAGGTAGCCGAGCCACCGGCCACGGGCGAGCTCGAGCGCGCGGTTGGCCGGCGTCGAGCCCGCGACCATCCAGCGGCGTAGGGGATCCTCCGGGTAGACGCCGCGCTGCGGCAGGTTCTCGAAGCGGATCCTCGGATCCTGGAGCGCCGCGATGCGCGCGGCCGTGTCGTCGGTGCAGGCGTCGCCGACGACCACCGCCTCCCAGCGCGTGTACGTCTGACGGATCAGGGACGGCAACGTCCGCGTCGTCAGGAGGTCGGCGCGGTTGTAGGTGGGCGTCACGACGCTCACGAGCGGCCGCGTGGTCTCGGGCGTCAGCGCCCACCGAAGGCGCCCGAGGGTCAAACGCCGGCGTTGCTCCCGCTCAGACGCAGCCGTAGAACCTCGCGATCGACTGGCCGACGCGCTCGATGTCGGCGTCGCCGAGGTCGTTGAACATCGGAAGACAGAGGACGGCGTCGGCGACCGCCTCGGTGTCGCCGAGGTCGTCCGTGGAAGTCCGGTACGGCGCAAAGAGCGGCATCCGGTGGAGCGGACGGAAGTAGGTCTTGGTCTGGATGCCCTCGGCCTTCAGGCGCTCGGCGAGGAGGTCGCGATCGCGCGGGCACAGGATCGCGAAATCCTTGTAGGTCGCCCGGCAGTCCGGGAGGTGCTCCTGGAACCGCACGCCGGGAACGCCGCCGAGGGCCTCCCGATACCGCTGTGCCTTCCGCCCGCGCGCCGCGACGACCTCCTCGATGGGATCGACGCTCAGGCACGCGAGCGCGGCGTGGATCTCCGAGATCTTGCCGTTCAAGCCGAGGACCCGCGAGACGTAGTCGTTCTGAAAACCGTAAGCGCGGCGGAATTCGATGCGCGTCGCCAGGTCCTCGTTCGCACAGGCCACGAGCCCGCCCTCGGCCGAGGTGACCTGCTTGGTGCCGCTGAAGCTGAACACCTGGTACGCGCCGAGACCGGCGTCGCCGATCCGGACCCCGCGGTACGTCGCGCCGTAGGCGTGCGCGGCGTCCACGACGACCGGGACGTTGCTCGCGCGCGCGAGCGCGAGGACCCGCCCGACGTCGCACGCGCTGCCGAAGATGTGCGTGACGACGATCGCCCGCGTCGCGGGCGACAGGCGCCGCTCGAGATCCGCGACGTCGACGTTGAACGTGCGCCGGTCGACGTCGACGAAGACGGGCCGCAGGCGGTTCCAGAGAACGGCGTTGGCCGTCGAGTTGAAAGTGAACGAGGGCACGAGGCACTCGGCGCCCTCCGGAAGCTCGAGGGCCGCGAGCGACAGGACGAGGCCGAGGTCGCAGTTGACGAGCGACCGCGTCCACGGATTCGAGAAGTAGCGCTGCGCCTTCTCCTCGAACTGGCGCGCGTACTTGCCGAAGTTCGAGAGCATCCGGCTCTGCCAGATGTCTTCGAGGAGCCGCTCGAACTCGGCGAGCTCCGGCAGCGAGGGGCGCGTGACGGGAAGCATCGACGTCACCGCCGGGCGGCCGGAATGTAGTGTCCCCCGCCGTCGTAGAGGTCGTGGCGGAGCTGGCGCTCGAGCTCGAGGATCCGCTCTCGCGGGCGCGCCTTCAGCGGCTTCGCCGGCACGCCGCCGTAGATCGTCCAGGGCTCGCAGTCCCGGTTGACCAGCGAGAGCGCCCCGACGGCGCAGCCCTCGCCCAGCGTCACGCCCGGGAACACGACGGCGTTCGCGCCCACGAGGGCGTGACGGCCGATGTGCAGCGAGGAACGCTCCGGCTGGCGGTAAGGCGCCGGCACGCCGGGCCCGACGAGCGACCCGCCCAGAAAATCGTCGATGCCCGTGTAGATCCGGGCGCCGCTCGACACGCTGACGAAATCCTCGATGACGAGCCGGCCCCGGCCGAGATACGAGGAAAACGACGCCAGGTGCACGAAGCTGCCGATCCGCGTCTCGACGCCGCCGACGAGGAAGACGAAGTCGTCGATCACCACGGAATCGCCGATCGAGACGACCTCCGGCGACACGAGGTGCGCCCTCGGGTAGATCTGAACGTCCTCGCCGCACGCGCGAAGCGGGTAGCGCTTCGGATCGGTGATCGGGTTGGAATCCACGCGCGCGGGCAGTATATCCGCGCCTGCCCGCGCGCCGCCGCTTACGGCTTCGCCGGGGCGAACCCGCGCACGTCGTTCTTCACGAGGCTCTCGATCTGCTCCGGCGTCAGCTTCTTGCCGAAGGGCGGCATGTCGTCCTTGCCCTCCGTGACGCTCTTGACGAGGTCGGCGTTCGACACGCCCGCCTGCCACTCGGCGTCGGTGAAGTTGCGCGCCTTCAAAAATTTTCCTTTCATCGTCTTCGCCCTGCCGTCCTCCCCGTGGCACTTGGCGCAGTACTCCTTGTACAGCGCCGACGGGTGCTGCGGCGGTTCGTCGGCGAAGGCCGCCACGCCCCAGGCCGCGACGGCGGCGAAAGCCAGAGCTCCGAGGATGCGCGTCCGAGTCATCCGTTCCTCGCTTTCTCGAGATCCTTCAGGATCTGCTCCGGTTCCCAGTCGGACCCGTAGTAGAGGCTCGTCAGGCGGCCCTCGCCGTCGAGAATCGCGACCGCCTGGGAATGCACGATCTTTCCGTGGTCGGGATAGTAGAGCACGCCGAAGCTCTCGGCCACGCGGGCGAGCGCCCTGGCATCGCCCGTCAGGAACTTCCAGCGCTCCGGGTCGGCGCCGATGCGCGCGGCGTAGTCGGCGAGCACCGCGGGCGTGTCGTTCTCGGGGTCGACGGTCACCGCGAGGAGGCGCCCGACCTTTTCCTGCTTCAGCGCCGCGGCCAGTTTCGCGAACTTGGCCGCGGTCATGGGACAGGCCGTCGCGTCCGGACAGCGCGTGTAGAGAAACGTGATCGCCACCGGTTCGCCGCGCAGCGCCGACAGGCGGACGGGCCGACCGGCCTGGTCGGTCAGCGTGAAGTCGGGGGCGAGCTCGCCGACGGCGATGCCCTTGTTGGGCCGCGGTCGGTCGCCGGCTTTCTCGGCCGCGGCGGCTTCGCCCGCCGGCGCCGGCAGGGGCTTTCCGGCAGAGCTCCCGCGGCGGCAGGAAAGCCCGCCGAGGCCGAGGCTCGACACCGCCAGCGCGATCGCCACGCGCGTAGAGATATGCGACGCGCCGCCCGAAACCCCGAAGTTTAGGAACCTCAAAGGCGGGGCCTCGCGGCGACGTATTCGGCGAGCCGGAGGAGGTCGACGTTGCCGCCCGACAGGACGACGCCGACCCGCTTGCCCGAAAAGTCGGCCTTGCGGTGGCGCACCGCCGCCGCCCCGGCCGCGCCCGAGGGCTCGACGAGGACCTTCATGCGCTCGAGCATCCAGGAGAGCGTCTCGATCATCTCGGCGTCCGAGACGAGGAGGACGTCTTTGACCGCGCGCTGCACGATCGGAAACGTCAGCTTGCCGGGCGAGGTCACGCGCAGGCCGTCGGCGATCGTCGGATTCTCGGCGACCTCGACGCGCTTTCCCGCCTGGAGCGACTGCTTGGTGTCGGCCGCGGACTCGGGCTCGGCGCCGTAGATCGCGATGCCGGGCCGCAGCCGCTCGGCCGCCGTCGCCCAGCCGCCGAGAAGGCCGCCGCCCGAGACGGGGACGACGACGGCGTCGAGGTCGGGAACCTCCTCGAGCAGCTCCACCGCGCCCGTCGCCTGGCCCGCCATGATGAGCTCGTCGTCGAACGGCGGGACGAGCACGGCGCCCCGCTCGCGGCAGATCTCTTCGGCGAGGTCGTCGCGG
>Ga0335083_10008541_pt1 | contig 12497 bp, 12 predicted proteins | sample Lox_Sample_42_FD_206716 | JGI IMG/M metagenome (GOLD analysis project Ga0335083, IMG submission 206716) | Soil microbial communities from Loxahatchee National Wildlife Refuge, Florida, United States - Lox_Sample_4.2 | ecosystem: Environmental > Terrestrial > Soil > Wetlands | place: USA... | reverse complement strand
CCGAAGGCGTGGTAGGAGCCGAGCCGCGCGGAATCGCCGCGGAAGCTGTGACCTTGCTCGTCGACGATGATGAAATCGAAGGCGTCGCGCCACGGGCCGCGATGGGTATGCGGACCGTCGATCCCTTGCGAGATCTTCCAGGTGCCGAAGCAGGGTAGCAGGACGGGATAGCTGCCGGGCTCGCCCAGCCTGGCACGGGCGAGGCGGGCGGCAAGCAGGCTGCGCTCGGGCAGCGCCGGTGCGTGCAGCAGCAGATGCGGGCTGCGACCGCCCGGCCGCGACGACAGGCCCGCCATCACGAGATAGCTCGCGAACAGGAAGGGCGCGGCGAGGGGCGGCAGGTGCACGCCGCTCAACGGCCCGGTGAAGGCGATCACCAGCACGGCCGAAATGAGCGCGGCGAACAGGCCCCACAGGAAGCTGATCCGGTCGGGGAAGGCGAAGAGGCCCGCCACGGCCATCGGCGCCAGCATGAAGTTGTAGCCGACCACGCCCGGCGACACCGAGGAGCCCAGCGCCCACACGACGGCCACCCCGACGAGGTAGCCCGACACGCAGAGCAGGGCGAGGTAGCGCGAGGTGACCAGCATGGCGAGGAACATGGCCAGACCCGCCGCCGGATGAGGCGTGGCGAGGAACCAGCCCAGGGTCGAGAAGAAGTCGTTCAGCCAGTGCGGCGAGAAGGCCGGGAAGGGCACGTGGTTGGCGAGCGGCAGCGTCTCGGTGTCGCGCGCCACCAGCAGGAAGGCCCACATGATCAGCACGAAGGTGAGGCTCATCACCGGCAGCCGGTCGAAGCGCCACAGCCAGACCGCCAGCACATGGGTGGCGATCGCCGTGACCATGGCGGTGACGACGATGATCGCGATCATCAGCGGCGTCATCTGCCAGATCGCGCCGAGCTCGAGCCCGACCAGCAGCGCATTGTAGATCTCGGGCGGCTGCTCGACCTCGGCATAGCCGAGATGCCGCGCCGTGAGATAGGCCACCACCGCCGACAAGAGGCCCGCCGCGCCAACCTCCGGCCGCAGGAAGGTGACGGCCAGGATCAGCAGGCCCGCCAGGTCGTTGTTGCAGAAGATGAGGGCCGAATAGCCGCGCAGATAGGGCCGCACGACCGCCAGCGCGGCCTGGCGCGCCTCGGTGACCATTATTCCGGCGTGCCCTGCGGGAAGGGATTGGCCAGCCGCTCGGGCAAGCGCTCCAGGCTCAGCATGGTCTCCAGTGTCTCGGGCGCGCGCACTTCGGAGACGTCGCCGTTCTCGTGCACCATCACGATCGACGGCCGGTATTCGATGAACTGCTGCCACTGCGTGTTGTTGTAGGCGCCGACCGGGTTGAACACGACCGAATCGCCGATGCCGAGCGGCGGCAGCCAGACCGAGGCGCGCATCACGTCGATGTTCATGCAAAGCGGCCCATAGAGCACCGTTTCCTCGGCCACGCCCTCGACCAGGCGCGTGGGCTGGCAGTCATGGTGGTACCAGTAGGCGGTGAACATCAGGTTCACGCCGGCATCGAGGATCAGCGACTTGCGGCCGTCGGGCAGGCGCTTGGAGCCGACCACCGAGGCGATCAGCGATTCGGCATCGTCGACCACGGCGCGGCCGCTCTCCAGGATCAGCCACGGCCAGTCCTTGCGCCCGCGCACCGCCTCCATCATCGCCTGCGCGATGGTCTCGGCATATTGCTCGATCGACGGCACGGCCTGGTCGGGCGGCAGGTAGATGCCCTGCAGCGCGTTGCGCGAGGCGAAGCCGCCGCCGATGTCGAGATACTCGATATGCGCGCCGGTCTCGCGTTCGGCGAAATTCATGAACTGCGCCATGATCTTGATCTGCGCGGCATAGGCGCGCGGATCGAGCACGAAGGTGCCGATATGGCTGTGCAGGCCGGTGAGCTTCAGGAGCCCCGCGGCCGCGATGCGGCGGGCGGCGTCGTGCGCGGCCTCCGATTCCACGTTGAAGCCGAAGCGGCTCCACGCCTCGTGATAACCGGTATCGAAGTTGAGCCGCAGCGCCACCGGGATGGTGCGCTTCAGGCTGCGCGCCACGTCCTCCAGCAAAAAGAGCTCGTCGAGATTGTCGAGGTGGATCAGCGCGCCCTCGATCGCCGCCCGCTCGAGCGCGAGCCGCGGCTTGTGCGGGCCGTTGAAGATGATGCGCGAGCCCGGCACGCCGAGCTTGCGCGCCTTGGCGTACTCGAACTCGGACACGACCTCGGCCCAGGCGCCTTCCTGGTGGAGGGTGTTGCAGACGGCGTTCAGGTAGTTGGTCTTGTACGACCAGCCATAGCGCACCCGGGGATAGCGCGTGCGGAAGGAGCGCAGCAGGCGGCGCGCGTTGTCTCGGAGACGGTTCTCCGACAGCACGAACAGCGGCGAGCCGTATTTGCCCAGCAGCTCCTCGATCGCGACGCCGTCGATCTCCGTCTTGTATTGCCGGTGCTTCTGGTTGCCGAACTTGCTCGGCCCGCCGGCGCGGTGCGGCGTGAGGACGGGCTTCTGCCAGGGCTTGCGGGCTTGCGCGGTCATGCGACGGCCTTCTCGGGAGCGGCGCGGCCGCCGCCGGTGACGATGTGCTCGAAGGCCTGCATGGGCACGATGACCTCCTGGGCGTAGCGGATGAACAGGGTGCCGATGCGCGCGGGCGCGAAGGCGGGCGGAGGCCTGCCCTCGATCAGCTCGAGCAGCGCGGCCGGCAGGTTGCGCCCGACGCCATGGGTGAAATAGACCCAGGCGGGAAAGCGCGGATTGATCTCGAGGAGATGGAACTCGCCGGTGCGCGTGCGTACGCCCTCGATCTCGCAGGGCCCGCGCCATTTCAGCGCCGCGATCAGCTTCGCCGCCGCCGTCTCGATGGCGGGATCGTCGACGCAGACGCCGGCCCAGCCCTTGCCCTTCTCGGTGAGGGCCCGCTTCTTCATCATGACCGTGCCCAGCATGCCGCCCAGGCCGTCGCCGATGGCGCAGAGATTGAACTCCTCGCCCGCGACATGCTTCTGCGCCAGGACGGGATGGCCCCATTGGGCGGCGATGCGGTGATAGGCCATCACGGCCTGGGTTGCGTCATGGACCACGGCGGCATCGTAGAAGCAGCCCTTCACCACCAGCGGATAGGTCCAGCCGTCCTGCGTGCAGGTGCGGAAGAAGGTGGGACTGCCGACGATCCGCGTTTCGGGCATCTCGACGCCGGCCTGTTCGGCCGCATCGGCGAGGCGATCCTTGCCGCGCAGCGCGAACTGCTCGGCGCTCGGCAGGAAGGTGCGGATGCCCATGGCACGCAGCCGGTCGGCGAGCGAGATGCAGGCCGGGATCTCGGCATCGAGGCAGGGGATCAACGCGTCGATCGGGTGGTCCCGGTGCGCGGCGGTCAGCCGCTCGAGGAATGCCGCCTCGCCGTGCGAGGGATAGGGCAGCATGTAGGTCGCCGCGAACAGCCCGTCGAGATAGAGGCCGGGGTCGAGCGCGTCGTAGGCGAGCCCGATCAGCTTCACGGGACGGCCCGCTTCGGCGAGGCAGCGCGCCACGGCGACGCCCGGGCCGGGATTGTCGGCGCGGGCGTTCATGCCCGTGATGGCGACGGTGAGGGGGCGTTCGGTCATGGCCGCCTCAACCCAGCGATTGGCGCAGCACGGAAGCGAACTCGACCACCTCGCGCTCGGCCTGGGTGACCGCGACGTCGAATTCCAGGGCGAGCTGCTCGGCGATCTTCCGCGGATCGCTTTCGCCCTGGGCCAGACGGATGATGGCGAGGGCCGAGGGATTGGCCGTGAAGCTGTCGCCCGAGGCGGGATCGAAGATGAAGCCGCTTTCGCTGATGGCGAGGCGCTTCAGTACCTCGGCCGGCAGCAGGGCGTGGGGGGAACCGTCGCGGCTCATGAGTTCTTCCTCATGAAGGCGAGGGCCTCGGCGTGCTGCGGCAGGCGCTCCAGCACCTGGCCATAGGCCTGCTTGGCGCCGGCGAGGTTGCCGAGCGCGATGCGTGCGCGCGCGAGATAGACGAAGGCGTTGGCGTCGGAGCCCCACACGCGGGTCGCGGCGAGGGCATGCTGCTCGAGCGTCGGCCAGTCCTTCAGCCCCTCCTCGCAGACCATCAGGCGGGCATGCGCGTAGTAGTCCCACGGTGACTGGGCCAGCACCTGGCGGGCCTGGGCCGCGGCGTCCTGCCAGCGCTTCTGCGCCAAGAGCGGCAGGGTGAGGCCGAGCCGCCCGTCGATCGAGGTTGGATTGGCTTGCAGCACGGCGTTGTAGTGGGTGATCGACTCATTGTAGTTGCCGGCGAGATAGGCGAGCCAACCCAGCCGCAGTCGCGCGAACTCGTTGCCGGCATCGGCAAGTCCCTTGATGGGCTGCTGAGCGCGCGCATACTGCTGTTCGTATTCGAGCGTGTAGGACGTCGAGAAGGCGCCTTGGTTTTGCGCCGCTACGGGGGCTGAGCAGGCGCCGACGAACAGTGCCGCCAGGGCGAGGTAACGATGCATGTCCGCGGGCTCCCGGATTTTCGTTGATGACGATCGGTCTCGACCCAACGAAGTAGAGGGAAAGCGTATCGGTAGCGTGTCGCGCGCCCGCGCAACTGTATCGTCTATGTCACCGCCGTGAGGAATCGGTGGAGAAGCCTACTCTGCCGCTTTCAGTGAGCGTGCAGCCGCGTCTTCCTTGGCCCAGCGGATGCCGATATCGGCAAGCTTGCCCAGCACCTCGTCGAGCTCGTGCCCGCGCTCGGTCAGCGAATAGGTGACCTTGGGCGGGATCGTCGCCTCGTAGTCGCGGCTGATCAGGCCTGCACCCTCGAGCGTGCGCAGCCGCTCGGTCAGCATCTTGGCCGACACGCGGCCGACGCGCCGCTTCAGTTCGCCGAAGCGCTGTGGACCGTAGGTCTTGAGGTTGTAGAGGACGTACGTCGTCCACGGCCCCATCAGCATGCGCAGGATGAAGTCCATCGGACAGGAAGCGCCGCCTTCCTTGTGCTCAGTGGTTGTCATGGGATTTTTCCGTTGGTTACGAATCGGTACCTACTAGTAAAAATATAGTATGGCTCCCAAATACTTCCAGTCACTTTGAGTAATCAAAGAAAGTGCGAACAAAATCAATGGATTGGAGAGAGTCATGTCCACTGTCGCGATCGTCTATCACTCGGGCTATGGCCATACCGAAGCCATCGCCAAGGCCGTTGCCGAGGGAGCCGGGGCCGTGGCCGGCACCGAGGTGAAGCTGGTTTCCGTCGCCGATGTCGAGGCCCGCGCGGATGAACTCGATGCCGCCGATGCCCTGATCTTCGGCAGCCCGACCTACATGGGCGGCGTCAGCGCGGAATTCGCGAAGTTCAAGGACTGGAGTTCCAAGCGCTGGATGAGCCGCGCCTGGCAGGACAAGCTCGCCGCGGGCTTCACCGTCTCCGCCTCGTGGGGCGGCGACAAGCAGAACACGCTCTACCAGCTCCTGACGCTCGCCCAGCAGCACGGCATGGTATGGGTCGGCCTCGGCCTCGCGCCGGGCAACAACCATTCCAAGGGCTCGACCGACGATCTCAACCGCACGGGCGCCTCGATCGGCGTGATGGCGCAGGCCAATGCCGACCAGGGCACCGAGGGTATCGGCGCAAGCGAGTTCCGCACCGCCCACGCGCTCGGCAAGCGCGTCGCCGAAGCAGCGTTGCGCTGGAAGGCGGCGCCGCTCGCGAAGGCGGCCTGATCGTCAGTTCTTTTTGCTGATGTTCCACACCACCGGGACCGGCGAGGCGAGCCAGCCTTCCAGCCGGTCCTTGCGATAGGCGCCGAATGCCTTGTACTGGCCGACCGGGGCGAAGAAGCCCTGGTCGATCGCGCGGTCGGAGATGGCAAGCCCCAGCGCCTTCTGCTTCTCGGGATCGGCCTCGTGCAGGAAGGCATCGCGCAGCTTCTCCATCTCGGGATCGCACGGCCAGCCGAACCACGCCTTGTCGCAGCCGCCCGAGGCATAGGAATTGAGCGCGGGATTGTTCGAATCGAGGGCGATGTTGGTCGTGAAGAAGATGTCCCAGCCGCCCTGCGCCACCGGCTCCTTGCGCGCGCGGCGCGAGACCACGCTCTGCCAGTCCATGTCGGCCAGCGTGACCTTGAAGCCCGCCGCCTCGAGCTGCTGCTTGGCGACCGGCTGCACGTTGTTGGACGAGGCGAGGTCGGTCTGATGCATCATCAGCACGGGCGTGCCGTCATAGCCGCCTTCCTTGAGCAGCTCCTTGGCTTTGGCGATGTTCGGCTTGATCAGCAGGTCGCCATATTCCTTGCCGTAGCGCGTGCCGCAGATGAAGGGCGCGTTGCAGGTCTTGTAGATCGCGGGATCGCCGACCTGGGCCTGCAGCATCGGCTCCTGGGCGAGCGCGTACATCGCGGCCTGGCGGATCTTCACGTTGTCGAACGGCTTGTGCAGCCAGTTGAAGCGCATGACGATCTGGCTGCCGGACGCGTTCCAACCGTAGAGCGCGATGTTCTTGTCGGCCTTGAAGATCGGGAACAGATCCGGCGGCGGCGATTCGATCAGGTCGATCTCGCCCGCGATCAGCGCGTTGGCCGCGGTCATGGCATCGGGGATGGCGAGCCATTCGACGCGGTCGACCTTGGCGACCTTGCCGCCGGCCAGCATCGAAGGCGGCTCGGGGCGCGGCTTGTACTTGGGGTTCTTCACGAACACCATCTTGTCGCCGGGCTTCCACTCGTCCTGCTTGAAGATGAAGGGGCCGGAGCCGGTGTAGTCGGTGATCTGCTTGTAGGGATCGGTCTCGGCGACCCGCTTGGGCATGATGAAGGGCACGTTCGAGGAGATCTTGCCCAGCGCCTCCAGCACCAGCCCGAACGGCTGCTTGAGCACGATGGCGAAGCTCTTGTCGTCGATCTTCCTCAGCTCGCCCGTCGAGGCCAGCAGGGCCTGGCCGAACGTGTCGCGCGCACCCCAGCGCTTGATCGAGGCGATGCAGTCGTCCGAGGTGACCGGTGTGCCGTCGCTCCACACCAGACCGTCGCGGAGCGTGATGGTCCAGGTCATCTTGTCGTCGGAGACGGTATATTTTTCCGCCATCTGCGGCTGGACCTTGAGGTCGGCGTCGGTGGAGAAGAGGACGTCGTAGATCATGTAGCCGAAATTTCGGCTGATCAGCGCCGTGGTCCAGATCGGGTCGAGGATCTTGATGTCGGCGTGGCTCACCATGCGCAGGGTCGTCGTCTGGGCCATGGCGGGAAGCGCGAGCGTTGCCCATATTGCGGCAGCCACAGCCATGGTCTTGCGCAGGCCGATCATCGATCCCTCTCTTTCGTGGATGCACATGTTGTGTGAGGATTGAAGCAATGTCGATGCCGACTCTCTTCGTTTCGCATGGTTCGCCCATGCTCTATCTCGAGCAGGACCTGCCGGCGCGCGCCTTCCTCGCGAGCCTCGGTGCGCAGGTGCCGCATCCCAAGGCGATCCTTGCTGTTTCCGCGCATTGGAACACGGAACGGCCAGCCGTCTCGATCGCGGCCCATCCCGAGACCATCCATGATTTCTACGGCTTCCCCGAGCCGCTCTATCGCCTCCGCTACGATGCCCCGGGCGCGCCCGAGCTCGCACGGCGCGTCGCGGAGCTTACCGGCGCAGAGCTTGCGGAATACGGGCTCGATCACGGCGCCTGGGTGCCGGCGCTGCTTGGCTGGCCCGCGGCCGACATTCCGATCCTGCAGCTTTCGGTGCAGCCCTACATGACGCCCGCGCACCATATAGCGCTCGGCCGCAAGCTCGCGCCGTTGCGCGAGGAGGGCGTGCTGGTCATGGGCTCAGGCTCGGCGACGCACAATCTTCGACGCCTCCTGCGCGGCCAGCACGAGCTGCCGCCGGAGCCCTGGGCCAAGGCGTTCGACGATTGGGTGGCCGATACGGTGGAGAAGGGTGACGAGGCGGCCCTGGCCGACTATCGCAGCCGCGCGCCCAACGCGCGCGAGGCCCATCCGACCGACGAGCATTTCCTGCCGCTGCATGTCGCATTCGGTGCAGCGGGCGAGGGCGCCAAAGGCAAAGCTCTGCATCGCAGCTTTGCGTCCGGAAATCTCTCGATGGCCTCCTACGCGTTCGACTGAAGGTTAATCGACCAGTTCGTCGGCGAGGAAAGTCGGCGGCAGGGAGATGCCGAGTTGCCTGGCCGTGCGGGCGTTGACCACCAGCACGAACTTGCTCGCCTGCTCGATCGGCAGGTCGCCAGGATTCTCGCCGTGGAGGATCTTGGCGGCGTAGATGCCGGCGCGGCGGAAATCGTCGAGCAGGTCGGCGGAATAGGACATCAGGAGGCCGGCGCGCGCCCAGTCGGGATAGGTGCTGAGCGTCGGCTTCCCGGCCGCCATGACCGGAAGCAGCACACGCTTCATGTTGTTGTAGAGCAGCGTCTCGCCCGACACGTAGAGCGCCTGAACGTCGTCCGCGGAAGTCGCGGCAACCGCGCGCTCGATGTCCTCAAGCGTCTCGATAGGATGATGCACGATCTGGAGGCCGAAATGGGCGGCCACGCTGCGCAGTGCCGCAAGCTCGACCGCGACCAATGTAGAGGTTGCGGTGCCGACGAAGCCCAGGCGCTTGAGGCCCGGCACCAGCTCCTTGAACAGACCGATGCGCTTTTGCGTCAGGGCTTCTTCGCCGCCGATGGCGTTCATGACGTTGCCGGTGGTGTTGCCGCCGGGACGCACGAAGCTTTGAGCGAAGCCCGCCGCGATCGGATCGAGGGCGTAGGAGCAGAAGACCAGCGGCATATCGGGGAGCGTCGTGTGCACGGCGACCGCGGCCGCCGCCGAAGCGACGAAAAGGCGGGGCTTCATCGCCGCGAGTTCGAGGGCGAGCCTCGGCAGCCTGTCGAAGTCGCCGTCTGCGAAGCGCGCTTCGAGCCGGTAGTGGATGCCGTCAGCAAGCCCCGCTTCCTTCAGGCCCTGGCCGATGGCGGCGACTCGTTGGGAGGCAAAGCTTGCCGTGCCGGGGACAAGCACGGCGATCAACGGCGGCTTAGCTTGAGCGCGCACCGAGAGAGTGAAAGCGAGCGGCGCGGCGCCCAAGGCCGCGAAGGCTTGTCTTCGCTTCATCGCGCCCAAAACAAAACCGCGGACCATTGGCCCGCGGTTGCCTTGACTCGTCTCAAATCTTACGCCGCCTCGGCGAGCGCGACGCCCTTGTCCTTGAACAGCTGCTCGAGCTCGCCGGTCTCGAACATCTCGCGGACGATGTCGCAGCCGCCGACGAATTCACCCTTCACGTAGAGCTGGGGGATGGTCGGCCACTGGCTGAATTCCTTGATGCCCTGGCGCAGCTCCGGGTCGACCAGGATGTTGATGCCGTGGAACTTCACGCCGAGCTGGCTGAGGCAGTCCACCGTGGCGGCCGAGAAGCCGCACTGCGGGAAGACCGGGGTGCCCTTCATGAACAGAAGGACGTCGTTCTTGCTGATCTCGTCGCGGATGCGGTCGAAGACATCGCTCATGGGTTAAAACTCCTTTGTCCCGAATATAAGGCCGTCAGGGCTTTTGCGCCATGGTGGTCAATTTCAGCGCATGGAGCACGCCGCCCATCCGGCCGCCCAGCGCGCCATAGACCATCTGGTGCTGCTGGATCTTGGTCTTGCCGGCAAAAGCGGCCGAAATGACCGTAGCGGCCCAGTGGTCGCCGTCGCCTGCCAGGTCCTGCATCTGGACCTCGGCATCCGGAATGCCCTGCTTGATCAGGGCGACGATCTCTTCGGCGGCCATCGGCATGGGGCTGATTTTCCTCGGTTAATCGGTGCTGTTCATATAGGCCGGCAGCCAGCCCTCGTGCACCGCCTTGATGTCGTCGAGAGGCACCGAGAGCACGTCCTTGACCGTCACGGCCGAGCCGCCGGTATTGCCCAGCAGCACCGCCGGAATGCCGCGCTTGGCCGCCGTATTGAGGATCTTGTCGGCCCGCGGGCTCGCCACGAGATAGCGGGCCTGATCCTCGCCATACAAAAACGCGTGCGAAGGGACGCCCGTTGCCGGCAGCGCGACCTCGGCCCCGACCCCGCCCGCGATGCACATCTCGGCCAGGGCCACCAGCAGGCCGCCGTCGGACAGGTCGTGGCAGGCCACGATCCGGCCGCGGTCGATCTGGTCGCGCACGAAGTTGCCGTTGCGGAGCTCGACCTCGAGATCGACCGGCGGCGGGGCGCCTTCCTCGCGGCCGAACAGCTCGCGGAGATAGAGCGACTGGCCGAGCCAGCCCCTGGTCTCGCCGATCAGCACCAGCGAGATGCCGACCTGGATCAGGCGCGAGCCCACGGCCTTGCTGATGTCGTCGATCACGCCCACCGCGCCGATGGTCGGCGTCGGCAGGATCGGCTTGCCCTCGGTCTCGTTGTAGAGCGAGACGTTGCCCGACACGACGGGGAAGTTCAGCACCTTGCAGGCCTCGGCGATGCCCATCACGGCGCCGGCGAACTGGCCCATGATCTCGGGCTTCTGCGGGTTGCCGAAGTTCATGTTGTCGGTGATGGCGAGCGGCTCCGCGCCCGTCGCGGTGATGTTGCGCCACGCCTCGGCCACGGCCTGGCGGCCGCCGGTCTCGGGATGGGCCTGCACGTAGCGCGGCGTGCAGTCCGAGGTCATGGCGAGGCCCTTGTGCGTGCCCGGCACGCGAACCAGCGCCGAGTCGCCGTCCTGCGGACGGATCGCCGTGTTGCCCATGATCAGGTGATCGTACTGGTGCCAGATCCACGCCTTGCTCGCGAGATCGGGGCAGCCCATCAGCTTCAGCAGCGAGCCCTTCCAGTCCTTCGGTGCGGGCACCTTTGCGGCGTCCAGCACGGGCGGCAGGTCGGTGAGCTTCCACGGCCGCTCATAGACCGGTGCCGCGGTGACCAGCGGCGGGATCGGGATGTTGGCCACGATGTCGCCGTGCCACGACAGCACCATGCGCTCGGTGTCGGTGAGATGGCCGATCACCGCGAAGTCGAGCTCCCATTTCTCGAAGATCTTGCGCGCCTCGTCCTCGCGGCCGGGCTTGAGCACGATCAGCATGCGCTCCTGGCTCTCCGACAGCATGAGCTCGTACGGATTCATGCCGTCTTCGCGCATCGGCACCTTGTCGAGTGCCATCTCGAGGCCGAGCCCGCCCTTGGCCGCCATCTCGAACGACGAGGAGGTGAGGCCTGCCGCACCCATGTCCTGGATGGCCACGATCGCATCGGTCGCCATCAGCTCGAGGCAGGCTTCGAGCAGCAGCTTCTCGACGAACGGGTCGCCGACCTGCACCGTCGGACGCTTGCTCTCGCTGTCCTCGTTGAACTCGGTCGAGGACATGGTGGCGCCATGGATGCCGTCGCGGCCGGTCTTGGAGCCGACATAGACCATCGGATTGCCGAGGCCCGCCGCCGCCGAATAGAAGATCTTGTCGGTCGGCGCGATACCCACGGTCATCGCATTGACCAGGATGTTGCCGTTGTAGGAGGCGTGGAAATTCGTCTCGCCGCCCACGGTCGGGATACCCATGCAGTTGCCGTAGCCGCCGATGCCCGCGACCACGCCCGACACGAGATGACGCGTCTTGGGATGGCTGGGATCGCCGAAGCGCAACGCATTGAGGTTGGCGATCGGCCGCGCCCCCATGGTGAAGACGTCGCGCAGGATGCCGCCCACGCCGGTCGCCGCGCCCTGGTAGGGCTCGATGTAGGAGGGGTGGTTGTGGCTCTCCATCTTGAAGATGGCGGCCTGGCCGTCGCCGATGTCGATGACGCCCGCGTTCTCGCCCGGCCCCTGGATCACCCAGGGCGCTTCGGTCGGCAGCTTCTTCAGCCAGACCTTCGAGGATTTGTAGGAGCAGTGCTCGCTCCACATGGCCGAGAAGATGCCGAGCTCGACCATGGTGGGCGTGCGGCCCATGATCTTCAGCAGGCGCTCATATTCGTCCGGCGCGAGACCGTGCTCGGCCACGACCTGGGGCGTGATCGTGGGCTCGTTGGGCAGCTTGACCGGCGGGTTCTTTTCGATGGCGATGGTCACGGCGATTTGCTCATGAAAGGGCCTCTACCAGGCCCTCGAACAGCGCCTTGCCGTCGCAGCCGCCGAAGATCGGCTCGACCGCGTTCTCCGGATGCGGCATCAGCCCCATCACCGTCTTGGTCTCGTTGTAGACGCCTGCGATGTTGCGGATCGAGCCGTTGGGATTGGCCTCATGACCTAGGGGGCCATCGACCGTGCCGTCTGCGCTGCAATAGCGGAACGCGATCTGGCCGCGATCCTCCAGCCGCTTCAACGTATCGGCGTCGGCGAAGTAGTTGCCCTCGGCATGGGCCACCGGGACCTTGATCACCTGGCCCGCCTGGTAGCGGTTGGTGAACAGGCTCTGGCTGGTCTCGACCTTGAGATGCACGTCGCCGCAGACGAACTTCAGCTTCTCGTTGCGCATCAGCACGCCCGGCACCAGGCCCGCCTCGGCCGCGATCTGGAAGCCGTTGCAGATCGCCAGCACCGGCACGCCCTGCGCCGCCCGCTTCTTG